>Ga0206815_1143_pt1 | contig 18672 bp, 27 predicted proteins | sample Alteio_BWOrgCont_91_FD_152864 | JGI IMG/M metagenome (GOLD analysis project Ga0206815, IMG submission 152864) | Enriched cells from forest soil in Barre Woods Harvard Forest LTER site, Petersham, Massachusetts, United States -... | ecosystem: Environmental > Terrestrial > Soil > Temperate forest >...
AAGAGCAGCGAAAGCGGTTTCTGAGCCGGCTGGAAAAACCGGAAAAGAATTGGAAATTCAGCCTGAATGACATTCAAGAACGGGAATACTGGAAGGATTACCGCAAAGCCTACGAAGCCTGTCTGAGCGCCACCAGCACGGAGTCCGCGCCCTGGTATATTGTGCCGGCGGACCACAAGCCTGACAGCCGACTCATTATTTCCGCGATTATTCTGGAAACAATGGAAAAACTGAAAATGAGCTACCCCCAGCCCGATAAGACGCGCGCTAAGGAACTAGAAGAAGCCCTGCGGCTGTTAAAAAAGCAAGATGAGAAGAAGGAGCGGCTGGATGAATGATAGCTTCGATTTTAAAGGCTGTTGTTTCGCCCCTCTATTATTACGCCTTTTTGAGCGGCGGACAGGCAGGCGCCGAAGACAACAGTAGAACCGGTGAGATAAATAAGCGTGAGCAGGGCCATCATGCCGCCAAAGGCGCCATAGACAACATTGAATTTGGAGAAGTTTTTGAGGTAGATCACGAAAAGGCTTTCGAAGGTGTACAACACTCCGGTTCCGATCAATGAGGCCAACCACACTTCGGAAAAGCGGGTTGGACGGCTGGGCGTGAATCTGTAAAAGAGAATGAGTCCCAAAAACAGCATAATCATCGGGCCGACATAGATGGCCGCGTCATAGATCCATGAGATGATATCGTCAGATGAAAATAGCCAATGTTTCGCGATTCTGCCCAGAACAGGCAGTCCCACACCCAACAGGATGGTCATGCTGACGATGCCCAGCAAGAGTAAGTTTTTCGCGGGAACCATCCACCATCTTTTTTCCCATGTTCCCCAGGCGCGGTTCACCGCCCGAATCAACACGTTGAAAAAACGGAAAGCCGCCGCGCCATAAAACAGAGGAGCGATGACAATCACTTTGCCGCGCGCGTCAACCATATCCGAAAGAGTGTTGAAAATGACCTGATGCGTTTTGTCGTTCATCGGCGCGTAATTCTTGATGAACCCGATAACTTCGCCGGCCGCGTGATCCCTATCCACAAAAAAGGAAGCGATGGCCACGGTTAAAGCGGTGAAGGGAAATATGGAAAAAAAGGCGTAGTAAGCGAAAGCGGCGGCCCGTTGGGAGCCGCCGATACTGAAAAAGTTTTGAGCCGCGTGAAAAAGTACGCTATGGAATGGGATTATTTTTTTAAAGTACTTTTTAATCAAAAAAGGCTCCGTGGAAAACAATATTTGAGGGGAGACGGGTCAAGCTTTATAGTCCTTGCAGTAGATGTCCCAAAAGGTCAGGAAGGCGGTGACCAATAGCGGGCCTAAAAATAAGCCCATCACGCCGTATAACTTGATTCCCCCCAAAGTGCTGAAGAGCATTAAGAGAAAGGGCATACGGGTTTGGGATCCAATCAAGGCGGCTTTTAAGAAGTTATCGGATGAGATGGACACCACAATCCCCCAGAGAAGAAGAAAAATTCCCATTCCGGTGTCGTGGTTCATTACCCAGAAGGCTACCGGAATAGTGATTAAAACGGAAGCGCCTAAGAGAGAACAAATAGCCACGGCGAAACCTCCCAAAATGGCTAAGGGGGCTCCCGCCACGATAAAGCCAACCATATCCAGAAGTCCTTCGGTGACGGCGGTCACAAAAATACCTACCACTACCCCTCGAAAGGTTCCGTAAACGCAGTCTAAAACCGCCTGTTTGTTGTGAGTACTCATCGGTACGACCAAAATGATGCTTTCCGCGGCTTTTTTTCCATCCCGAAAAACAAAATAAAGGGTGGCCATGAGAACGATGCCGTTAATGATGATGGTGAGTATGTGGCCGCCCAGCAGAGGTCCCTCATCACTCATTCGATCGCCGATTTTCGTCGCGATATCCAAAAACAGGGGTTTCAATTCAAGTCCAAAGCCCTCAAAAAAATGATCCAAAGATCCTGTGAGGTGTTGAATATAGGAGGGGGTTTGATAGTTGTTCATAAAACCCTCAAGTTTGGGACGCAGGTTTGTCGCCTCAGTTGAAGCCATCAATCCCAGCGCGGCGAGTGGAATCACGGTTAAGATAAAAATTCCACCCGTTAATAGGGACGCGACAGCGTTGGGGTTGTGTACTCGACGAAGAGTCCATTGTTGAACCGGCGAAAAAACAATGCCCAATATCACGGCGCCCAAGACACCCGGTAAAAAAGGTCTGGCTAACAGTAAAGTCTCGTAAGCTATCCAGGCGAAGCAGATAAAAAAGAAAATAGCGGCCCATTGACGTCGATCCAGCAGAATAGTGTTTCTCAAATTTTTCCTCTTTTCTCGGATGACGGCTGGAACTTATTTAACCCGCTTATTTTTTATTTTTTCTCGCGGCGGCGAAAGCGATGGCGATAATTTGATCGCGTTTCCGCTTTTTACCGATCGGTTTAGAATCGTTGGCGTGGTACAGTTCCTTGATGTTGTACTGAACAGCTTTTTTCCCGCCTTTGTGTAATGGCATCTCAGACCTCCCGTTTTTGAAAACCTTTCTATCGTTAGGGTGTTTTTACCCGCGAATGGCGGGACCGCAAAAAGGCGACCAACTCGTCCATTTCCGCCGGAGTCAGCGTTGAGGCGTAAGCGGGCATGTTGGTGGCTCCGTTAGAAATCCGCAAAATCATTTGATCCACCGAAAGCTTATCCCCGACGACGGATAAATCCGGCCCCCGGCGGCCCCCGTCACCCTCAATCAGGTGGCAGTTGAGACATCCCTTGACCTCAAAAAGATGAGCTCCCGACAAAATAGGCCCACTGGCGGCGCCGATGACTTCGGCGGATAAAGGCTTCGGGTCAAAGTTGGGCGACCAGTCGGATTTCACACCAGCTAACCAAAAGGCCCCGATCATGACAATGACGAGGATCACTATTGCTACCGCCCAGGGACGGCGGCTGGGACTGCGCTCGCCATGATTGGAAATAAAGGGAACGGCAATCACCAGGAGTCCGGCCAGAAGAGGCGCGAAGATCATAAAGACGTTTTCGATGCCGTGGGGCAACAGGGCCAGCACCGCGAAATACCACATCAGGTACCAGTCGGGCCGGGGATTGGCGTCAATCAGGCTGGGGTCAGGAGGATGGCCCAGTTCAGGAGGGCCGAAGACAAAGGCTAAAATCACAATCGCGATCGTCATGGCCGCCGCGAAAACAATGTCCCGCCAGACCGCGTCCGGCCAGAAGGGGATTCCGTCTTTCTTGAGAGAGGCCTCATATCCCTTCCGGTAAGTTTTGGGGTTTACTTTTTTACCCGGCTGGGGAGGCTCCGAAACGCCGTGGCGCAGGACCAATAATAAATGCAGTCCCACAAAGGCGAAGACCAGGGCGGGGATCAGAAAGACGTGGACAACAAAAATTCGGCTGAGAGTGGAACCACCCACAGTCGGGCCGCCGAGAATCAGGGTGGAAAGCCAGCCGCCGACAAGAGGAGCACGGGAGGCTTGTTTTGCGGCGACCACCGCGGTCCAGACGGCGTTTTGGTCCCAGCGTAAAATTTGCCCGGTGAAGCCCATAAGAAGAGTGAAACCTAAAAGGAGGACGCCCGTCAGCCAATTAATTTCCCGAGGAAATTTATAAGAACCCTGAAGAAATACCTGAGCCATGTGAATGCCGACCATCAAAACCATGGCGGAGGCTCCGTAATAGTGAAGGGCCCGGGCAAAGGCCCCGAAGGTTGTGCTTTGAGTGATGGTTTGAAGAGTGACGTAGGCCTCATCCGCGGAGGGAATATAGTAAAGCGCCAGCGCGATTCCGCTGGCTACCTGGATGAGGAAGGCGCATAACGTCGCGCTGCCGAACACATACCACCATCGGGCGCCGGAAGGCACGGGATGCTTGGCGATTTTGCCGATCATGCTGATAAGGCCGGTGCGGTCTTCCAGCCATTGATAGATTCTTTTAAACAAAAGAAGCTCCTTTAAAGCGTCACCAAAATTTCAACCTGATTTTTGGTGACGCGCGTCGGATAGCGGGGTAAGGGAAGCGGCGGCGGCCCGGCGGCCACGGAACCGTCTTTATAGTAAACACCGCCGTGGCAGGGGCACATGAATAACTGAGCTTCAGACCGCCAGCGTACCGGACAGCCCAAGTGGGTGCAGCTGGTGGAAAAAGCGGTAAAGCTGTCGGCGCTTTCCCGGCGCAGCCACGCGGCGGTTTTCGCCGTCACCCCGGCCCAGGGCAGGGGTGAGGATTGAAGAAAGGTGACAGCTACGGTCTCGCCAATTTTGAATGAATCAACTTTTCCCACAGGTCGCCAGACGGGAGGCAAGGCTTTAAAGAGAGGCCGGAAAATAAAACCGATCATGGGAATGCCCACGACCGCTGTCATCAAACCGGCCAGGGCAAAAATCAGTCTTTCGAAAAAACTCCGGCGGGAAATCTTTTTCGCTTCAGCGGCGGCCGGGGTGGAAATTTTTTCACTCATGGCGCATTTCCTCCAGCCAACCGGAGATCGATAGAATTAAGAGAAGCAATCCCACGGTGGCCACAATGAATGAAGTCACTAATCCCCAAAGCGTAAGAACGGCGCCCAGAGCCAGCGCGGCGGGCCAAAAGGTCGGCTTCGGGATTTTTTCGTCCGGCACGCGGGTCCAACCGCGGCGCAAAGGCGGTAATCCGGGATTATTTTTTTGACTCATTTTTTCCTCTTTTCTTTGGAGGGGAAGGAGACCACTTTTCCGGGCTGGCGGTAAAAGCGGTACAAAAGAAATAGGATGGCGCCCAGATAAACCAAACAGGTGGGAACCCACATCAAAAGACCGCCGATTTGCTGGTCTAAGGCGGGAGTTAATCCCCAACCTTGAATCAGGGGTGAGACACTGGGGTCTTCCGGGCGCATGAAAACGGGGCAGACGCTTAACGTCGAGAAACTGATCCATATTCCCAACAGCGTGCAGGCGATACAGGCGGTAAAAAGGTAAAGAATTCCGGTGAGGGATGAAAGACGCTCTTCTATATGAGGGCCTACAATGGGCCGCCAGAAAAGGATGCCGAGAAATAAAAGCGAGAAGGTTTGGAGTGTATGAATGAATTCATTTGACGCGGCGGCGTCACAGATAGCCGGGATATGCCAAAACCACATGGCGCCCGCTCCCGAAACCCAGGCGGCCAGGGGATGTTTTATCCAAGACGCGAGCGACAGGATAGGGCGATGGGATGGGGCGGGCAGACCTAATAAGAGAAGGGGAGGAATCATCAGCACCAGCAAAAGATGCTGGATCATGTGAGCGCTGAAAAGAGTACCTTTGGCCAAAAAACTGATAGGAGAATCCAAGGCGACAAAGAAGAGAACCACGCCGTTGATAAAAAAAACAGATTTACCCGAAAATTTCAATTTGCAGAGAATGGCATAGAAAAATAAAGCCGCGATACAGCCGGCGATTAAAAGTAGGTTCCAATCCCAGGTGGATAAAAGTAATTGGCGCAGGGTCATGTCCGCACCCCCACGATGTAAATAGTCGTAAAGACCGCGATCCAAACCACATCCACGAAATGCCAATAAAGTCCGACGGTTTTGACCATGGCCGTTTTTCCATTTTTAAAGTCACCGGCTAGGGCCGCGCCCAGGACGATTAAGAGGCAGACAAGACCGATCAGCACATGCAGGCCATGCAGGCCCGTGACCATAAAAAAAGAAGCGCTAAAAAGATTGGTGCCGGCCCTCAGTCCCTTTTGAAAAAGTTCCCAATATTCCATGCCCTGACCCGCCATGAAGGCGCCGCCCAGAGCCAGTGTGGCCGCCAGCCAAAGTAAAAATCCTTTTTGGCTTCCGGTTTCGAGCTTTTTTTCCGCCAGCCAGTAGGTCACACTGCTGGATAAAAGACAAAAAGTGAAAAGACCCGTTTTGATGGGATTCAGCCATTGGCTTCCAGGATTGGTAAGCTGGTTGAAGTTATAAAAGATATAGGCGATCAAAAGCATGATGAAGAAAAATCCCTCGGAAGCGATAAAGCACATCATGCCGATTTTGTTTTTGTCCATTTTCGTTTCTTTTAATTTCTCCCGGGAAGCGTCGGGTTCATCCCGGTTTTCCGGATGGGCCAGATCCCAAAGGGGTCTGCGGCCATGAAGGGGAGGGAGTTGATCAAAGTTATGCTTCGCAGGGGGTGAGGACGTGGCCCATTCTAAAGTCCAGGCGTTCCAGGGATTGCCGCCCACGATCGCGCCCCGGCGCAGACTGATCACGATATTCCAAACCAGAACCAAAACTGAAATGCCGAGAAGAAAAGCGCCGACCGTGGAGATCATGTTTAAAAGTTCCCAGCCGGGCAGGTCCGGATAGGTGTAAACCCGGCGGGTCATGCCCATCAGACCCAGGAAATGCTGAACAAAAAAGGCCATGTTGAAACCGATGACTGTCAGCCAGAAATGAACTTTTCCGATGGATTCAGATAAAAGCCGTCCGGTCATCTTGGGAAACCAGTAATAAATACCGGCGAATACCCCAAAAAGCGATCCGCCGAAAAGAACATAGTGGAAATGAGCGACCACGTAATAGGTATCGGTGACCTGCCAGTCAATGGGGACTACCGCGAAGGTCACGCCACTCAATCCCCCGATGGTGAATTGTAATAAGAAAGCCACGGCGAAAAGCATGGAGGTGGTCATTCGGATGGAGCCGCCCCAAAGGGTCGCGCTCCAGTTAAAAATCTTCACGCCTGTGGGTACGGCGATCAACATGCTGGCGGCGGCGAAGAAAATATCCATGGGTTGTCCCAACCCCACGGCGAACATATGGTGGGCCCAGACGCCGAAGCTCAACAGGGCGATGGCTACGGTGGAAGCGGCGACAAATTCGTAACCAAAAATAGGCTTGCGGGAAAAAACCGGAATGACTTCGGAAATAATTCCAAAAGCGGGAAGTACCATGATGTAAACCTCAGGGTGACCGAAGGTCCAAAAGAAATGCTGCCAGAGAATGGCCGAGCCGCCATGAGAGGGCAAAAAGAAATGGGCGTCCAACTGGCGGTCAATGAACAACATGATGATGGCGGCGTTAAGGGCGGGAATAGCCAACATGAGCAGAAAGGAGTTGATGAAGACCATCCAAGTAAACAGAGGCAGACGGCGGATGGACATACCCGGCGCGCGAAGACACAGTACGGTGGCGATCAAGTTAATGGCTGTGGCGATGGATCCGATGCCTAACGCAAAGAGAGCTAATATCCAATAATCCACGCCGGGGCTGGAAGCGAAAGGCGTTTCACTAAGGGGGGCATAGCTGAACCAACCCACCGAAGGCGCTCCGCCCGCTAAAAGACTGAAGTGCAAAAGTAAACCACCGAATGGAAGAAACCAGTAGCCCATGGCATTGAGCCGGGGAAAGGCCATGTCTTTCGCGCCGATCATCAGGGGCACGAAATAGTTGGCGAAGCCGATCAGGGTGGGCATAACCACTAAAAAGATCATGGTGGTTCCGTGCATGGTGAAGAGCTGGTCGTAAGTGTCTGGGGAGAGAAGATTGTTGTTGGGTTTCATTAATTGAAGGCGCATCACCAAAGCTTCCAGACCGCCAACACCGAAAAAGAAAAACGCGGTCAGCAGATAAAGAATGCCGATTCGTTTGTGGTCCACTGTGGCAATCCAGCTAAAAAAATTGTTCTCCCTGTTTTTAGCGTGAAAAATCTCAACTGAGGGCGGGGAAGAAGTTCGGTTCATTGGAGAGTCTCCAGATAAGCGGTTAAGTCGCCGACCTGGGCATCGGTGAGCTTCAGATTGGGCATCAAGATGGCGGGTTTGATATCCTGGGGATTTTTAAGCCAGCGCGATAAATTTTCGGGCGTGTTCGCCAATAGGACCGCGCCCAAAGTTTGGCGGCTGGCGAAGTGGGTCAGGTCGGGAGCGGCCTGACCTTTCGCGGCGGTGCCATTCACCGTGTGGCAATTCACGCAGGTCATTTGCTGGAATATCCGGGAGCCCCTTTGGGCTGATTCAGTCAATAAAGGGATTGAGGGCTTTTGCTGTTGTTTCTCCCAGGCCTCAAAGTCGGCAGCGGACTGGGCGATGACCAGAAAGTGCATCTGGGCATGCTGGGCCCCGCAAAACTCGGAGCAGGTTCCCAAATAGCTTCCAGGTTTATCCGCTTCCAGCCAGAGATGGTTGGGGTGGCCCGGCACAATATCCATTTTGGGCGCCAGGCGGGGCACCCAGAAATCGTGAATCACATCGGCGGATTCCAGAGTGAGCAGCCATTTCACCCCAACCGGAAAGTGAATCTCGTTGGCGGTGGTCACGCCGCTGTTCAGATACTTCGCTTCCCACCACCATTGATGGCTGATCACGAGAATGTCCGATTTCTGATTGGCGGGCGGGTCCGATTGTTTCATACCCCGCGCGGTCAGGGTGAGCAGCCAGATGAGGATGATGAACGGAATCACCGTCCAGGCAGTCTCCAATTTCCAATTGCCGTGGTTGGGCGAGGGATCCGGTTCGCCGGGTTTGTGGCGGAAACGAATCAAACTTGAAACCACCATGGCGGTCACGATCATCAAAATGATAAGGCAGACGATCAGGACAAGGATAAAGAGGTCGGAAATTGCTCCAGCCTGGGGTGACTCATAATGGAAAACTGAGTTCAAAAAATTATTCATGAAGACGGGTTCCGTTTTTGACGCAGGCAGAATTTTTGAATAGGAATAGTTTTTTGATTCCGCATTTTACGTCCCTATTCCTTTTGAAGTCCAACCCCCTCCCCAAGATTTCAAAGGTGTTTGAGACGATCAAAACGAGGGTTGGTTTATCAAATTGATAGCCACCTCTTCCTTAGACGGTGAAATTCTCCTGAGTTATTACGGCCCGTTTCTTGCTTTAACTACAACCCTGCCCAAGACTAATAGGGATGGCGGTTTCAATTGCTGTCTCGCGATTGGGGGGAAGGGTTTTATGAAAATTTTCACTTTAAGTATTTACACGTTTTTCGCGGCAGTATGCGGCGTTTTAAGCATGGGTTGTTATGAACATACCCGCGCGGTGGTGGTTGTTCCGGCCAACGGTGAAGTCGTCCATGACAACCGGTGGCATTACGACAATGACCATGATGGTGAATGGCGCTCACAGCATGCGTGGCATAACGATACGCAAGATTGGGATCACTGAGTTTTATCTATAAGTTCAAATTAAAAGGAGACGCAAATGCATATGAAGAAATTGAGCTGGGTATTGGTTTCAACGCTGTTGCTGGGAATGGCCGGTTTAGCCTGGGCAGATGACGATGCCCGTATTATCAGCCGGTTAGGAATGAACTCGCCGAAGGATCACCTGAGAAACGCCTCCATCTACTTGGTTTTTAATGGCAATAAGGTTGAAGACCTGCCGGCGGTTCCTGCGGCGGATGAAACGCGCTTTTACTCCAAGGTCTGGGATGGTTTGTATTTACAAGTGACCACAGAGGCGGGCGCGGACGGCGTGGCCGGTTATATGTTCTCTTTCTCACAGGACGAAGCGAATCAGACGGTCCTCAACACGGATGAGTTAAGAGATGTGCCTTCCCTCCGGGAAGTCGCCGCCGCGGATTTCAGATCCGATGATAATTTCTCGATTCGTCCCCTGAAACCGGGACCTGGCGTGCCCACTGACCGCGGCGCGCTGCGTGTCATGCATTACAACGGTTTCGATGTGGAGATCCGGGTGCTTGAATTCAAAATCGGAGACATCAGCATCAAGAAAAAACCCTACTTTGAAAAAATGTCCTGTTTAGTCACGATTTGGGAAGCAGCTCCGGCGAAATAATCCGCGCCGATGTTTAGAAAAACTGAAAGGAAAAATATGAATCGAATTTCATCTTTGCTGTTGATCTTAGTCTCTTTAATCAGTGCGGCGGTTTACGCCGAGGATAATCACAATAATGGCGGCGGAAACCGGGGCGGGGGAGGATCCTCCGCGCATATGAGTTCCGCGCCGATGAGGTCAGCCCCTGCCCGCCAGCCGATGGTGATTCATATGAACCGCTCCAGGCCGGTGGGTCAACAGCCTTCTTACGGGAACGTTCAATGGAACCATACGGCTCAAACCCGCACGAGATCCGCCGTTCCGGCTCAAAGGGTGCAGGCGACCCGGCAGCTCAACGCCAAGCCGGTCGCGGGTGTCCGCGTGGCTAATGTGGTTCATCATCATGCCTACACGCAGGGTTATGTCCGCAAGAGTTTGTCTAAAATTGGCGTGAAGACCGAGCCCAGCCACATCACGGAACGTTCCGAAATGGTGACGTCGGACCGCGCTCATTCCATGATTCACTATCCCACCACGGGGCCCAAAGGCGAGGCGATCCGAGGTTCATTGGTAAACGCGAGACAGTTTAACAGTCCCGCGGTCCGTGCCCAGATGTCACTGGTTAATCGACCGACTTTCAGCCAGCAAATTGGCCGGTTTAACGCCAGCGAAAACGTCAACGGCCGCACCTATTGGCACTCGGGCGATGGTTTCAACTATGCCCACTATGTCGATAACTCGGGTCATCACTGGTACGGGTTTTATAGCGGTAACCAGTATTTTTGGACCCAGAATTACGCCGGCCGTTGGTGGTGGTATGACACCGGCTTTAACCGCTGGTGCTTTTATAACAACAACTATTGGTGGTGGCAGGATCCTTATCACTTGGGCGATCTTTACTGCTACGACGACGATAGCTATATTCCGGCCAACTCGGCGGATGACCAGATTGTGGTCAACGGCAACGAAAGCGCCAACGAGTCGGTTTATAAAAGCCCGGATGGCAGCCGTGTGGTCAAGCTGGTTCAAAACGACGGGGACGCTTTCTTATATGACACCGCCGCCGTACCCACCTTCGATCCCATTTACCTGGCTTCAGGGGTTCAAAACGTTCAGTTCTCAAACGTCAACAACGGCAGACCTTTAGAAATTATTTTGACACTCAATGACGGCTCGTTCGATTTGTTTGGCGCGGATGGGAAGTCTTATAACACGGAAGCTCAAGAATAGATTAACGCGAACTGTTCTTTAACAGTTCACACAACCAGTAATTTAAAAGAGGATTCATTTCATGAAAAAGTTATTCAAGCTTTTGTTGAGCAGTTTGTTTGTGGCGGGTACGGGAATCGCGATGGCGGACGAGTTGATCGTCGGCGATGGTCATCATGACGACCACGCCAGAGTGGTTGTCGTGGCGCCGGTTCATCATTATCATCACCGCCATCATTATCACCCGAAACCTCATGCCGTAGTTGTTATCCACGCTGATGATCATCATTGATCAATAGGTTTTTTTACAGGTGATTCGAAAGGCGGATTTGTGAAATCAAATTCGCCTTTTGCGTCTTTTCAAAACAAATCAAGGGAGACTCGTGTGAGTGAAACTAAAAACGCCTATGTCGAAAGACAAAGAGGGAATCTGAAATCCTGGAATGAAGAGATTGACAAGTTTCAGGCAAGGGCCGACCGGGCCACGGACAAACTGCTTGATAAGCTAAATAAGCATATCGCGGAACTGAAAGAAAAGCGGACGGATTTAGACGGCAAAGTGTCCAACATTCAAAAGGCGGGCGAAGAGGGCTGGGAAGTTCTTAAAGAGGACGCGGATAAAACCTTCAAGTCGCTGGACAAGTTATTCAAAACGGTTACCTCTTTATTTAATTAAACCAATTTCAAACCGGAGTGATCAAAGATGGATCGAAAAAATCAACGAAAAACCGAGCAAGCGCTAACGGATGAGCGGGGCCCCTATTGGCGGCGCGCTTACCGCGATTGGCGCGTTTTGATGGTGGTTTTTTTAATGGTGGTATTTCTGGTGACCTATTTGATGACGGGAGACTCTTCCTGGCGGCCCAACGGCCCATGGGGCCGGACAACCGAAACGAGTGATAAGCATGGTACGGACTTACCGCCTGTCACCACCGATCCACAAGTCATTCAGCCGAAATCTCCGGTGAATAAGAATGGGGGAAAATGATGTCTGAAGAAAGCGATAAGGAAATTCCCGAGGAAAGTTTTGTGACGAATCAACATGTGGAAGAAGCGGCTTATTACAAGTGGCTTTACCGCGGCTGTCCTTCCAACGATTCGCTGACGGATTGGGTAGATGCGCATAAGGAATTGATACAAGCGGCGCGCTGATCCTTTTTGAGGATCAGCCTATTTTTTGTCTCAATCTGATTTGAGATTTTATCATTTTGATTGTCCGCGACTCGGCCATGATTCGCGGTGAGCGATTTCCCCCTGTTAGAGACTTCAAACGGTTGGCTTCTACGGCACGTTACTTGCTCTAACTACTGTTCTGGATTCCTGAGAGCCTGTACGTTTCCAAAAAAAATAGAAGGAAAAATAAAATGAAAAAGCTTCTTGGTTGTTTACTGCTGTTGGTATCCATTCCCATGGTTTTGATGGTGGGCTGTGGAAGCAGGTATACGGGTCCGGCGGGTCCAGGTCCGGGTACGCCAACTCCGGGTCTTACGGGAACGGCTACTCCCGGGGTCTATACGACGCCCCAAACGACTCTGCAAGCCGCGGTTAATCTGGGTTCGGCCGCGAATTATGTGGTCTTGTCTTACACTGGTATCTCCAACAGCGGTCCCAGCACGACCTGCGGCGGCTACGGGGTCTATCCGGATGGACAGACTTCCGTTACGGGTTCGCCGGCGATCGTGGAAACCTGCGGTGGAGCTATTGATGTGGGTGACGGCACGGCGGACACAGCCAAAATTAATTTGAGCGCGGCCTATACGGACGCGTCGACCCGTTCGGGCGGCGCCAGTTTACCCGCGGGCGGGGATGTGGGAGGCCAAACGCTTTATCCCGGTCTTTATAACTGCGGCGGTAATCTCAATATCGCCCAGGCGAATTTGACGCTGAACGGCAATGGAAACATGAATTCGATCTTTATTTTTCAGGTGACGAATAATTTGATCATCGGGCCAGGCCGTCAGATTGTACTGACCAACAGCGCGCAAGCCGCCAATGTTTTCTGGGCGGTAGCCGGTTACTGCTCGCTGGATACGACGGACATAATGGTAGGCAATATCATGGCTTACACCTCGGTGACGCTAAATACCGGCGCGATGCTGGTGGGCCGGGCCCTGGCGGAAAACGGCGATGTGACTTTGTTAACGAACAACATTACGCATCCTTGAAAGAAGCGTTTCAAGATTTGAGAAAGATGAGCGGGTTGGGGCAAATTCCCAGTCCGAAATTATAAGGAGGATACCGATGAAGAAAATCATTTTGAGTTTATACCTGGTGATGCTGGCGTTGTTGGCCACTTCCAATATGGGTTGTTACGCGGAAGTTCGCGGACCTAGATGGCATTATGACCATGATTACGACGATGGTTATCGTGCAAATCATCCGTGGCATGAAGATCGCCACGATTGGGATCGTTAAGTTTTATAGTTAGTTCATTAGTGTTTGAGCCTCGACGGCATTCCGTCGGGGCTTTTTTTATAAGGGATCGGTTAGATTAAAAAGAGAACTCATGATGTCAAAGCCGCAATGAATGGCTAAACCAGCCAGAGGCAAAGAAAAAAGAAACAAAATAAACTTCGCGGTATTTTGGTCGGATTTTTCCAATTTTTCTTTCGTCACAGCCAGAACTGGTTTCCATAAAAAAATAAGCAGGCCGATGGATACCGCTACTCCAAAGGCCTCAGGCAAAATATCGCTGTCCATACTTTTTCTTTCCGATTTGAGATTTCGCTTTTTCTGAAAGGTTCTGCTATTTTTTGGGTTTAATCCCCAATAACGTTTGACCTTTTTTGATCACACCCTGAATGGCACCAGCCAATTTTTGAGTCTGGCCTTTTGTTTTTTGAATAGTGCCTTCGGTTTCCATAGCCTGATTACCGGAAAGCTTACCCACCTCTTCTTTGACGCTTCCCATGGCCGTATTGATTGTTCCGGCCACTTTGTTGTTGGATTCCATATTGGAGTTCATTGTTTATTCCTTTTCGTTTTCAATTATTAGACAAAAAAGCACGGGCTCCGATGGGGGACCCGGGCGCTGAATTTATTTGTTCTTCATGTGTGTATCGGGTTCGGCGTTTTGCGTCATGGAAGAGCTGTTGTTATAACCGCATTCCATATGGCGCGCGCAGACCCGATCACAAATGAACAGGATGAGGGCGCAGAGAACGACTCCCGCGATCAAACCCTTCCAAAACCCGCAATGACCGCAGCCATGCATACCCGACCCGCAGGACTGGTGGCATTGACAGCCGCAGCCCGCTTCTGATTTTTTACCTGTGTTTTCTGGCATGTTTTCCATGTTTTTCCTTTGAGGTTTAGTTTGTGAGACCGTTTAGATAAAGCAAGTTACATACCTGTGAGATGGGATGGTGAATAAGTCAAAGCGTTCGCCTGCCTGGAGAAAACGCGCTTTAAAGCCTGGGAAGAAGTTTTAGCGGAGTGTAAAACCAAAAAGTCTCTCAAAATGAAATAGCCCCGATCATTTTGAGAGGGTCGCCGCGTGAATCTTTTCAGAAAGCGGCGTAATTTGCTTTCGAGGCGGCAAGGAACAGGGCACGGTACTTGCTTTACCTTAACGTACAAGAAGTGAAAGGATTTCAAAATGTTATATACCATCGCGGTGGTGATGTTGATTCTTTGGCTTTTAGGTTTTGTAAGTTCTTACACGATGGGCGGATTCATCCACATTTTTTTAGTCATAGCCCTGATTCTTTTGGTGGTCGGTTTTTTACAAGGCCGTAACCGGGGCGCGTGATTTACAAAAGAAGGAGGCTTTATGAAACAAATACTGATTATTAACAGCTTAACGGATCAACGGTTTTTAACGTTTTTGGAAAAGGTCTTTTTTTCGATCGGGGTAGGGACTTTTTGGGAAGATTATGAAAGTATCCGCAAGAAGACCAACCAGGATGATTTCCAAGAGACCGTCGAAGCCTCCAGCGCCATATTTTTGGTTTTAAGCCAGGATGCCCAGGTTGTGGTAAAAGACGGGGACTTGGATTTTTTGAAATCCGATTTCGCGAGAAATAAAGAAATTTTCGTTTTTGAGCATTGCGATGATTTGAAACGGATTACCATTCAAGTGCCACGGTTAAGCCAATATTTTTCCATGTACATTACCAACGCGTGGAATGATGAGGTGGTCAAAAGCGCCTCTGTTTTTGAGGCGGCAGCCCGGTTACCGCTATCGTTCCCGGAGGTTAAACTGGAACCCTTGAGCTCTCCGGTATTGGATACTTTCTTCAGTGAATCGACGGGCAGGGCTCTTTTTGATCTCTCCACCTCAAGACCCGCCGGAAAAAAAGCGGTTTGTCCCCATTGCGCCGCTTCCTACGTCATTCACACGCCAGCGGATATGCGGGTGTTACGTTGCGCTGTTTGCGGGCAATTTAGCGAAATCAAAGTACTGGTGACGGCGGGTGCCGCGCCGGATGAGCAATCCGGTTAGCTGTGTTTTTTAAACAAAAGGATTTAAATCTTTTTGAGTAAGGAGTTTTAAAATGATCAATGGATCTCATTCGGACCCTCAAGACGTTGAGCTGGAATCCCACATTTCCCGTGAAATCGGCGGAATGGGCCATCATCTGCATGTACAAGTGAAGAATGGCCGCGTGACCCTGACTGGCTCCACGGAGGATTTTCAAAACAAGCGGCAGATTGACGCGTTGGTTAAACAACTCGCGGGAGAACACCAGGTGAGTAATCAAATCCGGGTCATTTCAACCGGAGAGACTTTTGATAATCACCGTTAATCGCCGCAGATCATTATTGCCATTCGCTATGGCGGCGTTGATGACGAGTTTTTTCTTATTTTTCTGTTCCGGGGTTCGCGCTCAAACGCCAGTTACGGCCCAAGACCCCAACGGGTTTTATCATTCCATTCAGCCCACGGCTACGATCGCGATTTTTAACGCGGAAGGTTATGAGGCGACGCCGCTGCCCACCCCTGTGCCCAAATACTGGAAATTGGCTATTCCAAAAAGACACCCAACCAACCTAATACCGACGATGGTTCCCTCAAAAACAATGACGCCCGTGCCTAAACCGAAGTGATTCGCGATAAGAACATTCAAAGTCCAGACGCGCTAATCCCTATTGGAATTGGCAGGGACTCGACAGGCTAATCCAAATTTTCCTTCACGGATTTTTCCGCCTCAAGCCAATCATTCAGCTCGTCACCCGGATGGGCGTATTGATTACGTTTCATTCCAATATAGTAAGCGGCTTCCTCAATGGATTGTTTTGACTCATCAATATCTTCGGAGGCCAGTTTTACCGGCTCATCGTCGATGGGGCGGGATTCAGTCTCAATTATTTTATGTTTGGTCATGGCAGGTTCCTTTATTGCGATTTTTACTCAAGTAGACTTGAGTCGAACAGATTCTTAATAAGCAATAAACAGGCCGATCCGGTGAAAGGATAAAACGCGGTAAAAGTTCTCATAGGCCGCTGAAGAGAATCAAAATGATCGTCCGGAAATCACTTTGATAGCGCGGATCACGACGTGGGTCGAAACATTTTTAAAATAAGTGAAAACAAGCATTCAAGCGCTCGAGGGTGAGGTCTTGATGGCGTATTTCTTGCTTTAACAGTGTGCTGAAAAATACTTTTTCAGCACACTGTTAATTCTTCTGTCGGATTACGGAGGTCGTCATGGATTATGTTCACGCGCTTCACGGTCAGGGCAAAAAAGCTCACGCTGAGTTCGGTTGGCTCATGTACTTGGGATTGTTCAATATCGTCTTAGGTTTTTTGGCGGTTACTTTCACTCAGTTTTCCACCCTGTTAACCATGCTCTATTTCGGATGGCTCTTCATCCTTAGCGGCCTGGGTTCGCTTTATTTGGCCTACAAGTTCAGACAGATCGGGGGCCACTGGTCCCTCTTCGTTTTTGGCACCCTGGCTCTGGTTTGCGGTTTCCTGATGCTGGGCAATCCCCACGGCGACGCCGTCATTTTAACTTTGCTGGCTGTAGTCTTCATCTTTACCAGCGGTTGGGTATCACTGCTTTCCTGCTTCTTCACCCCGCAGCCTCACAAACTCTGGGTTGCCTTCGGTGGGATCATTTCCATTCTTTGCGCCTTTGTCATTTATATGGAATGGCCGATTTCAGGCAATTGGGTGCCCGGCACCTTCCTTGGCGTTTATTTGATCTTTCACGGTTTCACTCAAGTACAAATCGCGGCAACGGGCCGGCGTTTGGCAAAAACGGTTTAAAAGAAGAACGCCGCTGGAACAGGGTGAAAATTAAAATATCTGTTCCATTTTTGTTGAAGCTCATTTTTTAAATTGGAACAGATCGGTTAAAAGAAGAGTTGTGCCGCGGAAGCAAGCGGTAAACCGCTGGGTTGGGCCAGGATGGGCTTTTAAAAATAAAGGGGGCAGATTGATATGAATAAGATTCAGAATCCATTTTCGGGGTTTTCAGAGGGTGCTTATAGTTTGATGCGCATTGTGACGGGTTTTCTGTTTTCATTTCACGGAGCGCAAAAGGTTTTGGGTCTTTTGGGCGACCCCGCCATGTCACCGCCGGTTGGTTCCGAAATGTGGATCGGCGGAGTGATCGAGCTGGTCGCGGGCTTTTTGATCCTCATCGGCCTTCTCACGCCCTTTTTCGCGTTTCTCGCCAGCGGTGAAATGGCGGTCGCTTACTTTCAATTTCATTGGAAGTTCGTGTTTGATAACAACTTTTTTCCGATTATGAACCATGGCGAGCTGGCCGTGGTTTATTGCTTTGTGTTTCTTTTTATCGCCACCCGGGGCGGGGGAAAGTGGTCAGTTGATAACATAAGTGGACGCCGCCGTTAATCATTTCATAACAGATTGATGCACGAAGGGCGCCTGTCTTTGAGTTATGGATCGGGCGCTCTTTTTTTATATCCTTCGGTTATTCCCATTTTTAGTCCGCGGCTCCAATTAAGGATAACGTCTTGCTTCTCCTCAAAGTCTCGCCCGAAAAGAAGGTCCGCTTCGCCATCGTTTTCGCCCTGGTCGTTCTGGTCCTCATGGGCTGGTTTTCTTATGACAGCATCTCCCAATTATTTGAGCCATTCGGCTGGATCACACACACCCAAAAGATTGTGGAAAAAATCGGCACTTTGACCAATGAATTAACCGATATTCAAAGCTCGGCAAGGGGTTATGTGCTGACGGGCGATCGAAAATACTTAAGACCCTATCACGTCGCGCTCTGGTCCATTCCCAATACGCTTTGGGAAATTAGTAATGAAACCAGGGACAATCCCCTGCAGCAAAACCATTTGGTTTTATTGAAACCGCGAATTAAAAATTTTATTTCCATTTATACCAAAGCGATCCGGCTGCGAAGGAAAATGAGCGAGGAAAATATTAACGCTTATGTCGAAAAGGAAGCGGGATTCGACGCGATGAACGGCATCCTGCAAACCATCAATGACATGAGCCGGGAAGAGAGAAAATTGCTGATTCTTCGCGACGCAGACGAAGTCAGAATCGCCCAGAGAATCCGGTGGACTATTTTTATCATTATCTTCGTGGCCGCCCTGATGGTTTTAACCGCGGGGATCAATATCAACCGCCATATTTTAGTCGTGAAGACGATCAATGAAAAATTAAGGGAAAAAGAGGCGGTTATTTTCCAGTTTTTAAGCGGTCTTTCTATAGGTGTTTTTGTGGTCAAGGCGGATGGGGAAACCTATTTCGCCAATCACGCGGCGCTTCACCTGTTGGGACGGGAACTCCAGCCGGTGGAGGATTTTTATGAATTC
>Ga0206815_1145_pt1 | contig 18437 bp, 14 predicted proteins | sample Alteio_BWOrgCont_91_FD_152864 | JGI IMG/M metagenome (GOLD analysis project Ga0206815, IMG submission 152864) | Enriched cells from forest soil in Barre Woods Harvard Forest LTER site, Petersham, Massachusetts, United States -... | ecosystem: Environmental > Terrestrial > Soil > Temperate forest >...
CGGGGCCGGGCGTGATCTCGCCAGTCTTTTCGATCTGGAGTTGGACACCGAAAAGAATCAATACGAAACCGCGCAGACCGCGGGATCAAAAGACCAGCGCGCCAAGGAAATCGACGACGCGCTTCAAAAACTTGACGAACTGGCGCGCCGCCAGCAGGAATTGGCTGAGCAGCCGCGTAACAGCGCTCAAACCTCCCAGCAGCGCTGGCAACAGGAGATGCTACGCCGCGATGCCGAGGAGCTGCAAAAACAGATGCAGCAGCTTGCTAATCCTCAAGGTAACTCACAAGGCGATTCGCAAAGCGCCTCCTCCTCTTCATCATCGGGGCAGTCCTCAGGGCAATCGAGTTCCGGAGGCAAACCGGGATCACCCTCATCGACTGATCCGCGGGTCCAACAATCCCTCGACCGCCTGCGCCAGGCTACCGACGACATGCGCCGCGCGGTTTCTCCAGAGCAGAGCGAAGCTGAAGCACGGCGCGCTGCCGATCGTTTAAAGGAAGCACAGAATCTGCTGGGCGGCATGCGCCAGCAGCAGACTTCCTCGCGTCTCGGTGCAGTCGCCGATGAAGCGAGTCGCATATCGAAGGCGCAGGGCGAGCAGGCCGATCGCATGAAACAGTTGTATAGCGATCCGGGACAGCGACCTTCAGTCGATGACCGCCGAAAGCTGGCCGATGACCGCCAGCGCCTGGCAGAAGATTTGGGACGCCTGCAAAAGGAAATGCAAGATACCGCGCGCGAACTGGCCACTAACAAACAAGGGGCGGCGGCGACGAAATTGCGCGACGCACTGGGCGAAGCTCAGCAAGCCGATCTGCAATCCCGCATCCAAAGGGGGGCAGATTGGATACGCCGCGGTATAAATCCCAACACCAACGGAGCGGAGCAGGAAATTACGCCTGGTATACAGCGTCTGGAAAAAGAGGTTCAGGACGCCCAGCAGGCGGCTGGGGAAGGCGGCGCGCAGCCGGGTCCGGGTAATTCGCAGCAGCAGGGCCTTGAAACTGCGTTGAATCGCGTTGAGCGGCTTCGCAGCCAGATGGATTCTCTGTCTCGTAATCCACAGGGCGGCCAACCCGGACAATCAGGGCAACGTGGTCAGGCGGGTCAACAAGGGCAAGGGCAGCAAGGTCAAGGACAACAAGGTGGTGGTCAAAATCAGGCAGGTGCCGGAGGCCCGGGCGGGGCGTATGGCGCACGACTCGGTGACGGTACTTACGGCAATGGCGCTTATGGCGGAGGAGTTCGCAACGGGGCTGGAGCCTTCTATGGTTTTGATACCGGAAACAACACTCCGGTTGGAGGACGTGCCGCACCGCCAGACAATTCCCCGATACCCCCGCAGCGCGCCTATCAGGACAGCCTGCGCGATTTGACCCAGCTTCGCCAGGAAGTCCAGCAGGATCCTGAAATGACTCGCGAAATTCAGGATCTTATTCACCAGATGGAGCACCTGGATCCGAGTCGGTTCCCGGGCAATCCGGCGCTTGTCGAGCAGCTCCATACCCAGGTGCTGGCTACCGTGGACAAACTGGAACTTCAGCTGCGCCGCGAATTAGATGACAAGCAGTCCGGCCAGGTACGCAGCGGCGACACTCGTCCGGTGCCTGCAGGCTACGAGGATTCCGTGGCGGAATATTACCGCCGGCTCAGCAAGGCCAAACAGGCCAACTGATTTTCCACACAGGCAGACTTGGGCGATCGCGCCGAGTCTGAAATTCATGAGTTCGTACTTAGTGTTTGGGCAGGGGCTTGCGTGGAAGTTCCTGGTCCGCATTCGCAGTCAGGTATACGAACGACGCGATGATCACGGCCGCTTGCTTTAAATCTCCTTCTTGAATTCGTTCCAGCACATCCATATTCGTATGGTGCGTTCGCGGATCATAGTCGATCGGATCCTGAATGAACTGAAAGCCGGGAAGGCCAACCTCATCAAAGCTAAGGTGATCGGTGCCGCCAACGCTTCGAATGGAAAGCGTGGTCATACCCAGGCCTTTGAACGGCTGCATCCACTTTTCAAAAATTGGCCGCAACTCTTCATTACCCTGCATGTAAATTCCGCGAATCTTGCCCGTGCCATTGTCCAGATTGTAATAGGCGGAAAGCCTGGCATGCTCTTCTTTGAGGCGCATCTTCTCGCGTTCAGCAAAGTGCTCTTTGACATAAGCACGCGAGCCGAGCAGACCCTCTTCCTCGCCGGTCCACAATGCCAGCCGCACCGTCCGGCGCATCTTCAGGCCTGAGTTTTTCAGAATGCGCATGGCCTCCATCATTACGGCCGAACCGGCGGCATTATCCGTGGCGCCGGTACCGGCGTCCCAGGAATCAAAGTGCGCGCCGAGCATGACTGTTTCGTCCGGTTTATCCGTGCCCGGTATCTCCGCGATGATATTGAATGAGTCCAGATTGTCGTCGTAATACTTGTTGACGGCGTTCACGCGAAGCGTGACAGGAATATTTTTTTCCAGGTTACGCAAAATTCGGTCGTATTGCTCAACCGCCACTACCACACGTGGAACACGGGGCGGGTCCCGCGGATCGCGCGAATCACCTCCGGTCACAACAATCGTGCCGTCGTCCCGGGCCGATGGTTCAAGCCACGCGACTGCGCCTTCGTCGTTCACAAATTTCTGAAGCTTCAAGGTAAACTCGCGCTGCTTCTCGAAGCGCTTCCGCGCCTCCGGATCGGGCGGCGCTTCCACAGGACGTGGTTGCGCCAGGTCAGCGAGCTCCTGATCGGTGAACCGGTGCGCCTCCCCTTCAAAGTGTGGGTCAACAGCTCGCGCGGGCTCGGTCATCACGAATTTGCCTCTGAGTTTGCCGCGATACGCCTTGAAATCGTCTTCATTCCCAATTTTCGCGAAGACCACCTCCGCCGTAATAGGGCCGCCGGTGCTGGCGCTCCACGCCCTGGGATAGGCAATCAATGGGAAATGCCGCGGCGAAATCTCATTGGCCTCGAAAATTTCGTTCGACCAGCCCCTCCCGAATGGCCCCCATTTCTCTTCATGGATGTTCGCTAGACCCCAGGAATCGAGCGTCTTCTCGGCATACCCGGCAGCTTCGCGAATGTTCGGGGAATTAGTCAGACGCGGGCCATAGACGTCGGTAAGATAGCCCATGATTTCCATAATGTGGGAATCTTGCAGGCCTTCGGCCGTAAACTTCTTGATTGCGTCCTGATCTGCAGCGGAGAGATCGGGAAAGGGTCCTACGCCCTGCGCGGCAAGAGTGATAGCGAGCGCCATAATGAGCGCGAACGAAACTGCAATCTTTCTTAATTTATACAAACCTGCACCATGGCCCTCACATTTTACATCTTGTTTTGATGCGTGCAAGCACTCGGAAGTAAGCCGTGAGCCAATGTTGGCATAAAGCCGCACCCCCAACGCATGTGTCTGTATTGCACAGCCTATTGGATAGGACACAATATATGCCATTGGTCTTTTGCCGGGCCGGAAAACTGAGTCCCTATGGTATTCTTTAACTCTCGGATGCACTTGTAATTCCTCTCGGAATGTCTTGTGGGGTCTGCAAGTTCGCACTTGCGGCCTTTTTACGCCAGCGGCGCGCCGAATCGCCCCGAGGACAAAGAAAGCAACGGAAGAAACCATGTCTGCCATTCGCAATATCGCTATTATCGCCCATGTAGACCACGGCAAGACCACGCTGGTGGATGCCATGCTCCGCCAGAGCGGCATTTTTCGCTCGAATGAGATTCTGGTCGACCGGGTGATGGATTCCAATGATTTGGAACGCGAACGCGGCATCACCATCCTGGCCAAGAACACCGCGCTGTTCTATCACGACACAAAAATCAACATCGTGGATACGCCGGGTCACAGCGACTTCGGCGGGGAAGTCGAGCGCGCGCTGCAAATGGTGGATGGCGTGCTCCTCCTGGTGGACGCAAGCGAAGGCCCTTTGCCGCAAACGCGCTATGTTTTGCAAAAAGCGCTGCAAGCCAAATTGCCACCCATTATCGTGCTCAATAAGATCGATCGTCCCGACGCGCGAGCCGCTGAGGTGCTCGACGAAATCTACGATCTTTTCATTGACCTCGAAGCCACCGAAGACCAGTTGGATTTCCCGGTGCTCTACACCAATGCGAAAATCGGCGTCGCGCACAACCAGCCGGGCGACTCCTCCACTAATCTTCAGCCGCTGTTTGAAGCCATCGTGGCGGGAATTCCAGCTCCCAAGGGTGATCCTGACGGTGTGCTGCAGGCGCAGGTGATGAACCTCGATTACAGCGATTTCCTCGGCCGTATCGCGATCGGTCGCGTTTTCAACGGAACTTTGCGCCGTGGCACCGACGTTGGAATCGCCAAGCGCTCGGGCGCGATTGAGCCCACGCGCATCACCAAACTTTTCACTTTTCGTGGACTGGAGCGCGATGAAGCCGAAGAAGTTCCCTGCGGCGACCTTGTCGCTGTTGCCGGCGTTGAAGGCATTCAGATCGGTGAAAGCCTGACGTCAATTGAAACTCCCATGCCGCTCGAACCATTGATTGTGGATGAGCCGACGCTGGCCATGAATTTCACGGTAAATACCGGGCCGCTTTCAGGGCGCGAAGGCCAATGGGTAACGTCGCGCGACCTCCGCGCTCGCCTGCAGAAGGAACTGCTCACCAATGTTTCCTTGCGCATCACCGATTCGGATACTACGGACGTTTTTCGCGTGCTGGCGCGTGGCGAACTGCAGTTGGCAATTTTGATCGAAACGATGCGCCGCGAAGGTTACGAGCTGATGGTGGGCAAGCCTGAAATCGTGGTGCGCGAAGAAAACGGGCGGCGACTGGAACCACTCGAGCGTTTGGTCGTCGATTGCCCGGAAGCCTTCGTGGGGGTCGTGATGGAATCGCTCGGCCGGCGCCGCGGCGAGCTCGCCAAGATGGTCAATCATGGTTCGGGCTGGGTGCGCATGGAGTTTACTGTTCCCTCGCGAGGGCTGATCGGCCTGCGCGGTCAGTTGCTTACCGACACGCGCGGCACCGCGCAGCTTCACGCGCTATTTGAAGGTTGGACCGACTACGGCGGCGAAATGGCAACGCGCCCAACGGGGGCGCTGGTTGCCGATCGCGCGGGACACACCACCGCATTTGCGCTTTGGAACCTGCAGGAGCGCGGCGAACTTTTTGTCGGGCCCGTCGAGGAAGTGTATGAGGGCATGATCGTCGGCGAAAACTCACGCGACTCCGACATGGACGTTAACGTGACGAAGGAAAAGAAACAGACGAACATGCGCGCGTCGAGCGCCGATGAAGCCATTCGACTGATCCCGCACCGCCAGTTGAGCCTCGAACAAGCCATCGAGTTCATCGCCGACGATGAGTTTGTCGAAGTCACGCCAAAATCCATCCGCCTGCGAAAGAAAGTTCTCGATATGAAGAAGCGCCCGCGCCGCTGGCAGCAAATTCGCGCCGCCGAAGCCGCACAATAGAATCCTGGCGCCAATTTTGTCATTCCGTTCACGGTAAACCGATCCCGCCTTGCGGGAGAGGAATCCCTCCTTCATTTTCTGAACAACATTGCCCGGAACTCTCCCATTGCTGCGTTCATCCACGGCAAAAGCAGTTGCCTGACGCTGCTACAATAATCCGACATGGACCCACTTTCGATTTTTGGCTTGTTCGCTGTTACCCTGACGCTCTTGTGCTACGCGCTCGAACAGCGCAGCCGCTGGTATGTGTTGGGATTCGCCGGAGGTTGCGTGCTGAGTTCGATTTATGGATTTCTGCAGGGCGCGTGGCCATTCGGCCTCGTGGAGATCGCCTGGACTTTGGTGGCGATGCGGCGTTGGTGGCAGACGAAACCACTAAATTGAAATTTCGCTGCTAATTCGGGCAGAGTTCGTTCATCTGCAAAGTTTTCCTGTTGCAAGAATCTTTTAGGAGATCCCGTCCAGGCTTGCAACGTCATGTTCCAGCACCCGCGCGATCTCCTGGGGATCCGAGTCTGGCGGAAGCTCCACAGGCTTGCCGATATAGACGCGGATTCTTCCCGGACGATTGAAAAGGCTGTGGGCCTCGCGAACTTCATAGGCCCCATCGATGCGAATCGGTACCACGGGAATTTTCAGATTGTTGGCCAGCAAGCCAATCCCTGCGCGAAAAGGCTGCAATTTTCCATTGGGCGTCAAGTCTCCTTCCGGGAACACCAGTACACTCCAGCCGCGGTCGGCCAGGTCGCCGGCAAAACGAAAGCTTTCGCGAAAGCCCGATCGCTTCGGCAACGGGAACACGTTGAAGAGCGCCACGACCAGAAAATAATTCAGACGATGCAACCAGCGGCGCACAAAAATCCATTCGCGGGGTGGATGCCTCATCTCTGCCAGACGCTCGCCGCCCATGGCCACAGCGAGATGGTGCCGGAAACGAAACGGCAGCGCGGCCAGGACGAAACCAACATCGAGATAAATCACGTGATTGCAGACGACCAGCGCTGGCCCCTTTAGGCCGCGAAGGTTTTCGCGACCGAAAACGCGCGGATGCGCCATCAGGTGCGTCGCGGGCCAGGTAAGCAGGTAGTAAAGGAAGGTGCGAATCCAGGTGACCGGCCACTGCTGCGCCCAGCGCGGGAACACGAATTCCGTGGGGACATGGGAAGATTCCCGGATCAAGCGATCAAGATCGCCAACCGTCGCTGCTGCGGTGAATCGTGTTTCGTTCAAATCGACCTGGTAGCGATCTTCAATCGCGCCTAATAATTCGACGCGATCGAGTGAGCTTAGATTCAGGTCCATCGCGAGGCTGGCATCGGAACCCAACGGTCCGGAGCCGCATGATCCGTGTGAATGTCGATTCAAGTGGGCGAGCAACTGAGCAATTCCGCCTCCCGATGCGGAACTTGTCGCATTTGGCCGCCAAGCGTCGTCGCCGATTTTCGAGTGTGCATCGACTGCGGCGCGAATTTCCGTGGTCCTGGGCTTGCCTGTCGAGGTGCGAGGAAAATCAGGCTCCGGCCAGACGAACCAGTGTCGAATGTGCTGAAATTCCGCCAGCGAGGCATTCGCGCGCGCAACAATTGCTGCCGCGAGGGGCGATGCATCTTTCCCATCGTCGCGCAAGAGCATCACGGCGCAGGGTTCAGCGTTGTCACCTCGCTCAAGCCCCAGTACCACGCAGTCTTTCACTTCCGGTTCGCGACGCAATGCCGCTTCGAGGTCCTCCGGGTAAATATTCATTCCCGCCGATGTAACGATCACTTCCTTCCTGCGGCCTCTGAAATAAAGATTCCCTTCCGCGTCCAGAGTCCCCAGGTCGCCTGTGTGGAACCATCCAGCGTCGTCCTGCATATCGCCGATGGAACGAGCTGTACCGCCCTGCCAGTATCCGGAGGCGACGTTTTTACCGCGAACCAGAATCTCGCCATTAGCGTCAAGCCTTACTTCCCGCCCCGCCAGCACTCTACCGATCGAACCTTGGCCCAGCTTGAATGGGTGATTAACGCTGACCAGAGAAGTCGTTTCCGTCAGGCCGTAACCCTGAATCGCCGCATACCCGATGCGCCCCCAAAAGAGTTCGCTCGCGACATTTAGCGTGGCGCCTCCCGAAATCACGGCCCAGAATTTCCAGCCGAAGCTCCTGTGAATCCCACGGAATCGCCACATACGCCGAAGGAATGTCTGATTGGCGGCGGCATTGAAATCGCTGCGGAATAATTCAAGTTTTCCGGTCGCTTCCATGTCCCGCTCGATTTTGTTCTGAAGCGCCTCAAGGACGCGCGGCACGGCAATCAGCACGGAAACGCGCTCGCGTTTGATTGTCCGAATAATTTCAGCGGGGTTGAGCGAATCCTGAAACACTACCGTCGCGCCGAGCAGCGGAGGCACCCAAATACCAAGAAATTGGCCGAAGACATGGCTGAGCGGCACGAGATCAAGAAAACGCAGCGGGTGGACGAAACGTTCCCACTTCAAGTAGGGCTGCATCGCAGCCTCGAGCGGTTCGACATTGGCCAGAATATTTCCGTGCGAAAGGATCACCCCTTTGGGATCGGCGGTCGTCCCGGAAGTAAAAATAATCTCGGCAGGCGCGTCGCGGTCCAGCGGGGGAGAGGCATAGGGTTCCGAAGAATGTCGAACGACGCTTGAGCGTAAAGAATCGAACGTCAATATCGGCCTGGTCTCGCTGAACGACAGATGCTCGCGAGCCACGACCAGGAGTCTTGCATCCACTTGCTGCGCAACTCGACCGGCGAAATCAGGCGTTGCGCCGTAGTCCATCGGAACAGCAACGACTCCCCGAACGATGCATCCGAAAAATGCGGCGACCCACTCCGCCGAGTTGCGACCCCAGAGCACCACTCTGTCGCCGGGTCCGATATTGCGCGCCTGCAGTTCGCGGGCAAATTGAGCCGCCAGCCTCGCTATCTCTATATAGGACCATCGCACCGAGCGATATCCGTCCCGCTCCGAATACGCAATTTCGCTCCCTCGCCGTCCATAGTCGGTCAAATATTCGATCAGGGAACGGCGCCGCATAGGCTTAATCAGTGTTCTCCCACCGTGAACGCTGTCGAGAAAGAATACCCCCTTTCCGGCCATCCAAACATAAAGTCCTTAGGCTTCCCCAGGATGGATTAGGAGCCGCAATGAGACTATTTTGGGGGACCTAGCGATGAGGTGACGAGAAATTTAGAGGTAACAATATGAAAACAAGTAGCTTATATAACTTTATTCATTTTCTCGATCACAATCGGATCCAGCTCCATCTGGACTCCCGAGCTCGACACCCCACCTAGACAATCGACCCGTCCGTTTGGTAAAATATCACTGCGTTTGTAAAGACCGCAGATGACGTCTGCGGGACCGAAAGAAATTTCACGACAAACAGCCTAATGCGAGGTAGTAGCGGTGAAAGAACAAGGAACCGTCAAGTGGTTTAATGCCAGTAAGGGCTTTGGATTCATCCAGCGACAGTCCGGTGAGGATGTTTTCGTCCATTTTTCGGCGATCACCATGGAGGGATACAAGTCCCTAAATGAAGGACAAGCGGTTGAATTCGAGGTCCGTAAAGGCCCAAAAGGCTTGCAGGCGGAAAACGTAGTCGGCCTGTAGTCCTGCAGATATGGTCCGCCTCGGCCGGCCGCGACGGACTCGCTCCTCCAGAAGCATAACTCCGCAGTCGCTACAGCAAAACAAGGAGGCAGTTGTGCAGGTTCTCTCCGAAGGTCAATGCATCAAGCACGAGCAGTATGGATTGGGAATTGTGACTGAATCAGACTCCGAACGCACTTCGATTGATTTCGACAGCGTTGGGATGAAAAAATTCGTCACCACTCTGATGGCAATGGAGTTGGTCGGCGAAGCTCCCGAAAAGCCCACGAAGGCCAGACGCCGCAGCAAGAAAGCTGGAGCAACGGCTGCCGCGCGCGTTGCGGCCAGCCAGAGTTAAATCGGGTTATCGCCAAGCCTCCAACTTCGGGCTGACACCGCAAGCGCATAAAAATTTGCATACGCGGGCTCGCTGTAGCGACACAGTCGCCAGCACGTGCCCGCGTTGCATTCAAACTGCTATGCCTGCCCAATCCACTCCAGGCCGACTAACTATTTCTTGGGCTGAGCCGATGGGGGCAGCATGTTGTTCATACGCAGATAGGTAGCTTCGGCGCCATAGTGATCGGACCATTCGCTGCTCAGCAGTATATATGCCGCGCCCTTCGACAAATTCATGGGGCCCATTTTTCCGGCGGACTGCCCCAGGTTGGAGTCGTCTGCGCTGGCCAGTGCCGTTGCGCAGAAATCGAAAGAAGCCTTAAGTCCCGCGACGAGCTTGTCCTTGGGATCGGTAGCGCTGAATTGCTTCGAGTCGGGTGCAGGCTGGCCGGATATCATTCCGCACAGCATATTGTTCATCTGGACGTCATGCAGAATCTGCGCGCCGAAGGTCATCATACCCGCCATGGGCATGTAGCCGTATTTCTCAGCGGGCATCATTTCGGCCGCTTGCACCATGTTTCGGGTGGAGCGGGGCAGCTGCCCCTTTACGAATGAACTAACCGGATTGGCCATTGCGGCCGAATCCTGCTGGGCGGTTGCTACTACCGGCAGCAGCATGGCTGCCAGCGCGAGTATTGCGAAACGATTCATCGTGGTTGCCTCCTTGGCAAGGGTCAGGGAAGCATACCGCCGCTTTTGCCGGGTGACAAGGCGGATTCTCCAGCGGCGGATGGGGGTGACGCGCGAATGCTAGAGTGTCTTGGTGTTCGAGGCTCCTGTTTGCGGCGAGCGAACGGCGGCCATGTCCGTCACAGATGAACGCGCCGCAGTGCTTCAGGGGCATAACGAGCGCCTGCCGTCGAGCCTGCGGGAAGTTCGTGGTCAATACGCGCGAGATCCGCGGAGGTCAGCGGAATGCCGACGCCTCCTGCGTTTTCTTCAAGATATTTCCGCCGCTTGGTTCCCGGAATCGGAACGATGTCCTGTCCCTTGGCAAGTAACCAGGCTAGCGCAAGTTGTGCTGGTGTACACTTTTTTTCTGTCGCCAGCTTTTCGATCCGCTCCACAAGCACAAGGTTTCGTTGCAGATTTTCTTCCTGAAAGCGCGGATGGTTGCGCCGGAAATCCATCTCTTCCAGATCGGTCTTACTGCGGAAGCTTCCTGTCAGGAAGCCGCGTCCCAGAGGGCTGTAGGCGACAAATCCAATACCCAGCTCGCGGCAGGTCGGCAAGATCTCCGCTTCCGGCTCGCGCGTCCACAGCGAGTATTCCGACTGCAGCGCCGTGATGGGATGCACGGCCGCAGCCCGGCGAATGGTTGCCGGTGCCGCCTCGGATAGTCCGAGAAATCGGACCTTGCCTTGCTGCACGAGTTGCGCCATCGCGCCGACAGTTTCTTCGATGGGAATATCAGTATCCACGCGATGTTGGTAGTAAAGATCGATATGCTCCACGCCCAGGCGCTTGAGGCTTCCCTCGCAGGACTGAATCACGTACTCGGGCCGTCCATTCACGCCTAGAAACTTGCCATCCGGAGCGCGCACGTTCCCGAATTTTGTGGCTAACACCACGTTCTGGCGGCGTCCCACGAGCGCGCGCCCGACCAATTCCTCATTTCGGCCCACGCCATACATATCGGCTGTGTCGATGAAATTTATTCCCAGCTCGATTGCCCGGTGGATTGTGGCAACGGATTCAGCATCATCGGTGCTGCCGTAAAATTCGGACATGCCCATGCAACCCAGTCCGAGCGCGGAAACGACCAACTCGCTGCCGCCCAGACGCCGGAGGGGCATCGACGGTAGTAATTTGCTTTCGGCTGTACTCATGTTGATGGAATTATGTCGCCGGAGCCAGGTTGTTGTCCAGCGTCAGACCCAGCCGCGCGGCCAATTCGTGGCGAGCGCGCCACAGACGGGCTTTCAATGTATTCCTCGAAACACCCAGAACCTGCGCTGCCTCTTCCGTGGTAAGGCCTTCGATTTCGCGCAACCAGAAAGCGGAACGCAACAAGGGCGAAATTTCCGCCAGCTTCTTGCTCACACGTTCCCGCAGTTCGGTTCCGGCATAGAGCTGCTCAGGATTGGGGCTCTCGTCAGCGAAGCGCTCCGAGAGCGGCAGTTCACCCTCCGGGGTCCAATCATCGAGCGAAATCGCCGGACGCGCGCGCTTGCTCCGCCGCCGCATGAGCGCCGCGTTGATAACAATCCGAGTAAGCCACGTTGAAAACTGCGACCGGCGCTCGAACCTGGGCAGATTGCGATAAGCCGATAGCAATCCTTCTTGCAGCGCTTCCTCGGCGTCTTCCGGGTTGCCAAGAACGCGAAGCGCGGTCTGGTAGAGCGTTCGCGTGTTACGGGCGAACAGGGCGTCTAAGGCTCGAGTGTCTCCCTCCAGGCCCCGCTCGATTAACTGTTCTTCGTTCTGCTCGGCCAGATTCAGATCTTCCACGGTGCCCTCTGCAGCATGATACCCCGAATTCATGATTCAATCCCCCCGGGAATGAAATTTGTCTTATGAGTGCCTCAACCTGATGCTAAGTATCACAAATATTTATGGTTAGCAGCTCGTAACTAAAGCAGTCACAAACTTGGTCTATTAGACGCTAAAGTCTGGTGTAAGTATTCGGAATTTTGATTAAATGTGTCCAACTGCTCCTAAAAGTTCAATCCGCCTGCCTTACTTCAACTCATTTTGCTTCGGAAGATTGGATGGATTGCGCACAAGGGAGACGAGTCTCTGGATTTCCGCGCGGTAGGGCACCAGGAACGTTCTGTTCGCGGCATTCACGGCGCTCAAACGCGTTTCAAGCGCTGAAGGAGGCTCACCGGGCGCGAGAGGCACGGCACTGCCGCCGCCGGGCGGAACCGGGTAAACCGGATTTGGCACCGCGGCTTCTACGGCTTCGGCAATGCCGCGGTAGGTCCGCCCATCGAGCTTCATTTCGTCGGCAATAATCTGATCCATAAAGAGTGCCACCAGATTCGCTCGTTCGAGGGTCTTCACTTCGTCCGGGGTGGGGACCCGGCCTGCAGCACCACGTACCAGAATTTTCTTGGCGGCTTCGAGTGTGGCCTGATCGTCCGCCTGTGCTTTTTTCACGCGTTCCGCGGCCGCTTGCATCACTTTCAAGTACACCTCGACATCGTTCGCGGTCAAAGGATCGAGTTTTTGCTCGGTTTGTTGCTCCGGCACAGCCTCGGCAGGCTGGGCGTTTCGCGCAGCGGCTGAATTCTCGCCGCCTTCCGACGGCGGGGCCGTGGCATTGCGCCCACAGCCTGCCAGCCCCGCGCAGGACGCGAGGACGACGCAGAGAAGCCGAAATTGTGTTCGTGCGCGCATGAAAATCTCCAGGCGGCGGAATCTTACGGTCTGGGAGAGTGCGCGTCAATCCGCGAATAGCACGGGCAAGAATATTTTTGGCCGCCGAAAGAATTTCGCAGGCACAATTTTTTGGGAAATTCAAAATAGGAATTGACAGCGCGCTAATCGCTACGCATAATTATACAGTAGGGTGCATAATATTAAGGGTGCGATGGGACTGAACGCTCAAAAACGGTTTCGGCAGGGACAAATCCTGAAGCTCATCACCGGCGAGCCAATCTCCAGCCAGGATGAGTTGCGGCGGCGGCTTTCGCACGTGAAGGTTCGCGTGACGCAGGCGACGTTGTCGCGGGACATGTCCGAACTCAAGCTCGTGAAAACGGCGGCGGGCTACAAACCCCTTTCCAATAACGAAGAAGCTACCGCGCCGCTGCCCCCGCTTGGCCGCGCCCTGCGCGAATTTCTGGTGGACCTGCGCCCGGCGTTCAATTTGTTGGTGTTGAAGACGCCGCCCTCGGGAGCGCAGCCGCTGGCCGCCGCGCTGGATGCCGAGAAATTCAAGGAAGTGGCCGGCACGATTGCCGGCGACGATACGGTTCTGGTGATCACGCCGTCGCGCCAGGCTCGCGCCGCGGTTCAAAAGCGGATGGAGGATCTGCTCCGATGAACAACGACCCACAACGGGTCGCCGTGGTCGGAGCGACGGGCTATGCAGGCTTCGAGCTGGCCCAGCTTCTTCTTCGGCACCCCAAAATTCAAAAACCAACCTTTTATGTGCGCGAGAGCGCTGCGCAACCGAAATGTCTGACCGACATTTTTCCGCGCCTGCGCGGCTGGGGCGAGGCGCCCTGCAAGACTTTGTCGGTAGGAGCCATCACAGGCAGCGGAGCAGGCCTGGCCTTCCTGGCGACTCCTCATGAATCGTCGCTCGAACTGGTGCCGCAACTTTTGCAGGCCGGCCTGCGCGTGGTGGATTTGAGCGGCGCGTACCGCTTTCACAATCCTGAAACCTTCGCGCACTGGTACAAATTGCCGGAGCCGTCGCGCCAATTGGCGGAAGAGGCTGTGTACGGTCTGCCGGAGCTGTATGCCGATCAATTGCCGGGTGCGCGCCTGGTAGCAAATCCAGGATGCTATCCCACCAGCGTAATTCTAGGCCTGCGGCCTGTGGTGGAATCCGGCTGGATTGCACGCGAGCGCGGCATCGTGTGCGACTGCAAATCTGGCGCGTCGGGTGCGGGCAAGGAACCTAAGCGCGAATTGCACTTCGTCGAGGTGGATGAAAATCTTCGCGCCTACGGCCTGTTCACGCACCGGCACACGCCGGAGGTGACCGACCACCTGGGGATCAACGAAGATGACATCGTTTTTACAACGCACCTGTTGCCGGTCGCGCGCGGCATTCTGTCGACGCTGTATGTCTGGCTGGCCGAGCCACACACACCGGCCGAGATTGAGAGTCTGTACCGTCGATATTATGCGGGCCGCCCCATGATGCGAATCTGGCCGGCCGGCACACTGCCAGAGCTGCAGCATGTGGTGCATACGAATTTTTGTGACATAGGTTTCGCGCTGGATCCATCGGGGAGGCGGCTGGCGATTGTCAGTTGTCTCGATAATCTTGGCAAAGGTGCCGCGGGGCAGGCCGTGCAGAACATGAATCTGATGTTGGGCATGGCGGAAGGCACGGGAATCCAATGAGAATGGTCGTTAAAGTTGCAGGGGCCTTGCTGGATGACGCAGCCGCGATGGAAACTCTGGCGCGCCAGGTCGCCCAACTTGCGCAGCAGGGCCACGAAGTCCTGGTGGTGCATGGCGGAGGAAAAATTTTCACCGCTACGCTTAAGCGCATGGGCATTGAAAGTAAATTCATTGCCGGATTGCGCGTCACTGACCGCGAAACACGCGACATTGCCGTGATGGTTCTGGGAGGCCTGCTGAACAAGCGGCTGGCCGGTGCAATTTCCGCTGCGGGACAGCCCGCCGTAGGCATCTGCGCCTCCGATTCCAGCAGCTTCCTGGCCGAGCCCATGATGTACAACGAAGTTGTCGGCGGTCTTGGATTTGTCGGGTATCTGACGGGCGTAAATCTGGAATTCCTCGAGTCCTTCTGGAAGGCGGGTGTTGTTCCAGTCGCGTCCTGCATGGGGCTGGGCGCTGACGGCGAACTGTACAATATTAATGCCGACCATATGGCTGCCGCGTGCGCTGAATATATTCATGCTGACCGGCTGATCTATCTGACTGACGTCGCCGGCGTGCTCAATGGGACGAAAGTGCTCAAAGTCGTCTCCACCGCGGACGCCGAGGACCTGATCCGTCAGAATAAAGTTTCCGGCGGGATGATTCTGAAAATTGAGGCGTGCAAGCGTGCGCTTTCAGCCGGCGTGTCCGAGGTGCGTATCGTAGGCGGATCGGTGCCCAAGGGTTTGCTGGCCGCTGCTAACGGCGCACGGTTTCCAGGAACACGTGTTACGTCGGAATTCCCCGCAACCTCCACAGAGGTGGTGCGGTGAAGTCGAAACTCAAAATATCAAAAAAGACCGCTTCGGCCCGCAAGGCCGGAGCCACATCGAATTCCGTGCTCCGCGATGCCGCGCGACACTTGATCAATACGTACAAGCGTTCCGACATGGTTTTCACGCACGGGCGCGGCTGCTACCTGTTCGATCAGCATGGAAAAAAATATCTCGACTTTCTCGGCGGCATTGCCGTCAATGCCCTTGGGTATTCCTATCCGGCGCTGGTGAACACCATCCGGCGCGAAGCGGGACGTGCGATCCACGTCTCAAATCTGTTCCACAATCCATTTCAGGGACCGCTCGCCGCGAAGCTCGCCCTGTGGTCGCACATGGACCGCGTATTTTTCACTAACAGCGGCAGCGAAGCCATCGAAGGCGCGCTGAAGCTGGCACGGATTGCGGCCCACAGGAAGCCCGGCGGAGAAAACAAAACGCGCATCCTGGCGCTCGAAAATTCCTTTCATGGCCGCACGTTTGGCGCGCTTTCGATCACGCATACGCCGAAATATAGGGAACCATTCGTACCCCTCGTGCCCGGAGTGGAATTCGTCCGCTTTAATGATACGGCGGACCTGGAAGAAAAATTCAGCGACGACGTTTGCGCGATCGTCATCGAGCCGATTCAGGGTGAGGGCGGAATCTTTCCCGTTAACGACGCATTCTGGAAACGGGCGCGGGAATTGGCCACGCAACACGGCGCGGCGCTCATCGCCGATGAGATTCAAAGCGGTCTGGGCCGCACGGGACGCGAGTTTGCCTGCCAGCGACTGACGGGCCTGCCGGACATCATAGTTGTCGCAAAACCATTGGCAGGTGGATTGCCGCTTGGCGCGTTCCTGGCGCGCGAGGAATTTGCGTCGGCGTTTTCGCCCGGCCTTCATGGATCCACATTTGGCGGGGGCCCGCTGGTATGCGCCACGGCGCTGACGTTCATGAACACGGTAGAACAGAAACATCTGCTTGCAAATGTCCTCACCAGGGGCGCGGAGTTGCGGGCGGGCCTGAAAACGCTGGCCGCCAAATTTGATTTCATCCGCGAAATTCGCGGAGAAGGGCTGATGCTGGGCATAGACCTGGACGTCGATGGCACGCCCTATGTCGCCGAAGCCCTGAAGCAGGGTTTGCTGATCAACTGCACGCATGAACACATTCTTCGCCTGCTGCCTCCCTTTATTCTGACCGCGCAGCAAGTGAAGGAAGGTCTCTCCAAGCTCGAATCGGTTTTTGCGAAGACCGAACGGCCCGCCAAGTTGCAGGCCGTACCATCCACCACCGCCGGAGCCTTGACGCTCGCGGCCGCGAGGTGAAAATGAATGCGCAGGCTCCTGCGATAAGTCTGGCCTCGGATTTGCTCACCGGGACCGAGTTGAATGTTGCGCAGGTGCGAGAACTCTTTCAACTCGCCGCGACCGTCAAGGCCCACCCGGACCGCTACAAGAACGCTCTGGCCGGACGTTTTTTGGCCATGATTTTTGAAAAGCCGTCGCTACGCACGCGGGTAACGTTTGAAGTTGGAATCGCCAGCCTTGGCGGCGCGGCGATTTTCCTCGATCATGCCAGGGAGCGACTGGGCGAACGCGAATCCGTCGCCGACGTGGGGCGCAGTTTATCGCGCTGGGTTCACGCGATTGTGGCGCGCGTGTTCTCGCAGGAGGCCCTCGAATTGCTGGCCGTACACGCCAGCGTTCCCGTGATCAGTGCGTTGTCGGACCTTTATCATCCCTGCCAGACGCTTGCTGATTTTTTTACACTCGAAGAAAAATTTGGTGCCGCGCGTGGCGTGAAATTTGCATACGTCGGCGACGGCAATAACATTTGCCATTCCCTGATGATCGCCGGGGCGCAAGTGGGCGCGCACATCCGCATCGCCACGCCCGCCGGGTTTGAGCCCAACGCGAGCATCGTTGAGACGGCCCGGCGCCTGGCTGCTGAAACACAGGGCAAAATCGAATTGTTCCACTCACCTGAAGAAGCCGTGTCCGGCGCGCAGGCTGTCTACACGGATGTGTGGGCCAGCATGGGGCAGGAAAGTGAAACCGAGTCGCGCGCCGGAATTTTCGCTGCCTATCAGGTGAATTCCGCGCTGCTTTCTCATGCGGCGCCCGACGCTGTTTTTTTTCACTGCCTTCCCGCGCATCGCGGCTCCGAAGTCACCGATGAGGTGATGGATTCCCCGCGCTCCATCGTATTTGATCAGGCCGAAAACCGCTTACACGTTCAGAAAGCCATCCTGTTAATGCTTCTAAGCTGAAAGGACTCCCGGTGCCGAAGAAAGTGGTTCTCGCCTATTCAGGCGGACTTGACACGTCGATTATTATTCCGTGGCTGAAAGAAACCTACGGCTGCGAAGTGATCGCCATGGTCGGCGATGTCGGTCAGGAAGAAGACCTGGAAGCCGCAAAGCGCAAAGCGCTGGCCACGGGAGCATCTTCCGCTACGATTGAAGATCTGCGCGAAGAGTTTCTGACCGAGTATATCTGGCCGACGTTAAGGGCCGGCGCCGTGTATGAACACAAGTACCTGCTGGGCACGTCCATGGCGCGCCCCGTGATTGCCAAGCGGCAGGCGGAGATTGCGCTCGAAACTGGCGCCGACGCGGTCGCGCACGGCTGCACAGGCAAGGGGAACGATCAGGTACGTTTCGAATTGGCGTACAAAGCGATTGCGCCAGCCGTAAAAATCATCGCGCCGTGGCGTGAGTGGACGATCAATTCGCGCGAGGACGCCATTGCCTATGCGACCGCGCATAACGTGCCCATCGAGCAGACCAGGGCGAACATTTACTCGCGCGACCGCAATATCTGGCTCTTGAGTCACGAGGGCGGCGTGCTCGAAGATCCGGCCAATGAACCTGATGACGCCATGTGGCAGTGGATCGTATCGCCAGAAAAAGCGCCCGATAAACCGGCGGAAGTTGAAATCGGTTTCGATGGCGGCACACCGGTTTCCGTAAACGGCAAGAAACGATCGGCCATCGCTCTGCTCGAAGAACTCAATAAAATCGCGGCGGCGCACGGGGTTGGACGCATTGATTTGGTCGAGAATCGGCTGGTGGGCATCAAGTCGCGCGGCGCCTATGAAACACCCGGCGGCACGCTGCTGGTCACCGCGCACCGCGAACTCGAAACGTTGTGCCTGGACCGCGAG
>Ga0206815_1144_pt2 | contig 18379 bp, 11 predicted proteins | sample Alteio_BWOrgCont_91_FD_152864 | JGI IMG/M metagenome (GOLD analysis project Ga0206815, IMG submission 152864) | Enriched cells from forest soil in Barre Woods Harvard Forest LTER site, Petersham, Massachusetts, United States -... | ecosystem: Environmental > Terrestrial > Soil > Temperate forest >...
GCACATAGGCGAAAGTTTTGATGTAGACGTTGGAGGGAATGGCCGCGAGTTCGGCTTTGATAAATTCAGGGGACTCCTGGACTCCCGAAATATCCCAGGCATGCACCTGCTGCGCATGACCTTTGGCCGAAACGACTTGCTGAGGCCCATGGTTATGTTGGACCGATTCCGGTGAGGAGGTGGTTTTGGACGCCTGCGACGAAGCGCTGACAACCGGAACGACCGCTGATACTGAAGCCTCCGCTTCCGAAACGCTTGGCGACTTTTTCCAGACGATGGATTCAATCACCTTGAACGGATGAAATATCCCGTGCTGGCGGATGTCCCAGGCCATCCACAGCAGGCCCGCGCAGAGGGCGAGCACCATCACCGCGCGAACGAAGGAGTAAAGGCCCACGATCTTCAGGGCATCGATAAAGGCTTTCCGAATAAACTTCACGGTGTGGTGGATGGCCTTGGCCCCGTGCTTGATTAGCCAGCCCATGTTTTTCAGAAACCGCCAGATGAGTACCAATGCCTTTTCGCCTCCCGAAAGGGCCTCACCCTTTTTGAGTTTGGATTTGATCTGGCTGATGATCGAGATACCGGCTAGCCATTCCCAGACGATTAAATCGGAGGTGGGTTGCTCTTCTTGGGCTTTAGGGGCGGACTGGTGGGTGGCGGTAGGCTGAGCCTCGGCGAGAGGCGAAGTTTCCGTTCTAGAGAATGGAGCATGATCGGGGTCCAGTTCTATTAACTTGTCCGCCAGCTCGCTTGGCAGGGGGGGATAGGTAGGGGCTTGTTGAGAGCCCGTAGGGGTCGAAATTCCCGACGCCTTTTTAGGGGATGAGGTTGGATGGGGATTGAAGGTATCGGCTGGGTTGCCCGCTTTGACATGGGCTACCAGACCCTTGGCTTGTTGCTCGTTCATTTTGCGGTCTAAAAGTACCTTGAGGGTTGATCCAACCCGGTCTTGGTCGCCCGGCTGGCCGGTGGCCAGGGCGGTTAGGGTATAAACAACCCTTTGGGTGAGTTCATAGTCATTCTCGTTCTTCAACTGTTGAAGAATGGCCTTACGGGAATCGTCATTTAATAGAGCCATCAGCTTCAAAGCCATGCTAACTATAGCCTCCGACTTCATCAGCCGGACGGCAATGGGCTTTTGGGTGCCTTTGGAGCGGTCTGTCTGGTTCCAAAGAATCTCGATCATCCGATAGTCGGCAAACCAGTTCATCTCCTTACCCTGGTTGTCCAGGTAACCTTCCAGATAGGCCTGGTCGGGGGCAATGTCCAAAATCGCCGCTTTGATGGTTTTCCACCCCAGCTTACGGGCCGCCAAGACCCGGTGGTCCCCGCCGACCACCCTAAACTGGCCGGTTGCTAGGCGTATGACTTTAATGTCGGTCTTTTGGCCGTCGGCTTCCATGCTGAGGGCTAGGGAATCCACGACTTCGAGGTTAATAAATCCCCGCGGGTTGGTGTCGTTGAGGAGGATTTGGTCTAAAGCGATTTCAACCTTTGGGGAAATATTGACGGCATCTGACATGATCAGCTCCTTAGAAGAAAATTTTGAAGCGATTCTATTTGGGAAAATAAGCGGTTCAAGTGATAAGTGTTTTGACAAGAATTTTTTACGTTTATGTAACTGAGAAAGATAAAAACCGGACAGAAGAACTACAGTTTGATTTGATGAATGTTAACTTAGTTGAACAGTTTGAAATAAAATGGGGAATGAAAGGATCTGATATGGATTTAGCTTATTTCAAAAAATTATTCGACTATGACTATTGGGCCACCGAAAGGCTTTTAACCTCATTGGAAGCCACAGCTTCTCCCACTGAGGAGGCCATCAAAAAAATGAGCCATGTTCTTTCTGCCAAGGAAGTGTGGATGGGCCGCTTGCTGGGAACGCCCTTTCATAACTTAAACCAGTTGATGTCGGCGGCGGAGGGGCGAAAACTCAATGAGGATCAGCGGGACAGAATGAATGCCTATCTTTCCCGACTGGATGAACGCCAGCTTTCTGAAAAAGTGGCCTATCAAAATCTGAAGGGTTTGCCCTTTGAGACGGTGTTGTCCGACATTTTGGCGCATATGGTCAATCACGGCAGTTATCACCGCGGGCAAATAGCCTCATTCATTAAAAAGTCCAGCGGCGAACCGGCGGGCACGGATTATATTGGGTTTGTCAGGGAATACGACGCCAAGCGTTAAGCGGGTTTTTGAAAGTGTGAAATGTCGACTGACTCATTTGTTTTACGCGAAAATGAGGCACCCCCCGTTTTATTGATAAAGCGGAACATTGGGGATAAAATTCATTTGTCTTTCCCAAAGGGTCACCATGAAAAAAATTAAATTGAGTTTAGGTTTATTGGGTCTCGTGGCGGTGCTGGGACTTGCCTGTTCCAACTCATCCAACCCCGCGTCGGGTAACAATTCCGGCTCAGCGACTCCCACGCCTTCCGGTCCGGTGACTGTCCAGGTTCTTAAAAATGGAACGTTACTCACCTGGCTTGGCCCCTATTTGGAATCGGGAGAAATTCTTGCCGCGGGCAACGGCGGCGGATTTACGGCCAAAACCGACAGCATCACGGGCGACACGACGGCGTTGGAACTGTCGGGCAACTCGGCCAGCTGCGCGGGCCCCTGCGGGGCGGTTTATTTTGTGAATGCGGAAACACAGGCCACGGGTGGAAGCGCGGTGGCGGATGACGCTTCGGCTTATTTTACGAACGGGCACTTTCAGTTTGATGTCGAACTGGGCAACGCGGCTTCCAGCTATACGGGCGTGACCATTTTCGGAGAATCTGGTTCAACCGTCTCTCCTCAGACCAGCAGTTACAATCTTACCCCGTCTAATTATTCCACTACCGCTTTCACTCATGTTTCCATTCCCATTTCCAGTATTTATACCAATGGGGCCACTTCCACGCTGGTCTATCAATGCTTCTCCATGGGCTTGGCGGGTGTTTCGGGAACGGTTTCCATTTTTATCGATGACGTCAAATGGACAACCAATTAATTCCTAGGAATCGCATGAAAAAAATACTATTCAGCTTATTGCTGGCGGTTTTTGTTGTTGAAGGCTGTGCTACGACGAAGTTTAAAAATATCTCCAGCCAGGTCACGCCGGGGACGCATTATCAAAAAATCATTGTTCATAACAATTTAGAGGATTCTCAAACACGCCAAACCGTGGAAGACGCGGTTGTTCAGCAATTTCAAGCCGTTGGCGTCAGCGCGACGGCCAGCTATACCCTTTTCCCGGCAGGATCCACTCTCGTCTGGGCCGACAAGAAGAAAACTATTCAGGCGGATGGGTTTGACGCGGGTCTTTTAGTGCAAATCGTAGATTCCTATTCCAACACTACGCCCGAAATATTCGCCAATCACTGCGCTGTGGATGTTTCCATCGCTCATTTTAAAATACAAACCAAGATCGTTGAGACCAGCGGCTTCGCGGTGGTTTGGCAGGCTCAGTCCAGCAGCCGGGAAGGCATGGCAGATAGCGGTGATTTTTCGGTGAGGGGAATGATGACCTCCTATGCCGCCACCTTAGTGGGTGAATTGCAAAATGAGGGTGTGGTGGTGGGGACGAAGGCGAATTAATAGCCTGTTAATTCAAAAAGAGCGTCTGAAATAGAGTCTGGAAGGGGTTTGAGGGCAAACGTAAAATTGAAGCAACGTCGAAAAATAGGGTGATATAATTAACAAGTTTCAATTTATTGGTAAATGCTGTGTATTTTAATGAAGATTAGGAAATGTATGACTCAAAAATATTTTGGCTATTTATTGTTTATTTTGATTTCTCTCATAACCTTTTCCTTGTTCATTACCGCGTGTAGTAATAATTATAATCTCGCTGCGCCCACTTCTTCTTTGGTCAATACCGCCACGAACACTAAAACTCTAACGACAATAGTGACTTTAACCAATTCTCCCACGAATACAGCTACTCTAGCGGTTACGGCAACATTTACGAAGACCCCCACGAATACAATGACAGTGACGCCTAACTTAACCAATACTCAAACCGGAACTCCAACCTTTACCTATACACCGGCGCCCACCTCTTATTGTGGTACCGGATCCACCTTCGGAACTACTTTGGCGGGGCTTTATCCTGCGGGTCCTTTTGCGGGGCAAGGCATATTTTTTGAAACTGCTAATTTAACCCAAGCCGCGACGCTGACAGGGTTAGTTTTTCAATCCAGTGCCAATCCGAACAACGGGAACGTTTGGGTAGCGATTTATTCCGGCTCGACATTGATCGAACAATCTGCGCCAATGGTGACTACGAGCGGGTGGAATACTTTTCCCATGCCGCATGTTTATTTGGCTCCGGGGACATACACTTTAGCCTTTCAAGTGCAAGGTGTTACCAATGCACCCTCGGGTGAATCTAATGTGGTTACTACGGGTGTGACTGTTGGCTACACGGGTTATTACGCTTATGGCGCATTCCCCGCGACTATGCCGGCAATCGCCTATTCCAGTACCAGCCTCTATATTGGTTTTTACGGAATTTACTGCCCCGTGGTTTCTCCGACAGCGACTTTTACTCCCGGCGGCAATACGGCCACCTATACCCCGACAATTACCCCAACCAATACCCCGATTAATTCACCCACGCCGGGGGGGTCCTGTAGTAATGGAGGTGTGGTGTCAACACTGGCGGGATCGGGGGCTGTTGGATTTGTCAATGGTACGGGTACAGCCGCGTCGTTCTATTCACCCAACGGTGTCGCAGTTGATAGCTATGGCAATGTTTACGTCGCGGATAAGAATGACAATGTCATTCGGGAGATTTCTTCAGGCGGTGTCGTAACGACACTGGCAGGATCAGGGGTGGGAGGGGCTACCAACGGAACGGGAACTGCGGCGGAGTTTTATTTGCCGATGGGAGTCGCGGTCGACACTTCTGGAAATGTGTATGTCGCAGATTATGGCGACGGTCTTATTCGGAAAATAACATCTGGATCGGTGGTTACTACTCTGGCGGGTTCGGCTTTTTCGCCAGGATCGAACAACGGGACTGGTACGGCCGCTTCCTTCTATTTACCAACTGGAGTCGCGGTTGATTCTTCGGGGAATGTTTACGTCGCCGATACGGCCAATAACCTTATTCGAGAAATAACCCCGGGCGGAGTGGTAACCACCCTGGCTGGTTCAGTCGGTGGAGGATTCGCGAACGGAACGGGAACCGCCGCGTTATTTAGTGCTCCTACAGGAGTCGCGGTTGATTTTTCAGGTAATGTTTATGTTGTTGACGCCGGTAATTACTTGATTCGTAAAATCACTTCGGGCGGAGTGGTCTCGACATTGGCTGGTTCCGTAGGGGTTTCTGGTTCAACGAATGGGACTGGAACCGCCGCTTCGTTCCGTTCTCCCGCGGGAATCGCGGTCGATACTACGGGAAATATTTACGTTGGGGACGCCGGTGCTGAAATGATTCGGGAAATTACGCCTGGTGGAGTTGTCACAACCTTGGCGGGATCAGGCGTATCCGGGTCTACTAATGCCACAGGAACGGCCGCGTCATTCAGCGATCCCCAAGGTGTCGCGGTTGATTATTCCTGCAACGTCTATGTCGCGGATACTAATAACCAGTTGATCCGCAAAATTCATTAATTAAACCCTTTTAATTACCCCCTAAAAACCTCTCTTTGTCAGGTTGATAATGTTGTTATCAACCTCCTCCCATTGGATTACAATAACCTCCCTTTGTTGTTAACTATGCCCCGGACCGGTCGGCTTTGAAAAAAGACACCCAAAAGAAAATCTTTCCTTACGAGTTTCAGATCGATTTGGAAACACGCGCGGATGGCCATGTGGTGGCCCGGTGCGCGGCATTGCCGGGGTGTCAGGCGCAGGGGCGCAACGCCAAAGAGGCGCTGGAGCACCTGAAGAACGCCATCGACCTTTATTTTTCCACCGCTTCTCCCGCTTATTTTGAAACCCTTGAGAAATTTACCGGCATCCCCACTTTATATTCCCTGGCGGAATTTAAAGGGCGGCTCTTCGCGGCGACGGGACGGGATCAGGTTTTAGTCTCCAACAGCGCGGCGGCGGGTTCTTGGAAAGTGCATACCGTCACCAAAACAGACACGAAGTTCTTTACGGCGGACGCGGACGACCCGGAGAGCGGCGACTATTCCACCCAAATTTACTGTCTCACCGCTTACGGCACGCCGGGCAAAGAAAAGGTTTTATTCGCGGGGACTAATTTAAACGGGTCCATTTACTACACCGCTGACGGTGAAAACTGGAAAGAGTCTTTCGCTACCGGGGAAGACCGCATTCATACGCTTTGTGAGTTTAAGAACCGGCTTTACGCGGGTACCAGTTCTCTGGGAAAAATTTATTCTTACGACGGCCTGCACTGGAACGCGGTGGGCAACCTGAGCGAGGCGGCGGTGACCGCCATGGGAGTTTATAAGAACAAGCTTTATGTGGGCACTTACCCTAGCGGACTGATTTTCTGCACGGATGACGGCTTGAACTGGGAAGAAATGGCATCGACCGGCCAAAGCTTTATTCAGTCGTTTAAAGAATTCAACGGGGCTTTTTACGCGGGCACCTCGGGCGCCAAGGGCGTGAAAATTTATCGCACGACCAACGGCAGGGACTGGGTAACGGTTTATCACAGCACCCGGGAATCGAACTGCTATTGCATGGAAGTGTTTGAAAGCACTTTGTTTGTGGGCACGGGTAATTCGGGACGCCTCTTAAAAACCCGCGACGGGGAAGAATGGACGACCGCCTGCGCGCTGGATGTGGAAGGGATTCGCACCTTCGCGGTGTTTAACGACTATCTTTACGCGGGAACGGAAAACCAGGCGTCTTTAGTCAGGTCGACCTTTGATACGGCGCACCATCCGATTATTTCCGACTTAAAAATTGAGAGGGTGACATCCCAAAGCGTGGTGTTGAGCTGGGCCACGGATATCGCGGCGACATCTGAGGTGCATTACGCCGAGAAAAAAGACGGGATTGAGTTTAACCAGATGTTTCAGGACAAAACTCAGACCCTGAAGCACCGGGTGTTTTTAACCGGCCTGAAAGACGACACTGAATATGAAATGAAAGTGATCAGCGCCCACCGGTCATCCTCTTTGGCGGTGACCCAGACCCTTTCACTGAAGACGCCCGCGGTGGCGCCGCCCTTGGTTTCATCCGCCACTCACCCGCAGGAAGACCGCTGGGAAAAGCTGGACCATTTGGAAATTCTCATTACCCCCACCTCTTATTTACGGGGTTATTACTACATTTTTGACAAGAAACCCCATACCGTGCCGGCGGCGCCGGAAGCGGTTTATACGGATGACCCCCACATCGCCCTGCAGGGCATACCCCAGGGAACCTGGTATATGCATGTGGCGGGTGTGGATGAGGCGGGGAATATCGGCATTGAGGCCACCCATTACCGCGTAAACATTGATACCGAGGCTTTGCCGCCGGTGAAGGTTTTCAGCTCCACCCACCCGGATTCGGACAAATGGGTGCCCAACCCTACGCCGGTGATCGCCTGGGAAGCGCCGCAAGATTTATCCGGCATCGCGGGTTATTACGTGAAGGCGGACAAAGTACCCGACACCGTACCGGGGCCCAGCAAGGGTGATCTGATAAAAGAAAACCGCATTACCCTGGGGCCGTTGGAAGATGACCTTTGGTATATCCACATCTCGACCTTAGACGCGGTGGGCAATATTGGGGTGCAGGCGGCGCATTACCCGATTCGCATCGACACCAAGGCGCAGGCGCCCGCGGTTTCCTCCACCACGCACCCGGACAGCAACCAGTGGTACGCTGAGCATAAATTGGAAATTACTTTGATACCCGCCCAGGACCTTTCGGGCGTGGATGGCTATTACCACTCCTTCAATCAGGACCCGAACAGTCTGCCCACGCCCGAAGAGGCGCGCTGGACCAAGAAAACTAAAATCTCTTTTGACCGCGTGAATGACGGGGTTTGGTATTTCCATGTGCGCACCAAGGACCGGGCTGAAAATTTATCGCCCACCGCCACCCACTTTAAAGTCTGCGTCGACACCGAGGCTGAGGCGCCGGTGGTGACGAGCCACACCCACCCGGACCAGAACCTTTGGTACCGCGACCGTTATGTGGTGCTCAACTGGGAAGCGCCGGAGGATTATTCCGGTGTGGAAGGTTTTTACTACAGCATCGACCGCAAGGTGGACACCGTGCCGGGCGACAAGAGCGCCTTGTTTACGACTCAGCGCACTTTGGCGTTTGAACTGACCGAGGACGGGCTTTGGTATTTCCACGTGACGACGAAAGACCGGGTGGGTAATTTGTCCCACCAGGCGGGTCATTACGCCCTGCGGGTGGACACCAAGGTGGCGAAGCCGCTGATTTACTCACCGAGCCATCCGGAACCCACCGAATGGTATTCCAAAACCAAAGTGGTTTTTAAATTCACCGCGCCGGAAGATTTATCGGGCATCGCGGGCTACTACTACACTTTCACGGATGACCCGAGGGTTGTGCCGGGCGCGCAAGGTTCGAGTTACAGCGAAAAAAGTGAAATCTCTTTAGAAATTCCCCGGGACGGTATTCATTACCTGGCGGCGGTGTGTTTGGACAAAGCGGGCAACATGAGTGAGGAACCCGCAACGTATGAAGTGCGCCTCGACACCCATGTGGAAGCGCCAGAACTTATATCTAATACCCATCCGGACCAGACCCGCTGGTACGCCAGCCGCCGGGTGGAGCTGAGCTGGACGGACCCGGTGGATCTATCCGGCATTGAGGGCTACTACACCCTGGTCAACCGCGAAGAAAACTGGATGCCCGTTTTGAAAGAAATGACCTGGACCACCGCCAAGACCGCCATGTTCAACCTGGCGGAAGACGGTGTTTGGACCGCGCATGTCTGCGCCAAGGACAAGGCGCAGAATATCGGTGTGCTGGCCCATTACAAAATCCGCGTGGACTCCGCCGCGACCGCGCCGACCGTGAAAAGCCCCACGCACCCGGTGCACCGCTGGGTGAAAATCGCCGAGCCTAAACTGACCTGGGAAATACCCCAGGATATGGCGGGTATTGAGGGTTATTACACCCTGATCGACAGCCATCCCCATACCATTCCGGGCCGCACCAACGGCCAGTGGACGACGGCTACCTCCCTGACCGCCCCGGCGTTAAAGGACGGCAAGTGGTTTTTCCATATCGCGGCCAAGGACAAAGCCGGAAATCTGAGCAAAGAAGCTACCCATTATCCCCTGTGGGTCGATACCCTGGCGCCCAAGTCGACCATGGTTCCATTGCCTCTCTATATAGACAGAACCCAGCTGGCCATTAACTGGGACGCCACGGACGCCAGCGGCGAAGTGGTTTCGTTTGATGTGCAGGTCAAGGCGGGCGAGGCCCTTTGGAGCGACTGGCTGGTGGGAGTGACCAACAAGACCGCCGTTTACCAGGGACAGGACGGACTGCATTACGGTTTTCGCTGCCGCGCCCGGGACGCCGCGGGCAATGTGGAAACTTATCCTGAGACCGAGATGATCAGCCTGTCGATTGATATTTCACCCCCGACGTCCGTAAGCCAGCTGAAGGCCACGCCTTTGGCGGGTGGGGACATTGAACTGAAATGGGCGCCGGCGGAAGACCGGGTTTCGGGTTTGAACTTTTACCGCGTTTACCGCTGGGTGGAGGGCGAGAAGCCCAAGCTGGTCTCCGACGGACAGACCAAGGAAATTTCGTATCTGGATAAGGGCGCGAAGCTGATTGAAAACACTGTTTACTATTATTCTGTCCACGGGGTGGACAAGATGGGCAACGAGCAGTTTGAGAACAACGCGACGGCCACCTGCGTGAGTGATTCCACCGCGCCGACACCGGTGATTTCGAGCCACACCCACGCCAGCGATAACTGGAGTTTGAATCCTTTGGCGGTGATGAGCTGGAACCCGCCGGCGGACGCCACGGGTATTGAGGGTTATTACTACTCCATCGACCTGAGTCCCAACACGGTGCTGAGCCCGGAGAACGGGACTTTTATCAACAAGACCCGGCTGGAACTGCCCAAGCAGGAAAGCGGGACCTGGTACTTCCACCTGATCGCCAAAGACCGAGCGGGCAACCTGAGTCAGCAGACCGCCCATTACCGTTTGAGGATCGATACGCAAAAACCCGAGGCGCCCCAGGTGGTTTCTAAAACCCATCCGGATAAAGACTGCTGGTACTCGGAATCTAAAGTTTTGTTTCAACTGACCTTCCCCGCGAAACTTTCGGGATTGGATTGTTACTTTTACGCGTTCGACCAAAAAGCCGATACGGTGCCGATGCCGGAATCCGCTTTGAAGACCGTGATGACGCCAGTAGAAGTGAAAGCCACAGAGCCGGGCATCTGGTATTTCCATCTTGTCGCGCGGGACAAGGCGGGCAATGTGTCCAAGGCCGCCCATGTGCCGGTTCGCGTCGCGGCGGGCGAGATGCCTCCGCCGGTGGTTTCCAGCCTCACCCACCCCATTGAGGGGGAAGCGGTGAACAACCAGTCGCCCAGCTTTACCTGGGAAGAGCGCCATGATGGCAACTTTAACACCAAAGGTTTTATTTATAAGCTCAGCGCCAGCGAGAAAGAAACTTTAACCGAGGATGACAACTTTACCACCGACCACACGGTGATTTTTCATGACATACCGCAGGGCGTTTGGTATTTCCATGTGGCGGCGGTGAGCAAAAAGAACAAGGTGGGCACGCTTTACGCTACCCGCAAGATTACCATCGACCGTTTGGGCAAGGTGTTCGGGCATTTTTTACGCAAAGACGGTAAGACGCCGGTGAGGGATACTAAAGTCGAAATGATCCAGGGCGAAAAAGTCGCGGCCTTCTGCATCACCGATGTGGACGGCAAGTTTAATTTTCCCACTCTCAAAGAAGGCAAGTACGAGATAAGACTACACAGCGACCAGTTTCCAGTTCTAAGGGTGAAGGATATTAACGTGACGGTGGATGAGGGATTGATCGACACCACCTTTACGGAAGATTTAGGCATTCTGCCCAATCCGCCCATGCCGGGGCCCTTGAAGTTTTACTACTTCCTCAAGGAAGACTGCCACGTGACGCTCGAAATTTTTGACGCCAAGGGCGTGCTGATTGAAACCCTGGAAGAAAAAAAAGAAGGCGGCGCCTACGCCGTGACCATCTGGGACGCGACGAAAATGACCGTCGGCGACTACCTTTATAAACTTTCCGCCAAGAGTGTTTTAAAAGACAGCATGTCGCGGTTCTCGGTGAAGAAGTTTAAGCTGGGGAAGGCCGTGGGAGAACTGGAACCGCAAACGGTTTCATAAAACAAACGGCTGTTTAACCACGGAGTGCACAGAGTACTCAGAGTTAAACCCCAATCTCTTTAATTTGATTTCAACCAACTGATGGATGTTTTAAAAATCAAAGAATTTGGCCGTACTCCGTGTCCTCCTTGCCCGAATGAGCAAGGGATTCAGGACAATACCGATTTCAATTTGGCTTTATGGAGAATCGGCATGAACTCTGTGCACTCCGTGGTTAAAAATTGGGTTTGTTTGAATGTTGACTAAACCTAGGTGCCTTTGTATTATGCCCCCTCGTTTCGCTTCCCTTAAAGGGTGCGGTCTTCGGGCCGAACGTGACAAAGCGATGTTCGTTTTCCCGCTTTTTCCTTTCCTGCAAGGGGTTGTAGCTCAGCTTGGTTAGAGCGCCTGCCTGTCACGCAGGAGGTCGCGGGTTCGATCCCCGTCAACCCCGCCATATTTTTCAACGGTTTTACAACTTCGCTTTCTGCTCGGACTCGCTCCGTGTCATATCCGTGTCAAACTTCCTTTCAACCTGTTTCAACGCGTTCACCCGGTCCTGCCGATCTATCTTGTTGTACCGTTTGAACATCGCGTAGGTCTTATGGCCGGATATGGACATGATGACCGAATCATTCACCCCCGCCTTTCTTAAATTCGTCACCGCGCAATGCCTGAGATCGTGAAAATGAAAATTCTTGATCCCGGCCTCGCGAATGACTTTCAAGAAGGCGGTTTTAACGTCGAGCATGCGCTTGCCCCTGTTGGTGAAGACGTGGGGATTTCCAAGAGTCTTAGGCGTCCGTTTCAGAAGGTCTATCAAGGCCTCCGTCAATGGGACTTCCCGTTTCTCCTGGGTCTTGGTGTCCGCGGCTTCCAGGTTGATGACTTTATTTTGAAAGTCTACCTGATCCCACCGCAACCCCAAAATTTCCCCCTTCCTCATGCCAGTCCAATAAGCCAACTGGACAATGGCACTAATCCGGGGCGCGCAACGCGCCAAAAGCGATTCGTATTCCTCAAGCGTCAAAGTGCGGTCACGGGATTCCTCGCGGAAAGCCCTCACCCTCTGGATCGGGTTTTTCTCCAACAAGCCGTTGAAGACCGCCCGATTCACGATGGACTTAAGGATTCCCAAATCCCGGTTGATGGTGCTGTTAGCCAGAGCCTTCCCGTTACGGCTTTTATCCGGGGCTTGGTTTCCGGTTTTTTTTCGATGGGTTAAAAACCCTTCAACAATGTACGGCGTTAAGCTTTTCAATGGCCTGTTTCCAAAATAAACCTTGAGCCGCTTAACCATCTGGATATCATTCCCGTGGCTTTTCCTTCTTGCTTCGGAATAGCCTAAGAACGAATCCGCCGCCTCGTTGAAAGTGATCTCCGGTTTTTCCACGGCCAAAAACTTTCCCGCCACAATTTCCTGCATATGCTGGGCAAGAACCATTTTGGCCTGGGCCGCCGGTATTTGTCCCAATCGGACCCGCTTGCGCTTCCTGATTCCTCCTTCCTCGATGAAGTAATCTAAAAAATACCCTTTGTCGTCCTTGCGGAGAAATTGGGGTAATCCATGAACATTAGGCCTACTCATACGTCCCTCCCAATGTCCCCAGTGATCGGATTGTAACAGGGGGCATGACTTTTTTAAAAACGACTGCGGAAAACCATAAAGAAAAACCGCAATTCTTGAGGTATTTTCAAACCGTGCGAAGGAGAATAAAACGTGTTTATTACCCGAATTATTTTGAATTGCTTTGGGGAATGAATAACGATGAACTGTTTTTTTACTCGAGGAGACGCGGCTAACCGATTGCCAGCTCACTCTTTATGCATTTATTGATAGGGTCTGATAAAACAGAGTGAGCCGGCCCTAATTAAACCCCATCAATTTCGAGTTGGCTATCACTGAGGGAATGGCTTTTTTTATCGTTTAAGAAGTTTCAATTTGAATGATCGGGGGTCTCAGAGAAGAGGGAACACCTTTGATAAATCGCGGGCCTTCAATCAGCGCTTAGGGCCTAAAGTGACGTGACCGCTACTAGTCGCCACTAACCGTTACTTACCATTTTTTACCGGTTGCAAATATTTTATATTTGAACAGTGTTACGATCATTTTAAAGTCGGTTCAAAACCACTTTTTGGGTTGTCTATTCAGGGTCACCCTAGGGGACCGAGGTTTTTAATTTACTTATTGAATTTGGGGACACTTGCCTACGGAACGGTTGATTTTAATTCCCGCTTGAATATACACTTCTGCAAAATAGCAAAAAGAACTTGGTTCCACTTCACCGACAATCGAATTTGAATTGGGTTGAGAAATCATAAATTCGAATGGTAAATAATTACCATTCGAATCTTTTGACTCTACGTAATAATCTTTGTATTGGTCACTTTCTAGATTAATTACTGTAGCGGCTTGCCCAGATACCGGAATAATGGTGATTGGATTTCCATAAGCTAATCCAGTTCCAGTTTCTTCTTCGATTACTACAGACACTGACCTCGGAGATCCTACTTTTATCGTGACCGGAATCATCCCTGGCGTGGGTGTAGGCACAACCTGAACCGACAAGCCGACTTCTCCAAAATCACCTTTGAGAAGCGATTTTTCCGGATCATAGGCTCCATTGACAAAATAAGAAACATACGTCACATGGCAACCTTCAATAGAAGGTTCTTTGAATTTATAGTTTTGAGAATCTGGATCGTAATTCCTTGTTGGAACTGCATAAGCGGTAAAAATTATTCCGTAATTCTTATGTTTCATGTAAAAAACTTCTCTTCTAAATTCGATGGGAGAAAGTTCGCCAACTTGCAATAAGGTTTTTTCATTATCTGTAAGCATTCTTTTTTTAATCTTGAAAACCTTTAAACTTTTAATTTCTTTGTTACGTTCGATCTTTGATTTCGAAAGGTAACTGCTAAAAAGAGGGAATCCTTCTGGCTCATTGATGTCACCACTGAGAAGAGTTAAATCTTGACTGGCCTGTCCGTTTTGAAAGTCTATACATTCAGAAGGGTATTGCATCGTGCCATTAATCGTATAATTGTAATCAGAATAGACGTACTGCAATATTCCGTGGTCTTCATGCATAACACGATTTGGAGAACCATATTTAGCAATAACCTGTTTTTCCGTTAATCCCAATGGTTCTGGTAAATCCGAAGCGAAATAAAGTTCTTTTTCCGGTTCCTCCGTTGGGGTTGGAGTAATAACTGACGATGAGCTGTTTATTTGGTTATTAACATATTCAATCCATTTTGAGGTATACAATCTTTCTTGAGCGGTTTGAGTTAAAGAGAACGCAGTAATGAAATAATTCAATGAATCTTGCCATCTTTGTTCTTTGGCGGCTGTAGAACCAGCGGCGTAAGCTTCCTGAAAAGAAGATGACGTAAGTGGAGGCAATGAATTATTTGTAAGGGGCGGGAGATTATTAACGGGTTGTGGTAATTGGTCCTGGGCTAAAACGGTTATTGGAGCAAATGAAATAAGTAAGAAAACTAAGAATACGGTGGCAAAGAATTTTGCTGAAATGAGAGGCTGATGTGCAAAGAGTATTTTCATAAATTATCCCTTGTTAATCACGGAGTCTGAAAATTTTTCTTATTTCTTTTTTAATGATCCTATTTCCTATACAAATGGGACAATGCTTTTCGCGTTTATGTTTAGCAGCTTTGATACTATTTTGAGTGGGGTTAAATCGGTGTATAGCAAGACATTCTAACTTCGATAAATTACTTTTAGCTTTAACTCCATAAACGTCAATGCGAAATGAAGGCGGAACCCATTTTTTCTCAAAATGCGATGATGCTCTACCACCTTTAGTTTCGGTTCTTCCCACGTAAACACATTTACGATTATTGTTAAAAATTATATAGATGCAATTTTTATATCCGTTCATTTTTTTGTTATACCAATCATCAAATATTTCCTTTTGTTCATCCCAATTTGTTCTTTTAAAGCGCTTAGATTTTTTATAGGGGGCGTGTGTCCTGAATTCTTTTTTAAAATTTTTATCAAGAAGAATATCTGACGCAATATCCTGAAGATTACTTATCCACAGTCCTGTTTTTTTTCTCGTAAGCTTTACTGGTGGGCCTTTTTTCCTAATGCCAACAATAGAAATAAGTTTTGCGGTACGTGCTTCAAATATATGATTTAATGTTTTTTTAAATTTTGAACGGTAATTCATATTCGGCCTCACTAAACATCGTCTGGCTAATATTAATTTATTTCAAAACTTCTTTGGGGAAACTAGCGCGAATGGCTGTTCTCACCTTACCTGCGAAGGAAGCCGCTTCTTCGGCTTGAAGTCGGGTTACCGATTCCTGGTCGCCTGGATAACGTCCCATCCAGGCATAATCAGTTAATTTCTCCTGTTCGGCAATGGACAGCGGAATGTTTGATCCAGGCGGGAAAAGTTTAACTATTTCGCCAATGTCATGGGTTTTCGGGAAATTGATGGAGAGGTGTACCAAACGAGCCTTGAGGTATTTCTCGGCACATTGCTGAGCATGGAAAGAAATGGCGTCATAGGGGAAGCTTTCGTCATTCTTCAGTAAAAACTGGAATACTTGATAATCGCTTTCTGCTTTTTCTATCCATTGCTTTACCAGCTTTTGTGGTTCAAGCGGTGCGTTCATACAGAACTTTCCCCTCATGAAAAGCGGGGTAAACAATGGTGCCCACAATATCTTTGTACTTCGCCACCTGCTCCGGGGTATAAACGGCAATATCTTTGGCTATGCCCATTCCATTGAGGGCCACGCGGATTTCAAGGCGCTTCTCTTGGATTGACCCCATAACCGGCATGATGACCATCAGGTCAACGTCACTGTCTGGTCCGGCGGTTCCACGGGCATAGGAACCATACAAAATAATTTTAATCGGATCAAATTTCTCGACGATCAGCCGAACCATTTTCTCGATTGTCACTTGGGCTTCAGTCGTTGTCATTAATCTCCCCTTTGAGACCGCATTATAACCTAGTGTAATATTTTTAAAACACTGACCTTTCTCATCCTCCACCTATTCAGACTTATCCGCTTTGTCTTACTGTTATCTCTTGAGTCTTTAGTCTTTGCCGTTTCATTGGCTTTTTACGCAGAGGGCGACCCCCCCTATCGTTTCTAGCATCATCACTTGATGCGTAGATAGGGGGGGTCGCCATCGGAGTTTCTTAAAAGCCAATGAAACGGCCTGTAAGTCTATTGTTTTTAGTTCCATGGCGCGGAACCATCTCAACAGCAGAGTTTGACACGGTTATGACACGGGGGCCTTCTGCCAAAAACGCAGGAGGGTTGGAAAACGATAGAAATTTTTGATCTCCTGCGTTCCATGCAGGAGGCTTGACGGGTTTCCATCACTTTTTTGGTGTCATAACCGTGTCAAACTTTTCCGTACTTTACCGACTTTGATGGTCCTCAACTGTCCCTGACTGCCACTTACAAAAAAGGCCTTTGCTCGCTCGGGTTGTGAAACCCTTACAGGCAAAGGCCTTTAAAACTGTACTGGGGACTGTTAAATATTAACCTTCACTCGAATTAACTGGCGTACCCGCTTTGGGTTCCTGTCACGCAGGAGGTCGCGGGTTCGATCCCCGTCAACCCCGCCATTAAAACACTCATAAGGGCTTCGCCCCTATGTACCCCAAAGATGAAAACCTTAAGAAGTAAAAAAGCCCATTAACATTTTTGTTAATGGGCTTTTTGTTTTTGTGCTGATTATTTTTAAAACAGGTTACTTCGCGGGAGGAGCAGCCGGGGCTTTGCGGGTTGCCATGAGCACCAAGGCGCCGATCACTCCGACGGCGAAGGCGCCCAGACCGACGGTGAGGCCGGGCTGATAAGGGCCCATCTGATTCAGGCCCAACATCGCGTCCACCGAATAAGAACCGGGGCCCGTAAAGGCCAGGCTCAAGGCTGAAAGGCCCAGCACCAGGTTGTACTCATAACCCTGCTTCTGGATGAAAAAGCCATTCTTGAGGTGCACGCTTAGGGTAGCCACCAGCATGACAGAAAAGCAAAACAGGGCCGCCAGGGGTGTGGCGAATCCCAACGCCAGCAAAAGGCCGCTGCCTTCGCAGAACCCCGCCATAAAAGCGTTGCGCTTGCCTGGAACGAAACCGAGCTGCTCGAAGAATTTCCCCGTTCCTTCCAGACCATAACCGCCGAACCAGCCGAAGAGTTTCTGCATGCCATGTGCCCACAGGGTTAAACCCACCGCCAAACGAAGGATCAATAATCCCACTTCCATTTCGCACCTCTTTTTTTGAAATAGAACATCAAGCTCACGATAAGCGGTCGATATTCGTCTGACAAGTAGTTACAAAAAGGAAAGGGTGTGAAAATCTATCACTTTTAAAGGATTTTTTTCTATTTTGGGGTGGTAGCCGGCGTAACCCGAGGCTATTGCGGATTGTGATACAATCCCCTTCAAATTTTAGGGGAGGCTATTTTTTTGAGAAAAATATATTTTTTTATTTTCATTTTTACAGTTCTTTCGTTTTTAACCTGGAACTGTTCTAAAAATTTTACTCTAGCGCCCGTGTCTCCCGCTTCATTCACCCCCACGCCCACCTCTACCAGCACCCCCTGTGGTTTTCCGGGCAATACTTGTACGCCGACTTTTACCCCGCCGCCTACCGATACACCGACTCAAACAAATACTTTTACCAGCACCAGTACTCCCACCATTACCAGTACCCCGACCAATACGGGCACACCCACGATGACTTATACGGTCACGTTGACTTATACCCCCACGGCGCTTCCCAGTCCCCAGGGCGTATTCGGGGTTCAAGACGGCGCGAACGATCCCAGTATTGTTTGGGTAAAAGACTCCAATCCCAATATCACGTCCTACAAAGTTTACGTCAGCACCAATAACGCGACCTGGGCTTTACTGATCAACGCGCCGAAAACCGCGTTTACGCTCCCTTACTGCCAGGTCAACGACACCACGCAGGCGGCGCCTTTCACCCGTTATTATTACGTCGTGTCATCCAATGGAGGAACCCCGCCGGACAGTCTTCCTTCACCGGAAGTTTGGGCCATCTCGGGAACTACCACCCAAAACGGTTACACGTATAACGTCACCGGTC
>Ga0206815_1137_pt1 | contig 18364 bp, 19 predicted proteins | sample Alteio_BWOrgCont_91_FD_152864 | JGI IMG/M metagenome (GOLD analysis project Ga0206815, IMG submission 152864) | Enriched cells from forest soil in Barre Woods Harvard Forest LTER site, Petersham, Massachusetts, United States -... | ecosystem: Environmental > Terrestrial > Soil > Temperate forest >...
CCATAGACAACATTGAATTCGGCGGTTCCCGTGGCGGTTCCATTGACAGACCCGATGGTGCCGTTGCCCGCGATCGTGACCGGTACGGCGCTGCTATTCAAGTTCGCGGAGGTGATTTCCCCCACCCGGTAATAAAAGCCGCCCAGGAAAAGGTCGCCGCTCGAGTCAAAGGCCAGGCCGTCGTCAAAATAGGCGGGATTGGCCGTGCCGCCGGTGTTATTGACGATGGTCACCACGCCCGACAAGGGGCTGGACAGATTGAGCGCGTAGACATAGCCGGCATTATAATCACCGATGTAAAGGGTCGTGCCCGCGCTATTGATGACCTCATCGTATGATTGCGATGTGCCGGCAAAACCTGTGGTGATGGTCACCGGCGTTCCCCCGCCATGGGGTATTTCGATCACTTGGGCCAAACCATTCGTGAGCCACAGGTTACCGCTCGAGTCCGCCACCGCGCTGGTGAGATCGACCGCGGCCGTTCCCGAGTAAGCGATGGAAGTTACCGGCGAGGTGCCCGGCGAGACGATCATGCCCACCGTGCAGGGTCCCGAGGCGTTATAAAGAGCCACATACAAATTGCCGCTGGCGTCAAAATGCAGGTTCCAGGGCTTGCTGCTAGCGCCAAAATTCGCGATGGCGGACACGTTCGGCGTGGGTGTGGACGTGGGGGTACTGGTGGGATTGGAGTTCGTGGAGGTGGGAGAATTATTGTTCCCGCAGGAAGCCGCCGCTATCATCAAGGTGATCAGGATCAAAAAAGCGCCGATACGTGAACAGATAACTCTCATCTCATACCTCAGTCCTCATCCCGGTCCGAGATGAATAGATAGCGACATAAACGAGAAATATGATAAATGGAAATCAGCTCTCGTCTAGCCCTGCCTTTACATTTCCCGGCAAAAACCTTTAATTCCCCAGTAAAGATTATGTAACAGTAATAAAAAAGGGCACCCAATTCCTTTATTAATTTGAATTGGGTACACCCATGACTTATGTTTCGCCTTGAAGGCTCAACATAGGGGCCAGCCAAAGTGGAAATGTAGGCCTGCCACCTGCGCCGCGTGCCCTTTGGCCGAAGCAATTTGCTGAGGCCCACGGTTATATTTAGCCGATTCCAAAAGGAATCGCAAGAGGTGCGAGATTTGGTAGTACCCGATCTAAATTGTAAAGAGATCGGGTGACCCTTTTTTTTGTTCTTTTTCAGAACAACTCTGACCGACTAATAATTCTTCTGCATGCCGTAAATACATTTGTTCGCGGTGTCCGAAACCCACAAATTGCCCGTGGCGTCCATTTGAATGGCGTAGGGACTGTTGAACAACCCCGTGCCGAACGTGTGCAAAGCGGTGCCGGAGGAATTGAAGGTCTGGATGTTTTTATTATTGTTGTCCACGGCGTAAATATTGCTCGAACCGTCCACATAGACCCCCTGGGGAAATCCGCCCGATTGCAGGGTCACCGCCATCTGGTAAGTTCCGGTCGAGCTAAATTGTACGATCCGGTTGTTGAGGGTATCCGTTACATACACGTTGCCGCTGGTATCCAGGCAGATGCCGTAGAGTTGATTGCCCAGGATGCCGCTGCCAAAGGTCACGGAAGCGGTGAAGATTTTGCTGGCTCCCGAGCCGCTGATGGTATCCATCACCACCTGGTGGCCCTGCACTTCCAAAAGGTAAATCTGGCTGGTTGTCACCGCCATGGCGATGGACTTGTTGGTGCCCAGCTCAGGCTGGCCCACGGTAGTGACAAAAGAGCCGGTGGGGCTAAACTCCACCACCCAATCGCGGGTGTTATCCGACACATAAACATATCCGTCGGGGCCGACAGCCACCCCGTCTGGTTGAGCGAAAGTGGTGGCGGGGCTGCTGTAACTGCTGATGGTCTGCGAAGCGGAGCCTATGGTCGTCCATTCCTGAAAATTCTTGGCGCTGTAGTCGGCCACCCACAGGTTGGTTCCCGCCAGCGCGAAACCGGTGGGCTGGGTAAAAGTCGAGGCGCCCGTACCGATAGTGACGAAGGCCGTGTATTCCTGGGGCGTATAGGTGGGGGTACAGGTAAAGCCTCCCGACATGCAGGGCGTGTTGCTGGCGGTAGGGGTCGCGGTGCTGGACGAACTGGAGCCAGAGGTAGGACTGTTGTTATTGCAGGCGGTGATCCCGATCAAAACCGCCGACAAAAGGCTGACGAATAAAAAAAGAAAGCGGTATCTGGTTTTCATGGGGACTCCGGTGAATCAATTTTAAAACGAAACCTTCAAATTCCGTCAAAATTTACCTCCGACCTTTGAAAAAGTCAAAAAAAAATAAGAAACCATAGGGGATTTAAGGAAACAGTCGTGTTTACAGGTTGGGCATCAATCCGCCGCTTCGCTTTCAATTCAAAATTGCCTTTTCGCCCCGTCTTATCGAGGCAATATAAAGCAACAGAATCGCGGCCCACAATCCGAATAGAGAGGCTGGGATCGCCTCCAGGGAGGTTCTTCTAGCCAACAGTCCCAAATAGCCTGGAGCCCGACCCTTTTACTTATGAAGGGATGACAGGAATCCGGTGCCACTCATGCTTAAGATTCTTCATCAACATCGCGCTGTCAAGCTCTGCCGTTCCATTCGGAAATTTTTCCCTATCTTCGAATAACTGGGCAAACGCGCTGGTGATTTCCATCGGCTCAATCTGCCATACGAGCAGGCGCAGTTCCATGCCCTGGAAATAACTTTCATCGCGGGACAAAGAATAGCCAATGGAGCCTTTCGCGAAAAAGACCGACGCTTCTTCAAGGTTGGGAAATATCGACCCGGCCGAAAGAGATTTGGAAATTTGACCATCGAAAGAGACAACCTTTTCTCGATGAGCTTCAGATAAAATATCGACTTTGTACCGGTTTCCACCCTCTTCAACTTGGAAAAAGCTTTTCTGGAAGACGCCGGGAAAAACCCGTCCGCCCGCGTAGGTGTTGAAACTCGATGCCGTATTCCTTTTCGGAATGTAGACACCCTCAAATTTTTTCCCCTCCGCTTCCCATTCAACCGCGATTCGATGCGCGGCATTTTCCGAATCAATTCCAAGGAATGCGGGAACAAACCGAGGACGCAGAGCGGAAAATCGGATCATGCAGACTCCGCCAACACCCATACCTTTATAAAGCCTGGGTTTAAATGGACGAGGCAGGATTTTCGTTAAGTAACCCGGGTCTAAGCGATAATTCAGTAAAATACGTCGATCTAATATGCCGCTAATCACAGGCAACTGAATCATGCTTCCCTCCCAAAACAATTGGTGTGCCTGTCCATGAACAAAGGGTCAGGCCTTTTTTAAATTAAGGCGCCAATCCCGTATTCAAACTATTCAGGTGAAACTTAGGCCAGGCGGACGATTGCAACGGGCTGGAGCCCGCGATCGCGTACAGACTATGGTCCAGAGATCCCACATAGATCGTTCCATCGCTCCCGATGGCCGGGGAGGCGCCCACATTAAAGCCAGTGGTATAAGAACACTTCAACACGCCCGTGCTGCCTGAAACGGGAGGGGTGATGGCGTAAAGTTTTTCGTCCAAAGACCCGACATACACCGTCCCATCGCTCGCCAGGGCCGGGGATGAAATAACCGGCTCGCCCGTCGCATAGGACCACTTCAATATCCCCGTACTGCCTGTCGTAGGCGGAGTGATGGCATAAAGGTTGAAGTCCGCGGATCCCACATAGATCGTTCCATCACTCCCAATGGCCGGCGACGACCGAATATAGTTGCCCGTCGTATAGGACCACTTTAAGGCTCCCGTGCTGCCGTTGAGGGCATATAGATTGTCGTCATAGGACCCAAAATAAATGGTTCCATCACTCCCGATCGCCGCGGAGGATTGAATAGTGGAGCCCGTGGTGTAGGACCACTTCAAGGCTCCCGTACCGCCGTTGAGGGCGTAAAGTTTTTCATCTCCAGACCCCACATAAACCGTTCCATCACTCCCGATAGACGGGGACGCGATAATTCCACTGCCCGTCGCGTAAGACCAATTCAAGGCTCCGGTACTGCCGTTGAGCGCGTAAAGTTTGTCGTCAGTTGAACCCACATACACCGTTCCATCACTTCCAATGGCCGCGGAGGATTCAATTCCGGAGCCCGTGGTATAAGACCAATTCAAGGTTCCCGTGCTCCCGTTGAGGGCGTAAAGTTTGCCGTCATAAGACCCGATGTAAACCGTTCCATCGCTCCCGATAGCCGGGGATGCATAAATATCATTCCCTGTGGTGTAAGACCACTTCAAGGCTCCCGTGCTACCGTTGAGGGCGTAAAGTTTGTCGTCCTCCGATCCCACATAGACCGTTCCATCGCTCCCAATCGCCGGGCAGGATAAAATCGCATTGTTTGTCGCGTAAGACCAGATCTTCGCGCAGGGAGCGAATGTGTTGGTGACGGTGGCGGTGAAAGTCACCGTATTAGTCGCTGTCACGGTGGCGGTATTCGTGGCCGTGTTCGTCGCTGAATTTGTGGCTGTCATCGTCGTCGTATTGGTGGCCGTTTGGGTCGGGGTAATGCTGTTCGTGTTACTGGCTGTGTTGGTAGCGGTAATCGAAGCCGTCGAAGTCCCCGTGTTTGTAGGGGAATTGGTTGCCGTATTCGTTGAGGTGCTTGTATTCGTATAGGTGTACGTATTGGTCTCTGTATTAGTAACGGTGACGGTATTCGTAATGGTATTGGTGGCGGTCGTGGTCAACGTATTGGTGGGAGAATTAATAGGAGTATTGGTAGCGGTGTTCGAGGCGGTTAAAGTCGCGCTGTTCGTGGCCGTCAAAGTCCCCGTGTTGGTAGGAGAATTGGTGGCGCCAACCGTGGGGGTTAGGGTAAAGGTGTCCGTCGGTGTCAATCGAATGACAGCTGTGGCTGTGGGATAAAATTTCAGCGAATTCTTGATAGCGGAAATAATGCCGAAATTCAATTCAGCGCGGGCCCAGGCCGGTAACAGCCAAAACATTAAAGCCAAAAGAACAGCCCCCTGTTTTAACTTCACTGGCATAGATGTTTTTTTAAAAGGGGTATAAATAAATCCCTCCATTGACGACCCATTGCAGGTCCTCTAAAGCCGCGTTTCCGGAGTTTACTCCGATGAAGGGCGCGGAAAAATCAAACAAAAAGGATAACTGCCGGCTGAAAAAATATTCCAAACCGCAAAAAGGCGCGAACTCATAACCCGTACCCGTCACGACCAACGTGTTATTGGCGTTCAAGGTGTTGAAGGTGACATAACCCCCTTCCAAACCGGTGACTAAACGGAAATCGCCAAACTTCGCGAAAGACCAATAACCTCTCGCGGCCCATACATTGATTCCCTGTCCCGTCGCGAACCTCAACTCGCCTCCGAAGTCCTGATTGAAAAAATATTTGAGGCCGAGATAAGGCCAGCCTACCCCCACGCTTAAACCAGAGCGGAGGGGAGATACCCTTTGAGCGACAGGAGTCGGTGTTAAGCGGGGAGTTGGGGTTGAAACAAATGTTGGAATGGAGGCGGGAGTCGTCGTTGAAATAGGAGTCGCGGTTGAACCAGGTGTGGTTACCGAACCAGGAGTAGAGGTTGAACTCCATGTCGAGGTTGCGCCCGGCGCCGTTGTTACCTTGTCTTCATTGGCCCAAGCCACCCGCGGGCTGAGAATAATGACAATTGAAATAAAAAATATATATTTCAAAATTAACTCCCACTTATCAATACACAAATGATCGAAAACAAAAATATAGGACTCAAATGCCGCGCACCTCCAAGGGTCTGGCACCACTATCCATTATTCAATATTTTTAAATCAGCAGCCAACCCTTGCTGCAAACCTAACGATTCTTGTTAAGCTCACCAGGCTGACCCCGCCACCGAACTGGCCGTACCCGCCCCCAGCAAACCACCCGACACCGCCGCGAACACCCCATTGCCGTAGGCTACGGATGACCAATCCTGCGAGCTGGGCATGATTTGGGCTGTCCAGGTAATCCCGTTCACCGATGTGGCCGCCGCCGTGCTGGGGCCCGTGGCCACCGCCAAAAACACGCCGTTGCCATAGGTCACCGCGTCCCAATCCTGTGAACTGGGCAGGTTTTGTTCCGTCCAATAGCTCCCGTTCGCCGATATCGCCGCAAACGAACTGCCGTAAGCGACCGCCACAAATAAACCATTTCCATAGGTCACTCCCTCCCAGGTCAAACTGGGCATGGTTTGAGATACCCATGTCATTCCATCCGTGGACGATGCCGCCGCGCTGCCCGTGCTCACCGCCAAAAACACTCCGTTCCCATAGGCTGCCCCGACCCAGTTCTGTGAACTGGGCAGCGTGCGGGATGTCCAGGTAATCCCATCCGGCGAGGTTGCCGCCACCGAGCTCGATTGAGACAACGCCACAAACAATCCATTCACGAAGTTCACCGATATCCAGCCCTGTGTCCGGGGCAGGGTTTGGGCCGTCCAGGTAATTCCATCCGGCGAAGTCGCCGCGATATTGGTGCCATTCGCCACCGCCACGAAGGTCCCGGCGCCGTAGGCCACACCTGCCCACTCACTGGTGCTGCTGGGCAGGCTGAAGACCGTCCAGGTTGTCCCATCCGGTGAGCTTTCCCCAAAATGCACCAAACTGCTGGACCCTATACTGACCGCCACAAACTCGCTATTGCCATAGGTCACCGCGTTCCATTTCGACAGCGAGATAGAGTTCTGGGTCCAGGTCGCGCCGGGCACGGGGGTATTGGTCGGCGTCAAGGTGGGTGTGGAAGTCGCGGTCATCGTCGGGCTTGCAGTGGGAGAGCCCGTCACCGTGTAAGTCGGCCCGGCCTGCACGACCGTTACCGGGGCCTGGGAGGTCTGGGTAGGGGGCGTTAGATTTTTTCCGCAAGCCAGGGGCAGATAGACTGCCGTCATGAATAGAACCACAGCGATTATTTTTTTCATCATTTCTCTCTTTAAAATATTTTTACAAACCCGCTTGTTTCGATCTAGGGGCTGACCGTCAGGGTGAAGGTCTCTGAAACATTCCCGTTTGCGGTAGCGATAGGATCGGTCGCCGTGATGGTGACCGTGTCGACAGACGTGCTCGTGGCGGTTCCCGAAATGACGCCCGTGTTGGAATTGATCGAAAAGCCCGAGGGCAGGCCGGTGGCGGAATAGGTCAAGCTATCCCCCGCGTTATCGGTAAAGTAATTGTCATTCAAGGTATAGGCCACTCCCGTATTAGCCGTCTGGCTAGGGATAGTCGTTGTCGTGAAGAGTGGATTGATCGTCAGCCTGAAGACGTCTGAGGCGCTTTTGATGTAGGTCATGTCGGTCGCGGTGACGGTGATCGTGTCGACAGCCGTACTCGTCAAGGTTCCTGAAATGACGCCCGTGGTGGAATTGATCGCTAATCCCGTGGGCAAGCCGGTGGCGGAATAGGTCAAGGTATCCCCCAAGGCATTATCCGTAAAGTATGAATTGATGTTCACGGAATAGGGTAACCCCGTATAAGCCGTCTGGCTGGGGATGGTCGTTACCGAGAGGAGAATGTTGATCGCCAGGGTGAAGGTCTCTGACACTTGCCCGTTGACGGTGGCACTAGGATCGGTCGCCGTGACAGTGACCGTGTTGAAAGACGTACTCGTCGCGGTGCCTGAAATGACACCGCCGGAACTGATCGTGAATCCCGAGGGCAAGCCGGTGACGGAATAGGTCAAGATATCCCCCGCGTTATCGGCAAAGAATGAATTGGCATTCAAGGTATAGGCCACTGTCGTATAAGTCGTCTGGTTGGGGATGGTCGTTGTCGAGAAGAGAGGATTAACCGTCAGGCTGAAGACGGTCGAGCCGGTCTTATTGGTAACCACATCGGCCGCTGTGACGGTGATGGTCGATGTCCCCGTGGTCGATGCGGTGCCTGAAATGATACCCGTATTGAAGTTGATCGCAAATCCACCGGGCAGGCCCGTAGCGGAATAGGTCAAGGAGTTCCCCAGCGAATCCGTCGTGGGGAAACCGTTATAGACATAGGCCAACCCCACATAAGCCGTCTGGCTGCCCACAATAGGCAGCGAGGGTGATACGGGCGTCGACGTGGCGGTATACGTCACTGTATTCGTGACAGTTTGGGTAGGGCTGTTCGTGGGTGTTGAAGTCGCGGTAATGGTGGGGGTGATGGTGAACGTCAGCGTCAGCGTGGCTGAAATCGTATTGGTGGTCGTATTGGTGATGGTGCTGGTAAATGTTTTGGTGGCCGTCAAGGTAACCGTCGGGCTCAAGGTATTGGTGGCGGTGTTGCCCAGTGTGGGTGTCGCGGTGGGTGAATTGATCACCACCGGAGTCGCGGTAGCGGATGTCGCGATGGTCGGCGGATTGGTTCCGCAAGACCAGGCCGTGAAAATCACAACAAACAAACCCAAACCTAAAGACGCTAACTTTTTCATATCTCCCCGATCTTTCCCTGCTTAAAAAGCTTCTGCCGGAAACCGACCGGGGTTGGCTAATAGACGTGGAGGCAGTATAAACAAAAAACCCTTTGTCTTCTGGCAGAAATAACCCGCCTGACAAAAAGGTTTTTCCTGTAAATAGCCTTCTAAATAGCCCTTGTTTTCAATTAAGCGTTAAGGATAATGCCCCTGCTCATTTTATTAACCTCCCTCCGTCCGCTCCTGGGCTTTTCTAAAATTGAGATAACTCAAAAAAGGAAAAGCCATGAAAAAATATGTGTTCCTATTTGCTTTGCTATTTCTTCCCATGACCGCCCAGCTGGTTTCCTGCGGCAGCGGCACCACCCCGGCAGGCCTGGTCAATACCTACAGCGCTACCAGCACCCCCACCTCCACACCCACCCCCTCGGTCAAATTATTGGCAACCACCCCGCCCACCGCCAACGGCTTAACGCTGGACAATAACGGGAATCTTTATGTGGCCTTGAACACCGGCAACGCCATTGAGGAGATCACTTCCGCGGGGGTCACCAGCACGCTGCTGACCATCGGTCAGCCCAATGACGTGGCTTACTCCGGGTCCAATTGGTTCATGACAACTCTTGAACCCACTCCCTATGTGACCGAATTTTCCGGCGGGGTTACCACCAACTTTCCCTATTACCCCGCCTCCGAATCGGGGGTAGCGGTTAATTCCACGGGTACCACCATCGCGGCGGCATACAGCAACACCAGTTCCGGGATAGCCTTCTATGTGTTTTCCGCCGGCACTTGGGTCTCCCGCGGGGCCTGGTACGCCAACCCCGGCACTTCCCTGGCCGCCGGGCCCCAGGCCCTAGCCTTCGACAACAGTGGAGATCTCTTCGTGGCCCTCTCCAGCCCCAGCATCGTCATAGAATATCTGCCCGGAATTAACCCTAACCCGGTCACCATCGCGGGATTAACCGGAGCCGGATTCGCCAACGGGCCCGCCGCTACCGCCCAGTTCAACACGCTCGCGGGCATCGCGGTGGACTCGCGCGGCGATATATATGTGACGGACAGCGGCAATAACGCGATTCGTGAAATTTCGGGCGGCCAGGTGACTACTTTAGTGGGCACCACCCTGCAAAACGCGCTGGTCACCACCACATCGCTCAGCTCGCCCCAGGGTATCGCCGTCAGTCCTTCGGGCAACGTTTATTTCACCGGAAACTCCACTTCTATTTACGAATACATTCCATAACTTCGGTTCAAAAAGGAAAACAAAAATGAAAAAATTATTACACCTGTCGCGAGTTAACAAGACGAGCGACAAGCTTTGGTTGTGCCAACGGAAGATGATATTAACCGTTGGCATAGCTTTGGCTTTATTGACGGTGATCTTCACGGCCCACCCGGCTTTCGCGGATGACGAAATCACAGCGGCCCCTACCTCCGCCCCGGTTAACGCGGGCGGACGCTGGTTTTGGGGCGTGGCCGCCGGCGCGGCCCCGACCTTGTACGGTTTTGGTCCTTCTTATAATCCGGGCCTGGGCTTGAACGCCCATATCGGTTTTACCCTGGATAAAACCTGGTCGCTTTTCGCCAACTTGGACAGTTACAGCTTCAGCACCAATAACACTTTCGGCCTTTCTTCCCAGCAAACCACCTTAACGCCCTGCCTGAAGTACAGCTTTGACCTAGCCGGTTTTAAGCCTTACCTCTTTGCGGGCGAAGGCCTGAACGACAACCTGTTTAACACGCTCACGGGTACGGTTAATAGTTTCAGTCTGGCCTATAACGTTGGAGCGGGGATGAATTTCCCCCTGGAAAAAGGGCTGGACTTGCAGATTCAGGCGGAATACGAAGCCGTCATCGTGGTGAACAACAGTTATTCTTACCTGCCGATTTCCGCGGGTTTGGAATTTAATTAAGTTTCGGGATTACAAAAAGCCCCGTGTGGTTTTCCACACGGGGCTTTTTTATTTCAAATTGTTCTCTTGGGGTACAGCTGGGGGCTTGCGGGGCTAGGAGCAAAGCCCTTATGAGCGCCAGCCAAAGCAGCGTTGAATTTAATTAGAAAGACTAAAGGGGCAGGCCCCTTTACGATTCATCCCCCAAACTACTTAACATTTCGCGCCATGCTTTGAATACTGCTGTTCGAGGCATTGACCACCGCGGTCGACATTTCTGAAAGCTGCGACAACTTGTTCATCATCATTTGCATCTCGAACATGTCGCCGATGCTGATATTTTGCCCTTGAGCGTTGATCGCGTTCAAGTGACTCTGCGTGGCGTTGGTGGAACTGTTGACGATCTGCAGTAAAGCCTGGATATCGAACCCCGTCGAAGAAGGATTGGTTTGAGTTTTCTGCGCCGGGTTCTGGCCAGTCGAGGCGACCGACAGTGTGGCGCCAGTCTGATTCTGTGTCTGGCTTGAGCTCGTCGCGGCCTTCCCTACCACCGGCTGACCCTTGGCCTGATCCGTCTTTAAAGCCGCCACCGCCGTCTTCGCACCGGTCACATCCTTCGCCACCTTTTGTTTATCGGTCTCGTACCGGGTCTTCTCCGCCGTGATCCGCGCCTGAAGTTTCAGCAAGGCTTGCGCCTGCTCCAATGTCGGCTTGTTGTTTTTGATCTGGCCCATCAGGGTCGAGGCGGTCGTCACGTCTTTTTGATATTGCGTGTCATCCTTGATCCGCTTCTGGATATCCACCTGGTAGCTCTTCACCAGAATTTGTGTTTTGGGGCTCAAAGGCACGTTCGTTTTGAACGTATTTTTCGTTGTCGGGGCGGCGCCCGGCTTCACCTTGGGTTTGTTGTTAGCGGCGGATGGTCCGGTGGCCACTGGATTCTTCTGCGGGCCCGTTATGGCTGGGTTCGTCAGCTGGTTCGACGCGGGCGGCGGCGCGGAAGCGGCAAAGGAAATGGAATTCAACCCGCAAAAAAGGCTAACGCTCAACAGGGTCTGTAACTTTTTCAAAAGAATCTCCTTTTTTTGATAACTGTTTCAAATTCACTCAAACCCTAAAGTGTTTGGGGTCTTTTAAAAGTTTGATTTCAAAGCCGCGACATTTTGTCGAACGGTTTCTCATTTCCTTACCCTTTTTTATCTCAACGGATTGTTTGAGGCTCTCCCGCATGAGTTTGAAATCTTTGTCCTTCATATGTTATTCCCTCACCTTTTGGGTTGTTACGAAATCTTCCCGATCCATTCAATTCGCAAGTTGCGAGTTTGGTTCCCCGATGAGGGGATGACACGCTTCATTAATTTTTCATCCGCGGTCACCAAAGGCGCTTTTAAACGCTCAGCCAGCGCGAGATAACTGGCGTCATAAGCCGTTATTTCCCATTTCAAGGCAAGCTCAAGGGCCCGGGGCATCAACAGGGCCGTGGGAACCGACTTTAAATTGAGACTCTTGAGGCTGGTCACATCCTTGACCGCGTCCGGGGCCGAATAACCCGACCGGCGCACATGCTTCCAAAGGATATTGGCGCATTCCACATAAAACAGGTCGGGAACATAAAGTTGAAAGGAAGCATTTTCGCCGATCTCCAAAAAAAGTGCTTTTGCTTCCGGGCTATGATCTTCCCGCACGAAAAGCTTGATACCCACACTGGCGTCGACCACCCAACGCGACGAAATGCTTTTCAATGGTCTCTGTCTTCACGCAATAGGGCCAGGCTGTCGGGAGCGCCGGGTTTCAACTTTCGCTTGGCGCTTCGTTTAAGAATACCGGAGAGGGCCTTTTTGTGCGTATAGAGGGCTTGTTCTTCGTGAACCGCCAGGTCCAATAAATGAACCACTTCCGAGCTAAAAGACCGGCTTTCCGCTTCGGATAATTTTTGTATTTGACGGTAAAGCTGATCAGGAACATTGCGGACGTGGAGGATGGACATAAGCACCTCTTTGAATTAATTTTAATTAGGATAGTCTATTGGTTGCATTTTGCAACCAAAAACGAAAAGTAAGAGAATTGAATCGCACAGGGAAAACCGTTTCCCAAAATGCTGTCGCTTTTTGTTTCCTGTAAATGTTTTCAGCAAATAAACTACGCCTGCGCCGAGCCCACCAGGCGAGGTGCGTGAATTGGTTGTACCCGATCCAAATTAAAACAAGATCGGGTGCGCCCCAAAATTTTAATCCCCTACAAAATCGTCCCCTAAACGGGGATGCATCGGGGACTAATGTCCCCATGCGGGGATTTACAAGGAGCTATATATGCCGCTACCCCAGATCCAAGTTATCCCCTTGGCCCGTATCCGCCCTATGCCCCATCAACCCCGGCGGGTGATTACCCAGGAAGCCATTGACCTCATGGCCGCTTCATTAACCCTTATTGGCCAGGAAGACCCGGTCAAGGTTCGCCCCTCTCCCACGGGGGGAAGTCCAGCCAGACCCCTTTGTTACAAAGAAAGTTAACCGGGCATTGGGCCTTCTGCCGCTCTTAAACGCCGAGGCGAGAGCCTTAATTGCCCGCAATGCGGACAATTCAAATAAGGGAAATAAGAGGATCTCGGCGGAAATTATTCGCAACGCAAATAATTCAAAGAAGGTTAACCGGGCCTGGGGCCTTCTGCCGGTCTTAAACGCCGGGGCGAGGGCCTTAATTGTTACCTTGTGTAACAATTCAAATAAGGGAATTTGGGGTATTTCGAAAAGAGCTGCCGATTGGGGCCTAGTGAAAGCGGGCTTAAAGAAGGCTAACCGGGCTTGGGGCCTTCCGCCCCTCTTAAACGCCGGGGCAAGAGCCTTAATTGTTGGCCGGGCCAACAATTCAAATAAGGGAATTAAGGGTATTCCGGAGAGGGCACCCCACCCAATGGGAGTTTCGACCGAGTTGAGGATAGACAAAGCCAAAGTAGGTCGTGCCTTGAGGCTTTACCCCTCTTCAACCCGGCTTCCCGAGGCCTACCTTGTCGGAGACTCCGACAAGCCAAATAAGGGAATTTGTGGTATTTCGGAATGGGCTGCCGCACCCAAGGGAAGATTGGGGCGAGTTGAGGATGGACAAAGCCAAAGTAAGCCGCGCCTGAGGCTAAACCCCTCTTCAACCCGGCTTCCCGGGCCTACCTTGTCCGACACTCGGACAAGCTAAATAAGGGAATTTGGGGTATTTCAGAAATGACCGCTGCCAAGCTGACCGGTTGGGGGCGGCATCAACCTTTAAAGGGGGTGCCAGCCCAAATGACCCGCACTAGCCCCTATCCGCCTATTCCCCGGAACCCCAGGACCTAATCGCGCGGAACCCTCGCTTGAGAAATTCTTCAAAAAAACCTTAAAACCGAAGGGCTCGGCTATGGGTCGACCATATTCATGTTAACCCCGCTTGATTGACGGAGCTTATTCTGAGTCGTTGTCGAATTCTGAGTCGATGCCGAATTTTGGGTCGTCGCCGAAGTGTTTTTTTGGGTCGCCGGGTTAGGGCTTTGGTCGGACATATTCAGTTTAACGCCTCTTGATTGACGGATCTTATTCTGAGTCGCCGACGAAGCGTTTGGGGAGGCGTTGTTTGGCTTGCTGGCCTTGTTGTTATTCTTGCCCTTCACCTTGGGCTTTGGGGCCGCCGTTTTAGGACTTTTGCCGTCCATATTCAGTTTAACTCCGCTCGATTGACGGATCTTATTCTGAGTCGCCGTGACAGGGCTTTTGATACCAGGCTTCGCTTCCGTATTAGCCGCCGGGCTTGTGGAGGCCACCGACATCGAGACCATTCCCCAGCCAAGCAGACCGCTCAAAACAACTTTCGATACTTTCATGGCACCCTCCTAGTTGATGCGATGACAAACGATATCAAGCCACTGCCATAATTTAACCCAAAGCAAAGGGTCACCCAATCTTTTTGTTATAGGTAAAATCAAAAAGGCGCGTTAAAACAAAAAGGGTCAGGCCAAAGTGTTGAATACTCACTACTCCACGTTGCGGTGCGTGGAGTCTCGCCCCTTTGTTACGTTTGAGTATTTGACGGAGGTGAGAAAGGGGGCGGGCTAAAGTGGAAAATGTAGGCCTGGAGTTCCCCCGATTTAATAGACAACCTAGTTTAGTGTAGTCCGACCCTCAAACTCTACCGGGCTTTTGTACCCCAGCGTCGAATGTAACCGCCGCCGGTTGTAAAAAACCTCGATATATTCAAACAACTTCGACTTGGCTTCTTCTTTCGTGTTGAATCGAACTGTACGAACCAGTTCCGCCTTCAACGTTTTGAAAAAGCTTTCGACTACCGCGTTGTCGTAACAACTTCCTCTTTTGTTCATCGAACTTTGAATCCCATACGCCTTCAACTTTGCCACAAAAGCCCTGGACGAGTATTGGCTACCTTGATCCGAATGGTGAATCGCGGGCGTTTTACTTCTCCCCTGAACCGCCATTTCCAACGCGTCCATCGCCAACACTTCTCGAAGCGTCGACTGCATCGACCAACCAATGATTCGTCGAGAAAACAAATCCATCACCACAGCTAAATACAGCCAACCCGCTCCGGTTCGAAACTGTGTAATGTCGGACGCCCAAATATGATTGGGTTTCCGGACATCAAAGTTTTGGTTCACCAGGTTTTGAGTTTCCATCCTTCCGTGGTTCGTCAGAGTACAACGACGGTAGTAGTACTGCCTCAAAGCTCTGATTCCCGCCATTTTCATCAAACGGGCGATACGGTTTCGGCCCCAACTAAACCCTTCTTTCTTCAGCGTCTCGTAAACACGTGGCGAGCCGTAGGCTTTGCGTGAAATGGCATAAACTTCCCGTATTTCCTTTAAAACAACCACATCTTCTGTCGCTCGTTTCGACGGTTCGCGTTTCAGCCATGCGTAATATCCGCCACGCGTTACACCCAACACATCACACAACATTCTTATTGAGTGTTGTCCTTGCTGCTCTCGGACACACTGGAATTTTTGGCTTCTTCCGCCGCGAAGAAAACTATAGTTTTTTTTAAAATGTCCCGTTCTTCTTGAAGTCGTTTATTTTCTCGTCTCAGATGTTGCAGTTCTGTTGTTTCGGGGCTGAGATTGGCTTTACTGCCGTTACCAGGAAAGGCTTTGGACCCTTCTTTTATAAGCTGATCCCTCCAACGGTAAAGAAGGTACGGCGTAATGTTCAAATCACGGGCAACTTGGGTAATCGGTTTGCCTGACTCATTAGAAAGCCTTATGGCTTCCACTTTGAATTCCGCGCTGTATTTCTTTTTACTTCGACGTTCCATGACGGACACCCCCGTATCCTGATATTCTACACTCATCTCAGGTGTCCATTTTTTCGGGGGAAGTCCAGCCAGGCCCCTTTTGTGCTAGAGAAATTATTAGTTCACCCTCTGCCTTGGACATCATTGATAAAGCCAAGGGAATTTCAGAAAACGATAAGAACCTAATTAAATCACTAATCACGAAACAGGAAGGAAAAGCCAATGACTCAAAATAAAAGTCTTACAATCGAGGACATCAAAAAAAAGGTTGAAAAGTTATTAAAAACGACCGGCGTAAAAAAACTCCCGGTAAACATTGACAAAATTGCCCGGTCACTAGAACTGGAAATTGAATATCAGCCTTATGATGAACCTTTTTCAGGAGTCTTAATACGCAACGGAAACGAAGCAACCATAGGCGTAAACTCAAAACATCACGAACATCGTCAACGCTTTACGATAGCTCACGAAATTGGTCATTATTTATTTCACCAAGGTGATTTGATGATTGATAAAACCATTAGCATTAACTACCGGGGTAACGAAACTGTTGTCGATTATCAAAAAGAAAAAGAAGCAAATCTTTTTGCTTCTGAATTACTTTTACCAACCAAACTTCTCACAAAAGAACTCAAAAAATTTCAAATCGATTTAAACGACGATGACCAAATTAAAGATTTGGCTCAAAAATACAATGTTAGCCAACAAGCCTTAATGATTCGATTGTCCAGGGAGCTTTAAGCAATTTCAAAAAGAGCTAAAGCTTTACCCGAATCTTTTGTTTCTTTGCTCAACTTTATCGCTCTAAATTATTTTTCAAGAAATAATATTTTTAGTTTTCGGTTTCTCTTCGTTAGCCCACTTTTCAATCAATTCATCTAAACTCGCCCAAAGCGGATACCCCGCAACTTTCTCACTTAATAAAGCTAATGGTTTTATTTTTTCATGATATTGGATGATTGCTTTTTTCATAGTGTTATCAATTATTTTTTTGTCTACAACACCTTGCATATATAAAACAGCCACATTTTCGAAATAATTCATCAAAGAACTTACGGCCAAATTTATATCGTACAATTCAGTGCCAGGTTTCGCACCTTCATAGTCCTCTGCTGTCGGAACAACCATTTCCTTGTAAGGAATGAGATACGATCCATAATTCTTTTCTATTACTTTTCTATGGTCCTTTGTCTCTGTTGTCCATATTTCACCTATTTTGTAAGCCATTATTGCTTTATCCCATTTATAACGTTTTTTCGATTGGTAAATCGAAACCCACAATGGGATAACAATTGCTAAAACAGAAACACCAAGCGCGATAAGACTTATTATAAATTTTTGTTCTTCCATTTTAATATCCTTAAAATTTAATAATTCCTTGATAAAAACCAAGAACGGGATACAGTCGAAGAACCGTGCCCAATTCTACCTCTGCTTAAACCCTTCCCCACCTTATTTGGACGTTCTCTCTAAGTTTACAGCCCATTAAATCGACTTAGACTTTACTTTCAACAAAAGTGAACTTTTAAATCATCGAAATGTAGTGTTTCTGTCCACAAACAAAAGACCCAGGACCTTTTATTGCACCAAGGAACAAAAAAGCCCCGGCGGAAATCCGCCGAGGCTCTTCTAAACCATCAACTTCCCGTCTTAATAAAACAAGAGAATCTTGCCTATTTTGTTAGCCTACGAAGCGCCGTTGCTGGCTTGAACCTTGTAGAGGTAAAACCCCTTGATTAGGTTCACAGCGCTTTATTTATTGCTTACTCAAAGGCCAGATTCAATCCCGCCGAGACCGTGTTCAGGTTTTGTGTACCGCTAAAGTCGCCGTCGTATCCGGCCCAGAGCTTGGTGTGCCGGTCCATGACCAAACCCAACCCCGCTTCCACACCCACCAGAGTGTTGCCGGGCGTCACGCCCACCACCGTAAAGTTGTTATTCGGCGCGCCCGAAAAGGCCGCCTGGGCCTGGGCATTTTGATTCAAGGTTTCCCAGCCTAGCGTCACCAGGGCGACGGGCTCCAGTACCAGATCACCCATTTTCCACTCGGGCTTCACGCCCGCTCCCAGGTAAGGTCTGAGCGAATAATCCGTCTCGCTGGGTTCCACCAGGTCCAGACTCTGCGCGCCCGATTCCGTAAAGCTTCCCGTGTTGACAAAGGTGTACTGAACACCCGCCAGTATCTCGGGACGAATCGAACTCAGGTTCAAGAGGTCCGTCAAATCATTCGACAGTCTCAACCCCGCGCTGATTTGGTTACCCGTAAACGAGCCTGATGCGGTATTCCCAATCGCGATCGGTCTTGTGGTCGAGTACTGATTAAACCCGTATCCGAAAACGGCGTCCAATTGCCAGGAGCTAAAAGCGTACTTCCCGTAAAAACTGCCCTGAACGCTGTCCACTTCCGCCGAGCCGTCCTGTGCCTGCGAATTGAAATCCGTATGGTCGTACCCCAAAGCTAAACCGGTCACCAGGCCGTCGGAGCCTTTGGTTTCATAACCGCCTAACACCCCGTAGTTCGCCTTGTTAAAGGCGCCCACCTGGCTGTTCGCCGACACCGATCCAAAGCTGTCGGTCTGTTCAATCCAATAATCCTTGGAAGCTTTATGAACAATGACCGGGTCCGCGTCGGATTCCGCCGCCGAGGCCCAGGGCCCCCGCTGTAAAGAAGCGATCACGCCGCCGCCAAACCCGCCGCTGTTCCCATCCAACCGTTCCATCAACAAGTTGGTCTCGAACTGGGCGTTTTCCACCGCGAGATTCGGCAGGGCGGTGTAAACCGCGCCGCCCAATTGTTCCAGCGCCGAGGCCTGGCC
>Ga0206815_1146_pt1 | contig 18364 bp, 11 predicted proteins | sample Alteio_BWOrgCont_91_FD_152864 | JGI IMG/M metagenome (GOLD analysis project Ga0206815, IMG submission 152864) | Enriched cells from forest soil in Barre Woods Harvard Forest LTER site, Petersham, Massachusetts, United States -... | ecosystem: Environmental > Terrestrial > Soil > Temperate forest >...
ACGGGTAGAGGTTTGGGACGCGGAAGCGGTATTAACCACCCTGAGGCGGCAAATGGCGGAACTGACCGATCCTTCCCGCGGGGTTAAGCCCGTGGAGGGTTTGGCGGAAGTTCTCACGCGGGCGCTGCAGGATGAAAAGTTTTTTAGGATTCACGACGAGCAAATGGATGAGCTTCTGCAATTACTGGGGGACCTGAGCGTGGACCAGGCCGCCTTTCTGGAAGAAGCGCCGGGTCAAATCCTGGACGGTAAAAACGCGGCGACCGCCGCCCGCATGGCCAAAACCACCAAAAAATTGAGGGATTTATTCCTGTCGCTCAGATTGGTTTCCTGCCGGCCTTTGTTTGAGCAGGCGGACGGGGCGGTTCAACGCTTTTCCTGGATGGCCGAGAAAAAAATTCAACTGGCGGTGGAGGGAATGGACATGCCGGTGGACAGGCCGCTGCTGCCCGCCTTATCGGGCGCCCTTTTACAGCTTTTGAAAAACGCCGTGGAACACGGGATTGAGCCGGAGGCCGAAAGGCTGGCCGCGGGCAAAAGTGCCGAGGGCAAGTTGAGGATCAAAGCGTCCCAGCAGGCGGGCTATTTTCTGCTGGAAGTGGAGGATGACGGCCGGGGGCTGGATTTGGACAAGCTCAAAAAAAAGGGAATGGCCCTGGGCATTTTGCGCGATGAGAAGGCGCCCGCCTCCCGGGTGATGGAAATGATTTTTAAGCCAGGCGTAACCACGGGAACCCAGGAAGGCCGGGGCGTGGGCCTGGATCAAGTGGAGACCCTGGTGGAAGCGCTCCACGGGTCCATCCGCGTTCAAAGCCGCGCGGGCCAGGGGTGTAAATTTTTACTCAAGTTTCCCCAAAGCCAATCGCTCATTGAGGGCTGGGTAGTGGAAGCGGCGAAACAGGAATGGATTCTGCCGATCTCCCAGGTGTGGAAGATCACCCATCCCACGCCTTCGGTCACGGAAAAAGCCCTTCCCCCGGAGGAAGCCTCCCTGCCCGCCCTGGATTTGGGAAAGTGGCTGGGTGAGGAAGCCTCGGAGTCCCCGAAGTTCTCCGTGCATGTGGAATCAGGCTCGCGCCAGTTTCGGGTCATGGTGGACGAGGTGAAGGGGAAACAGCAGGTGCTCATGAAAAAGCGAAAGGCCGACCAGTCCCGCAAGCCCGGTATTTTGGGCGAGGCCATCCTGTCGAATGGAAACGTGGGCTTCGTCATGGATACGGGCGAGCTGGCGAAACTCTTGGAGTTAAAACAAAAAGAGAAAGGCAATGAGTAGAAATTTTTTAACCACCAAGGCACCAAGGGCACCAAGTAAAGCAATTCATAATTCGAAATTAAGAATTTAAAATTATCAGTTGTCTTTCTTGGTGACCCTGGTGTGCCGCCCCTCAATGAAAAATATTGAGGGCGGTACTACCCCGAATGATTCACAAGTGAATCATAAGCCAGGGGTGTCTTGGTGGTGAAAAGGGATTTTATTACGGTTTATTACAGGGAGAAAAATAATGAATAGCGCTTTTGACGGCGTGACTTTCCGGCTTCAGGACATGGTTTTCGCCATTGACGCCTTAAAAGTCCGCGAAGTGGTGGGCGGGGCCGAATGGCTGACCGAGGTGGATGACCGGGGCGCCATTCAAACCCGGGGCCGGGTAATGCCCGTGGTGGATTTGAGGCAATTGTTCGGGTTGGACAGCCTGGAAAAAGGCGGGATGAATTCTTTCATCGCGGTGCAGATGCCCGGCGGGGACAGGGGCCAGCTGGCCGCCCTGTGGGTGGACGCGTTATTGGACATGGTGCATATATTGCCGGGCGGCCTGAAAGCCGCCCCGGGTTCCATCGGGGGAATACCCGCCCGTTTTCTTCAGGCGGTCCTGGAGAAGGATGGACAAACTATTTATGTGATTCAAACGGACGAGATCGTCCGGGAAGATTTGTCGGGTGATAAACAATTAGCCAAGGCCGCCAGCTGAAAAAAGAGAGCGGCCGCGCACAGGTCGTGCGCGCTTTATTCAACACTAAAGGAGTTTAGTCATGAAGTTACAAAACAGGTTGCTTTTAAGTTTAGGCGTGATGGCGGCGGCGGCTTTGGCCATTGGGGTCCTGAGCCTTTTGACGCTTCACGGAATCTTTGACAACCAGTCCAAGGTTTACAACAGCGGCCAGGCGGTCTATCACCTGAAAAAAGTGTCCGACGCCTATGGGCTGGATGTGATCGGCGCCATCGCCAAGGTGCGCAATGGCGACAGCTGGGCCTGGGAAGACGGCGGCAAGGCCGTGGATAACGCCCAAAAAGAAGCGGAGGATCATTGGAAAGCCTACGAGGCCATGGACAAAACCAAGGACGAAAAATTGCAGGCCACCATCGTGGGCGCTTTGATCGAGAACAACCGGCATTTGATGGAAACCCTGCAGACCGATTTCGCCGCTAAAAACGCGAGGGATTTGGAAATTCAGGCGACCAGCGTGATCTATCCTTCCATTAATCCCATTCTGGACAACATCCGCAAGCTCGAGGACATCAACGAGAAAATCGGCGAGGATGCCATTGCCCAGGCGGAGAAGGGTTTCAGCACCAGTTTTGATTTGTTGGCCGCCGCGGTGGCGGTCATTTTGCTGGGCGGACTGGCGGTAGGTTTTGGGATGGCCACCGGGGCGATCCGTCCTTTAGGCTCGCTGGCCCAGGGTTTTGAGAGAAACGTGGAGCAGATCGCGGGCCAGTCCCAGCAGGTTTCGGCCTCGTCGATTCAATTAAGCTCCCATTTGCTGGAATCCGCCGTTCAGCTTCAAAAAGCGGGAAGCTCTACCGAGCAGTTGGTTTATGTGGCCCAGCAGAACCATCAGGAAACCGTTCTGGCGCGCCATCATATAGAAGAGGCCGAATCCGCCATGACGGCGGGCGGCGAATCGGCCCAGCGGACCGTGGACTATATCAAGGGCCTCGGACAGGGAGCGGAGAGAGTTTTTCAGGTGGTGAAGACCATTGAGGAAATCGCCTTTCAAACCAACATCCTGGCCTTGAATGCCGGGGTGGAAGCGGTGCGGGCGGGAGACCAGGGAAAAGAGTTTGTCCTGGTGGTGGAGGAAATCCGCAACCTGTCCCAGCGCTGTTCCCAGGTGGCCCGGGAAACGTCCAAGCTGGTCACGGACAACGTCCGTCAAACGTCGGAGGGCGTCCGGTTGAGCGAGGAGACAGGCAAAGTCATCGCCCAGGCTTTGGAACGCTCCGGCAAGGCGGACAGTCTTTTGACCGTCATTCAGGATGGGATGGAAGCTCAAGCCAGAACCCTTCGGGATATCCAGACCTCCAACACCAACGCGGAGCAGGCGGCTTACCGCAACAGCGCCATCGGCGACAGGGTGCGGGTTTTGGGATCCAATCTCGCCCAGCAGGCCGAAAGCCTCCGGGATATTTCACGGCAATGGGTGAACCAGGTGGAGGGCGGACCGGCGAAATCCGGAAAATCAGCGGAACACAAAAACGTTCCGGCTCCCGCGGCTAACGCTCCGGCCCCCCAGCCGCATTCCCCGGAAAAAATAAATGCCTCCAAGGAAGCGCCGGTCATGGAAAAAACCGGCACGGATGGTTCTAAAATTGTTCAGTTTAATAAATGAGAGTGTGATGAGCGGTCATTTCAGAAAAAAAGCCCGGGATCCCCAGTCCCGGGCTTTTGCTTTTCACTTATCCGCGAGGGGGCGCCATGGCAAAAACCGTTGATAGCGACAAAATCAATATCATCAAACTAGCCAACCTCCATTACCAGGCGGGCCGGTGGGATAACACCCTCGAGGAATATCAGAAGCTGCTCGAAATGGACCCCAGGGACATGAATGTCCACAAGATGATGGGGGACGTTTACGCCAAAAAAAATGACATTCCCCGGGCTTATGCGGAATACAACCAGGTCGCCGCGCATTTCATCGGCCTGGGTCAAACGGAAAAAGCCGCCCCGGTCTACGCCAAAATTGCCCGGCTGGATAAAAAACAACTTCCGCCAGAGGCCCAGCCCAAACACGCCCTGATTCAGCTTCGGGTGAGGGCGGATGAGGCGCTGGAAGCCGGCCAGTTGGAGGAGGCGGCGCGGGCTTTGGGTGAATTGTTAAACCGGAACCCGGAGGATCATGACGCCGCCGCGAAGTTGAGCGAACTGGAAGGAAAAACCGGGGAAACCACCCCGGCGGTGGAACGCTACACCCGTCTGGGCGAGTCTTTTCTCAAAAGCCATCAATTTAAAAAAGCCCAGGAGATGTTCAAGAAAGTCACGGCCCTGGATCCCCAGAACACCGCGGCCCAGGTCAGCATGGCCCAAATTTACGCCAAACAGGGTTTGGACAATGAGGCCAAAAAAGAATATGTGAATATCGCGGAGCAGGCTTTGGCCAAAGATGATCTGGATACCGCCTGGGACTGCGCCGGTAAAGCGGTGGAATTAAAAAGCATCGGCGCCCATTACATTTTGGGAGCGGTTTTATTTAAGCGCCAAAAATGGATGGAGGCCAAAGCGGCCTTTGACCACCTGCTCCGCTTTAAGGTCAATCACGCCGACGCCCAGGTTTATCTGGGCAAAATTTACGCCCAGATGAACCAGCCGGATAAGGCGGTGGAAGCTTTTCAAAAGGCCCTGAAGCTCGACAAGGACAGCCTTTTCGCGCTGGAAGCCTGGGCGCACTATTGCGTGAAGAGCCAGGAAAATGACGAGGCGGTGAAGACTTTCCTGATTCTCGCCCAAAGGGCCGAGGCCGCGGGCCATTTGAGCCAGGCCCTCGCCTGGGCCCGCCGGATGGTTTCGGTAGATTCCCGCGCTTCCTCCCAACAGTTCCTGGACCGTTTGCTTCAGGGCCCGGAAGGTCCTGTTGAGGAAGTGAAGCCCGTTTCCGCCGATCCGGGTTTAACGGAAGAATCACTCGCCAGCGTTTTTTCAAAACAGGGAACCGTTCAGGAACGCCGGAAAAATTATGGAATCTCCGAGGAAGATTCGGCGATGACCTTTTCTTTGAAGCCGGGCGAGCCGGTATCCCGGGACGCGGGCTCCTCTCCTGATTCCACCGCGGCCCTTTCGGTGGAAGAAAGCGCGCCGAAAGAGTTGAACGCGCCTGAGGTCAATCCCGAGGAAGCCTTGAAAGCGCAGATCGGACTCGCGGATCAATATGTCCAACAGGGGCTACTCGAGGAAGCCATCGTCATTTATCAGCAGCTTCTGGAATCGGAGCCGGATCATCCGGAACTGAAGCGGAAACTGAACGACCTCTACGGGGTTTACGCTAAAACCGGAACCGATTTGACCAAAGTTTTCGCCTCCGCCGCGCCCGCCGAGGAAGAAATGAGAAGGCTGAAGGTCGACGAGGCCCGGAAAAGTTTAAAAGAACTGGCCGCCCTGGCGCTGGGGGAAGCGGATCAACAGATCAGCCGGGCGCTGGGGAAAAAAGAACGCGGCGAAGCGAAAAAGGTTCATTTAACCGCGGCCCAGCAAACCTTAAAGACGATCGAAAATGGGGCCCGGGAAGAAGCGGACCAAAGGATCAAGGCGGAGCTGGAACGAAGGGCTCTGGAAAAAGCCGAGAAAAAAGCCGGCGTGGAAAAGGGCCGTTTGGACGAGAAAAAAGAAAAAACGCCCCCGGCTCCGCCAAAGGCCCCGCCGGTTTTTCTCATAGCGCCGCCGCCGGTGATCCAGGCCGAAAAAAAACCGAACCTCCAGAAAAGATCGAACCGGATCGGCTACGTTTAACGGGGTGATAAGGCTCCAACCAGGGGGTTTACCCGCTTCTGAGGGTGAATGGCGAAGGGAAGTCCCGGCACCCTTTGTTCGATGAGGGTTGTTTTTCGCGGCTGTCTCCGAAAAGGCTCATACTTCTTATCAATCAAAATTTGCTCAAAAAAAATTACGACGATCTTAATTCAGGGTGGGGAAAGTAAAGCTTCTCAAGCGGCGCGTATAACAATCTGGTTTTAAGGGAAGAAGTTCATGAAAAAATTTATCACGGTAAAATTATGGGGGTTGTGTTTAGTCATCGGCCTTTTGTCCTGGAGCCCCGCCGCTCTTTGGGCCCAAACCACCCCGGGTTCCGCTGAACGAGCAAAAGGCGAAAAGGCTTTCGCCGCGAAGAATTATGCCCAGGCGATGATCTGGTGTCGAAAGTCCGGCAATCTGGGAAACGCGGTCGCCCAAAGGGAAGTGGGCTACCTTTATGAAAGAGGGTTGGGAACACCCACGAACTATCCCAAAGCGATGAAGTGGTATCAGAAGGCCGCCGATCAAGGCGACGCTAACGCTGAATTTAATCTCGGTTCAATGTATGACAGCGCGGAAGGCGTTCCCAAGAATTTCGATCAGGCGGTCTTTTGGTACAAAAAGGCCGCGGCGCTAGGTAACCAACCCGCCCAAAAAAGGCTCGACACGATCCAATTTCTGTTAAATTCTGACAACTGGAAAGGGGCTGTCGCGAAGTAAGTTAAAGTTCAGCCCGCGACGAGAAACAGCATATCCACAATGATCAACCCGATGATCGCGGGCCCCGCCAGGCCGTTCAACAAGCCAGAAACCCAACCGAGCGATTGCAGCCATAGCCCGCCGAAGATTCCCGCGAAATAGCCGATCAAAAGTCCCAGCGCGCCGGCGCTCAGGACGATGAAGTGAGAGTCGTGATTGACTGAGGTTAAAAACAATCCGATGGTCAGGCCCAGAAAGACCAAAAATAAAAATATCCAGATCAAAAAGGCGTCATAGCTAGGCTTGATACCACGCTGGGCGGCCCAGCTGGAAAAGAAAATATAAGCGGTTCCCGCCAGCCCTAAAATCGTCAAAGGGCTTCCCAGCAGAAAGTTTTTTTCTAAAACCATCGCGGTTCCGGCGCCCAGGAGCAGAAGGGAAACAAAAAAGACTACTGTCATTTCCAGGCCGCTGTTAAACGAAGCGCGTGGATTTTCCTCCGGTTTCGGGTTGAGCTTGGACCAGAGTAATCGGGGGAAGAACGAGGTGTGGAATTTCCAGCTGAGTATTTTGGGTGAAATTTCGCCATTGGTTCGGGCCATGGAGAACTCCTTTTCATTGATCATACTCCGTGGTTAAAGATTTAAGGCTACCTTTCGCCGCCGCCGGTGATCCAGGCTGAAAAACTCTTAAACCTCCAGAAAAGATCGAACCGGATCGGCTGCGTTTAAACCCAGGGGCCAGTTTCGGCCCCTTTGTTATACTAATGAAAAGCCTTCAGGAGCCGATCATGAGTTCAACATGGGTCTTTGTTTTATTAACCACCCTCTTTTTTGGTTTTTTTAATATTTTCATCCGGGCCGCGGGGCCCCGGATTGGCGGTGTTTTGGGGCCGCTGGTGGTGGAAGGGTTCGCGGCGGGAATTCTCTTAGTGTTTTTTCTTTGGCGCCGGTATCACGGATCAGTCGAGTCGGCGACCTCACTGGGCGCGGCCTTTTCCATGGCCGCTGGTTTTTGCGCCGCCGCGGGTTCGATCGGGTTCTTCCTCGTTTTTTCAAGGGGAGGGATGCTGTCGGCGGCGGGATCCTTCGTTTTGATCGGAAGCACTTTGCTGACCATCCTGGGCGGCTTTATCCTTTTCAAGGAGCCGATCAACGCCTATCGGTTGGTTGGAATTCTATTGGGGCTTATCAGCCTTTATCTTTTGCGAGTGGAATAACCCGATCGACATTGCCGCTCTCAGGGTACTGTCAGGTGCACGGTACGCCGCAGGGGCCTGAAGGAATCGGGGTCGTCGTCGGTTTTATTGGCGAGGGCCAATTTCCATCCTCTGGCGGTGACTTTGAAAAGGGTGTAAGAGCCGGACGCGAGGGATTGTAAGGCCGCTTCCAGTTCAGATTTGCTTTGCGGGTGATCCGTATTTTTTCCCACACTCCAAAGAATATCGCCTATGACCAGGCCCGCTTTGGCGATGGGGCTGTCGGCCCAGAGAGTGGTGACCACGCCGTCGTTATTCAACCGCAGTCCCTGATTCAGGTAGGGCAGGGTTCCGAGGGGAGCGGCATTGTGGCCCGAAAGCCTGATGTAAAACTCCAAAGCGGAAACGAGACGCTCTAAATCCACCGCGCTGTCGCATTGGATGGTGAGGGGTTTTTTGCTTTCCGCCAGCACCAGCGAACATTGATACACCTGCCGCGTTCCCGAAGAAATCAGATTGCAATGTAATTGCTTTAAATCCGCCCAGTAAAAATTAAAATTGGAAGAACCGGTCAGCGGGGAAAGCAATCCGATTTGCATCGTCAGGGTGATCTGGGACGCGCCGGTAGTAATAGTCTTCACCGCCGCTTTGTCCCTGCCGTAAAACACCGTGTACTTATCCGGCGATTGCAGATCCATGACCAGGTGATAGGCCATGTCCGGTCCCATGGCGGTGTCGGGTTCAAAAGTATGGGTTTTGATGACCGAGTCTTTGGAAACGGGAAAAAGTTCCTGGTCGAGATAATCTTGAGTCTCATCCGCGGTAGTCCATGCGGAAGTTTTAGGTTGGTACGGGATCATGGGATGGGAGTGCGCCAATCTTAAGTGAGGCGCGGGAGCTGAGGTTGTTGTGTCTTTCAAAACAACATCTTTGTCTACCCTGGTGTCTTGGTGGTTAACAGCCTCAGGGTTTATGTTCCATCCTTTACCGTAAACCCAAAGCGCCACAAACAGCAGGGCGATCACGGTCATGCGGCCGGGCTGGGCTTTGAAAGCCGCCGAGAGGGCGATGAACAGCAACACACCGGCTATAATGGCGAGGACCAAATGGGTGAGGGCCTGACCCCAGACCCAGGCGGGAAAGACTCCGAAAACCAGATGGGCCAGAAACCGAAAGGGCCACTCAAACCAGGGGCGCAGGGCAGGGCTAAAGAACGAAGCCACATTCATCACGACCAGCCACCAGAAGAATAATTGGCAAAGGCAGTAAACGGCCCAATGCAAAAGAGTGGGGATCAGCGGCCCCGGCCCCGAACTGGAACCACTGCCGCGTTTACGGCCTGCAGAGTCCCCGTGTTTTGAGGGGAACGAATTCTCAAATGATTTAATCGGCACCATGTAATGCGCCACCGCTTTGCAGGCTTTGTGAATTTGTTTGATGAAGTAGTGCCAAAGAACATGGCCGATCCCCTTCAAGATTTTCTCGGGCCATTTGAGGTTGTTGGCTTGGCTTTTCTTTTTTGAGGTTTTGCTGGCTTTGGTATTGCTTCCAATTGATCCCAACAAAGCGTCAATGCGCTGGCCGACTGTCTGGGTTTGGTGAGACCCTTTATGAGCCGAAGTCCTTGTTGCTTTCGAAGTCTCCGAATTAGGGGAAGAGGATTGAGTCTCAGGCTCGCTCTCGTCAGGGGAAAGGGATGAAATCTCCGGCTTAGGGGAGGCTTTAATGGGTTTGGCTTTAGGGTCAAATTCCGCGACGGGTTTGCCCGCGATGATCCATTTCACCAGAGCCTTGATTTGGACGGTGGTCAGGTGTTGGGCCAGGGCAAAGTCCAAAGCGGCATGAACCGCCGTCGGTAAGTCGGCCACTTTGCCTTTTAAGCCAGCCAGGGCTTCGGCATTGGAAAAGGAGAAGATATAAGGCACCTGCTGCGAACCTACAGGGTGAGCGGCAAGGTTTGGTTGTCCCAGCGCATTGTTAGCGCTGGGAGGATGGCTTTGGGCCGCTGAATGGACCTTTTTCATGGCTTCGGGGTCAAAACAGGCTTGTATGGCTCGAAAGCTGGTCAAATGGGACTCGCCGAGGTTGAGAGCTGCTTTTTGTTCGGCCCTGGAAGCCGTAGGCATATTTTGAAGGGTTTTGAGTTTCTCGGGCCAGTTTAAAGTTTCAGACCTAAAAGTCATAAAATACGCCTCTCGTTTTAATTCCTGCTGGTGAGCAACCCAAAATCTGCCGGTGAGCGATCAACCCACTGCTGGTGAGCGACTCCGGGGGTGCCGGTGAGTTGATCTAAATCTGCTGGTGAGCTAATCATCTCTGCCGGTGAGGAAAACAGGGCTTGCTGGTGAGCTTTTCGACCCCTGCTGGTGAGCAGATCGGCCAACACCGGCTAAAATCAAGGAAATTTTAAAATCTGGCTAGAATTCTGTCAACGGGGTTTTGGAGCTACCCACCCATAGAATTTTGAAGGTTTTTAGGGGCTGGGGTGAGGTCAACATTAGAAAATCCCTGTAACTTTAACTAGTTCCAGCCCCCAAACGGTCAGTATCGGGTAAAATTATCCACCCGTTGGGTTCGTGGTTATACAACAGCGGTTTATTGAGTGATTATTTATCAGGAGTCTTAGGTATATATGAAGCTGAGCCTATTTCCATTTCTTGCTCTTTTTATCCTTCTTCTTTTCCCTTTGCTGGGTTTTCAGACGGTGAAACATCCGGCTCTAGTCCCTCCCGGCGGCGGGCGGGCGATCAAGCTCAACGAGGCCTACGGTAAACTGCCGCTGTCTTTCGAACCCAACCAGGGACAGACGGATCCGCAAGTCCAGTATTTTTCCCATGGGAACGGCTACCACCTTTACATCACCTCGGGAGAGGCGGTGCTGGTCTTGCGCCAGCCGTCACCCGCTTCCTCTACGCCGGTTTCAAGAGGTATCAACAAGAAACTCAAACCCGGTTCGCCGCCAACCGCCGCCGCTCCGAGGCAAATGCTCAGAATGAAATTATCCGGGGCCCAAGCCATCTTCAAGGGCCAGGACGCGCTTCCGGGTGTTTCTAACTATCTCATCGGCAACGACCGTTCCAAGTGGCGCACCCAGGTTCCCCAATACGCCAAGGTCCAGGCGGAGGAAGTTTATCCCGGTGTGGACATGGTCTATTACGGCAATCAAAGTCGTTTGGAATATGACTTCGTGGTGAAACCGGGGGCGGACCCGAATTCCATCCGCCTGAAATACGAAGGCGTCAAAAGTTCTCAAGTGAACGCCCAAGGCGACCTGGAACTGGAGATGGAGGGCGGCAAGGTGACCTTCCGGTCTCCCGCGATTTATCAGGAGCAGGAGGGGGGAGCCAAACAAAACGTGGAGGGGCGTTACCGGATAGAAGCGGACGGTGGCATCCGGTTTGAGGTGAAGGATTATGACAAGACCCAGCCTCTCGTGATTGATCCCATTTTGGATTATTCCACCTACTTGGGGGGCAATACGAATGATGACGCTACCAGCGTCGCGGTGGACGGCAGCGGGGACGCTTATGTGGTGGGAGCCACCTCGTCCACCAATTTTCCCACGAGCGCGGGCGCCTATCAAACGACCAATCTGGGCGGGGGCAACGACGTCGCCTTCGTGACGGAGTTGAACAGCGCGGGCTCAGCTGTGATCTATTCCACCTACCTGGGCGGCAGCCAGGGCACCAACGCCAACGGCATTGCCCTGGACGCGGGCGGGAACGCCCATGTGATCGGGACCACCAATTCCACCGATTTTCCAACCACCGCGGGGGCTTACCAAACCACCGCTCCTAACCCGAACGAAACTGCTTTCGTCACCGAATTGAACTCGACCGGAACGGGATTAATTTTTTCCTCTTACCTGGGGGGCGGGGTTACGGATGTCGGCATTCGTATCGTGCTGGACCCGGCCGGCAATAACTATGTGATCGGAAATACCTATTCCACCAACTTTCCGACGACCGCGGGGGCTTATCAAACGGTTGATCCGAGCGCGAGTTACTCGCACGGTTTCATCACCAAATTGAACCCCACGGGGACGGGGTTAGTCTATTCCACCTTCCTGGGAGGGAACAATACTGATGGTGGTTCTGGCCTCACGGTGGATGCGGCCGGAGACGCTTATGTGACGGGCGATACTTATTCGACCAATTTTCCCACGACCGCGGGGGTTTATCAAACCAGCCTCATCACCAATAACTTTAACGGTTACGTTACCGAGTTGAATCCCACGGGGACGGGGCTGGTCTTCTCAACTTATTTTGGGCTCATCGCGGATTGCGCGGGTATCGCGTTGGACGCCGGCGGGAATGTTTATGTGACTGGAGATACCGAGAACACCAGTTTACCCACCACCGCGGGGGCCTTCCAAACCAGCGATCCCAGTGGAGGTCAACCCAATAACCACGCCTTTGTGACCAAGTTCAATCCCACCGGAACCAGCTTGATTTATTCCACCTACCTGGGGGGAACCAGCGGTGATTTTGGTGATTCGATCCAGGTTGACGGGAATGGGGATGCCTATATCACCGGATATACCAATTCCTCAGATTATCCCACTACCGCGGGGGCCTACCAAACCACGGGTGGAAGCGGAAATAATGACGTGATTTTGACCGAGTTGAATCCCCAGGGGTCGGGTTTAATTTATTCCACCTACCTGGGTTACGGGGTCATATGCGCGGGCTTCGACCTCGCCTTGGACGGAAGCGGCGACGTCTATATAGTGGGATACCAAGACGATAACGCCTTTCCCACCACAGCCGGGGCACTTCAAACGACCAATCCCGGGTATCTTTATGAGCATGGTTTTGTGACCAAATTCGATGTCGCGGATTTTTATACGCCAATTCCCACCGCTACCCCAACACAGACCATCACCAATACCCCTACTGCCACACCTAATTGCTGCGTGGCGGGCTGGGCGGAAACCGCCCATATATTTCCCAATATCGACCAGGTCGCCATCAATTACTCCAGCAATGTAGGTTATGTACTCACTTCAGGCAGCGTCAGTATTTTCAGCCTCGCGACGGGAACGATCACGGGGGTAATCGGCACAGGCGGCCAATTCACCAATACTTGTCTGACCATGGGCGGCAGCGGTTATCTTTACGTCAGTGACAACCTTGCCGTCGAAAAAGTGAACCCGGCTACGGGCGTTGTGACGGCGACTCTGCCTATACCAGGTACTTCTAACGTTCCCCAAGGCGCCTTCGAGGATACCAATGGCGATCTTTATGTCACTGCGACAACGGGTACTTACAGTTCGGGTGTAGTTTTTCGTTTTGTTTATACCGCGCCGAACACTTACACACCTATCCAACTGACATTAGGCACAGCGGTGCCCGATGCCTGCGGAATTGCCAAGGTGGGTAATAATCTCTTTGTTTCAAATAACCTCGGGGGGCCCGCCTATATGTTCTGGGAATCCAGTGTGGGTTCGAATAACTACAACAATGTACTGACCTTGCCGACTGGCGGGTTGACCAACCAACGTCCCGGCCAAATCACGACGGACCTGGCCGGAAATGTTTTCATAGCTGACGAATACAATGACGGTTATTTTGCCTACAACCCTAATGGTACTCTCCGCTATACCTGCGAGCCTTCTTTGTCGCAGGTTCCCTTTGGTATCGGGGTTGACGCCAGCGGGAATGTTTATATGAGCGATGCCGTTAATATTCGGATGTTCCAGGTGTTGAGTTGTAATCTCGAGCCGACCTTGACTTATACGGTGCAGGCAACCAACACCCCCACGATTACCTCAACCCCGACCAATTCCCCCACGCCTACCCCGACTTGCGTGGTGTACATGATCAACGCTTATTCCATGAACGGTTCTTCGGGCGGGTCGCCTGTCAGTTTACCGAACGTGACGGTGAGCGGGTCTAACACTCTTTTGCTGGTGGAACTGACGACTCAAAGCAATAACGCGGTGGGGACATCGGTGACCTGGGGTGCGACCACTCTGACCATGGTGCAGGGATACGCGGATGGTTATGGAGGTAATATTGAGTTTTGGGGCGCGGTGGGTCCGCCGAATGGCACCAACACGGTCAGTGTGATTACCAATGTGGCGAGCAATGTTTGTATCGGCGCGATTGTTTACAACAATGTCAGTCAAACCATTCCTTACGGCTCACACGGGAGCGCAGAAACCACTGGCGGCAATACGCTTAACGGAAATTGTCCCACCAACGCGCTGAACAGCACCATCGTGTCTTTGTTTCAAGAACAAGTGAACGGAAACATTACCCTAACTAGCGGACAAACCCCGCTTTGGCTTCAAACCCCCTCGGGGAATTACACGGAAACTAACCAATATCCGGCCGGCGCGGTCGGCACTTATAACTTGAATTACAGCTATACGGTGGCGGGGTCCTCTGAGGCGATTTATTTAGAAATTCATTCCGCGGGCTGCGAAATCACTTCCACCTTTACCATGACCCCCACGAACAGTCCTACCTATACCCCTACCGCTACGCCTTCGCCCTCGGGCCCCACCAGCACGCCGACCAACTCGCCGACTTCAACTGATTCTCCCACTATTACCTTAACACCCACCATTACGCCCACGCCCACGAATACCTCGACGCCGACCATTACGCTTACACCCACCATCAGTCCCACGCCGACGGTTAGCCCTACCGCCACCCTCACGCCGGTGACAGTCACTACCATTTTTCCGCCCTATCCGAATCCCGTGACGGGCAATGGCCCCATTCGAGTAAACCTTATTTGCCCCAATAATACCCACCTCAGTTGGGATGTTTTCACCACCGCCTTCCGCAAAATTGAAAGCCAATCGCTGGTGGTTTCGGGCAGCGGGTCTTTTAGTTGGGATCTGAGGGACAAAGAGGGTAACGCGGCGGCCAATGGGCTTTATTATTTGAGGGTGACCAGTTCGGGCGTGAATCCCTGCCAACAGATCCTCAAAATTCTTATCCTGCGTTAAGTTTTTCGTCCTGGGACAAAGGGGGCCGGATTCCTCTTTTTAGATATGGTGTATATGGGTGTAGGCCTTACTGATGTCGAAAGTAAATTAGTATAAAAATCTGGGGAGATCAAAACCATGTTCAGCCGCCTGATCGATTTTTCATCTAAAAGGACTCCCCAAGAAGCCTTCGGTTTTTATTTGTTTTACGCCCTGGTGGCGATTATTTTGTGCTCTGTCGCGGGCGGGATTGCCTCGATTTTCAGCCGCGCGGCCGATTTCCACGAAGGCTTCGCGGTGGGGGCCCAAGTGGGGCCCTTCGTCAGCGGCCTGCAAAGGCCCCGTCAAGTGGGTTTGTGTAGGCTTTCAATTCAAAATTGTCCCTTTATGTAGTTGGAATGGGCGGATTTGGCTGAATGGAATAAATGGGGGGCCTGAGGCTAATATCTTCTCCCAAAACAATTTTTTGAATAAAAGACGATATAATTCAACATCTTTTGAACAGTATGAAGGATGAATATGAAGATTTTCGCTCTTATCGGTTGTCTGGGTTTACTATTTTTTCCCCTGGCTTGCAGCAAGGTTTATACCTTGCAGCCGCTGAGCAATAGCTCCACACCCACACTCACACCGACGTCGACCGCCACTATCCCTATTTGCAATGGGGGGATGGTAACGACGCTGGCGGGTTCGGGATCGGCGGGAAATACCAACGCCACCGGAACCGCCGCGTCCTTTTCCGGTCCTTATGGCATCTGTGCGGACAGCGCGGGGAATGTTTATGTCGGGGACAACGGTAACGACATGATTCGAAAAATCACACCCGGGGGTGTGGTGTCAACCCTGGCCGGAGGGTCACAAGGAGCGGTCAATGGAATAGGAACCGCCGCGTCTTTCAGCGGTCCCGATGGGGTCGCCGTCGATACGGCGGGAAACGTTTATGTGGCGGATACGGGCAACTGCATGATCCGAAAAATTACCCCGGCGGGTTTAGTGTCCACTCTAGCGGGTGCCGGCTCTCCGGGCTATATCAACGCCACCGGAACCGCCGCGGCCTTTTACGCGCCCTACGGGGTGGCGGTGGATACTTCGGGCAATGTTTATGTGGCGGATACCTATAATTTAGTGATTCGAAAAATCACACCCGGGGGCGTGGTGACGACCCTGGCCGGATCGGGGTTCCAAGGATCGGTCAATGCAACGGGAACCGCCGCGTCGTTTAATTATCCCTTTGACGTGGCGGTAGACGCCTCGGGTAATGTTTATGTGGCGGATACCTTTAATTATTTGATCCGCGAAATCACGCCCGGGGGCCTGGTCACCACCTTGGCCGGAACCGGAGGCAAGGGGGCGAATAACGGGCCAGCCGCCACCGCGACCTTCTTTGACCCCCGCGGCGTGGCGGTGGACTCTTCCGACGATGTTTATGTGTCGGATAACGGCAACAATATGGTCCGGGTGATCGTACCCGGCGCGGGGGTGTTCACCTTGGCGGGCCAACTGACCGCCGGAGCCGTCAACGCCACGGGAACCGCGGCCTCATTCGATCTTCCGGAACAAATCGCGGTGGATCCCTTCTGTAATGTTTACGTGACCGATTGGGAAAACCAATTGATTCGTAAAATTCATTGAATTTTAGAAAACCTGGGAAGATCAAAACCATGTTCAACCGCCTGATCGATTTTTCATCTAAAAGGACTCCCCAAGAAGCCTTCGGTTTTTATTTGTTTTACGCCCTGGTGACGATTATTTTGTGCTCTGTCGCGGGCGGGATTGCCTCGATTTTCAGCCACGCGGCCGATTTCCACGAAGGCTTCGCGGTGGGGGCCCAAGTGGGGCCCTTCGTCAGCGGCCTGTTTTGTTTCGCGCTTTCGCTCATGGTGTTAGTCAAGAAATCACTGAAACAATTTTATTTTGTTTTGTTGCCCGTCGTGGCGGGGCTCTTGGGTTTTGAGTGGGGATGTTTTTTGGGATTAATCGCTCCCGCCTATATCACGACGATAGATGCGGTGGTCGGGAAAAAAGTTATCCGGCGCAAAAAAAGAGGTTAAGGGAGTTATATATGAAATTTAAATTATTTTTGACGGTTGGTTTTCTCGCCTTACTTCTTCCGTTCCAAGCCTTTTCCAAAGTTTTGCCGATCGCGGTAGAAACGGATGTGACGGGCGTTGTCCGGCTGACCCAAAACGACATTGAAATCGCCAAAATTGTGCCCTGGGTTTTCATCAAGGGTTGGAAACTGCGTACCTTTATGTTGAGCACCGATGGTTTGAAATTTGAGCATGCCTGTTACCTGGAGGATGGGATTATCGATATGGAATCTTCCACTGAAATCCGCGAGGACGGTTTGCATGTTCATTACAAAATGACGCCCCGCAAGACAGTCAAGGTGCTGAACGTTCAGGCCTTTATTCAAACGCCTTATCAGGATTGGGAAGGCACCTCTTACCAAATGGGGGACAGCGCAGGCAAGATTCCCTCGGACCCCGTGCCGGGTTATGTGATTTCTCAAAAGACGGACCAGCCCTTATCGCTGGGGCCCACGCCCTATCATGGCGGTCTTTCGCTGACGCTTACGGCGCCGGGACTTCAAACCATTCTGCAGGACAACCGTAAATGGTCGCCCCAGGTGACGATGATTATTACTCATGGCGAATCCTCCGAGGCGCCCTGGGATTGGAAAGCGGGCGAGGCGAAGGTTTGGGATTTTGTGGTGAAATTCAACCGTCCGCTGGTTCTCTTTCCCGCTGCGCCCGCGGCCAAGACCCGGGGTTTTGAGGGAATCTGGCAGGGTGAGCAGAACTCAAAGGAGTGGGGAGATGCCCGGATTGGCCTGGTGATCGACAAAGGCCTTAAAAACCATTACGCCCTGAACTACACCGTGTTTGACTACGGTATTTTTGACGCGCCGATTCAGAATATTTCGATGAAGGGCGACACGATTAAGGGACAATTCGCGGACGGAACCCTGATTGAAATGCGTTTAAAAGGCGACACCATTGAGGGTAAGGGCACCACGAAGGACAAAAAGGTAAACACCTTTCACTTGACCCGGGGCCGGGACAATTTTATTCCCCGGTTGGACGCCAACGGACAGCCGGTGACCAGCTACCAATATGAGGTTCCGCAGGCCCTTTCGGACGGATGGGAAACCGCCGATCTTCGCGAAAGCGGAGCGGACATGAGCAAAATCACGGAGGGAATGAATCACATCCTCGCGGGGGAATATCCGCATTTGGATGGGGTACTGGTGGTTCAGCACGGCAAAGTAGTGCTCGACGATTATTTTTACGGGCATGGGCCGGGGGATGAACATGAATTGCGATCCATCACCAAATCGGTGCTGGGGACTTTGTTTGGCATCGCGCGGGACCAGGGTTTGGTCGATATTCACCAAAAACTTTACGATATTTTTCCCGATTACCGCACCAAGGAAAAGTGGGATTCGCGGAAGGATCAAATTACTTTAGAACATCTGCTGACGATGACCTCCGGTTTTGACGGCGAGGATGACGCCACTTACAGCGTTCTCACCGATATGTTCAAAACTGACGATTGGCTTGCCTACTGCCTGGGCCTCAAATTGGTGAAAAACCCCGGGGAGCATTACGCTTATTCCAGTTCCAGCCTGACCCCGCTGGGCGCGGTGCTGCACCTGAAAACCGGCCTGACGATTCCCGAATTCGCCCAAAAGGTTCTTTATGATCCCCTGGGTATTACGACCACTCATTGGCGGTTGGATTCCAAGGGCACCGCGGATGTGGAAGGGTCTTTCTGGCTCAGACCCCGCGACCTGGCGAAGTT
>Ga0206815_1147_pt1 | contig 18300 bp, 14 predicted proteins | sample Alteio_BWOrgCont_91_FD_152864 | JGI IMG/M metagenome (GOLD analysis project Ga0206815, IMG submission 152864) | Enriched cells from forest soil in Barre Woods Harvard Forest LTER site, Petersham, Massachusetts, United States -... | ecosystem: Environmental > Terrestrial > Soil > Temperate forest >...
GTTTTTCACGAGCAGACCTTCATGCTTGGCGTCTAGCTCGGGCCTTCGTCGTAGGCATACCAGCGATCATCCAGCTTACGGAAAGAGTAGCCAGGTGATCGCGTCTCGGGATTGTATTTTCGCTCGCCTTGCTGTTGATCGGCCGTGCAAGCGTAGAAGCGACCTTCACTTTGTGGTTGAACCGGCGGTACACAATGGACGTAGCCGCTGACGTGGCCGCGATTGAGCAGGCCAATCGAATCGACCATTACAAAAATATCGCGGGACCTGTCGCGATCAATCCCGAGCTTTACTCCGGAGCGGCCAAATATCTCTCGGTAGGAGTTCCAGCGTCCCACGGGTAGTCCGGCGTTTGAGTCGTTAGTGACATCGCGCCGAAATGGACCATCGAAATTGAGGTAAACGAAACCCGGAGCTATGAGGGAAAAAGTAGAGTCAGCATCGGACATTTTTAGGAGCTTCTCAAGGTCGCCCCGCCTTGACGGGAAATCCTGCTCCAGCTGTGCCAGGGAGGGAGGCTCAGGCCCAGCCTTGAAGAGAAATGCGGCAAACGCCACGGCAGCCGTAATGGTCAAAGGTATCGCGGCGGTCCCAAGTCGAACCAGTAGTCGAGCGGGCCCTTTCTGCATTCTGACGCTTAGGATGAGCCCGGCCACAAACACTAGACCAAACAATGTGATGAATACCATGGGGGTTGTGATCACACATCACAGTCTAACGTCCGATGTTCCTCGAAAGTCGGGTTTTCGGCAGCTATGCAATAACCGGGATGTCTTGATTAGACGACGGCAACCTCATCGTTCCTGTTGACGGCTGGATTTTCACCCGCATTTACTCCCGGTCTCCAGATTTTATGACGAGAGACTCCCACGAAGTCATGGTTTTCGGAAACTTCGCACTAAAACTTGCGCGCAGGTACGTCTATCGAAGAACAGTGCGGACCATAGCAAATTAGACAATAGTCTTATGCCAAAGCTGCCTCTCCACACATTTGCATCGAATTAACTCCCAAAAGCGCACAATAAATGAGTCGATGGAAAATGCCTCCAGAGAAAGAGGAGCTCGCAACGAGCCAAAAGGCCTCACAAAGCGCGCGAAATGCACGCAAAAATGCACTAGATTTGCGCATATAGACTCAGGTAAGTCGTCAATATTCCAACAAGTTAAGAGGGAGAATCCTCAAATATGAGGGGTACCCCCTCCCTGGAGTTGTCCAGCTCTAAATCAACCGTACAGACAGCGGAGCAAAGGCCAGTTTTGATCGAGTCCTAGATCAAGTCCTGGATCGATCTGGCTCAATAGCCATGCCGTATAATTTGCGCGACCCTTCTGGAAGGCCTACCTATGACGCGAACGTACTCTCTCGGGATATCTGTCTCGGTCGTTCTGGCAATCCTCGCCCTGGCAACTGTCTCGCATGGCCAGACCTCGGCGCCGGCGCCATCCAAGCCGAAGACCGCCGTTCCCGTCACGATGACCGAGTGCGAAGGAACCAACAACTGCGCCACCTGGACATTCCTCGGCGCGCAAGGAAACGGCCAGTGGCCCTCGGGCGAGGTCGCAAATCTAAGCGTCGAGCGTTACGACGTCAACTCCGTGGTGATTCGCCGCGCCGATTCGACCGGGGCCTCGGCAGGCTTGACGGCCGTCTACACCGGCACGCGCCACGACGATCGCGTTGGAGGAGACTACACATCTTCCTGGCCGGGGCACTGGAACAGCAAATCCGGCAACTGGTACGCAACCGTGGAAAGGAATCCCGCAGGCCCTCCCGGCGTGATGCACATCTGTCTTGCCAACTGCCAAACCTGGACCCTGGACAAGGGGCCTCCTTTCAATAAGCCGCACTATGGCAGCGCAGCGTCCGGCGTCTTAATCACCGTTGACAGCTGGACCCGCGAATCGGTCGTCATGAACCGCACCGATAGCGGTTCAGTGCCCGGAACCGCCATCTTGACCGGCAAGCTATCGAGCGACGGAAACAGCATGGTGAACGGCAACATTGCGTGGACTTGGCACCCTTGTTGCGGCACTGGGTCCGGCCCGTTCACCGCAGCCTGGGGACCGGCCATCAACACTGTGCCCGGAAGCAACGCGGAGCGGGACCGGGGAAGACCGCAGCAGCCGGTAGTGATCCTACGGCCTGCCGTTGTTTGTGTTCCGTGGTTTTTCTCGGTCGTATGCGCCGCCCAGTAAACGGCCAGCGCACCCCTCGCCCCCGCCCAGAACGATTGGGATATTCTCTAGAAACTACCGGAGGAGCTCGTGGCGATCGGTCCAGTTGCCCCGTTCAAGAACAACCGCGCCCGCAAGGTGCTCGCCTGCCTCGAAGGCAACTGGCAGGCCGAGATGGAGGGCTACTACACCTATCTCGCCCTTGCCGAGCGCGAAACCGACGCCGTGCGCGCGACCGTCCTGCGCCACCTGGCTGCCGCCGAACTGGAGCACGCCGCTCTCTGGGCCAATCGCCTGGTTGAACTGGGCGGCACGCAGCCCGCCTACACAGGCAAGCCTCACGGCGAAGCCGACTCGCTGGCCAGCCGCGCCGGCGGCCCGCTCATGGCCCTGCGCCGCCTCGAAATCGAAGAGAGCCGCCACATCGCCAACTACGGCACCCAATTGAAAGACCTGGGCGACGAAGGCTCGATGGCCATCCTCGAACACGTCATCGAAGACGAAAAAGATCACTACCGCGAGCTCGGCTCCCTGCTGCGCGGACGCTCCCACGCCGTCCAAGGCGGCAAACAGGTCATCGATCCCAAGAACCTTCTCGAAGAGCTGCTGGCCAAGCGAAGCGGCGGCCGCAAGCAGGCCGGAAGCTGGATCGGCGATGCCATCTACGGCGTCAACGACGGCCTCGGAGCCATCTTCGGCATCGTCTCCGGCGTCTCCGGAGCCACCGCCGGCAATGGCAAATACGTGCTCCTCGCCGGTTTGGCGGGAATGATCGCATCGGCTTTATCCATGGGCTCCGGCGCCTATCTTGCCGCCAAGAGCGAGCGCGAAATCTACGAAGCTGAAGTCGAGCGCGAGCGCGAAGCCATCGCCATGAACCCGTCGGAGGCCCGCGAACTGCTCTCGCTCTACTACCAGGTCAAGGGCCTGCCCGAAGAAGACTCCGCGCACGTGGTCGAACACCTGGCCGCCGACCCCGAATCCCTGCTGAAGGCCCTGGCCGCCGAGCGCCTCAGCACCAGCGAAGAAGGCCTGCGCGTTCCCTGGGTTTCCGCCACTTCCGGCGCGCTTTCAACCGCCCTCGGCGCAACCATCCCCGTCATCCCGTTCTTTTTCATGACCGGCACCGACGCGGTCATCACCGCGGCCATCGTTTCGCTGGTAGCGCACTTCGCCGTAGGCGCAGCCAAGTCGCTCATCACGGTGCGGTCGTGGTGGGCCAGCGGCTTCGAAATGACCACCGTAGGCGCCGTCGAAGGCGCTGTCACCTACGCGATTGGACTGTGGCTGGGGCATCTCGGCGCATAACGCATCAATCCTTCAGTTCCATCAAGAGATTTTGTCATCCTGAGCGTAGCCAAGGACCCGCTTCTGTCTTCAACTCTTCAAGATGCCGTCATCCTGAGCGTAGCGGAGCGGAGTCGAAGGACCTGCGGTTGCCCTTCTCAGCCTCCCCGGCGCACACCTTCGCCAGCTCCCGCGCCGCCAGCCGCCCCAGCCGGATGCAATCCGAAATCCCAATCCCATCGTAAGCATTCCCCACCAGGCGCAGCCCAGGCAGCGCAGCCACGCGCTCCTGAATCCGCCGCTGCCGCTCCGCGTGCCCCACGGCATACTGCGCCATCGCCCGAGGCCAGCGCCGCACTTCAACCATCTCCGGTACAGCGGAAATGCGCAAAATCTCGAAGAGCTCCCTGCGCACCAGCTCTTCCAGCCGCCCATCCGGCTCGGCCAGCAGCGACGCATTGTGCGCTCCGCCGAGAAACGCCCGCAGCACCGACTTCCCCGCCGCTGTCCGCCCCGGAAACTTGCGATGCAGAAAAGTGCAGGCCAGCAATGCGCGCTTCTCCGCCGCCGGAACCAGGAACCCAAACCCCTCCGGCAGCGGGTCAAGATCGGCCCCATCGTAGACCAGGTTCATGGTCACCGAAGAGCTGTAAGGAATCTCCTCAAGCGCCTCGCTCAGCGCGCCATCGGCCGGCCGCAGCACCTCCGCCGCAGCCCACGCCGGAGCCGCCACAATCACCGCATCGAAGCGCTCTACCAAGCCCGCCGCATCCACCAGCCAGCCAGCCCCGTCGCGCTCAACGCCGAGTACGGGAGCAGTCAAATGCACCCGCGCCGCATTGAGCTGTGCCGCCAACGCGTCCACCATCTGCTGCAAACCAAATCGCAGCGTGGTAAACAGCGGCAACGGAGCAGCAGGCGCTTCGCCATCCTCGCTCTCCTCGGCAGCCCGGGCGGCGGCAGCTTTCCTCGCTCGCATTTGCGACAGCATCCCACGCGTCAGCGACCCATGCTTGGCTTCCATCTCCACCAATCGCGGCAGCACCGCCCGCGCACTGAGCTTCGCCGCCTCGCCGCCATAGATCCCCGACAGCAGCGGATCGGCCAGCCGGTCCACGGCCTCCTGCCCAAAATGCCTCGTCACAAACTCAGCTACCGATTCGTCTCCCGAAGAAGGCTTCGGCGGGTGCAGCAGTTCCCATCCCATCCGAATCTTGGTCCGCCAGCCGAAAAGCGGCGATAGCGCCGTAGGAATCAGCTTGGTCGGCACCAGGAACATCAGCCCGTCCGGCAGCGCCACCAGCCGGTTGCGCACCAGGATAAACGTCTTGCGCTCCGCATCATTGGAGCCCATCAGGCTGGATTCGAGACCCAACTCCCGGCAAAGCTCCGCTGCCGCCGGCTTCTCCGTCAAAAACGAATCAGGCCCATGCTCGATCACCGTGCCATCGGCGACGATGGAAGAAACCACCCCGCCCAGCCGCGAACCCGCCTCGAACAGCTCATATTCGACGGGACTGAGATGACTCGCCGCGCGCCGCGCCAACTCCAGTTCATAGGCCGCCGCCAGCCCCGCGATACCCCCACCGATAATCGCAACGCGCATTGGCTTTCGTCCTCAACTTCAGTCTAAGCCAATGCATCTCACGGCCTCAGTGAGCAGCCGCACTCGGCTTCCGCACTGCAGTTCTTGCAATCCCGCATGGCCTGCCTTTACAAAGCGAACCGGTAATTCCCTTGCCCTCGGTCACGGTATAAATGCGATCCACCGCGGGAAGAGCAATCGTCTCTTGAGCCCCGGATGGCCAGTGAATCTCGGCCGACCCGGCGTCTGCTGCATCGCCCAGGCCAAAATGCGCCCGCTGGTCGTTGGAAGAGATAAAACTTCCTCCGCTCATCACATCCTCGCGCTGCTTCATGCCATTCGCCGTGAGATACACCGTCGCGCCAACTGCATCTCGTGGACTCTTCGGCCCACCTGTCAGCCTCAACTCCACCCAATGATGATGATCCGCATTCACATTGCGCAACAGCACCGGCGGACCATCGATCGGATTGATCACCACGTCGATCTTGCCGTCGTTGAAGAGGTCGCCAAAGGCCGCGCCGCGCCCCGGAGTCACCACCGCAAGCCCCGATCCCTTGACCGGCGCAACATACTCGAACTTCTCGCCCTTCAAACTATGAAAGAGCAGCGGGCGCTGCGCATACGTCGTTCCCCAGTCATGCTTGTCGACCTCCGGATACACATGGCCGTTGACCATGAAAATATCCTTCCAGCCATCATTGTCATAGTCGATCAACCCCGCTCCCCAACCTAGAAAAGGCACCGGAATCTCCGCGATGCCCACAGGGCCGCTCACATCCGAAAAGCTCGCATCCCCCTCGTTGCGATAGAGCACCTTGTAATCGTCCGAGAAGTCCGTCACCAGCAGATCGAGCAGGCCGTCATTCCGGTAGTCGCCCACAGCCAGCCCCATCGAAGCGATCTCCCGCCCCTCATTATTTAGCGCAAATCCCGAGATATAACTTCGATCTTCAAAGGTTCCGTCGCCCTTGTTGACATACAGGTAATTAGGCGAAGAGTCATTGGCCACCAGCAAATCAACCTTGCCGTCGTTGTTCACATCGGCAAAGGTAGTTGTAAATCCGTAATAGTTTCCCGGATCGGAAACTCCCGCCTTCACGCTGGTATCCGTGAACGTTCCATCCCCGTTGTTGTGGAAGAGATGGTCCGGCTCGCCCGGCAATCCGCGCGGACCGCACATCACCGGCGTTCCACGCAGTTGGCAAAAGGCCCGCGCCACCGTTCCATCGTCGGCCGTGGGCTGATGCTTCACGTCGTAATGCAGATAGCCGGAGACGAACAAGTCCAGCCGTCCGTCGCCGTCGTAATCGCCCCAGGTAGCCCCATCCGACCAGTTGCCCAGCGTAACTCCGGCCTTCTCCGCGACATCGGTGAACGTCCCGTTATGATTGTTGCGATAAAGACGGTTCTTACCGAAGTTAGCCACAAAGATATCCGGCCAGCCATCGTTATCGAAGTCCGCAATGGCCACGCCAAAGCCCCAGCGATCGTTGCCTACGCCAGCCGCAGCCGTAACATTGGTAAATGTCCCATCGTGGTTGTTATGAAACAGCGCGGCATGTGGCGCCGGCTCCTTGCCGTCAAGCGCTTTGTAAGTCGATCCGTTGACCAGATAGATATCCAGCCAGCCGTCATTGTCGTAATCGATCAGGCCAACACCCGAGCCATCCGTCTCCAGAATGTATTTCTTCTGCGGCGTCCCCATCACATGCTTCCATCGGCTCAGGCCGGAAGACCGGCTGATATCGCGGAAGATCACCGGCCCAGAATCGACAAATCCACCGGCAGTAATCGGCCTCTTCTCGGCATCGTAAACCGGCGCATGTGGAGGGCCGGAAGCATTCCCGCTCATCGCTCCCGAGGCCTGCGGAGGCGTCTGCGCTGGTGCTGCCGTCCAAGGCGGCAGCACCAGCGCAATGCCCAGCCACCAAGCCCAGAGACAACCCGGCGTCGAGATGGAAATTGCAGCAAGCTTGCGCAGATCAAACATACATGAGCTCGATCACCTGGCCGCCGAAGCCGAGGGAGCAGAGCCCTTGACCGGGCATGGCTTGCCCGCGCACAAAGCCCCCGTTACGCCCACGCCTTCCTTGATTGTATAAATCCGGTCCACCGCCGGCAGCTTCACCGTCTGCTTCGCGCCGGAGGGCCAGTGAATGACCGCAACGCCCGCATCCATTGCATCCCCCAGCCCAAAATGCAGGCGCTGATCGCTGGCCGAGATATAGCTCCCGCTGCTCATCACATCGTCCCGCTGCGTCATGCCGTCGGCCTTGAGATACACCGTGGCGCATATTGCGTCCCGCGGGCTTTTAGCTCCGCCCACAAGCTTCAACTCCACCCAATGATGATGGTCCGGATTCACATTGCGCAGCAGCACCGCCGGCCCGTCGATCGGACTAATCACCACGTCGATCTTGCCATCGTTGAAGAGATCGCCAAAAGCCGCGCCGCGCCCTGGAATCACATCGGCCAACCCGGTTCCAGCTACGGGTGGAATGTACTCGAACTTCCCGTTCTTGAGATTGTGAAAGAGCAGCGGACGCTGCGCATAGGTCGTTCCCCAGTCACGCTTATCGACCTCCGGATACACATGACCATTGACCGTGAAAATATCTTTCCACCCATCGTTGTCATAATCCATGAAGGCATCGCCCCAACCCAGAAAGGGAACCGTTGTCTGCCCAACACCCGCGCGATAACTCACGTCAGTAAAGCTCGCGTCGCCATCGTTGTGGAAGAGCACCTTATAATCGTCCGAGAAATCCGTGTCGAAGATATCGAGCAGCCCGCTGTTGTCGTAATCCCCCACGGCAAGGCCCATCGAGGCAACTTCGCGGCCGTCCTTATTCACCGCGAAGCCGGAAATATAGCTGTCATCCTCAAACGTCCCGTTACCCTTGTTGATATACAGATAGTTCGCCATCGAATCGTTGGCTACCAGCAGATCCGGCCTGCCGTCGTTGTTGACATCGACAAAAATAGAAGTAAAACCATAGTACTTGTTGGGGTCGTTCACGCCGGCCTTCATGCTCACATCGGTAAATGTCCCGTCCCCGTTGTTATGAAAGAGATGATCCGGCTCTCCCTCAAGCCCACGCGGCCCGCACATGGTTTCCGCTCCTCGAAATTTGCACCGTGCGTAGCCCACCACCTTGCCGCCGCTGACCGGGAGCTTATCGCGGTCAAAGTGTAAATACCCCGAAATAAAGAGATCTAGCTGACCATCTCCGTCATAGTCTCCCCAGGTAACTCCCGAAGACCAGTTACCCAGAGTTATCCCAGCCTTTTCCGCAACGTCGGTGAATGTACCGTCGTGATTGTTGCGATATAAGCGGTTCTTGCCATAATTGGTAACCGCAATATCCGGCCAGCCATCGTTGTCAAAGTCTCCGATAGCTACGCCGAATCCCCATCGGTCGTTGGTGACTCCCGCCTTCTGGGCAACATCGGTAAACGTCCCATCATGATTGTTGTGGAACAGCGCCGCGTGAGGCGACGTCTCTTTGCCGTCAAGCGCATCAAAGGTCGACCCATTCACCAGGTAAATATCCAGCCACCCGTCGTTGTCGTAATCGATCAGCCCCACACCCGAGCCATCGGCATCCAGAATGTATTTCTTCTCCAGCGTGCCCATCACATGCGACCAGCTCGCGATACCCGATTCCTTGGAAACATCGGCAAAAATCACCGGCCCCTTGTCGACAAACCCTCCAGCGGTGATAGGCCGGTGCTGTTCGTCGTAAACCGGCTTGGCTGCCGCGCCCGTGGACTGCCCGGAGCTCATCCCCGAACTTTGCAGAGGCGGAGCCTGCGCGCTCAGGCCAGCGCCAGGGAGAACCAGCAGCATCGCGGCAGGAGTCAAGAAAAACAGATGTCGAGAACTTAGACGGGACCGCGCCAAACAGACTCCTCCAAGGCAGAAGTGTACTGTATGGGATAGAGGGTCCGTCGCACGCCTCGTGGCAAACCCTCCCAAGACACTTGCGAAGTAGAACTGGAAGCGATAGCGTAGTTGGCACAATCTATAGACCGCAAGACCGGGCCCAGGAGACATGCAACTGAATCGATCAAATCGGATCAATGAAACAAATGGATCGGATGAAACCAATGGATCGATGGACGATGGACCGATAATCGACAACGGAGAAACTCCTTGATGACAACTACTGCGAATCCGGCCCCGGTATCCGGCCCAGTCGCCGCGCCCACAGGCAGCTCACTCCGCCGCCTGCTCTCGCTGGACGCCCTGCGCGGCCTCACCATCGCCTTCATGATCATGGTCAACAACAACGGCAGCGATCACGCATGGTGGTTCATGAAGCACGCGGAGTGGAACGGCCTCACCCCCACCGACCTCGTCTTTCCAACCTTCCTTTTCGTTGTCGGCGTCTCCATCGTCTTCGCCTTTGAGGCACGCATCGCCAAGGGCGAAACCCGCGCCCACCTGGCATGGCAAACCCTGCGCCGCGCCGCCATCCTCTTCGCGCTCGGCCTGGTCGTCAACGGCTTCCCCTACTTCCACCTCGGCACACTGCGCATCTACGGCGTCCTCCAGCGCATCGCCATCTGCTATCTCATTGCCGCCTTGTTTTATCTTTGGGACAGCGGTTGGAAAAGCAAAGCCGTCGTTCTCATCTCCGCACTAGTGGGTTATTGGATCCTGATGCGATGGGTCCCGGTGCCTGGCCTGGGAATGCCCGGCCGCGACATTCCGTTCCTCGACAAGGACGCAAACCTGGTCGCATGGCTCGATCGTCACGTCTTGCCCGGCCGCCTCTACGAAGTCACGCGCGATCCCGAAGGTCTGCTGAGCGACCTGCCCGCGCTGGGCACCGCTCTGCTCGGCATGCTCACCGGAATCTGGCTGCGCAGCAAACACACCCTGCGCGGTAAAGCCGCGGGCGTGGCCGGCGGAGCCGCCGCATGTCTCGCCATCGGCGCCTTCTGGGCCATCTGGTTCCCGCTCAACAAGAAGCTCTGGACCAGTTCCTACGTCCTCGTAGCCGCAGGCGTTTCGCTCGCCATTCTCGCCTTGTTTTTCTGGGCCATCGAGGTCCACAACTGGCGCGGCAAATGGACCTGGGCCCCGCTGGTTCTCGGTTCCAACGCCATCGCCGCCTACATCATCTCCGAGCTGCTCGGAACCGCTCTGGACCTGGCCGGCGGCTGGATCAACGGCCGCCCCTTCAGCGTAACCCGCTGGGTCTTCGTCCATTGGATCGCATGGATCCCCGACGGTGGCCTGGCATCTTTCGCCTACTCGTTCCTTTACCTGGCAGTCTGCTTCATCCCAGTGTGGATCCTCTATCGCAAGCGAATCTTCCTCAAGGTGTAGTTAAGATTTAAATCTCGCCGCATATCTGGGTGCCCCATCCTTCGTGCGCATTTGGCACGAAGGGTGGGAGACCACTGCGGTCAAACTTCGAGTGCTCTATCGCACCTCAAAGCTGGTCTCCTTCGAGGCCAGCGAACTCCCGCCCACAAACACCTTGTAAGTCGTAGGCTCAACCACGCGCTTGCTCTCCGCGTTGTAAAAGCTCAGCTCGTCGAAACCCAGTGGAAACTCCACATGCTTGCTCTCGCCGGGCGCAAGCATAACTCGCTTGAAGCCTTTCAACTCACGCACCGGCTGCTCGACCGAGGAAGAAGTGATGCGCAGATAGAGCTGCACAACTTCCGTCCCCGCCACACTGCCCGTATTACGCACATCCACGCCAACAGTTAGCCCCGGCGCACTTCCTTGAGCCACATCCGCAAGCGCCACCTGCGCCTTATCCACCGTGGGCTGCGAATAGCTGAAGCGCGTGTAGCTCAAGCCCCAGCCAAAGGGAAACAGCGCCGAGTTCTCTTCATCGATGTAGCGCGAAACGAATTTCTCCGGCGCATTCGACGGTATATGGCTCAGGTCAACATGCGCCGCCGGGCGGCCCGTCGGCATCTGCGCGTAATACAGTGGCTCCTGCCCAGTCGCGCGTGGAAAACTCACCGGCGACTTCGCCGAAGGATTCACATCGCCAAACAAAATATCGGCTACCGCATGACCGCCCTCCATGCCCGGATACCACGCCTCGACAATCGCCGGAACATGCGCCCCGGCCCACTTGACCGCATTCGGCCGCCCGGTAAACATGACCAACACCACCGGCTTGCCCGTCGCCGCCACGGCCTCCAGCAATTTCTCCTGATTGCCCGGCAAATCCAGATGCGCGCGGCTTGAAGCTTCACCCGTCATCCAGTCCGCATTCTCGCCCAACGCAAGGATCGCCACATCCGCCTTCTTCGCCGTTTCCACCGCCTCGGCAATAGTCTTCTCGTCGTCGGGTACAGCCTCCGTCACGTTTGGCGAAGGAGGATTCTCCTGATCGATAAAGCTCACATGTTTCAGCACGTTCTCATCGTTCCCGGCCAGAACTCCGCATCCCTTCGCATACAGCAGATGATCGCCCAGCCGCTCCTGCAAGGCCTGCCTCAACGAGATCGCAAACTTCGCATCGCCCAGCGCGCCCCACGACCCAAGCATCTCCTTCGCCGAATCCGCGAGCGGCCCAATCAACGCCACGGTCTTGGCATACTTGCCCAGCGGAAGCAGCGCACCGACTCCCTCCACCGGATCGTTCTTCAGCAGCACAATCGTCTCCGCGCCAACGGCACGCGCCTGCGCACGCTTCTCCGCGGTCGGCTCATACGCCGGAGTCACCGGCGTATACGGATTCTCGAAGAGTCCCAACGCAAATTTCACCCGCAGAATCCGCCGCGCCGCCTCATCCACCACGGCTTCCGGAATCGCTCCCGACCGCACCTGCGCGGCAATCGTCGTCGCATACAGATTGCCCTCCATATCCATGTCCACACCGGCCACAAGCGCCTTGCGCGCCACCGTCGCACCATCCGGTCCAATGGCATGGTTCAACAGCTCCGCAACCGAGCCCCAATCCGAAACCACCATGCCTTGAAATCCCCACTCCTTGCGCAGAATCTGCGTCAGCGTATAGGCATTCGCGCTAGCTGGCACACCGTTGATCGAATTGAAGCTGCTCATCACCGTAGCCGCGCCCGCATCGACGGCCGCGTGATACGGAGGCAGATACACCTGCCGCAGCGTGACGTCGCTCATATCCGTAGCGTTGTAGTCGCGGCCCGCAATCGCCGCGCCGTACGCCGCAAAATGCTTCACGCTCACAGCGACTGAATCCGGCTTGGTCAAATCGTTCTGCTGATATCCCTCGACCCATCCGCGAGCGATGGCCGAACCAAGAAATGGATCCTCGCCCGAAGACTCCACAATGCGTCCCCAGCGCGCATCCCGCGCAATATCCACCATCGGCGAAAAGACCCACGGAATCCCATCCGCCCGCGCTTCGACAGCCGAGGTCCGCGCCACGCCCGCGATGAGTCTGGGATCCCAGCTCGCGGCGAGTCCAAGCGGAACAGGAAACGTAGTGCGATCGCCATGAATCACATCCATGCCAAACAGCAACGGAATGTGCAGCCGCGATTTCTCCATCGCAATGTGCTGGTAATGATTTGTCCGCTCCGCACCATACACGTTGATCAGCGAGCCGGCCGCGCCGCGCTGGACCAGCTCGTCGTAACTCACCTTCGAGCCCGCCGGGCCAGTTGCAAAGCCGGCCGAATACTGCACCGTCTGCCCAATCTTTTCTTCCAGCGTCATTTGTTTCAGCAGAGCTTCCACGCGGGCGTTCAGTTTGCGGTCAGCCAATTGTGTATTCGGCGCAGTCGCTTGGGCAGCGGACCGCACGGCAATCAAAATGGACAATGGCGAAAGGAAGATCAGCGATGCGGCCAGCAAAACCGGCTCAAACGTTTTTTTCATAGCGAAGCCATCCTATACCCTCGCCGCGTCGCCGCGCCACAAGGCTCCAAGGCAAATCCGGTTTCAATTTTAACTGGCATGGCATCGTGCGCAATCGATTGCAGCTGCCCTATATGCAAAGTCGGCTAATTTGGCCGCTTTCCACTCCGGGGCCGTTCTCCATGCCAATACCACTCCGGCTCGGCATGGCTTCCACGCTCCTCCAGCCATGCATCCACACGCGCGTTCACCGGAACATGCCGCTCCGGCAGCTTCGCTCCAGCCGCAGTCAGCGCTTCCAGCAGAACGATAGACACATCGGGATCGCCTCCATGCGCCGCCGACCACAGCGCCTGCCCCAACACGGTGCCTCCGTAAGCATTCACAGCTTCAAGCGGCGGCTCGTGCTTCAGCAACAGCATCACCGTCTCCACATGGCCGCCAATCACTGCATGATGCAGGGCGGTTTGCCCATATCCATCCTGCATCGAGACATCCACTCCAGTCCCAATCAAAAATTCAACCACTGCATTGCGTCCGAATTGACAGGCATACAGAAAGCCGTCCCGCAGTTGCTCCTTCGCAACACCCGGCCGCCACGCTCCATCCTCCGCAACCCAGGCCTCAACCGCATCCAGCCGGCCAACCCCGGCAGCCTCAACCATCTCGAGATGTGCTATGCGTGCAGCCAGAAATTCCGCAGCCTTCCCACGTCCATTCGCCAGGCAGTTCTTTACCAACCCATCGTCGATCCTCGCGCCATGCTCCAGCAGCAAGCGCATCAACTCTTCCTGCACCCCAGCGCGCTCCGGATGCCCGCTCGTTGCCACGAGGCCCAGCGTCATGCATCCGCCACCGTAGACATTCGCCGCGGCATGGACATCCGCGCCCGCACTCAGCAGCAACCTGGCAATCTCCACAACATTCTTCGGCGTCCGCTGCCGGTAGCCTTCCACGCCATTCGCCGAAACGTAATGCAGCAGTGTAGCGCCATGCTCGCGTATCGACCGCATTCGAGTAAGCCGCGGCTCCTCATCGAGCAATCGGCGCAGTGTCTCCAGATCGCCGGCAACAACAGCGTCCGCAGCCGCCTCAAACCGCGCCTCGTTCGCAGTGTCACCGTGAGCCAGTGCTTCCAAGCCACGCACAAACTTGGGCCAGCTCTCAAACCCATGCGAGCGCGCAATCACAAACTGCGCATCGGCCAGCGCGCACCTTCGACCATCCGGCGCATCGCCCAAAAGCTGACGCCGCGCAAACTCGGCAACTCCATCCATCCAGCCCGTGACACTAGCCGGAATCTGCGGCTCAAGCACAATGCCCGAAAGCCGCACCAGCGCATCAACCCACTCTTCGGCCCACGCAAGAAATGGATCGTCTCCGCTGGATTCCGAACCGGACTCCCCAGCTTCTTTGCAAGCTTTCACTAAGTCTTTGGCGATTTTGCGATAGCGCTCGAGACTCGGGCGCGGCGGCAGCGGCAAGGCGCTCTGCGGATTGGGAAACATGCGAATCTCCTTTCAATGCACGCCTGGAGTCCGCACGAAATCAGGCTGAAAGAAGGTTCGTAACCTTCGATTTCCAAGTTGGTTGGGTGGGCAGAGCCCTTTCCGCGGACTGGTCGCGCCCCGAGCGCTGCTTAACCAGTATCACAGCCCTGAATGTAATGACAACTCGCCTGCGGAAAACTTGCAGCCTTTCAAATTACCCTGGAATTTGTTCTTGAAACGAGATATCGATGCTATCCTTCCGTTCAATGTCTCACCGAGGAGTTTAGAGATGTACTTATCGAAATCAGTTACAGTACTAACGCTGTCTTTTGCCTTTACCGGAATTGCCAACGCTCAGACCATTCAGATCAACCGCGAAAACAAGACCATCGCCATCAGCACGACCGACGAAGCCACCGCCGTTGCTGACATCGCAGCCATCACCATCGGGTTCGAGATCTTCGACAAGAATGCTGACCTGGTTTATGCCGAGGGAAGCAAACGCTCCGCCGCTATCCTCAAAGCCTTGAGAACTGCCAACGTCCCTGATGCCAATATCGAAAGCGATGAAGAACAGCTTGGCCGTAACGTGGGCTACGGCCCTCCTGAAAACACCGCAGACCATATCGGCAAAGAGTACCGCTTTGCTCAGTCCTGGGAGGTCAGCACTTCGCCGAAAAATGCTGCCGCTGTAATCCGCCTTGCGGTTGCAGCCGGCGCCAACACTAGCGGCGAAATTCAATGGCGCCTCTCCGACAGAAAAGCGTTGCAAGCCAACGCTGCAGCCAATGCTCTCGTCAAAGCTCGTGCCGTTGCAGCGCAGATGGCAGAAGGTCTGCATATCAGTATGGGCAATCTAATCTACGCCAGCAATCAGACGCCCACCACTCACCTTTATTTCATTCCTCCACCATTCGATCCGAACGCGCAGGTCGGCACGTCAAATGAAACGGTGTCCGTCACCGCAGGTGCGACTCCGATTCCATTAAAAGCTCCTCCCCTTGAAATCCGCCCACAAACCATCCGCGAAGAAGCCACCGTCTACGCCGTCTTCGCCATCGAATAATCTGTAGTCACGATGCCCGCACCCGACACAGCCTGGCACATCCGCACCGCACAGCATGTCGACATCCCCGCCCTGCACGTACTCATCGATGCCTCCGTCCGCGGCCTGCAAGCTGGCGACTACACACCCAAGCAGATCGAAGGCGCTCTCGGCACCGTCCTCGGCCTCGATACACAACTGATCCGCGACCAAACCTACTTCCTCGTCGAATCCAAAAACAGCGCCCATGAAACCGTCCTCGTAGCTTGCGGCGGCTGGTCCAAACGCAAGACCCTCTTTGGCAGCGATGGAGCATCGATCCGCGAACCCGATCTACTCGATCCAACAGTCGACGCCGCCAAAGTCCGCGCTATCTTCGTCCATCCCAACTTCGCCCGCCGCGGCCTCGGCAGTCTGATCCTCGCGCATGTCGAAGCAGCCGCGCAGGCCGCCGGCTTTCACCGCTTCGAGATGGGCTCAACCCTCACCGGCGTCCCGCTCTACCGCCTCAAGGGCTATATCGAAATCGAACGCATCGCCGTTCCGCTACCTAACGGCGAAGCGCTGCCCGTCATTCGGATGATCAAGGCGTATGGTCAAGGCGGCCCGCAAGCAATCTAGCCCTGCGGCGTTGGAATAACGCCGAGCTGCTGCATCAGGCTCAGTTCGTTCATGAGGAGGCGGCTGTCCGCCATCTTGCCCTCTTCCAGCCGATCGATCACCACGCCGCTCACCTTCACGGGCTTGCCCGTGGCAGGAATACCGAGAAACGGCCCCAGATTCGTTCCGGTCCAGTGAAACCGCGTCACCACCTTGTCGCCCTCGGCGACCATCTCATCGACCACCCACTTTGTATCCGGAAACGCATTGCGAATGTGCCCGATGATCTCTTTCAAACCTTCGCGCCCCTGCTGCTGGCCGGGCAGCGGATCGAGCTCCATAAAATCGCTCTTCACCAGAGCGTCCGCACGCTCCAGCTTCCCCTGGTTGATCACCTCATCCAGAAAGTCCCTGATCGTTTGCTTGTTCTCGACAGTTGACATGTTTTTCTCCGCTCCGGGCAAAGCTTCTCCTGATTGTTCATGAAACGAAAACGTTCAGGGGGGATGCGCAGCCATGATACAGGAGCAGTTCCACGGTAAAAGCGCCTGGCCGGCGTCACACGCAGTTACGCCCCTCGCCGCATCTTTCCGCCCAGGTGTATCGTCATAGGTGTATGGCCGAATCCACCGTAGCCGCACCCGCCCAGCAGCCAGCCCGTATCGCCCAGCCCCTGCCCGAGGCCGAAGAGCTCTACCGCCGCTGGATCGGGTTCCTCGACGAGGAGTTCACCCGCCACCAGGCCGCCGAGCGCCGCGCCGAAATCGTGCGCGACCAGCTCTTTCAGCTCTATCTCGGCCGTCCCCACGGAGGCAAGCTCAACTTCACCCTCACCAGCGAGCTTCCCCTCAACGTCCTCCAGCTCTCGCTCGACCCCGGCAACATCACCCTTGAGGCCGAGCACTATCCCGACGTCGATCCCGAGCGCTTCGCCCGCAGCAAGCCCCTGCTCTGGTTCTGGATCATGTTCGACCGCTCGCCCATCGGCCTCAATCACTGGCTGGGCATCCGCTTCCGCTGCATGCTGGGCCGCCATCTCTTCGCCAAGATGGGCAAAAGCGTCCGCATCAATCATGGAGTCGAGCTGACCTACGGCTACAACCTCTCGATTGAAGACGGCGTCATCGTCCGCCAGCGCGCTCTGCTCGACGACCGCGCAGAGATTCGTCTGGGCGCAGGAGCGGTCATCGGCAACTACGCCCGCATCTACTCCCACACGCACGAGAAAGACGACTACGACAAAGTCGTCTTCGCCCCCACCACCATCGGCCCGCGAGCCCGCGTCGGAGCCCACACCGTAGTCCTCGCAGGCACCCAGATGGGCGAAGGCGAAATCGTCGGCCCGCAAGGCACCGCGGAAGAGCAGCAGCGCTGACGGCGGCATTTGACCAGGCAAAACCGCGGAGCAACTACGGAACAACGGCGCTTCATCGCGCGTAAAGATGCTGTAAGGCGGCGCAGGAAACCGCGCCCAGCCATGCTAACCTGAGCTTTGCCATAGCTTAAAAAGCAATTGGAGAATCTGTTTGCAAGATCCAAGCATCGCTCTGGTGTTCGCGCTTTATCAATTTGTCATACTCCTTTTCTCGCTCTCCGTGCATGAGAGCGCGCATGCCTGGATGGCCTCGCGACTCGGCGACTACACCGCCCGCCTTGAAGGCCGCATCAGCCTCAACCCCATGCGCCACATCGATCCCATCGGCACCCTGCTCTATCCCGCGCTGATGATCTTCGGCCCCCTCATCGGCTTCGGCGGAGCCAGCACCGTATTCGGCTGGGGCAAGCCCACGCCGGTGATTACCCGCAACCTCAAAAAAATCACCCTCTACGACAATCTCATCGCCTGCGCCGGACCGGCAGCCAACCTGCTCCTCGCCATTGTCGCCTTCCTGCTCCTGGTCGTGCTTATCATTGCCGTTCCCGCAGGACGCGACGCGGTCAACGGCGTCAGCGCAGCCTCCGCCCCGCAGGCCATCGCCATGCTGTTGTGGCTCACCGTCAAGGTCAACCTGGCGCTTCTCTTCTTCAACTTCCTGCCCATTCCGCCTCTCGACGCCAGCCGCATCGTGCGCAATCTGCTGCCCTACAACTCCCTCAATACCTTCGACACCATCGGCCGCTTCGGCTTCGTAGTCATCTTCATCCTCGGCCGTTTCGTCGTCGCATTCTTCATGGGGCCGGCCATGGCCGTGGTCGGCGGCCTGCTCTCATTCTTCCTGCAACCCCGTTAAGCACTCGTCAATCCCGCCGGGCTGCGATACTCTGCGAGGGATGGCCCTGGCCTGGTTACCCCATGTCC
>Ga0206815_1148_pt1 | contig 18287 bp, 22 predicted proteins | sample Alteio_BWOrgCont_91_FD_152864 | JGI IMG/M metagenome (GOLD analysis project Ga0206815, IMG submission 152864) | Enriched cells from forest soil in Barre Woods Harvard Forest LTER site, Petersham, Massachusetts, United States -... | ecosystem: Environmental > Terrestrial > Soil > Temperate forest >...
CACTGTGCGATGTGAGAGGATGACGCGCCATGCGGAGTTGAGGATGCCTTCATTGAGGATGCGATGGGGCATGACGTCGCCGGGCGGATACTTGCCTATCAGTTGCAGAAGCTCTGTGGCGCAGGGAGTGAAGGCGACCAAACCCATGCCTGCGAGATGGGTCTGGAGATAGAGGCCGGAATGGGTTGCGAGGGTCTTCGTGGCCTGAGCACGCATAAAGCGCAGGCGCTGGGACTGGCTCCAGGAGCGCTGCTCGGGGTGTGCGGCCAGGTAATATTTGTCTTCCGGATAGCCGAGTTGTTTTTGTTCGGATTCGAGAGATATGTGTCGCAGTTCGGCGGTTACTTCGGCGGATTGGAAGAAGTAGAGGTTCTTTTCGACAATGCTGGAGAAGCCGCTGGAGCCGGTTTCGCTGAAGTTGCGCAGTTGCCATGCGGCTAGCAATGGCAGGACGATCATGAGCAGGAGCAATGGAGCTTTCCATCGCAAGCTGCGATGCTTGGCGGCTGTGATTGCCAAGCCGGCTGCAAGCGGAAAGACGAGATAGTAGCTTACGGGGCGTACGTAGGTTGCCGCGGCTAGTGAGACTCCAGCGAAGGCCAATAGTGTTAGTTTGCCGCTGCTTTGGAAGGCAAGCACTCTTTCAATTGCCAGAAGTAGAAGCGGGATGAAGAGCGTTTCCGGCATGAGGCGAGCCGTATAGACAATCGATAGGGGTTCGATGGCGTAGAGCCAGGCCGCGATGATGCCTGCGTTGCGGTTGGGGAAGACGCGGTCTGCGATTCTCCGCACGAGGAGAAGCGAGATCAGCGACAGTACGATTTGGGCAGTGACTGTGAGGAGAATATTGTCCCATGCCATGCCGGCAATTTCTGCGAAGAGAGGATAACCGGGCGTGCGATCGATCTCCGGCGCTCCTGCTGTTGCAAATGAGCCGTGGAGGATCAGGTTGCGGCCTAGATTCAGGTAGCTTGCGGTGTCGCCCTGGGTCATGACAGTGGCGCCGGTGAGAGCGAAGGCGGCGATCATCAAGGCGATGCGTAAGAGAGCGGCGACCAACAGCGGAGTTCCCACACGCCTCTCCACTTGGAGCGCATCCGCAATGCGCTGCCGCCAGCTCATGGGTTCTTCTCTTTCATGGGTCGCATGTAGAGCTGCTCCCACTGGCCGGCTTTTTCGTTCATTGAAAAATGAAGCTGGACGCGGTTGCGGGTGTCTCTGCCGATTTCCCTTCTTGCCTTTTCGGTGAGCTGCATTGCCTTGAGCATGGCCTGGGCGAGAGCGTTGCTGTCATGCGGCGGAACGACGAAGCCTGCGTCACCGACAAGCTCGCGAACTCCGCCTACATCGGTGGCGGCGACGGGCTTTTCCATGGCCATGGCCTCGCTAAGCGCCAGAGGCATTCCTTCCCAGGCAGACGAAAGCGCATAGCCATCGGCGGCGTCGAGCAAATCGACGATGTCGCGCCGCAGGCCTAGCAGTTGCACTCCGGAATCTTCTCGCATGGCGTGATGCAGATACATGGGATCGCCCTCGCCTGCGATCCAGAGACTCGTCTTTGGATTAGCGTTACGGACCTGTGCAAAGGCGCGCAAGAGGTTGGGATAGTCCTTGGCGGGAACCAGCCTTCCGATTGCGAGCCAGATGAAGCTGCCGCCTGCCTGCATCTCGATACGCGCCTGCTTGCGGCGGGTTCGATTGGGCGTGAACGCCTCGGTGTCGATGCCGTTGGTGAGCACACGCATCTTGCCGGCGGAGACTGCGTGGAGGCGCACGAAGCGCTCCGCGGCGGCGCTGCTGACTGCGGTGACCTGGTCGACTCGCGCATCGGTGGCGCGATAGAGAAACATGCGGTGCCAGCCGCCCTCGTCGACGTTGTGAATGGTGTTAATGACGCGTGGGAAATGGCCCTCGGCGCGCAGCATGGGCTTGAGCAAGCGGGTGAAGAGATTGGCTGGGAAGGTGTGGCTGTGGAGAATCTCGGGACGGAATAGCGCTGCGAATTTTGCTGCGAATTGCAGGCCGCGATAGATGCCGAGTGGCGTTTTGCGGATGTTCAAGCGCAGGACTGGAAGCTTAACCGGCCACTCTTCGCCAGCGTGCTTCAAGGCGATGAGCGCGACGGTATGGCCGCGGGCGGCCATTCTGGCTGCAAGGTCGATGACTTGCTTTTCGGCTCCGCCGATGCCGAGCGATGTGAGTACGTATAGGATTCGCACGATACTTGGATGTGCAAATCATATCGTGTTTCAACGCGGGAGACGGGCGGGCTCTTTGTTGCCGAGGAATTTGCGCAGGATGGTGTCGACGGCAAGGTAGCCAGGGCCCATGATCAGAATGATGAGAGTGGCGAACCAGTCGTTGTACGCCGATGCTGCGGTGAACTTGTCAGGATTGCTGAGGATTGCCGCGAAGGCATCTGGTTCAGCAGTGAGATAGGCTACAGTCATGTTGACGAAAAGCAGGAGAGAGATGAGTCTCGTGCCGATACCCAGTGCGAAGAGAGCGCCTCCTATGAGTTCCAGCAGCGAGACGAAGATTGCGGTCAAGTGAGGTTGCGGCAGATTCAGTGAGGTGAAGAAGTCTGTTACTTTATCCAGATGGTTCAGTTTGCCAAGGCCATCCTGTATGAACTCCCAGCCCCAGTAGAGGCGGATGGCGAGAAGCAAGGGACTCTGGGCGTAGTTCAATAAAGTTACTGCCGAGTCATACAGTTTTGCGACGCGACGAATCATTTGGTATCTCTTTCTTTCAAAGCTTTTCGTCCATTATTGCTGCTTGCAGATCCATCCAAGCTCAGCCCAGTTGGTGAACCATTGCCGGACCAGATTGAGCTGCATGCCTATGGCGAGGCGCGAGCCTGCGAAGCCGGCTTCGAGAGCCGCGGGCAAGGTCTGTCCATCGCGCAATGCGCAGAGGGTCGTATATTCGGAGCGCGTGAGGCGCTTGTAGTAGAGCGATAAATCGGCACGATGGATAGCCAGCCAGGTGGCTCGCTTGCGCAGTCGCAGCGGCTGGTACGGCTCTTCTTCCATCGCCTCAGGGCGGGTGCCGGCTTCGCTGGATTCACGCTTTTGGTGCTGGTGCATATCCAAGACCAGGTCATCGGCTGGATATTGCAGGGCCAGCAACTGCACGTAGGGTTGAAGAGCGAGTTGCGAATCGGCTCCGACGGTAGCGACTTCCTCGGCGCTGAGAGGCGCACGCTCGGCGTTGTCGAAGGCCTCGATACAGGCCCATTCGACGCGCACCACGTCGAGCGCGAGAGCTTGTCTGCGGCCTGCGTACTGGGGATTTTGAGTTAGCCAGACGAGTAACTTCGAGCTTAAGTTTCTAAGTGTGAAGGAGCGGCTCGGATGGGCGGCTAGATAGGCGTTCATGAGCGATTCAAATCGCTCCGCGCCGACTACGGCTTTGAGCGCCGGGAAGTCCTCGTTGAATGCTGTTTGCAGGCGAAACCAGTATTGGCGGTTGTAGATTTCGAGACGTTCGAAGGCAGTTAGGCGGCTGTTGGGAGCGACAAATTCGCCGGCCACTTCGGCCATGGCGCGGCCATTCCAGCGGCCGGTGGTGTCTTGCGGCTGCATCTCTTCGTCCGCTGTGAGCGGCTGCATTACGGCTGCGCCCATGGTGCGCTGAAGGTCTTCAAGATTCATCGCGCGGCTCCTGCAAGCTGCTTCTCTTCGGCGATGAGTTCGACTGGTGCTAGATACTTCTCCGCTTTGCGAGCCTCGGCCCAGACCTCTTCGAAGGAGGGTATGCGATCGTCCCATTCGAGCAAGGTTGGCGTGGGGCCGCAGCGCTCAATGGCGCGCGCGTATAGATGCCAAACGGGATCGATGACCGGATGATCGTGGGTGTCGAGGATATATTTTTCGTAGCGCGTGTGGCCGGCGACGTGGATCTGCGCAACGCGTTCGGCGGGAATGGCGTTGACGTAATCCATGGGAGCGAAATCGTGGTTCACCGATGAGACGTAGATGTTATTCACGTCGAGCAGGATGCCGCAATCGGCGCGGTCTACGACTTCATTCAAAAACTCCCACTCGGTCATCTCGGAGGCTACAAACTCGGCGTAGCTGCTGACGTTTTCGACGGCTACGGGGATATCCAGGAAGTCCTGGACTTCGCGGATGCGTGCGGCGGTCTTTTCTACGGCTTCCCATGTGTAGGGCAGCGGCAGCAGGTCGTGCGAATAGGTGCCGTCGATCGAGCCCCAGCAGAGATGGTCGGAGAGCCACGGTGTTTTCGTGCGCTGAACTAATGTTTTGAGGCGGCGCAGGTGTTCGCGATCGGGAGCCTGCGCGGAGCCGAAGTACATGGAGACGCCATGCTGAACGACCTTGTAATGCTCCATGATGCGGTCGAGCATGTGGAGAGGGCGGCCGCCGTCGACCATGTAATTTTCGGAGATGATTTCGAACCAGTCCACAGCAGGCTGATGGGCGAAGATGTGTTCGTAGTGCGGGATGCGCAACCCGATGCCGACGCCGTGATTTTGGAATGCATTGAAACGATTGCCGGCCATTCGGTTGCTCCCATAAAGAGTGATTTTGGACTCATGCAGTAACGGGGACAGTGTATGGACTGTCCCCGTTACAATTTGCCCCGCTCGTAGAACGAGACATTACGACAGGGTTAAACAGTCTTGGGTGGCTTGGAGCCGTCGGTGGCGCAGCCGCCCTTGCCCTTGCAGCTGTTCTTGCCTTTGCAGCCGTTGTCGCTGGCCTTGCAGCCGCCCTTGCCCTTGCAATCATTCTTGCCCTTACAAGCATGCTTGTCAGGTGCATCCTGGCCAACCATGCGAACGCCAGCCGAGACTGCCTTGACGCTGCTCTGGCCGGAGCCATTGGAAGCCGGTTGCGCGGCAGCCATGGTGCCGCCAACCAGACCGGTGAGTGCGGCGCTGAGCAGAAGTGCATTCAGAGAATTTTTCATTGGTGATTTCCTCGCTTGGTTTGGCGGAATCGATCCGCAGGGTACTGCTGAACAGAAGCTCCCATTTTCTCGAGCGCTTCCGCAGGGAAGATGAATCGCCCCGTAGGAGTGAAGCTACGAGCCGAAGGTTACAATGCGCAAGAAGAAAATGCGCCGGTGTTGCAAATGACTCAATTCCTTCTATGAGTGGTACGTTTGGCGAGGCATGCCGGATTTATTCTCATATACGCTTACCGCAAATTTGTAAATATCCACTCCTGTTTTATCCACCAGACAGCACGGCATCGAGGCGGCGATGGAGGCGCTCGCTATAGCCTGCGGGAATCTCGAAGACTCGCTCATCGGCCATGAGAACGACGACATTGCGCGTCGAGTCGAGAACTGCCGAGCAGATCTCGCAGTGTTCGAGATGGCGGTCGATTTCGGCGCGCAGCGCGGCGTCCACATCTCCGTCGATATACGCCGAGATGTGCTGCCAGACGTGTTTGCAATCGATCTTCATACGCGCCTCCCGAACCATTTGCGTTTGGCTACCGGTGCAAACGCTTTCAACAGTGGAACCAGTTCCTTTTGCAACATCGTTCGCGCCCGGTGCAACCTCACTTTCACCGATCCTGCCGTGATCCCGAGTACGTTTGCCGTCTCCTGCACGTCGAGCTCATCGATGTCGCGAAGCTGGACTACTTCGCGATAGATGGGCGGCAGGTGCAAGATGGCCCGACAGAGACAATCGCGCAACTCCTTGCGTTCGAGAGCCTCGGGAGGAACTTCGCGCCAATCGGTGAGCAGGGCCGGGGTGAAGTCCCCACTCGAATCTTCGAGCACCGGCTCCAGCGGCTCCTCGGGACGCGATGCCCGCTTGCGCAGCCAGGCGAGGCCTTCGTTACGCGCGATCGACAGCACCCAGGTGCTGAACTTGGACTCGCCGCGAAAGCTGTGAAGGTTGCGGTAGATCTTGATGAAGGTTTCCTGGGCTACGTCCTCCGCATCGGTCTCATTGCGCAACAGGGTATAGAGCAATACGAAGACTGCGCGCTCGACGGGCCGGATAAGCTCGTGAAAGAGCTGCGACTCGCCGGCCAACACTCGTGCAATGGCCGCTGCCGTCGCTTCCCTGCCCTGAATGCTGATTTCGCTGGTCAACTTGTCAATTCGTCCCCTGAACTTTTATAGATGGCGAAGAGACGGAATCAGTTACAAGCAGCTTCATTTTGAAGCTCTTAGCCGGATAGGCGGCGGTTTGGGACTACTTCGATGCCGGCGGGTTGACGGCGGCTTGAGTCTTGAGCGCCGCGCGAACATCGACGGGAATTTCCAAAGTGCCGGCTTTGTTGGCTGAGAGGTCGTAGATGCCGGAGGCGAGGTAGACGTCGGTGTTGGGAAGATCGATTTCGAGGTGGGCTGGAATGCCGGAGCGCTGAATGGCCGCGTAGGTCTTGGCGTCCAGGGTGAGGCCCATGGTTTGACCGGTCCAGTTGAGGGCTTTGCCGTCGCGGTCGTAGGCGAGCAGCTCCAGGCGGATCATGCCGGTATGCGTGCCGTCCGGAGCTGGTTGCAGCTGCACTTTTTTCCAGTCGATGAGGAAGTCGGCGGTGTAGCGGGTAGTTGGACTGGGGAGTTTGGGGTTGTAGCCGGCTCGGATGGCGGTGGGCTCCGGTTGGGGTGTGGCGGGTAGAACGCGAATGCCATAGAGGATTTGCGTGGAGCTGGGCATGCCGCGGGCCATGAGCTGGCGGAGCGGGGTTGGATCGGCTTTTCCGTCCGAATTGGCGGCAGAGACATTGGCAGATTGGATAGCGGTTGCGACTTTGCGCGACTTGTCGATCTTGTTCATGTCGTCGGCGTTGTACCCGCGCCGGTAAGCCAGGTTGTACTTGCCCGCTGACGTCTTGACTTCGATGCGGCGATACGATCCGTCCATCTTCTTGCTGGTAGGCGTATAGACCAGCGTGTAGTAGTGAGCGCCATGTTCTATGGCGTGCATCATGGCCGCATTCAGGTCGTTGGTGTTGTAAAAGGCCTTGCCGCCGGTGTCGGCTGCCAGTTGCTCCATGGCCATGATCTTGTCGGAGCGGGCTGCGTTCTCGTTCATATAAGGCGTCATGAAATCGCCAGACCGCTGCGACGGAACGGGGCCAGAGCGACTCTTCACCTCGCCGCCCTCCACATCGACCGGGCCATAGTTGTAGATGACGCCGTCGGAACCGTGGTCTACCATCATCCCCTCGGCGCCAATGGGATACACAGCCACCTTCGAAACGGTGAGCAAGTCGGCGGTTTCCTTCAGCGCGGCACTGTACTCACGTATCTGGCCAAAGGACTGCTTCTCCTTCGGGCTGGGAAAGACTGTAACCGGAAACGAACTCGAAAACCAGATCAGGTTTTTGCGCCCTGGGACGCCCGCGAGATACCGGCCTAGATAGTTCAACGCCTCCAGAGTCATAGCCGTCCGCTGGTCTGCCTTGTAGGCAACGAAGTCCTCCTGTAGGTCCGAAAGCGCTTCGAGGCCGGCGCCACCCATCTGCATGTCGGCCAGCCTTTGCTTATCCTCAATGTCTTCAAATTTTTCCTGCAGCGACCGCGTCACCGACATATCCGAGTCCATCTTGACGCCATTCTTCTTGTCGTTTACTGCGTCCCGCAGCACAGAGCTGTCCGTGGTAAATCCCTGCACCATCCGCAGCTTCGACCCCAGCACAAAGACAGCAATCCGCAACCCGGGCTGCATGGTTTTGAGGAAGTTGACCATCTGCTGATGAACGTAAGCCTGATCCGGCCGATCTGTGTTCAGCGTGTCCAGCAACAGCACATTGACCGAATCGCCCCCCGGCACGGGCGGGACGTTGGTGTAGACGTCGGGCGGCATCTTCGCCATAGCGGGCAGTACCCCCGGCGGCAGCGTTTTGGCCGTATGTTCTTCAAAGAAATCGACGGTTACCGGCTTGCCGTCTTCCAGCACCGTGAAATCCTGCTTGCGGAGGGCGGTTACCGGCTCGTCATGATCTCGGGTCACCACCACGTCAACGGCCACGGCACGGGTGTTGGCCTGGATGACGGGGACTGAGCTTTGCGTCTGGGGCTGGTTGGTCTGGGTAGACGGCGCGGCTGCGGAAAGCCCCAGGGATACGGCGGCGAGTAACAACGATGTAGGACGCATCGAAACCTCGGCTAAGTCTCCAAGTCTATACCGATTCTGACAAAATAGCGTGTAAGTGCTGGCTAACTTCCTAGCTTGCCAGGCTAGGTCTTGCGCCGTACTTCGCCTTCCAGCCGCCCGGTCCAGGCCAGGAAATCTAGCAGTTCCCAACGCGATTTCCAGACGAAGGCCAGCACATCGCGCCCGCGCAGGCTCTCAGCCTTTTTACCGGAATAGGTCTCGATCCGCCACTTGAGGTACTCGCTTCGCCAGGGAGCGAACCGGTGGCCTCGAGTTGCATTCCAAAGGAAGCGAAGCGGCGCAAACATGGGGAGATACCTCGCCTTTGAGTATAGAGCGCGAGATGTCTTCGCGTGCGGCCACCGGCACCATCCCGAACTATGGATTGCCTGCGGATGGAAGATGGAGGTTCCACGTGATAGCAAGAAGTAAAGTGAAAATACTCTAACCCTACAGTTTGTCGAAAAGACTGCCCTGTCCGAGCGACGCGATCACGTCAATCAAAGCCGACTGCTGCGATTGGGCCAGGGAAAGCTGCGTGGAAACTCCCGCAATATCAGCTTGCATCAGGTTGGTCTGAACAGCGGTCAATTGCGTGGCCTCTTGCGTTGCCGTCCCAGAAGCGCTGGTGAGGCGGGTGATGGAGTTATCGATGGTGACCCGCTGCTGGCTGACGAAGTTGAGCGCGGTGTTCAATGCAGCGGTGTCGGCGACGCCGCTGCCGGCAGTGCCGCTGGCGTAGTCGGCGACCAGATTGTTGAGCGTGCCCAAGACGTTGGCCGTGGCAGAGGTGAAGATCTGGTTTCCGGGCACATTGAGCTGAATTGATTGGCCGGTGGGCGAGACAAGCGTGTTCACGTCGCTGTCGCCGTTGTAGGTCACGGTGGCGGGAGTGGATGCGCTATTCAGAGTAAATGGGGTAGTTCCGGTCTGGCTGCCACCGAAGACATACTGGCCCTGATAATTGGTGTTGGCCAGCGAAAGCACTTCGTCGCGAATTCCAGCAATCTGGTTGGAGATAGCTTTGAGATCGCTCGAGTTCAGTGTTCCATTATTGGCTTGGCCAGCGAGCGAAAGGGCCTGATTCAACTGCGTTACTACGCTGCCCAGCGCGGAGTCGGTGACCTGCAGCATTCCCTGGGTCAGGCTGGTGGTCTGGGTGAAGGAATCATCCTGCTGAATGGTGTTGAGCAACTGGACATTCTGCGCCGCCGCCACCGGATCGTCGCCTATCGAAGTCACGCGCAGGCCGCTCGACAGCTCCTGGGTTAACTGCTCCTGGCTGGCCTGAGTCTGGTCCAGGGAACTGCTCAGGTTCACGACATAGAACGGATCGACTCGCATCTTTCTTCCTCGCTGGTTTGCGTGCGGCTTTGCGTTGTTGGCGATTGGGCAGTCAGGCGACGGCGGTTTCCACTCCCAGGTTGAGCGCTGAAGCCATAACGCTGTTGAGGATGGTGAAGGTCTGGGACGCGGCCTGGTACGAACGCTGAAACTCTTCGAGATTGCTGGCTTCGTCATCCAGGCTGACGCCTGAGAGCGAACTTACCTGGGTCTGCAACTGGGTCACCGATGCGGTCAACGCCGTGTTTTGCGTGGCCGTTTCGGAGACGGTGGCGCCGAGAGTGCTTACCAGGTTCGAGTAGAAGTTGGAAGGAGTCTGGCCGTTGACGAAGCTCTGCGTGGCCAGATTGGCCGCGGCCAGGGCATTCGAATCGTCTCCCATGCCCAGTCCTAGCCCGGCGGCGGCAATCTTGTTGGGATCGGTCATGACCACGGCCATCGCCGCGGCGCTGCCTGCCACCTGCGTGGGCGCGTTGAAGATATTCCCGGCATTGCCGTTGTCGCCCACCAGGTCGGTGCCCGCGTTGTTGACCGTGTTGACCTGCGTAGAAATGCTGTAGGCAAGCTGGTCGAGCGAAGCGAGCGTGGTGGGAATGCTCTGATCGCGGGCGGTCAGCAGGCCACCGATCTGACCGCCTCCCGTGGCGAGCGCTGCGGTGATATCCGAGGTGCCCAGGAAAAAGTGGGTGACGCCGTTGACCGAGCCGGAGGTGATCGGAAAAGAAGCGCCTTCGGATTCCAATAACTGGCCGCCGGTAGTGGTCACACTCAGCCCGTTTTTCTCAGTGGTGATCTGGTTGATTCCGATCAACTGCGAGAGCTGGCTCAGGTCGGACTGGCGCTGATCCTCAAGGACGCCCGCGTCCTGGTTGGGAGATGCCGATTGAATCTCCTGCGTGACCTGGGCCAGGGAGGAAGTGAGCGCGTTGACCTGCGACACGACCGTGGTTGTCGACTGATCGATCGAGGATTGTTGCGCATTGAGGCTCGCTGCGGCTCCTGAGATGTCCGCCGCCAGCGTAGTGGCGCTGGAGAGCACTTGTTGGCGTAGAGGGTTGCTGGCCGGGTCGGACTCGAGTTGCGTATAGGAGTCGAAGAAGTTGGTAATGTCGGTGCCGATGCTGCCGGTGCTGGTTGAGCTCGGGGCGGGCGTAAAGCTGCTCTGCAAAGTCGTCAACGCAGTCAGAAGAGAGGTCGACGAGGCGCTTAACTGCTGCTGCTGGTCTAGGCGCTGGTTGAGAACGCGATCCCGCTGGGAAACTCCGCCGGTGACTGTTATCCCGGCACCTTGGGCAAGACCGTTGAGGTAGATTGGCTGATTTTCGCTCCAGTTGGGGACTTCCCTGGTATACGACTGGTTGGAGGCATTAGCCACGTTGTTGGAGGTCACGTTGAGAGCCATCTGGTCGGCATCGAGCGCGCCGGTGATGAGGGCCATTGCCGAGTTAATTGTCCCCATAGTCTGACTTCCTTTCAACGCTGCTCAAGCCTCGGCTTGCTTCGGCTTCAAACGGGGCCCGCACTGCTCCGGCTTCGCGAAGACGCAGCGCGTGCAGGCGGGAGAGAACGGTGAGGTTGGCCCGCGTCTCGTAAAGGACGCGCCCCAACAGATTCACATCGTTCTCCACCTCGCGTAGGGCAAGCGCAGCTTCCGCTGCCTCCCCGGACAACTCGATCTCGCGATTGAGATCCGCGCAACACCTGGCCAGCTCTTCCAGGCGCTCGGCATCCATGGACACCAGCGCGGCCGTCGCCTGCTGCACGATTTGGCGAAGCGCGACGCCCGGCTTCAACTGCTCTTGCCAATCAACGATCATTTGCAACCATCCTGAGGTTCGATCATGTCGATCTGGAGCCGTTTGCGATCCATTTCTTCGCTCCTTGGCCCTATTTCCCAGGTGCCAGCATCGAGGCTATGACTTTTTGCGCAACATCTGAGGCCGCAACGTCGTAGGTGCCTGCCTGAAGGGCGTTTTGAATGCTAGCTACTTTGTCCAACCGGACATCGGAGGTGGACGAAGATTGGGCAACCTGAGTGGCCACAATGCTGAGTTGCGCTTTGTCGCTTGCCAGAGCCGCGCTCTGCGAAGGATTGCTGCTCTTGGCAGGGGACGCTGCCGGAGCCGGCTGAGCGGAAAAGATCTGGGCTAAGTTTTCAATTCCATTGCTGATGTTCATTCCTTGTTCTCCACACTTCCTTCATCGTCGCCTTTTCTAATCACTCTAGTCATTGGAATGACGATTTGGTGGTAGTTCCGTTCAGGGTTGCCGGTACGGATGGGTTCCCGGAATGATTACCTCTGGTGGTGAGTTGGTGAAGTATGCTCCTGGCAATGCCCAGTCCACCGTGTTCGGAGATGGCCTTCCCCAGGGCTTCTCCTGCAAAAGAACTCAGCGCGGAGGAGGAACCTTCCGCGTCGTCGCCGCCCAACAGGTCGTGGCCTGACTCGAGCGGCGCCATCAGTTCCTTCATCATCTGGGCTTCAAACTCGTGGGCGGCGCTTACCAATTCGGGCGAGGGCGCGGTTGAAGTGGCCGGAGTGGCGATGCCGGTCTGCGGCGAGACCAACGGTTGTGTGCGCAAATCGCTCATTACAAAACCTCCAGGTCGGCTTCGAGGGCTCCGGCTTCTTTCATTCCCTGCAGGATCGAGATCACATCGCGCGCGGTGGCCCCAATCTGCTGCAGCTCCTGAACGAGGTCCTCGACGGTCGCGCCTTGTTTCAGCTCGATCCGGTTTACCGGCTTGTCCTGAGCCTGAATGGTGGCCTGCGGGACGACCTGGGTCGTTCCCTGGGAAAAGGCGTTGGGCTGGGAGACCTTGTTCTCCACGATCACATTGATGGAGAGCCCCCCGTGCAGGATAGAAACGGGCTGAAGGCGCACCTCACCGCCGATGACGACCGTTCCGGTGCGCTCATTGACTACGACGCGGGCGCGGGGAAAAACCTCGATGCGCAGAGCCTCAATCTGATCCAGCAGCGCCGGCAGGTCCTCCGACGGCTCAGTCTCGATCTGTACCCTGCGGCTGTCGGAGACGTGAGCGCGATCGCTCTTCAAGGCAGCATTTATAGTCCCGGCCATGCGCACGGCGGTATGAAAATCGGCGTTGTCAAGTACCACGTTTACGGTTTGCATCTGCTTGAGTTCAAAGGGGACGATCCGCTCCACGATCGCTCCGGAGGGGAGGCGTGCGGTGGTGGGGTGATTGACCTGGCGGGAGCTGCCAGCAGCAGAGACCTGGTATCCGCCGAGCACCAACGGACCCTGCGCCTGGGCATAGATCTGACCATCGGGGCCGTAGAGCGGGGTCATCAGCAACATGCCGCCCTCGAGCGAGCGCGCGTCGCCAGCCGAGGAGATGGTCACGTCCAGCTTGTCGCCTGCGCGGCTGAAAGGCGGCAAGATGGCCTCGACAAAGACGCCGGCGATATTCTTCACCTGCATGTTGGCGGCGCTGTTGTTGCCGGTCTGGGGCACGGTGATGCCCATGCGTTCGAGGGTGGAGAGCAGGGTCTGAATCGGGTACCCGCCTTCTGCGCCGCGATCATGGCCTCATGGACATCGACTCCCCGGCCGGAGATCAGCCCTTCAATGGACATCTTGGCCTGCTGCTCCAGATGTTGCACCTCGCCTACCGCCTCGGTGAGCAGGTCGGAAAAGGGAGCAGGAGGAGCTGTCGCAGCCGTCGAAACCAGGAAGGCGCCGGCTACCGGGACTATTCCGCCACCGGCGCCACTCGCCGGTGGGGCCAGCGCCGGAGAGGACTGTGTTGCCGATGGCACGCTTAAAGACCCTCCGAAAAGCGAAACTGCCGCCTGCGCTACCGGTACCATCGCATCGTCTCCAGACTCATTGCGTTAAACGCGCGCCGATGGGCCAGAAATCTCATTTTGCAAGCTCCAGCGACGAGGCGATCATCGACTTCTCCGCCTGGACTGCGGAGGCATTCAGCCCGTAAGCGCGCGTCGCGCCCATCAGGTCCACCATCTCGGTAAGCGGGTTGATATCCGGATACGAGACGTAACCCTCGGCGTCGGCATCGGGATGGCTGGGATCGAAGCGCTTCAAGGGCGGCGCGGTATCCTGCACCACTGCGGCGATATGCACCCCAGGAGCCACGCGGGACGAGTCAACCAGAGAACCGGGAAGCGTATTCAGAACCGGGCTCAGCAGCTGCGCCGGCAGATACGCGACGCTCGTCCCGGCCTGGGGCGCGGGCAGCGAGGCACTCAGCTGGCTAGCAAAACTCGTATCTCCGCTGCCGGCGGCAAAGACCACGTGCTGGCGGTGATAAGGCACGCCGGCCTGCGTGCGCGTGGTCTCGGCGTTGGCCATGTTCGCCGCCACCACTTCGGCGCGCATGCGCTCTGCCTGCATGGCGTCTCCGGATTGATCGATCATGCCAAAGAGATTCACGGTTGCTTCTCCTGTTCCCGAATTTCCGATCAGCACCCTACTTGGAATCGGCGTGAATGGCGCTCATGAGTCCCGAATACTGGCCTTTGAGCAGGGCCACTCCAGTCTTGAACTTCAGTTGCGCCTCCGCCAGGTTCAGGCTCTCGCGGTCCATGGAGACGTCGTTTCCGTCGGGCCTGACAACCAAACCATCGACCTCGAAGACCCGGGGCGCAATCCCCCCGGCATCGTCGTCTGCAGCCATCACGCGCCGCATCTCGGCCTCAAAGTCCATCCCCACGGCGCGGTAGGCCCATCAATCAGGACGGAGGTCGATTTTGAGGCAACCAGGCGAATGCGGCGACTGACTTCGAGCATCACCGCGCTCGTCCCAACCAGTTCCGGGATCCGCTCCACAGCCAGGCTCTCTTTGCGGGGAAAGGAATGAGCCGATAGCACGCTGCCGGGCGCGTCCTCTGTCTCGAGGTCCCGAATTGGTCCGATCCGGGATGAAACCGTGTCCAAGGGAGCATATCGTTGCACCGGCTGGATCGGTGACGAGGTCGGCTTGCTCCGCAAGACCGACGCTCCGGCCGAGATTGGCCGGGCCAGGGGCGGCAACTGCCTCGGGTCAGCGGTCGCATCCAGTTCCGGGGCAGCCTGCCAGGCTGCTGTATCTCCATCCTGGCTGCGGCGCAGGGCGTGGAGCAACTCCTGATGATAGGGACTGCGGATACTGTCGGCGACGGTCGCGCCGTCGGTCATTACCAAGTCCACCTGGGGGTGTTCCTGGTGAAAATCCCTCAGAAATTCCGCAACTTCGAGGTCGGGTAGCCAGGGATCGATCAGCAAGGCCTCAAGCTGAGTTGCGGCCTGCGAGGCCACCCAGGCTTCGGCGCCGCCTGGCGCCTCGAGCACCTGCCAACGCAACCCGGTCAGGGACTGGCGCAGGCGCTCGCGCAGGCTGGCGTCCGGGCTGGCCACAAGAACGACTCTGGTCCGCGTCCGGGGCAAACTCAAATGGGTGTTCGGTTGGGTCATCGGCGTGACGTATGCAGCGGGAACTGGTGGCATGAATCTTTTTCCTCTCAACAACGTTTCGGTCCAGGCAATCTACGGGGAAGCTGAATTGCATCGGGATTGCATCCGGCGCGAGCATCAAGTCGGCTCCGGAATCCCCAAGGGCAAAGAATGGGTTACAGCTCCAGCTGACGGTTGTCCGGCCAGACCAGCTTGTCCAGAGATCAACAGCGGCACGGGCAGATGCATCTCCGCTTCGGCCGGAATCAGATACCCCTGGCCGCGCACCGTGCGCAACAGAAAGCCAGGCGGAGGATCCTTCAGCTTGCGCCGCAGGTAGTTCACGTACACATCGACGATATTGGTGGTCTGCGCCGGCTCCATATTCCAAACCGCTTCTAGCAGGTCTACCCTCGAGATGCACTGGCCGCGATTGAGCATCAGATGCTCCAGCAGTGCAAATTCCTTGTTGGTCAGCGAGATCAGCTCCCCGGCTCGCCGCGCGGTATGGTCCAGCCGGTCGACTTCCAGGTCGCCAGCGCGGAGGGTCAACCTGGCTTCGCGCTTGCGCCGCAGCAGGGCCCGGCAGCGGGCGCGCAGTTCATGCAGGCTGAAGGGTTTGACCATCATATCGTCGGCTCCCAGGTCCAGGCAGCGGATGCGGGTCTCAACTTCCTGGCGGCCGGTGAGAACCAGCACCGGCAGTTGTGGATCCAACGCGCGCATCTCCACCAGGACCTGCTCGCCATCCAGGACGGGCAAGTTCAAGTCAAGGATGGTCAGATCGGGCATTTCATTGCGAAAGGCTTCCAGCGCCTCGGCGCCATCGCAGGCGGCGCGCACGCGATGGCCATCCGCTTCCATGCCCCTGGTCAGGAACATGACCAGCGCCCGGTCGTCTTCGGCTAGTAAAATCCTCATGAATTCGCACCCCTGTCTCGAGCAGTTGCGAGGCATACGCCGTTTGCTGAAGGGCATAAACGGATGCCACACCTCCACATTCCGCGAAGAGAGCGGCAGCCTCAAGAGAAATCCATGAGGAAAATCTAGGGGCTTCCGAGATTGGGAGAAATTCAAAAGCATTCCCAAAAACGCTTCTTTCCCGGACACTTGTGAGGAAGGACCAATGGGAATCGTCCCATATTCCATCCAAATCTCCCGTCTAGGAGCCTAGAGAAGGTACAGCGAAAATAGTTCTGGCAATTTCGCTTTTCATTCGCTAGAATGCGCGCATGGCTGTTACACGCAGGCAAAAAGAGGTTCTCGACTTCCTGGAGTCGTTCGTCACGCGGAACGGCTACTCGCCTTCCTTTGAAGAGATCGCCCGGGGGCTTGACCTGAAGTCGCTGGCCACCGTCCACAAGCACATCACCAACCTCGAAAAGAAGGGGCTTTTGGACCGGGTGCATAACCGCAGCCGCTCAATTGACGTAGTCCCTGCCGGCACACGTACCCGCACCAGCGAACGGCTGCCGCTGATGGGCAGAATCGCCGCCGGACTGCCCGTCGAAGCGGCTGAAAACGCCGAGAGCATCTCACTGCATGACGTAGTTGGCAATAAGGATGTATTCGCGCTGGAGGTTCGCGGCGACTCCATGCGCGACGAGCACATTATCAGCGGCGACTATGTGCTGGTGGAGCGCACGCGGACGGCGCGGCAGGGCGAGATCGTGGTCGCGCTGGTGCGCGGCTCGGAAACTACCTTGAAACGGTTTTACCTGGAGGGCAGCCAAGTGCGCCTGCAACCGGCCAATCTGGAGATGGAACCGATCTTCATTCCAGCCGCGCAAGTCGCGATTCAGGGACGCGTACTTGGTGTTCTGCGCCGTTACCGCTAGCTTGTGGTGGTCTACAGACACAAAAAGAGCGGCCGGAAGCAATCTGCTCCCGGCCGCTTTTCTTCGTCCTTAGTTCACGCCAGCCGCAGCGACACTCGCTACGCTGGGCGTGCCCGCCGCGAGAACACGATTGACCTTCTCTTCGATCACTTCGCGCGGCACATACCCGACAATCTGGTCGGCAACCTTGCCGTTCTTGAAGATCAGCAGTGCCGGAATCCCACGGATTCCGTAACGTGACGGGGTGGCGCCGTTCTTGTCCACATCCACTTTGGCAACCGTCAATTTGCCGGCGAATGTAGTTGCAATCTCCTCGACGAACGGGGCAATCGCTTTACACGGGCCGCACCAAGCCGCCCAAAAGTCCACCAGTACAGGCTGCTCCGATTGCAGCACGTCTTTGTCAAAGGTTGCGTCGCTAACTTCAATCACTGCGTTTCCGGCCATTTGTCTCCTCGCGGTTCCCACTCTGAAACTTGCTTCACACAGTCAGTCTAACCGCACTTGCCACTTGATAAGATGCAAATGATTGCCGAAAGTCGCAACCTGGAGCCTCAGCCGTCATGGCATGGCAAGCCGCATTGTGAGTTGAAAGCAAATAAAAGCGCCCGGATCCCCTTAAGGAATCTCGGGCGCTAGAGCAGCCCTCCCCCAGAACTGCCCACACGGTGAATCTAGGTTTTCTTACCCCTAAATGCAAGAAATCTTAGGTAATACCAAAAGTAATCACCAAAGAGGGACGCGAACTGACCAAAGCGGGTTAGAAGTGTGCACTAAGACTCGTGTCATCAGTCTCTGAAGTACGCGCCATTCGCGGCTTTTCCACGATGATTACTCAGGTGGTTCGCCGCCGCCGCGAGATTCGAAGGCAACGGTCAGAATTTCGGCTTCTACCTGGCCGTCGAATGCTTCTTGAACAGTTACTTTTGTGCTGGTTTCCGCCCCTTCGCCTGACAGAATCAGCAGCACCGACGGCCCCGCGCCGCTTAATGCCACTCCTAAAATGCCGTTTTCCCCGGCCAACGGCAAGAGAAGAGGCAGCAACGGACACAAATCGGCGCGGTACGGCTGATGGATCCGGTCCTGCATTGCCGGACGCAGCAGATCGCCGCGCCCCTGAGCGAAAGCTAACCCCAGCAGGGACGCAGCCTGAATATTAGCTACCGCGTCAGCTCGCGAATAGCGCTCCGGCAAAACGGCGCGAGCCTTGCTGGTGGCCAACGGAGCGGTGGGCAGGACGACCATCGCTCGCCAGTTCGCGGGAGGTTCGACGCGCGCCGCATGGACACGGTTGCCTTCGCAAGCAGCCACTACCAATCCGCCCAACCAGCAAGCCGCAGCATTGTCTGGATGGCCTTCCTGTGTGCAGGCTTCTGCAAGAATTTGCTCGCTTGTCCAGTCGAGCCCGCCAAAATGGGAGGCCAGCGCGATGGCCGCAAGGCGTCCGGCTGCCGAGGAACCGCAGCCCATCCCCAGCGGAATCTGATTCTCCATGCGAATCGCCAGCGGAGCCGGTTCGCGGCCTTCCCGTTCCAAGACCCTGCGGTAGGTATCGAGGAGCAGATTGTTTTCAAGTTGCGAGCACAAATCGG
>Ga0206815_1149_pt1 | contig 17967 bp, 20 predicted proteins | sample Alteio_BWOrgCont_91_FD_152864 | JGI IMG/M metagenome (GOLD analysis project Ga0206815, IMG submission 152864) | Enriched cells from forest soil in Barre Woods Harvard Forest LTER site, Petersham, Massachusetts, United States -... | ecosystem: Environmental > Terrestrial > Soil > Temperate forest >...
GAAGATTAAGGGTGGGATTATAGGGATTTCAACGGGCACTTCCAAGAGTCTATTGGGCCACGTGGGTATTTCTCAATCTCGAGTGATGCTCCGCAATCCATGGTTTTAAATGGTCAATCAAGACCTTTGGTTTCGGACAATTGGGCAGAAGAACCGGACTTTGGCTAGCCGTGTCAATTTCAACGATTCCAAAATCGAGAAGAACCGCGAGCCAGTTTTGTTGAAAACTGAAACGGCGGATCGCCGTCAACGGTATCGAAGTGACCCGTCGAAAAGGAAACCAAGACTCAATTCGAATCTCATGTTCGGTCAAAATATAGCGGGTTCCGATTTGCCAAAATTGATGGTAAAGCGCGGCAGCGATAGCAATGAAAAGGAATCCTCTTTGAGCCCAGAAAAGGCCCAGATCGGCCCAGGCCGTGGGTAAACCACGGAGATTTTTAAACACCTCGTATAAGTAGGGTGGTATCCACGCGAAAAAGAGATTACATGCGTACCAAAAAAGACCAACCAAAATATAAGTGTAAAGCGTGACCCACCAGGATGGCATTTCTTTAAAAAGAATTCCCTTCTCCATCACTTTTGGAGTGACGTCTTTTTTAGTTAAAGATGGTACTTTCATACAAACCCCTTTTCAGATGCGGTACTTTACCAGAAAAATTGAGGCTCTGCAAAAACAGAAAAAACCCGCTATTCACTCGTTTCCAGCGTCTGGTCCAGCTTTTCCATCGTCGTATCCGCTAAAAGTGCTTTAAAAATTTTAGTCGAATCCTCAATCCCCAATTCGCTGCGAATCAAATAGCCCTTGCCGATTTTAATAATCATCAACGCCGCCTGGTCGGGATGCTGGGAGAGAGCCAGTGGGATTTTCCAATGAGACGATTTGGGAATTAATCCATGCCCCACCGTGCCCCAATCCTGATTGCCCGCGATACCTAAAATTTCAGGCAAGGTCTGGTTTTGTGCCTGATTTAATTTATAAATCCAAAGATGGTAAGCGTTAATCTCGTCCGCGGTTTTAGAGGTCAGTTTAAAAACCGTTTGGTTGGCCGTGACATACTTGGCCGGCACCTCAAAATAAAGCGACTCAAAGTGGCGGGTCGTCTCCTCGTTTTGGGTTCGAACGCCCAGTTGCACCCACTTTTCCGGCGTCTGAACCATCAGGGCCATTCCGACCATGTTGTGGCCCGTGTTCACCCGAATCCACAAACGGTGGTCTGCGCCTGGGACAGTTTTAAGAGTGAATTGATAGTAACCCTTGAATCCCCACCCCTTATCTTCAATCAACTTATCCGGTGAGTTCCCCTCAGGTAACTTTTGGGTTTCCTCAAAGGTAGCGCCTTCAAAGATTACCGCGTGGTCTTTTTCCGATCCAGGATTATCCACGCTCAATTCGTCCAAAAGCGATTGCTTCACGGAGGATTTGGAGATGTCAGCCACCACCGCCTTATCCGAAACCGTTCCCTCTTCCCAACCGCCATGCGTCATCGCGATCAGCCAATCCGGCAATATTTCCCGATTCGGATAGGAAGGCCCAATAAAGAAGATGCCGCCGCCCTTGATATAGTTTTGAACCGCTTTGGCGATTTGAGGATCCGCCCAATAAGAAACCGGTTTGAAATGATGTTTGCCCGATGAAAAAACGCCCCGGCCTAAAATGGTCAACCGCTCTTTAGAGCCGCCCTTCTCGTCGAATAATCCATCCGCGATGTCTTTGGAAGATATAGGTAAATCCATATCTAAAAAGCTGGTGGACTTCGTTATTTTTAACAGCGTATTCAGTTCGCTGCGGGCAACGGTTAAGAATTTTTCGGGATCAGTTTTTTTATACCGATGAAATATCCCCGAGGGTGAAGTCAGCAATAAAATATTGGCGCTGTTCGTCACATAGGGGTCTGGCTGAAATTTTTCAGGAGAGGGCGGATTTAATTCGTCCGATGGCAAAACTGAATCTTCCACCACCACAAAAGTCACGTCCTGGGTTGCTTCCAGCGAGAAACTACACTGGCCTTCTCGTCCGCGTCCCGCCAAAAGGCTTTTATCCCATGTCACCACACCCACCGTCTCGATTTTATCCAAAAGATTGTGGTCAGCCCAAAAGTCCACCGTCACATTTAGCGGCTGTCCCTTGACCAGGTGAAAAGTGCAGTTCCATTCCTTCGGGCCGTTTCTTTTCATGTCGACGGAGACAGCGGATCGGCCCACCATTAAGTTCTGTGCGCTTAAATGGCTCCGGTCCAAGGGCATATGGGGCGAGAAAACCACCCGGTTATTGCCGGCGTCCGGCGCGAAACCAAGAAGATACTCGAGGACGGACTCAGTATCCAATCCACCTTCCCATGGTCTTACCCGGCCGCTGGCGCCTATGCCCCAAATCGGCGGATTCCAGGGATGATAATCGCCGTCATACATTTCGGCGAACTCGCCGGATGGCGTGGCCGTTTTCAAAACCGCCTCATAGGCTTTTCCCGCCCAGGCTAAACGTGCTTTGCAAAAATCATAAAGAAGCTGTCCGGGATTCATGCCCACAAAAAAACTCATCGTCGGCGTGGTTTTCCAAAAGCCGTCTTTTTTTCCTAAGGCGGGATAGGCGCTGGTAAAAGCCCTGACCGATCTTTGCAGGGTATAAGGAGTGACTCCCAAGGGATCCAAATCGTTGCGGGCATAACCGCACCAAAGCGGATTCAAAAGAATATTCGCGAAGGGAGCGTTATAAAGCGGTCCCAAAAGGGATTGGGCGGGCGACCAATAACCGTCTTTGTCATTCCAATAAACCGCCTCCGCTTTCGCTCTTACCCGATCCGCCAGTTTTTGCAGCTGCGACACGTCTTTATCCATTTCCATAAACTTGCCCATGTAAGCCAGATGGTCCGCGGCAGAAACCAGGTCAAAACTTGAGTCTGTGGAAAAAGCGTAAGTCGAAAGATCGTAATTAGGAAAAGACGTGTCATCAAACACACGGGATTCCAGACACCAAAGATAAGTCTCGTCTCGATGGAAAAAATACTGGTCGTCCACGTTCACCTGGCCCACCACACAGCGCTTCAGAAAATTCCAGCGCGAACGGACAAAGTCGATATCGCCGGTGGAAAGGTAATACCACCAATATTGTAAAACAATCCAATTAGGCGTCTCCGCGTGCTCCACATGCATGGTGGAAGGGTCTTTCAGGTGAAAGTCCAGGGGATAATCCACCCGGATGCTGTTCGGCAAAGAACCCATGGTCGTTCCCACGCCGTAAAAGAAGTCCATAGCTCTTTTCGCCTCCGCTGGATGGCCCGTTTTGAGAAACCAGCGGATCGGCCCATTGTTGTCCCTGATCCAGGTGTAGGAATAACCAATTAAGGGAGAAAACCCGCCCGTGCGGGATTGCTGGCATTTGAAAATGGTGGACTCAATATCAAACAGGTCAACTATTTTCCCGTCGCCGCCAAACTCCGTGCCCTGCGCGAACCAGTTTTGATAATAGTTGTAAGTTTTATCCAGCAGGTCCAGCGCGCCTTGTTTACGGATGTCCGCGGTCAGGTCATCATTTTCTTTTCCCGAACGGGCGGAGGTTAGAAAAAAAGCAGCCCAGGTTTCTTGTCCCGGTTTTAAAGCCGGCACGCTGTAATGAAGCTCGTTATCCCAAATGCGGATATTTTTCGTTCCAAAAGAACCCAGCCGCCACAGGGTCCGCTTCTTGGCGTGAGCAGCCTTTTGGTCGAACACCAAATCATTCCCAATTTGGCGCGGCTGAATTTTAACATTCCAGGCAGACTGCAGTTTAAACGCGATATCCAAATCGCCTTCCCTCGTTTCGCCCGTATTGGTGATGTGAACCAGCCGGATAAGCGCCGCGGGATTATCCCAATGATCCTCCACGCTCGTGACCGGCGCGAAGTCATAACTTTCCACCACAATGCCCTTGCCCTCGGCGTGAACCCGCACCACACCTGACCGCTTCACCCATCCGATTTGCTGCACTGGCGTCCAGGCGTCCACACCCGCCCGGGTCACGCTCATTTTGAGTGAACCCAAATCCGGTTCCTGATAGGAGTCGCCATAAAGGTTGGACCATGACCAAAGCGGCGTCGCCAATCCCACCAGCGCGAAAGTTTTGCCGTTGCCGATACAATAAGCTCCCGCCGTATTCATGGCGTAAGATTGCTTTTCCAGGTCATAGGTTTCATTCCAGCTATAAAGCGATTTCAGCCAGGGCCTGTCCTGTAAAATTTGTTCGCCCGCTTTTTCCAGAACTCCTTTGATCGAAGGTGTGGGCGTGACCAAATAAGGCGGTAAATTGGTCACCGGTATGCCCACAGGATCCGTCACCTCAATCGTGGTGGGCGCCTGTTGCGACTCATCCTGTGACGTTGACGAATCGGTTATCGCCGTGGGTTTATGGCTCGCGGGCGAACCGACCGCTTTGGCATCAACCGTAGTGACAAGCGATTCCGTCTCCATCTGTGGAGTTTCGTGATGAACGGGTGTCTGGGCTGAAACGACCAACGGCAGACCCCAGCCCAGCATTCCTAAAATAAATACCCGCGCGGCCCAATGTGTTCTCATGGTTTTTGGTTGTCCTCATCTTCAGAATCCATCAGCGCAGTTGTTTTTGGCTTTCGCACTTCATAGAAATAAACATTTTTATGATAAATCACAGGCTTTAACTCAAATCCATTGAAAAAATCCGTCAATTGACCCAGTGGAAGATCCATCATTTTTTCCAGTCTTATGCGCCAGGCGTCTTTTTCGTCCACCGCTTCAGTTAAAACCCAAACCCGATGATGATGTTTCCATTCTTGTTTAAAAATATCCGTCAAATCACCCCAGGGATCCAAAGACACCGGAGTCGGGACAAATCGCGGGTTTTTGGATAAATTCAGTTTATTGGAAGCCTCTTCGGCTTTCGCCATTAGCCTGTATCTTTTCAAAAAGGCGTGCAGGCTCAAATATTTTCTTTTCTTATAGCGGTCAATATAAAAAGGAATGGTGTTAATTCCGTCCAACACTAAAAGGTCTTCCGGTTCGACCTTCCAATCGATGGCGTTCAACAGCATTTGATGACCATGAACCGCCGGTTTCGCTTCTTCCACCGCGACGGCGGGCATTCCAAAGTTTTTGACTACCGACGAAAAATTATAAAAAAATAATAAAGCCACCACACCAGCCCACAGACCCATCACCAAAACTCGATTGGCGCCATAAAGCACCGGTTGACGAAAAACACCGGTTAGATTTGAAACAACCACACCCATCAAAATCCAACAGGGCACCGTGGAAGAAACCCAAAACTCGATGTTCCATGGTTCCCACCATATAAAGAAAGGCACAAAAGCCAGCAACCATAAAAAAGCCACCCAAATCGTTTGTCTTTGGTTTTTCCAAATCGATCCAAAACGAATTACCAACGCGGCCAGCAAAAACCAAAGCGCGTAAATCAAAAGCGTTTCAGTTGTGGAAAAGGTAAGAGGGGCCGCCATTGTCTTCAGTGGTATGTTTTCCTGAAGAAAGGCTTTCACCATGGCGAATCCGCCCTGATTGATACCCGCCTGTTCTAAATGCCCGCCCCATTGCTGCACGTGAAAGTAAGAAAACACCCACCACATCCACGAGGCGTAAGTGAGGCGTACGCAGGCAAACCGGCCCACAAAACCATAAACCCCCAGCACGCTGAGCGTGAGCGCGATCAAATAATAAAAAGTAATTTTCGCTTTATCCCAGAGGCTTTTTTCCCGAATGAGCCAAATGCCGCCCACAAAAGCCGGGATTAAAAGAATGTTGGTCTGATGACCCAAAACCGCCAACCCGTGCGCAAAACCTATCCACCAGCCAAACGCCGGCCGGGCTTTTTTTTGAAAGGTTAAAACATACCAGGCGAACAACGGGGTCACGGTAGCGAATATGCGGACACCCGGCGAAGTGGAAAAATACCAATAGCTGAAAGAGAAGGACAGGCCCAGGGCCGAAAGCGCCGCGATCACCCGGTCATTGGTTTCACGGACCATCAAATGAAAAGCGATTAAAATGCCCAGTGAGCCGGTCATTAGGTCAAAAAACTGCAGCGTGACCAACCCATCCCATTCGGCTCCGTGAGCCTTCCCCCATAGAAATAACAACCGGCCCAAAAAAGTATAAATGAGATGGTGGGGATGAAAAAGATCCCAGAGAGGTGTGTGGTCCCTTTCAATATGCGAGGCGAAAACCATGCCGTCATAGGTGTAATTCAAGGGAATGTGGGATAAATATATGAAGACACAAAAAAGCCACAGCCCAAAACCCAATAATAAGGTACTGGCCGGCTTGTTCCACTCACGCATTAAAAAGATTCCTTCTATTCATTCGTTGGGGGAAACATCAAAGCTTTGGCTTTTTGGTACTCCGCGTCAAAACCCGCCATCAACTCAGGATAAACCACGACCCGTTCGGTCCGTGATTTTCTGTTTTTAATCCGGACATCCTCAATCAATAAATAACGCCCCGACCGGGGTGAGTCCTTAATCGTAAAGCGGTATTCCCCGCTTTTCACCGGCAAGGCCGATTCATAAACTGTCTTATTTTCCGATTCCATAAACCCTCCTCTTGAGCGACGGCATCATATCACAGGGACTTGGCCATCGCTGCGGGACTTCTCACCCGGAAAGACTTTAAAGGGCTTTATTTTAAGCGCTTTTGAAATCTTGAACCCACCCCTTTACTTTCCCAATTTGCTTTTCATAAGATTTAAATAAGCCCGTAGAAAGGTAAAAAGTCGTTTCTCGCGTTTTCACTCAATCTCGAAAACGCATAAATCCCCGTCCTTTCCCCGCCCTATCCCTTCTCCATGGGGATTACCTTTTTAGAATAAAAGGAGGCAAGTCATGTCGATGACAAAAGAAATGGTACTGGAAAAGATGAAGGATAAAAACGCGGTAGTCTTAAATGTTCTTTCTCCTGAAGCTTACGAGAAAATGCATATTCGAGGTTCTTTTAACGTGTCCTTAGCCAATAATCCCGTGACCTTCGTGAAAAGAGTGGAGATGCTCTATGGAAAGCACCGCTTTTTTATCACCCATTGCACCAACGTGGGTTGCGGCGCCGGGCCCTCCGCGGCAAAAGCTCTTCAAGAAAGCGGCTTTGAGGCCGAGGATTATCCCGGCGGCATCGATGAATGGTACGCCTCGGGATTGCCTGTGGACGGAACTGAAGTTCCGCACCACGCGATGAACTAATTGGTGCGCGGAGGCGGCCCGCCTCCCTCATCCGGCGGGGGCGGGCACCGGGCGTAACAGTGTACTTATTGATCACTTCAAAAGGAGAACCTAATGCCGCAATTAAAAACTAAATCCAAGACAACCAGAATAGAAACCGCGAAGAACCCAACGGATCAAAAAACTATTCAAGAAACGGCTTATTACCGCTGGCTTGAGAAAGGAGCGTCCCATGGAGCGGATTGGGAAGATTGGTTCTGGGCCGAACACCAAATGGAAAAAAATATTTTTGATCGGGACGCTGAGCCGTAAAAAACGCAGAAACCCGCCGGCGAATCCGCCCACCTGGTTTTTTACGGTGCCGCTTTGTTTGGCCGGAACCTTCTGTGTTTCCCTTTTGAACTTGGCCGATTATGCCTTTTCGCGCCACAAATCATCGAGGCTGGCCTCTGGCCCCCCCCATCATCCAAACCGAAACTTCTTGTAAAATCAGCGATCTTCTGGATAAATGCTGACGCATAAGTTTTCAAATCCAGGAGGTATGTTTTGACCAAGAGCGAAATGCTGACGACGTTGGCGACTAACACGGGCTTTAAGAAGAAAGAAGTTGAAACCATGATGGATGGCCTGAAGAGCCTGATTTATACCACTTTGAAAAAAGAAAAGATCATCAAGCTCGACGGTTTGGGTGTGTTTCAATTGAAGGATCGCAAAGCCCGCATGGGCCGCAATCCCGCCACTGGCGAAACCATCAAAATTGCCGCCAAGCGCGTCATTAAGTTCCGCGTGGTCAAGGCCTTGAAGGATGAAGTTTTAGGGAAATAGTTTGCAACTCGTAAAAATCAAAGGGACACTCGGTTACCGGGTGTCCTTTTTTTGTTGCCCAATTTAACAGTAAAACTTTAACCCTGCGATAAAATTTGAAACTCTTTCGCCGTGCAGACAATCGTCTGGGCCGCGAAAACTTTTTCCGTCAAAACCTTGTGCACTTCCGGATCCGGATCAAAACAGGCGTCTTTCACCACATAACATTGAAAGTCCAGGTCGGACGCTAACCGCACCGTGGACAAAACAATCCCGCTGGTCGAGATGCCGAACAAAACCAAATTTTCAATTCCCCTCGACCGCAAAATCATCTGCAAGGCGTTTCCCGCGAAGGCTCCTACCCGGTGCTTATAAATCACCATGTCTCCTGGTTTAAAGATGGAAGCGTCAACATTCGTCGACTCCGACCCCTTGATGAAAAGTCCCTTTTCTTTCACCGTCATGAATCGTTTGTTCGTAGCGGATATCTCCGGGTAGCCCGGTTCAAAACCAATGCCCACGTGGTAAATCGAAAATCCGCCTTTTCGGGCGGCGTCTATCACCAAAGCCGCGTTTGGCAGAATTGACTTCGCCGCGGGATGAAAGCCAAAGAGGCCTTCTTGAACATCTAAAGACAACACAGCGGTTTTTTTAGGATCGAGTTTCATCATTACCCTTTAATTTTTAATTAATGATTTTGCGAATGACCAGCGGATTTATCCAGAAAGTAAACAACCCCTGCCGCTCTGAGGGCATTGCGCCAGTCAGAAAAACCCCGGTGAACCGCCGCATTGTATAAGCTCGGCTCCCGGCGGGCAATATAGTCAGCGGAAAGATCTATTTCCAATTCATCCAATTGCTTGATTCTTTTAACGACAATCCTTTGTGACCAGTTCCCCATCTCACTAACCCCGCATTCAAGCGTTATTACCGTTGGCACAATCACTCAAAACCATCTGCCAGACTTATTCAGTTTACTCCTTCTTCAATGCCTAGCAAGCCTCTCAAATCAGTTAAAACCGTGCAAATATCGGCCAAAAATATCCTCGCCTGCGCCGAACCTTCAAAGTCAGGCGTGCGCTTTGGTTGTGCCCAATTAATTATTAAAAAATTGGGCATTCCACTTTTGATTCATATCATCATTGGACTTTGCCGACCCGCCGGCTCTGGAACCCAACATAAATTCGTCACAGAAATTACGCTTGGCTTTGTCTTTCACCGGCTCGGTGGTCCGGCTGGTACATTGATAAACGGCATGGTCAAACAAAGAGCAATTTAAACAGCAGTGCATATCCGCGCCGCACTTCACACAGGTTTCGCTCCGGCCCGGTTGTGATCCTGGTGCCCCATCCCATAATTGTCCGCAGACGTGACACGACTTCACGCGGTCTTACCCTGCTGGTCCATCCGGCTGCGCACATAATGCAGGGTGTCTTTTAAGCTGTAGAGCATCGGCATATAGTTCGAAGAAACTTTCATTCGGTTGGTACGGTTTTCCAAATGCTTCATCAGGGTTTGCATTTCCTCAGTGGGAGGTTGATCGCCCAGCTTATCGATTTCCCTCTCTATCCAATGCAATTGTCCATAAATGACATACATCTTGCGTTGAATTCCCCATCGGTAAAAGGAGATCAACCCTTTAACCAGGGGGTAAAGCAAACCCAGCACGGGAATGGCTAAAATCAACAACTGTTCCAATAACGCGGCTAGCCAGAAAGGCAGGTAGCGCTGTAAAAACGGTTTGCCCGATTTGAAATATTGTTTGGCGTCGCCGCTCAAAGGCACTTCCAACGACTCCGGCGCGGGAAACTCGCCCGCTTTTGCGAAAACTCCGGCCCTGGCGTGAATTTGGCTCGCGCTTTCCATCAACAGATATTGAATCGCCGGATGCAGGTCATTACGCACAATCATGCTGGTCTTGGTGGCCAGCAGGGTTGTCGCCCGTGATGGTCTGTCCGTCTCTAAATTCGCCGCGCCTTCCGGCATGACCAGCTTGTACAACGAGGGAAAACGGGCCACATAGGCATCCGCCCGGGAAAAATTGGCCAAATAAATTCCCTTATCGTTAATCAAATCCCGCACCACCGGTGAGGCCAGGCTCTGCATGAGAATAGCCGCGTCAATCGTGCCCGCCTGCAATTGCTTCTGGGTCTCTTCCGGCGAAAGATTCAGCTCGTTGACCGGGTTAATTTCCAGCGCTTTGCGTTTGATTAGCTCATCCACCAGCGCCCGCGAATCACTTCCCTCGGGCCCCACCGAAACTCTTTTGCCTCTCAAGGCTTCCAGCACTTTATCGCTGGTCAGCTTATGCGAGAAAAACCACATAGGTTCATAACCCACCGTTCCCAAAGACATCAGCGAAGACGCGTCCTCTTCCTGCGCCACTCCCCCTTCCACAAATCCCACCTGCACACCCGATTTGGAATCCCGCAGCTTCGCCAGGTTATCCACCCCGCCAAGCGTCTGCACCAATCTCACTTCGATGCCTTCTTTGGCCAGTAACCGCTTATAGCTTTTCCCGTAAGTGTCATAAGCGCTTCCATCCGGCCCGGTGGCCATGGTAATGGTATGGGGCGGCAGGGGAAAAAGGATTGAGAAAAGCCAAACCAGTCCCGACACAATCAAAACCGCTGAAACCACAATCACGATCATCGTTTTGCGCGGCGGAAGGGCTCCCGGTATCCCGCTGGGCGCAAAAATCTTTTTGTTTGAACCAGCGGCAAAAGGATTCGAAGAACCTTCGGGATGGTTATTAGTTGGTTTGCTCATATAAGACGCGCTCCTTGAATAATATCTGACCTTTTGAGGGCACTAGTTTAATAGAAAAATCGGCGTTAGGCAGTTCTGTTTTTTATTTGGCGGCGCGATGTTTCCTATTGCGCCGCCGCGCGACCTCCAAAAGAATAGCCCCGTATTTTTCAATCGAGTGATCGCCGATCAACCGGCCCCATTGCAGGCTCAGCAGACACCAAAGCTGAAACGCTTTACGCACCCAGTAACCGGCCGTGCCCTCAATCACCGTGGAAAGTTCATGGATATAGCGGAAATCCCCAATCTGGGCGAAACCCATGGAAAAAAATGGAACCGCCGGCACCACATCGTCCGAGTGAACCATTCGATAAACTGGCACCTTATAAAATTCAATCACACCCGCCAGATCGCAAATCCGCGGCGCACCAAAGGTGTAACAGGCTGCCATCTTGTCCACATCGGGATAATTCATCACGCAAACCGTAGCCATGGCTCCGCCTAAACTGTGGCCTGTCACATAAATCGGCAGGTCAATCCCCCTCAGCGCCGCGGTAATGTCATCCAAAAGCGACCGATAGGCTTTATAAAAACCCTCGTGATAAGTCACACCGTTTCGCTTGTACCACCAAAAATTTAAATCCGCCAGGACCGTCTTTAACTCTTGGGGCACGGTTCCCTTAAAAGCCAAAACCGCGTATTTATGTTTTTTCGACAGGGCCACATAAGCGGTCATTTCATTCAGGCTGAAATCTTTGATTAGTTTTAAATCTCCCGCCGCCAACGCCTTTTTCAATTGGCTTTTATTTTCCACATAAGCCAATCGGGAACATTCCGCCATAATCCAGGCGGTCCGGTCTGAATAAGCCGCGCGTTTCACGGGGTTGTTTAAAAGGTCAATGTCTTTTTCGGGAAAGAATTGCTGCGGATCGATGCTGGGCAAGCGAAGCTCCTTGGCCGAGGTCTTGAAGTCGACCGCCCAAGTTTAGCCCAAGCGCTTTATTTGTGGTTAATAGAAGGTAATATTTTATTTAGTGGCAGGTTTCAAAGGTGTCCAACGAGTCACGGCTTTCACGAACTAAACGAACCAGATCAGCTTCCATCAGCAGGCTAAAACCTTTCTTTTTCGAAATGTTTTCCGCCCAACCGTAAACCTGTTTCAGTTTGGCTTTAACGGATACTTTTTTGGGGCTAAGACCAAATAGTTCCCGGGTTTCAGCGTCATTAAAGACTCTATCTTTATCAATCACATCCAAACCTTCCAGCACCGCCTGCCTAAAGACAGTCTCTTTGGCGCTACGCATCTTTCGGTTCGATATTTTCATTTTCTTCTTTGGTTTTGTTTTCATCACTGTGCCTCTTTCGTCCTTTCCAATGTTTTACCCTAAAGCCTCACTCTGCGTACTCCGTGGTAAAACGCCTTTTGTTATCCGTTCTTATTCTCTTTCGCCAAACCTATTTAAAATTAAAGTCTTCAGCGAATCGCGCGCGTCAGTGGCGTCTTCCCCCTCGAAAATCAAAGTCAACTCCGACCCATAACTGGCGGCCAGAGCCATGAGATTCAAAAGGCTTTTACCGTTCGCGTCGCTATATTGGTTCCTCACCAAAATCCGGCATTTGAATTTGGAGGAAGCTTTCACAAACATCGCTGCCGCCCTCAAATGAAATCCCAGACGGTTCACAATTTTTACCTTTTCCGTAATTTCCATTCCAATGCCTCCTTGTTGATCACAACAATAGATTAAAAATTTAAAATCTAATGTTGTGTTTTCGTTAGGTTTGTTAGAGCAAGGCTTATGCCAATGAACCGGGAAAAGTGAAAGGGCTTTCAAGTCAGGGTAAACGATGCGAAAAAATAAATCCCCTTCATTTTTTTGTAGCTACCCACAAAAATGTAAGAACACACACAATCCCACACCGTTCGTTACAATAAAGTAGCTCAGCGCCGACCGGAGAAAAAACGATTTTCGTGAAAAATAAAAGCGGTTTCATTTTCTGAAAACGCTTTTATTTCAAAGGTTTGTTGTACGTCCCCAAAATGAGCGGTAGTGTTTTATATGGCCGCTTTAACCCAAAAACTTTCCAGTCCTCCCGCCAGCCAGCCTGACCGGCAAAAACACCATCGCGTCCCTTACGATGATCAGGTAACCCTATTCCCCGTCATCGAATCCAATGGTCTTTTAGAAATTCCGGAAAAAAATCTCAAGGCCCAAAGCCGGGACCTCAGCGAGAGCGGTATCCGGCTTGAACTCAAAAGAAACCAGCGTCCTACGCCCATCGTCAAAGTATGTTTCAATCTGCGCGGGCTCAAACCCCTGACTGTTTACGCCAAATTGATATGGAAAAAAGGCAGTACCTTCGGTTTTCAATATATTGTCCTGGATGACGCTGACCGAAACCAAATTAAGGAATATGTGAAGCATGCCCGAGGCGGAATCTCGGACTTGGGCGTGGATGACGATCAATCTATTTCCCCCAAAAAAACCTATCCCTTTTACTGGGGCAATCTCAGCGGTTGACCGGCCCGGCTAAAGCGTAACAGCTGTCTTTAAAACCCCCAAAAGCCTTTGCTCTTTTTTTTGTAAATAGGATGCCCGAAAAGAGTGTAAATTTCATGACGCCAAAATACGCTCAGGCCAATTAAGGCGGCCGCTAAAAGAATTAGCCAAATGGCCGTGTGATAAACCCAGAGATGATGAAATCCCATCTTCTGGCCCAAATAGGACCCCAGCCAAATGTAAAGCAGGGCGTAGCAAGCCGAACCAACCAGGTTGTAAAAAAGAAAAGGGCGAAAGGGTGTGCGGCCAATCCCCGCCAGTAATCCAATCCAGGGATGAAGAAACGCGACAAACCGAGCGAAGAAAACACCTTTGGCTCCATACCTTTTAAAGAAGTGTTCCATGTGTTTCAGCCGTTGGTGGGTCATGCGCAAGAAATATATTTTTCGGAGCCAAGGCTCTCCATAACGCCAGCCTAAACCATAACCCGCGGTGGTGCCTGCAAAACACCCCACCCAGGCGGTGATTACCGATGGCCAAAAAGCCAGGGTTCCCTTACCCACCAAAAAACCAGCCCCTAACAGCAAGGTCGTGCCCGATATGGGCGCGCCCATATTGTTTAAAAAGGTCACCACGAAAATCGCGCCATAACCATAATGCGCCAGTAAAGATTGAAGCCATTCAAGCATTGCTCATTATTTCACAATGGCCCGAAAGAAAGTGTGACGGCGGACAGTAAAACTTAAACCCTAATGCCCTACAATTTGAAAGACTAGATAAGAAAGCCGATTTTAATTCTGAAGTAGAACGAAGGAGTTTTATGACTCAAACTCTATCCCCCCGACACAACAAAGCCGTTAACTCGTCCCAGTTCATCGATCCCCATTGCATTGAGGAAGCGGCCTATTACAAATGGCTTAACCGAGGCCGCGAGGGCAATAATCAGCTTGAAGATTGGCTTGAGGCTGAACTGGAACTTCAAAGTAATCTTTACAGTGAGGACGATGAGGTGGAAAAAAGCCTTACCTCTATCGCGAGTTTTGGTTTGCCGAAATTAGGAGAAAAAAGATCGGATAATTCCATCCCGAACCATCAAGACGAGAAACGCGGTGTGAGTAAACCCAAATTAAGTGATAAGAATTTGGGTTCTTCTATGTCTCGTAACAAGAGCGATCAAACCACTATGGCGAGTCAACAAGACGAGACATAAAGCATCTCCCGAGCGCGATTAACTGAGTAGTGATTGAGAAGAAACATTTAATAAAGAGCGGCTCCAGCCGAGCCTTGGAGGAAAGATACATGAAAACAAACGACCTGTTGGAAACCAACCTACCGACCGCGGCGGAAGTGAAACAAGAGAATCAATTTGAAAGGGCTTTGGCCGATCCGGACACACCCTCCCCTTTCCACCTCAACGTTTACGCGCGAACATTCCTGGGGGGACTGCTCTTTTTCGCCCTCATCCTCTTCTATGTAACCCATCTCTCGTCGCACGGTAGTTTAGGAACCTACGGTGAAAAACCCAATCCAGCCATCGATAACGACCTGACGAAACCTTAATCAAGGGTTTTCGGTTTGTCGACGCTCCACGCCGTCGCGCTTAGCCGGCTTAACGCCTTTGGCGGATTTCCGTTCCAGATTTCCAAAATCCTTATAGTCCTCGGTCACCGAAAGACTTTTCTTTTTATCCGCCTCATAATCCGTTGCCCTGGTCTTTTTGGCCATCAGCGGCTTTTTGTGTTGGATCGTCTTTTCGAGTTTAATTTTTTTCATGAACCGTCCCTTCGTTATTTCATTTACCCATATCGCTATCCATCTTCTCAATCCCGGTTTTAGCCTCGCTCACTTCCAGACGCTGATTTTTTTCCAAAACTGTTTCTGACTTTTTTAAACCGGGTCCCAAAACAGCCTCAAAGCTTTCCGCATCATCTTCTTCCGGCATCACCGCGTGGCTGGGCTTCACCCTTCGTGTTTCGTCTTTCATTTCGGCCTCCTGATCAGCCCGCTTACCTTAGGCCTATTGGGGCCAAAGTCTTTGACGGCCGTCATGCTTCTGAAAATCATAAAGAAGTCGCCCCTCTCATTTCACCCTAGCTTTTAAGGGCCCAACTCCTTAAGGTTTCTATTGAAATTTCAACCTCTTTTGAAAGGTTTTCCCATGCGATTCGATGTTCAAAACACACCCATCCGCACAGTCTATAACCTCATCAACGGCCTGGTAGCGCCCCGGCCCATTGCCTTGGTCACCACTCTCAACCCCCAGGGCCTTCTCAACGCGGCGCCCTTTAGTTCATTTAATTACCTTTGCCTCAATCCACCCATTTTGGGTCTGGGTCTGGCCGCGAAGAACACGCCCCCCGGCCAAATTGAAATCAAAGATACAACCCGCAATATTGAGCTCACCGGCGAATTTGTGGTGAATGTGGTCACTGAGGATATCGCCCAAAAGATGAACATCTGCGGGGTCGATTTCCCCTCTGATCAAAGCGAACCCCAAATCGCGGGCTTCACCACCGAACCCTCATTGGTAGTCAAAGTGCCCCGTCTTAAGGAATCCCACGCCGCGTTCGAATGCCGCCTCTATGAAACCCTCAAACCGGGCACCGCCGGCTCGCGCATTATTTTGGGATCAGTGGTGGCCATCTATGTGGATGATCAGTATGTTGACCCGAAAGGGCCGTATATTTTAGCGGAAGAGTTACATTCCATTGGCCGCATGAACGGGCTCAACAAATATGTGCATACGCGGGATGCTTTTTTGGAAATTACGCGGATGAATTATGAGCAGTGGATAAAGGGTACGCAATAATTTGATTAGCGTACCCGCCGCAGTGTTGAGCCATCAAGGCGAAACATATGTTTTGCAGTACCCAATCAACATTTAATAATTGGGTATCCCAGCGCGAGCCATCCAGGCGAGCCGATGGTTGGGTCATACCAATTGATCAACAATTGGTATAGAACGAAGGTCACTAATGTGACCGTCCCGTGTCGAGCCAGACCCCCGCTTCATACCCTACAGTGCCAGACTCAATCCCACCTGCAGGGCATTCAAATTTTGCGAAGAGTTAAAAAATCCGTTGTAAGCCGCGTAGAATTTGGCGTCATTTAAAGAAAACTGCACCCCGCCGCCCGCTCCCCACAGTAAAGGGTCAGGGGTGTTGCCCGTCACCGTAAAGCTGTTGCTAGGCGCTCCGCTCAAAGCCGCCTGGTAGCTGGGGGTTTCGTCCAACAAATCCCGGCTCAGGGTTAAATTGAAAAAAGGCGTTAGCAGACTGTTTTTCCCCAAATCAAAATTTCTGCTTCCGCTCATCCCCAAATAAGGGCTTATGGCGTCATAGCTCTGCGCCGAAACAGCCAGGTTCAAGGGGTCCGCGCCGGTCTCCGTAAAAGCGTTCATCCCTAAGCGGCACCACCGCAAACCAACCAGGGGTTCCAGCTTCAACCCCTCACTCTCCCAGGGCAATCCAACCTGGGCGGAAAGGCCAAATTGAATACCATTGAAAATGCCCTGGGCCTGGCTCACATCACTGCCAATCACCACGCTGCGCGAGGACATATAGTTATCAAAACCAAAAGAAGCTTCCGCGGTAAAATCCATCGTACCTCTTTTGACCGCGATTAAGCCCACTTCCCAACCTTTCATCGCTATCCCACTCAAACCATCAGCTGAATTGCTTTGCGATTGTAAATAACCCGCGTTTAAACCCCCGATCAGGCCGTCCCCCATCTGAAAGCTATCACCCGCCATGAACAGGGTGTCACTTTGGTTAAAAGTTTGCGGAGTGGAAGTGTTCGCGGTCGAACCGAAACTATCATCATTCTCCATCCAAAATCCGGTGTCTTTACCGGGGGCATTTTCCGTTGTCTGGCGCGCTAAGGTTTGAAGCAAACTCTGCTGGGCCATCTCCTGGCTAAAAAGCGAGGTTTGCGAATTAGAGGCGTAAACAGGGCCGCTTACGATCATCTCGGTTTGGGCCCAGACCGGGCCAACCATTCCCAGCATCAACGCCGCGAGAAAGCGTGTTTTGACGTATCGGAAAAAGCGGCTTCTAGGCATTGGAAATTTCTTCTTTCGTTCAACCATTTATTTGAGTCGTTAGTCTATCCCTTCCCATGAATTACAAACACGAGCTCCATCATGTTAGTTAAAATTTTCCCATCCCATCCTGTTTAAAAAATCCTTCAATTTGTTATTGTCTGCCGAAAGGGGCGGCAACCACAGGCCCAGGGCTTCGCGCTTCCACCAAAGGCCCTGGTTTCCGGGCGGCACGAATTGGTAGTGGTACAGGGTGGCGCGAATGTAGCGCGGCGGCTTGTCCGCAAAAGGGTTGGGGCCCATCAGGCTCAGCGCACCTGGGTCGTTGTGCAGTAGTTTCCAAATCAAATGCAGTGTCCAGGGATATTGATCCGGCGTGCCCATCGCCGCGAACCACATCTGCCAATCAATTCTCGGCTGGTAAGGGGCGATCTGTACAGGCTGCTGGTCCACCGCCACGGGTAAGGCCAGATAGGGATAATCTTTCCAAACCGCCTTGGCGTCCGGCTTCAGCGCGTCCGTGCCCTGAAAGACCACGTTCAATCTTTCTTTCCCCACGGACCCAAAAGCGCCGTAAGTGTTCACCAGTTCCAATGGGTTGAACGAGGTGTTCATCATTTGAGCGGGTGATAAAAGGTTCATCACTGGTTGAATACTCAGCAACGCGATCAACGCGGTCAAAATCCACGCCGCCGCCTTCATAGAT
>Ga0206815_1151_pt1 | contig 17928 bp, 18 predicted proteins | sample Alteio_BWOrgCont_91_FD_152864 | JGI IMG/M metagenome (GOLD analysis project Ga0206815, IMG submission 152864) | Enriched cells from forest soil in Barre Woods Harvard Forest LTER site, Petersham, Massachusetts, United States -... | ecosystem: Environmental > Terrestrial > Soil > Temperate forest >...
AGCTTACGGTGCTTGATCACGGTTGCACAGTTCTTGGTTGGCATGATTTGTCGCCCTGAGTAAATTGAAGAACCCGCTTTGCTTTTGTGTTTCTTACTGTCATTTCTGAACAGATTCTGCTTTTTCCAAAAAAAGGTAGGCCTGGGCTTCAGCCCAGGCACCCAGTATTACCAACAAATGTCCTACGAGCGGCCTCGATGGCCGCGAGTTGCTTTACATAGCAAGTCAAACTGAAACATTCATGGCCATTTGTAAAGTAATCATGCCAGCGTATAAAGACGTTTGATCGTCGCAACGACTTCTTCAACCGTATGGCCGTAAAATCGTTCATTACTAAAGTCAGACTCGACAAGGAAGGGGCACATTCCTTCTGCAGACTCTATCTGAACCTGTTCGTTTCGATCTTGGATGTTGACGAACCAGAGGCCATCATCATCCACCCCAGGACGTTTGACATTCAACTGCGCGATATAAATGCCGGATATATTCTCCGTCAGTTGTTCGATGATCAGATCAATGTCGCGCTGCATTGGTGTCTCCACATGATTTGTCATCCTGAGCAAAGCGAAGGATCTGCTCTTGCTTTTTATTCCCTGCTTCCTGCCCCCTAGTCCCTATTCCCTACCTTATTTATTCAGAAACCCCTGCATCTGCAACCAATCCGCAAACCGGTCAATCCAGTGATCCGTAGGAATACCCTGCGCATGCATGCCAAATCCATGGCCGCCCTTCGCATACATGTGCAACTCAACCGATTTGTGCGCCGCAGTCCACTTCTGCCAGAGAGCGATACTCGCAGGTGCGAGCCCAAGCGAGTCATCGGTAGCCGCCGCAACAAACATCGGTGGAGCATCAGCGGGCACAGGAACATCCTGCGACATCGCGCCGCCATAGATGGGAGCGACAAACGCCGGCCGTCCTTCCGGCTTATAGTGCAGAGCAACCTCTGCCGTAATGAACCCACCCGCGGAAAAACCAATGATCCCCACGCGGTCCGGCGAGATGCCATATTCCGCAGCGTGCTGCCTGACATACGCAACCGCGGCTAAACCATCCGCAACAGCCTTCGGCTCCTCGTCTTTCATCATCGCGTCGAACTTCGGCTTATCCGCATACAACGTCCCAAACTCTGCCGCTCCGTCCTCACCGGTATGCGCCAGGCGATACTTCAGCACAAAAGCAGTCACGCCTCTGGCAGTCAGATATTTCGCGACATCCGTGCCTTCGCTGGCAATGGACAAAGCCATAAAGCCCCCGCCTGGGCAGATCACAACAGCCGTGTTGATCTTCAACTCCGGAGCAGGCTTGAAAACCATAAGAGTTGGCCGGGTCACATTCGTAACCACATCCGTGTTCCAGGCTTTGGAGAAGTACGCCTTCTCCGGATAGTTCTCCTGGGCCGAACCAGGCGCGACACCTGGATAAAGCGGAATAACATCCTGCGCCAACGCAACGGGTGCCAGCAACAGCACGGTGCAGAGCAATCGAAAGGCAAAGATTTTCATAGCCGGCCAAGTGTACCAGAGAGTTAAGATCTTGCATCTGTTGCTGAAAATCGGCGGATGCAAGTGTGGAACAATTCCTGCTCCACACGCCAAATCCCCATTCGCTGCACCCATGCACAAAAGACAATAATTCAATGCAAACTCATCCCAATGAAAACAACCGTCTTCCAACAAAGATTTCCAGGGCCGTCCCATTCGCCAAAAATTGTTCTACGTGGAACAATTTCGAGACTGTAGCCGGAAGGCGAATCAAACCGCAACAACCGCCGCAAAATCTTTTCCGTCCTGAGCTGCGCGCCCGCTTTGGCTCCGTTTTCGTGGATCGCAAAGACCACAGATACTATCTCTATAAGAGGGCATGATCCCAACTGATAGCGGCCTTCGAACATAGGAGAAGCATTGATCGAAGTATTGACCAGTCAAAATTCCCCCCAAATAGGTGTCCTGGCCATCCAAGGCGACTACGAACGCCATGCCGCCGCTCTCGAAGAATCCGGCGCGCAACCCTCTCTGGTCAAAACCCCCGAAGCCCTCGAAAACCTCGATGCCCTCATCCTCCCCGGCGGCGAGTCCACCACCATGCTCAAATTCCTCGACCGCAATGGCTTCTTCGATGCCTTGAAAGCCTTCGCCCAGCAAAAACCGGTCTTCGGCACCTGCGCCGGCGCCATTCTCCTCGCCAGCGAAGTCCGCCACCCTCACCAGCGCAGCCTCGGCATCCTCGATATAGCCGTCGAACGCAACGCCTACGGAGCCCAGCGCGACTCCGCCATCCTCACCCTCGACACAACATTGCCAGGTGGCCCGCTCGAAACCGTCTTCATCCGCGCCCCGAGAATAGTTTTGGCCGGCACCGAAATCGAAATTCTGGCTGAGCGCGAAGGCTTTCCCGTTTTGATCCGGCAAGGCAAAACCATGGCCGCAACCTTCCATCCCGAGCTCTCCGCCGATCGCCGCGTCCATCAGCTCTTCGTCGATCTGGTCAATTCCGGCAGAGACACCGCCATTGAACCCGAACCAAAATCTCTCCGGTAACCTGGAGATCTCTCCCGGAGTCCAATCTAGGAATGGCTTCCACAGGACAAAAGACAACCTGTGTGGAAACCAGTGCATCCTTCCCAGAGTCGGTGTAATCTGACCTTGACAGAGGCCGCAGCCATGCCCAGCACCTTTACGCGCTATCCGGTTGAAACCGAGCGAAAAGACCCCGGCATAGGCGGCAAACCGCCCGTAGACCGCAGGCCCACTGGCGGAGGCGGCAACGGCGATGATGACGAGTGGAAACGCCTAGGCCGCAGCGGCCCTGGCGAACTCCTCAAACGCGTCCGGATGATGGTTTTCCTCATCCTCGCCGCGCACGTCATGTTTTTCCTGGCTTTGGCCGTCATGTTCTATGCCCACCAGGGCGTCGGGCACCTCGACACGCGAAGTCCGGAATTCATCGGCGACTGGCATCCCGTCCAGCTCCCGCCCATCCTCTTTCTTAACACCGCCGTGCTCATCCTCAGCAGCCTCACCATGGAAATCGCCCGCCGCCGCATTTTTCGCGAATTGGATGTCGTTGAAGAGTGGCTAGGCATGGGCCGCCCGGCGCTCATGCGCGCACTTCCCTGGCTGGCTGCCACTCTGGTTCTCGGTGGCCTCTTCGTCGCTGGACAATGGACCGGCTGGACCCAGCTAAGCGGCCAGGGCTTCTCGTTTGATCACCTTGCCACCCCGGCAGTCTACTTTTTCTACATCATCACCGGCTTCCACGCCGCTTTCCTGCTTCTAGGCATCCTCGCACTCGCAATCAGCCTGCCAAGCCTCGGCCTCCTTCGCAAGGTCGAATACCGTCAGATTGCCGTCGACAGCCTCTCCTGGTATTGGCACACAATGGGCCTCGTCTGGCTAGCCCTCTTTGCGCTTCTCGCCCTGAGCTAAGGCTGCGAACTGGGTGCAGCCGCCGGCGGCAGGTTGGCGATGGGAGCATCCCGCTGAACGAGCATCACCCGTTTGATCTTGTTGCGATCAATGTGCTGAATGCTTCCGCCAACCCGAATCTCCACATCCATTCCCGAGATCGAGACCAGATCTCCATTGAGCACACTCCCATCCCGCAACTCGATCGAATCGAAGGCCGACGAACCCAATTCAAAGCTCACGCTGCCGCCTGAAACATCGGCGGAGCTGATCTCGAGTGGAAAGTTACCCGCGCTAAAACCTTCCTTGCTGAATGTGAGAATGTGTTTGCCGACGCCTACTTTGATGAGCCGCGGAGTAGTTCCAACTTCGTTTCCATCCACCTTGAGCGTTGCGCCCTGCGGCGACGAATTCACCGTAAGTGAGATATCCCTCGCGGCCTGCGCCATGTTTTTCACCGCGACTGACACTGGCGTACCCGAGGCCGCGACCGTGGTCTGGAATTTCACCGTTTCGCCCGGTCCAACGTTGTTAAGTGCAATCACGTCTTCGCCGATGCGTACTTTATTCTTGTCGAAAAGATAGACAGAGAACTGTGCTCCGGAAATCGCTCTCGTCGACAAATTCTGCGCCATCGTATCCATTACGTAGCCGCGTACGGTATTGGAACCGGGGAGCTGCTTGAACTTGCCAAAAGTGAACCGCAAGACTGGCGTACCAGTCTCCGGCCAGTCAATCACTTGGAGCGGGCTATCTTTCGCCGCTGCGGAAAACGAAATCAGTAGCAATATAAGAGATAGACAAAAGCTTCGTGGCGAAATCGGATGTTTGATCATGGTTCAAACATCTTAGAACAAAACTTCATCCGGTCTTCTGACACATTCACCTGTGAGTGATCAGCGCACTCTTCGGCCAAAGGTCCAAAGGCATTACACTTCTTGCGTATGGCGCTTGAAACGCAACCACGACTGAAACTGCTCCTTCAACGTAGGAGCCTCCGGACAGCTCAAATAAATCTCCCGGTTCAGCTTCTTTAGCAGTTCAATCGCGCGTAGACGCGGGTGCAGCCCTGGCTCGGTACCCAGAATGCGATCCATGCAGTTCACCGCAAATTCGTCGGACAGGTATTCGATGGCGTGGCCCAGCATTTCGATCGCCCGTCCTGCTTCGGACGAAACTTTTCTCGGACGCTGTGAGCGGACTGCCGCGCCAGACCGGGCCTGCGCGCTTCGGGGTATCGAGAGAGAAACTAGATTTCCGCCAGTAGCTGTGGTCGCCATGATTAATTCTCCTTAGCACTTCTATCGGCTTGCTGATTGTTATCTTCGGATGACCAAGGTAACTCTTCAAGACCTCTTACGGGGGAGAACACTACCATCAAAGCAGCATTACCCCCGGAAAATGGCCTGGTTGGACCTTTTTAAGCGTTTGGAATCTCTAATCCTGGCAAAATCGAGCAGCGACAGCGCCTCTCCTCTCCACTTGACTTGAGCGAGGGGGAAACCTAAGCTCAAGCTAGCGCCCCGGCAACCTGGCGCCAAGGAAGCGAATGAACGAGATTCCCTATTTCTGGCAATATCTCCCGCTCCTCTTGCAGGTTCTGGCCGCCTTCGGTCTCGGCATTGGCATGGCCACGGCCTCGTGGTTTATCGGCCGCCATCGCAACACCAAGACCAAGCTCGCCACCTACGAGTGCGGCATCGAGGCCGTCGGCGACGCCCGCGGACGCTTCAGTGTCCGCTTCTACATGGTCGCCATGCTCTTCATCCTCTTCGACGTCGAAGTTGTCTTCATGATGCCCTGGGCGATCATCTTCAAGCAGCTCCCGGCCATCACCGGCTCGCGCTACTTTGGCTTCTGGGAGATGCTGGTCTACCTGGGTTTCGTCGCGGTCGGCCTGTTTTACATTGTGAAAAAGGGCATTCTGGACTGGTCCAACGATAAAGGTGACCTCTAAATGAGCGAAACTCTGCCAGACCGCGAATCCGTACTACGCGAAAAAGCTACCCATCCTGCCGTAGCCGCCATCCTCGCCTGGAACCCCGAAGCCCTGATCGACGCACGCTGGGATCGCGACGAGCTCACCCTCACCATCGCCCCGGAACACATCGTCGCCGCCGCCCGCACCGTTCAGCAAGCCGGCTACAATTTCCTCGAAGACGTCACGGCAGTCGACTGGTTTCCTGCCGTTCCCCGTTTCCAGATCAGCTACCACATCGTTTCGCATCCGCACAAAGAACGCATCCGCCTGCGCGTCATGGTCGATGAAGCCAGCGCGTCGCTCGACAGCATCACCCCAGTCTGGCCCTCGGCCGACTACTACGAACGCGAGGTCTTCGACCTGTTCGGCGTCCGCTTCGACGGCCACCCCAACCTGCGCCGCATCATGATGCCCGACGACTGGAGCGGCCACCCCTTGCGCAAGGACTACCCGGTCGAAGGCTATAGATAGTGCAGTGTGAGTGTGAGGAATCTATCCGCCTACGCTTTTCACACTCACACTGTTCACTCACGCTCGCTTTTGCCTTCCACACTTCTACGCGTCACGCCGTTGTATTCTGATAAGTCCACCGCCCGCAGAAATTCGGAACTGAAGAGCCGGGGCCAGCATCACAAGTGGGAGACGAACTTTCATGACCGACGTAGCAGGAACCCCGATTCTGGAAGCGCCGCTGGCAACCGGCTCCGCCGACCAGACCATGGTCCTGAACATGGGCCCGCAGCACCCGTCCACGCACGGAGTCCTGCGCCTGGTCCTTGAAATCGACGGCGAAATCGTCGTCAAGCTTTATCCGGAAATCGGCTATCTTCACACCGGCATCGAAAAAACCTGCGAGGCCAAGTTCTACCAGCAGGTCGTTCCGCTTACAGACCGCATCGACTACCTGAGCCCGATGCACAACAACCTCTGCTACTGCCTCGCTGTCGAAAAGCTACTGGAACTGCCTATCCCCGACAAAGCCCAGTGGATGCGCGTCCTGCTCAGCGAGCTCACCCGCCTCAACTCGCACCTGGTCTGGCTCGGCACGCACGCCATGGACATCGGCGCGCTGACGGTCTTCCTCTACACCTTCCGCGAGCGCGAAGACATTCTGCGCATCTTTGAGCATGTCAGCGGTCAGCGCATGATGACCAGCTACTTCCGCATCGGCGGACTCGCCATGGAAGCCCCGCTCGACTTCTTCGACCGCGTGCGCGTCTTCATGAAGACGTTCCCGGAAAAGATCGATGAATACTCAAACCTCCTCACCGGCAATCCCATCTTCGTCAACCGCCTGCAAAACGTAGGCCATCTTTCCGCCGCGGACGCCATCGCCCTCGGCGTTACCGGCCCACCGATGCGCGCTTCCGGGGTAGATTTTGACCTGCGCCGCGACATGCCGTATTCCAGCTACGAAAAATTCCAGTTCGACGTGCCGATCTCGCAGCGCTGCGACGTCTGGGGTCGTTATCTGGTCCGTCTCGAAGAGATGCGCCAGTCCGTCCGCATTATCAACCAGGCTCTCGATGGCATGCCTGAAGGCCCCGTCAAAGCCGACGCCCCCAAGATCGTCCTACCCGACCGCGAAAAGATGAAAACCCAGATGGAGTCGTTGATCCATCACTTCAAGATTGTCACGGAGGGTTTCGCAGTTCCCGCCGGCGAGGTCTATCAAGGCATCGAATCCTCGCGCGGCCAGATGGGCTACTACGTCGTCTCCGACGGCACCGCCAAGCCCTACCGAGTGCACATGCGCAACCCCAGCTTCGCGTCCCTGCAGGCCCTCGAAACCATGTGCCAGGGCCGCATGTTAGCCGACGTAGTCGCAGTCATCGGCTCCATCGACGTAGTCCTCGGCGAGATTGATCGCTAGTGGAAGGAAGATCAATGGTTGATTACGCCAAGGCTGCATTCGACTTCAAAGCGCGGTTAAACGCCAAGAACAAAAGGAAAGCCGATCTGGACGCTTTCTTTGAAGGGGTCCGAGTCAACATCGTCAAAGAGGTGGACAAGGCCAACGCGGAACTTGTCAGAGTGGGAACGCCCAAGATCGACCTCCAGCAGGCTTCGCCGCACGAATACACCATTGAAATCGTCTGCCGCACTGCCACCTGCAAGATATCTCAAGACCGCAGCGCACCCTCGATCGGCGCGGTGGTCGCGGGAGAAGCAGGCGAAAAGACAATCACCTTTATGATTTTGCTGGAAGAATCACCGGTCAAAGCCCGCAGGCTGAGCCTGACACCTGAAACAGAAGCAAAAATCGATCCCTCGGAACTAGCCGCCAGTTTTGTAGAAGAGCTCATCATCGGCGCGCCATAAGCTGGGAACTTGAAGCAGGCTTTCGCCTCTGAGGTAAAGTTTGGGCATCGCAATTGAATCCGGAAATAGCATCGCAACGCCCGCCGATCCCGGCCAGCAGCTCTGGCCTGAGCTCTGGGTTTCGCTCGCCTCCCTGCTCCGCAGCTACACCGCGGCCCACGGCCTCAACCGCAAGCAACAGGCCACCGTAGAGCTTGGCGAAGAAACCATCCTGGTAAGAGCCGGAGACCGCTGGCTGAACCTCGCGCGCCACCAGGCCGAAATCATCTGGTCCCGCGAAGATGGCAGCAAAGGCATCATGCGTTTTACCATGGAAGGAAAGCTCGAAACCCACGTGGGCCACGAAGAGCACCACGACAAAGAGGAAGAGATGGACATGCAAGCCGAAGCCTGGGCACGGGAGCTGATGCAATGAGTCAGGAAACAATGTCGATCTTCTCGCCCGCGCTTGCCGCCCGCTTCGACGCGTTGGTCGAAAAGTACCCGCTCAAGCGTTCAGCCCTCATCCCCATGCTCCTCTACGCCCAGGATGAAATCGGCTACCTCTCCGACGCCCTTATCGATGAAGTCGCAGTCCGCATCGGCATTACTCCCCTCGATGTTCGCAACGTAGCCAGCTATTACTCCATGCTGCGCTTCAAGCCGGCCGGCAAATACAACGTCCAGGTCTGCACCAACATCAGCTGCATGTTGCGCGGCGCTTTCGATCTCTTCGAACACTTGCAGGATGAGCTAGGCATCGGCCACAAAGGAGTCACCGCAGACGGCCTGTTCTCGCTCGAAGAAGTGGAATGCATCGGCGTCTGCTGCTGGGCCCCGGCCATTCAGGTAAACTACGACTTCCACGACGACCTCACCAACGATAAGGTCGATCAGGTCCTGAACAGCTACAGGGCCAGAGCCAAGGGAGAAGAAGCGAATGCCTAAACTCGTCTCCCACCCCGATGAAGTCAAAGTCATCTCCAAGCGCTTCGGCATGGGCGCGACCGATATCGATCGGTACATCGAACTCGGCGGCTACGAATCCACCAAGAAGGCCCTTGCAGAAGGCCCCGAGTGGATCGTCAACGAGATGAAAGCCAGCGGCCTGCGCGGCCGTGGCGGAGCAGGCTTTCCCACTGGCCTGAAATGGTCCTTCGTCCCGAAACAGTCCGCCAAGCCAAAATATGTTCTGGTCAACGGCGACGAGTCCGAGCCCGGCACCTGCAAGGATCACCTCATCTTTCTTCACGATCCCCACGCGATCATCGAAGGCACTATCATCGCCGGCCTCGCCATTGGCGCGAAAACCGGCTTCATCTACCTGCGCGGCGAGTATCGCTATCTTATCGAGATCATGGAGAAGGCCGTGGCCGACGCTTACGCCAAAGGCTTCCTGGGCAAGAACATCTTCGGCAGCGAAACCGAATACCAGGTCATCGTCCAATCCGGCGCAGGAGCCTACGAGGTCGGCGAAGAATCCGCCCTGATGGAGTCGCTCGAAGGCAAGCGCGGCGTTCCGCGCATCAAGCCGCCATTCCCCGCCGTCGTTGGCCTCTACGGCGGCCCCACGGTCATCAACAATGCCGAAACCATCGCCGCGGTGCCGCACATCCTCGGCATGGGCGGCGCGGCCTACGCAGCCCTGGGCTCAGAGCGCAACGGCGGCACGCGCCTTTTCGGCCTCAGCGGCCATGTCGAGCGCCCCGGCATCTACGAGCTGCCCATGGGCTACAACCTCAAGAAAATGATCTACGAAGTAGGCGGCGGCATCCGCGGCGGCCGCAAGCTCAAGGCTGTAGTTCCTGGTGGCTCGTCTACGCCAGTCCTGCTGCCCGAAGAGATCGAAACACTGGGCATGGACTTCGACCAAGTAGGCAAAGCCGGCTCCATGCTCGGCTCCGGCGCTGTGGTCGTCATTGACGACCAGACCTGCATTGTCGAATTCGCCCTTCGCACCATCAAGTTTTATGCCCACGAAAGCTGTGGCTGGTGCATCCCATGCCGTGAGGGTACAGACTGGCTCCACAAATCCCTAACCCGTTTCCACGCCGGCTTCGGCACCATGAAAGACATCGACAACATTCAATACTTAGCCGAAAACATGATGGGCCGGACGTTTTGCCCACTTGGAGACGCGGCAGCAATGCCGACCATCGGCTTTGTCAAGAAGTTCCGCAAAGAATTCGAAGATCACCTCAACGGCAAACCCTGCCCATTCGCTAAGCATCTCGAAGTGGCGCTCGTTTAGGGTTTTAGGTAGGCCAAGGCTTTAGCCTTGGCACCGAGGAAAACGAAGCAACCGGGGCTTTAGCCCCTGAGGTACGCTTTCCATCGCAAGATAGCCGCACCAACCGAACTGGGACAAGACAATGGCAGACGTAACCTTCACAGTAGACGGCAAGAAGCTAACCGCCCCCGCGGGCACCCTGCTCATCGACGCCTGCCGCAAAGCCGGCATCGAGATCCCCGCCTTCTGTTACTACCCTGGCCTAAGCCTGCAAGCCGCCTGCCGCATGTGCGTTGTCCGCCAGGAAAAAGTTCCCAAACTCCAGACCGCCTGCACTACCGCCGTCGCCGAAGGCCAATCTTTCACCACGGAATCCCCGGAGATCATCCAGGCCCGCAAAGCCACTATCGAACTGCTTCTCGGCAACCACCCCCTCGACTGCCCCGTCTGCGACGCCGGCGGCGAGTGTGAGTTGCAGGACATGACCTTCAAATACGGCGCAGGCGAAAGCCTCTACGTCGAAGCCAAACAGCACCGCGAAGAGCAGCAATGGTCGCCAGCCGTCTACTTTGACCGCCCACGTTGCATTCTCTGTTACCGCTGCGTCCGCATTTGCGGCGAAGGCATGGATGTCTGGGCCCTCGGCATCCAGAATCGCGGCGCAACCTCCACCATCGCCCCTAACGGCGGCGACCATCTCGACTGCGAACAATGTGGGATGTGCATTGACGCCTGCCCCGTAGGCGCGTTAACCAGTGGCACCTATCGCTACAAGACTCGCCCCTGGGAGATGAATCACGTCAGCACCGTCTGCACCCATTGCGGCGACGGCTGCAAGGTCACGCTAGGCGTCCGCCAGGCCAACGACGGAGCAGAAATCATTCGCGCCGACAACCGCGATAAGTCCGGCATCAACGGCGACTTCCTCTGCGCCAAGGGCCGTTTCGGTTTCGACTTCGTCGACAGCAAAGAACGCCTCACCAAGCCGCTTATCCGGAACGCGCAAGGCAAGCTCGAACCAGCTACCTGGGAGCAAGCGATTCGCGTCGTCGCCAATAAATTTAAGGAAATCGTCGAACAGGGCGGCGGCCCTGCCGAGGGAGCAGGCTCATCGATTGGCGTAATTGGCTCCAACACGCTTACGAACGAGGAGAATTATCTCCTGCAAAAGTTCGCCCGCACTGTGTTGAAGTCCAACAGCATCGATCACGTCCGTTCCACCGACTACGCAGGGTTCGCTAAGGCTCTCGCTGGGCACGCCAATCGCGCCGCCAGCCTTCGCGATACTGAGACGGCGAAAGCAATCCTGCTCATCGGCGGCAATCCGACGGAAGAGCACCCGCTCCTCGCCTGGAACATCCGCACTAACTTCCGCCACAACCAGGTCCGCCTGTATATCGCCACCGACAGTCCTATCAAGCTCGAACGTCAGGCCCGGCAGTCCTTGCTGCTGCCAGTGGAAGGCTACGAAGCCTTCACCGAATTCCTCGGCGGTAACGACAGCGCTCTAGAAGCGACCGCAGAAGCCAAGTCCTTCCGCGAAGCCATCGAGGCAGAAGAATCGCTTCTGGTCATCTTTGGCGAAGAATACCGGGGCGCGGCCATCGAATCTCTCGTAAAGTGGGGTCTTGCCAAGGAAAACCTAAAGTTCGCCTATCTAGGCGACTACGCCAACTCACGCGGCGCTGCCGACATGGGCCTCATGCCGGACCTTCTACCGGGGTACGTCCCGGTGGTATCGCCGGGCGCATTCGCAGATGAATACCAAAATCTTCCTCCAGCGCCTGGATCGGACCTTCCTGGAATGCTCGACGAGATAGACAGGGGATTTCCTCGTTCGCTCTACATCGTTGGCGCTGATGTCGCTGAGATCGCCGGTCAAACTCTTGTGCGTGGAAAAGGCTTCATCGTCGTACAAGATATCTTTCTCAGTAAGACAGCAGAGCTGGCCGACGTAGTCCTACCCTCCGCAAGCCTCTACGAAAAGACCGGCACGGTGACCAACACCTTCGGCGACGTGCAGCTAACCAAGAAGGCCGCCGACAAAGCCGGCGTCAAGCCCGACTTCGAAATCATCGTCCGCATCGCCGGAGCCATGGGCGCAGACGTGAAAAAGCTCGTCCCTTTCGGCAAAACCAACGGCGTCTCAGCCGACATGGGCCAGTCTCGAGGTGCGCAATCCGGCGAAGCCGACCGCCACGCCGTCTGGCTTCGCGCCCATGGCCTCGAACCGCGTCTCAGCCCCTTCGATCCGCTCGCTGTCCTCGACGAAATCGAGCGCCTCGTCCCGTCCTACCAGCTCGACCGCCTCAACCTCTTCGGTGGCAACGACACAAAATCGGAACCGGGCTTTGTGCCCATCTCCGATCTCGTCTCCGCCCGCGATCTGATCCTGCCTGCCCACGAAAATCTCTTCACCTCCGGCACTCTGGGCGCGCACACCGCAGCACTCACCGAATTGAATCAGTACCAGAACTCCTTGGAAGTAGCCGAAACCGCCGCCGACTAAGAGCGCGTAAGAAAGGTCGAAGTTCCTTGAACATCTTCTGGGTGTTTTTGCTGTTAAGCATCTTGAAAGTAGCCGTGGTGCTGGCCATCTTCCTCGGCGCAGTGGCCTACACGGTGCTGCTTGAGCGCAAGCTTGTCGGCCGCATCCAGAACCGCTGGGGACCCAGCCGCGTCGGCCCCTTTGGCCTCTGGCAGCCCATGGTCGATGGCCTCAAGCTTTTCCTCAAAGAAGACATGATCCCCACCGGCGTATACCGGCCGCTCTACCTCGCCGCGCCGCTCATCGCACTCGGCTGCGCCCTGCTCTCGATCGCGGTCGTGCCCTTCGGTGCACCCATCGCCTACCGCGGCATCAAACTCTTCGAAATCGCCGACCTCAATATCGGCCTGCTTATCCTGCTCGGAGTCACCTCCATCAGCGTCTACGGCATCGCCCTCGCCGGCTGGTCGTCGAACAACAAATATTCGCTGCTTGGCGCACTCCGCTCGTCGGCACAGATGGTCAGCTACGAGTTAGCCCTCGGCCTCTCGCTCGTAGGAGTCGTCCTCCGCACCGGATCCTTCAACCTGGCCGAGATCGTCCGAGTCCAGTCCACCCACGGCTTCCTTTCGTGGAATCTATTCGGCGGCGGCCAGTTCATCGCCTTCTTCATCTACCTCACCGCCGCTTACGCCGAAACCAACCGGGCACCCTTCGATCTGCCCGAAGCTGAAACCGAGCTCACCGGCGGTTATCACACCGAATACAGCTCGATGAAGTTCGCCATGTTCTTCATGGCCGAGTACGGCAACATGATCACCGTGGGCTGCGTAGCCACCCTGCTCTTCCTGGGCGGCTGGACCAGCCCCTTCGGTCACCGTCTTCCAGAGCCGCACAACATCATCCTGCAGGCCATCATTCCCCTGCTCTGGTTCGTCGTCAAAGTCTTCTTCTTTCTCTTTCTGTACATCTGGGTGCGCGGAACCCTGCCGCGCTTCCGCTACGACCAGCTCATGGGCTACGGCTGGAAGTATCTCGTCCCTGTGGCCATGCTCAACATCGTGGGAACGAGCCTCGTAATGGCCGTCTTCCCGTAAGTTACAATCGGGTTTGGCCTTAGCCAAACACCTATGCTTGTTGTCATCCTGAGCGTACGGGCCCCCACGGACAGGTCTTCGTTCGTGGAGCGAAGAAGCGAAGGATCTGCTACACCGCGGTAAACGAAGGTCACATGCACTTAGTCCTCTTCCTGATTTTCGCGGGCTTCTGTCTGGCCGGAGCAGTCAACCTGCTCCTCCAGACTCATCCCATCAACTCTGCGCTCTCGCTCATCGTGGTCATGAGCTCGCTCGCAGTCCTCTATCTGCTGCTCGGCGCGGAGTTTCTGGCCATCGCCCAGATCATCGTCTACGCCGGCGCCGTCATGGTCCTCTTCACCTTTGTCGTCATGCTCCTGAATGTCGGCGAAGAAGAACACACCCACGGCAGCTACGCCGCCAAGATCATCGGCTTCCCAGCTATCTTCACGGTCTTTGCGGTCGTCACCACAGTGGTCCTCGAAGCCCAACGCCGGCTCGGAGGCGTCAAGCTCAGCGATGGCATCACCACTACCCAGGAGCTGAGCAAAGTCCTTTTCCGCGACATGCTTCTGCCCTTCGAGCTCACCAGCGTCCTGGTCCTCATCGCCATCCTCGGCGCGGTAGCGCTGGCAAGAAAGGAAGGCCACTCCTGATGGATCTCCACACCGTCCCCACAAGCTGGTACCTGATCCTCTCGGCGCTCTTGTTCTCGCTCGGAGTCATCGGCTTCCTGATCAAGCGCAGCCTCATCACCGTCTTCATGTCCATCGAGCTCATGCTCAACGCCGTCAATCTCTCGTTTGTCACCTTCGCCCACGAGTGGCACGCCGTCAAAGGTCAGATCTTCGTCTTCTTCGTCATGATGGTCGCCGCCGCCGAAGCAGCCGTAGGCCTGGCCATCATCATCGCCATCTTCCGCGCCCGCGCCACCTTGAACGTCGACCAGATCGACCTGATGAAGCTCTAGCCTAACTATGAATAGTCATCTCCATCTATGGTTGATCCCGGTCCTGCCCTTCGTGGGATTCCTGATTAACGGCATGCTCGGTCGCCGCTTGCCCAAAGCCGTGGTCTCCGCCGTCGCCCTGGGCTTCCCGCTGGCGTCCTTCCTTGTAGTCGTGCGCGCCGCGTTCATCTTTTTGAGCCTCAAGCCGCAGCCGATTCCGTGGCTCATCACCTACGCACCCTGGATCAATGCCGGCCCGCTTCACGTCGACTTCAGCCTCGCCCTCGACCAGCTCTCGCTCGTCATGCTGCTCATCATCACCGGCGTAGGCTTCCTCATCCACATCTACTCCGTCGGCTACATGGCCCACGAAGACGGTTACTGGCGCTACTTCAGCTACCTCAACCTCTTCCTCTTCTTCATGACCGTTCTGGTCCTTGCCGAAAACTACCTGCTCATGTTTGTCGGCTGGGAAGGCGTCGGCCTGGCCAGCTATCTGCTCATCGGCTTCTACTTCGACAAGAGATCCGCCGCAGACGCCGGGCGAAAAGCCTTCGTTGTGAACAGAATCGGCGACTTCGGATTCCTTCTGGGAATGTTCTTGCTCCTGTCCCAATTCGGCAGCCTTAGCTTCTTCCAAATCGGCTCCGGCCTCGCCGCCAATCCCACTCTGCAAGGCGGCATCCTCACCGCCATCTCCCTCTGCCTGCTCGTCGGTGCCTGCGGCAAATCCGCGCAAATCCCGCTCTACATCTGGCTCCCCGACGCCATGGAAGGCCCCACTCCCGTCTCTGCGCTCATCCACGCCGCCACCATGGTCACCGCCGGCGTCTACATGATCGCCCGGACCCATACGATCTTCGACCGTTCGCCCTTCACACTCGCCGTCGTCGCCATCATCGGCGCAGCCACGGCCTTCTTCGCCGCCACCGTCGCCCTCGTCCAGACCGACATCAAGCGCGTCCTTGCCTACTCCACGATCTCGCAGCTCGGATACATGTTCCTCGGCTGCGGCGTAGCTGCCTACTCCGCCGCCATCTTCCACCTGATGACTCACGCCTTCTTCAAAGCGCTGCTCTTCTTGGCGGCTGGCTCCGTCATCCACGGCTTAGGAGGAGAACAGGACCTGCGCAAGATGGGCGGCCTGCGTAAACACCTCCCGGTCACCTTCTGGACCATGACTGCGGGCGTAGTCGCCATCGCCGGCATCTGGCCACTCGCCGGATTCTTCTCCAAAGACGCCATCCTCTACGAAGCTTTCCAGCACGGCGCGCTCGGCAAATCTCTCTATTTCGTCGGACTCGTAACCGCGCTGCTAACCAGCTTCTACATGTTCCGCCTCTGGTATCTAACGTTCATGGGTGAGTCGCGCGCGGCCGATCACAGTCATCACCCCCACGAAAGCCCCTGGTCCATGCTCACCCCACTAGTCATCCTGGCTGCGCTCTCTGTCTGCGGCGGCTGGATCGGCATCGAGCGTTTCGGCAGCTTCCTTGCCCCTGTCGTTGGTCCAGTTCTCGATCCAGCCAACCTACCTGGCGGTAAATCACTCGACCTAGGTCTCAGCGTGGTCGCTGTAGCTATTGCTCTAATCGGCTGGTACATCGCCCGTCTCTTTTACGGCGCAAAGAACGACCGGCCCGCGAAACTCGCCGCCTCAGTCCCCGGCGTCTACACCCTCCTCTCGCACAAGTACTGGATCGACGAACTCTACACCAACACTATCGTCAAGCCGCTCACGCTCGCCTCGCGCTACATCCTCGGCTGGATCGGCGAAGGACTCCTCGTCCGCGGCTCAGCCTGGCTTCTCGCCGGCATCGCCACCCTACTCGGCGAGTTAGTCCGCCGCTGGCAATCCGGCAACCTCCGTTCCTACTCCGGCTGGCTCGCCGCGGGCGCAGCCGCCCTGCTTCTCTTCACCGTAGTAGGCGTAGTTCTAGGCATCGGCGGAGTAGACATCCGCATGGTATGGGCGGGCCACTAGACCATGAACAACATCATCCTCTCGCTCATCCTCGTCACTCCGCTCATAGGCGCGCTGCTCATCCTGCTTCTGCCCGATCGCGGTAAAATTCCCGCATGGATTGCGCTCCTGACAGCGCTCGTCACCTTCGGCCTGACCCTCCATCTGCCCGCGCACTTCGTCTATGGCCAGACCGGCTTTCAGTTCGTCCAGGACATTCCCTGGATCGCGTCCCCAGCCATCCGCTATCACGTCGGCGTCGATGGCCTCTCGCTTTGGCTCGTGGTCCTGACCGGACTTTTGGCCCCCATCGGCGTCCTCGCCAGTTGGAAGACAATCCAAACGCGCAGCAAAATCTTTTATTCACTCTTTCTGGTTCAGCAAACCGCCATGCTCGGCGTCTTCGTCTCGCTCGATCTGATGCTGTACTACGGCTTCTGGGAGCTCTCGCTGGTCCCCATGGCCATCCTTATCGCCATGTACGGCCGAGGCATCACCGAGAACGGCGGGCCCAAAGCGGCGCTGCGCTTCTTCCTCTACACTTTCATTCCTTCAGCGCCGCTGCTCGTCGCCATCCTCTGGCTCTACGCCAAGACCGGCAGTTTCGACTTCGAAACCCTCCACGCCGCCATCTCCAACGGTCAATTTCCCGCTGAAGCCCTCTGCTGGGCTTCCGTAGCCTTCCTCATCGCCTTTGCCGTCAAAGTCCCCGTCCTCGGCCTGCACGGATGGCTCCCGGATACCTTCTCCGAAGCCCCCGTAGCCATGGGCATGGTTGTCGCCGGCAAGCTCGGCCTCTACTCGCTCATCCGCTTCCACGTCGGCCTCTTCCCCACGCAAGCCCGTCAGGCCGCGCCTTGGCTCATCGCGCTCGCAGCCGCCGGTGTCCTGTATGGCGCGCTCCTGGCGCTCGTCCAAAAAGACTTCTGGAAGCTCCTCGCCTACGGCACTCTTTCAAGCCTCAGTTTTTGTACTCTCGGCATCTACGGCTTCACCCTCACCGGCCTCGACGGCAGCGTCTTCCAGACCCTCAACGAAGGCATCATAGGGGCCGCTCTCTTCGTCCTCTTCGGCATCCTGTACGACCGCTTCGGCACCAGCCAGATCGCCACCTACGGCGGCCTTGCTCAGCGCACGCCCATGCTGGTCACGCTCTTCGTCATCAGTAGTCTCGCTATGATCGGCCTGCCCATGCTCAACGGCTTCATCGGAGAATTCCTCGTCCTTTCCAGCACTTTCGCGGGGGTAAGCCGCAGCTGGGCCGCAGCCGCCACTCTCGGAGTGATTTTGAGCGCCGCCTACATGCTCACCCTGGTCCAGAAAATCTTTTACGGGCCGCCCTCCAGCGCGGTCACCAGCAACCCCATCTCGAACCAGTTGCTCGATTTGAACATGCGCGAGAAGCTCGTCCTTTATTCGCTCGCCACAATCATGCTGGTCATGGGCCTCTGTCCCAACCTCTGGCTTTCTGGAATTGAAACGGGGGTTTCCAAGGCTGCAGGCATGTACGCGCCATCTCAAGGGGATCGAATA
>Ga0206815_1153_pt1 | contig 17903 bp, 14 predicted proteins | sample Alteio_BWOrgCont_91_FD_152864 | JGI IMG/M metagenome (GOLD analysis project Ga0206815, IMG submission 152864) | Enriched cells from forest soil in Barre Woods Harvard Forest LTER site, Petersham, Massachusetts, United States -... | ecosystem: Environmental > Terrestrial > Soil > Temperate forest >...
TGCCTCGCGGCGGAGCCGCGCTGAAACGAAATGGGAGGATTTGCGAAATGAAATATCGCTTTAGCAGTTGGAAGACAGGCTTGGGTGTGCTCCTGGGAGCGTCACTGATGACCGTGGTGCTCCTCGCGCCGAGGCCTGCTGCGTCGCAAGCGTCAGGGAAGGCATCACAGTGCCTGGGTTGTTCAGTAGACGGCAAGACCACGCCCATGGTGGATGGGCACCCGGATCTGAACGGATTTTGGAATACGCCACCGGCGGCCAGTCCCGAGCAGTTCCAAAGAGCGTCGGATGGCTCGATTTTGTATGACTTCTCGCTCGACCAAGGTAAGGACGAACTATGTACCTCTGTTGACGACAAGTGCCAGGCTCCTAACCAACCCCCTTACAAGCCTGAATACATGGCAAAAGTGAAAGAAATCGGTTCTACAGAAGTGGGTGGAACCACAGCGTTGGACCCGGAGAAGAGTTGCAAGCCTGCAGGTCTTCCCCGTTCGGGAATTGGCAACGCTCAATTCATTCAAACCCCGCAAGTCTTAGCTATGGTTCATGGTGACTATACCGACCGCCTTATCTACACCGACGGACGGCCCCATCCGGCTGATCTTGAACCCTCGTATATGGGGCATTCGATAGGCCACTGGGAAGGAAACACGCTAGTGGTTGACACCATAGGCCTCAGCGATGATACATGGCTGGGCGGAGACGTCGGTGGCAGGCATATGCTTACGTCCATTCACAGCGACAAAGAACACGTGATCGAACGCTGGACGCGCGAAGGGGACGTAATTTCCGTCCAAACTACCGTCGAGGATCCGGTCATGTTCAGCAAGCCCTGGGTGCTTCCTGCCAGGAGAGTTCATATCGCAACTCCAGACGACTACCTCGTAAACTACTTTTGCGACGGCTCTGGGGTTTCGGGACTCCTGAAAGACCATTACATCAAGCCCGATCCGAATGATCGTGACATCAAGAACAAGTGTTCCGGACATCGTTGCGGCAAGGACGTAACCGGCCACTAAAGCAATCCATAGAGATTCACGTTCGGTAATCCAACTCCGCGCATCGAGGGCTGCAGTCTCGGTGCGCGGACTCTTTTTTGACCCGCAGTTTATGGGACCGGCCGGTGCTTTTTCGGCGGGCTGTTGCGCCGAGAGATACACAGAAAGGCCGGGCGTCCGAATCGACGCCCGGCCTTTTTCGTTTCATTAGCTTAGGTTCGAAGATCTGCCGAGAACTACTTGGCCCGCTTCGCGGACCACAGATACTCAGCGCGGCCAATGGTGATCGAGCCATCCATGGAATCCTTATCGGCCGTGGCACGAATCAAATGTTCCGTGTCCGGGGCTTTAACGGATACCCTGAAAAAAATCTTGTCCACCATGGCTCCTTCTACAGTGCCATCACCCTGCGGACCTTTTACGGTTCCGGTGATCTTCTCGCCGTCCTGGCGTATTGTCCACTTCTCACTAACGTTTCCACTCGGCATTCTCGTGATAACGTCCCAATTGCCGGAAACGTTGGGGGCCTTCTGAGCTACGGTATGCTGTGCAAGCATTAGTCCAAATACGCACAGAACCGTTAGGAGAATCGGAATTCTCTTCATTGAACTTCCTCCCTGGCGTGTTGTTGGCGGTACGTCCGCTTCAAATTAACCATTGGGACAGCCGCTCGCGACACACAATCTACTCTAGTCGCTTGTCCGCGTCAACCGGGCGTATTGACGCACGCGGAAAAGTCTGGCGAGAGCGATACCCTGGTGCGAGAACGATTAGGGAACCGGCCCAGGCGTGATACGCCTTGACAACGGATTTTGGTTGGAGTAAACACGAGATAATTTTGCGTTCCTTGCTTTGATAGTTTGCTTGGACGCAAGCGCCGAATAATAATAAGACCGCGCCGACTTGATGGCAGGAGCCGCGTGGCGCGGACGCGCTAAAACCGGATTGAGGAGGATTGCTAAATGACATATTGGCCTGGGAGTTGGAGAGGTACGGTAGTGTTTGTGGGAGCTTCAATGGCGGCAATGCTGCTGCTTGCATCAAGGCCCGCCGCTTCGCAAAATGGAGCGGGCAAGCCGACGCCTACGATGGCGGATGGGCACCCGAATTTTAATGGATATTGGGTTGCGCCGAATGGACAGCCTGCCGAGCAGTTCCAGAGGTCGGCGGATGGTTCGGTCTTGTTTGACTTCTCGCTGGATCAGGGCAAACAAGAGCTCTGTGTGACTGACGCCTGTCAGGCTCCCAACCAGCCTGCTTATAAGTCCGAATACATGGCCAAGGTGAAGGAAATCGCCAAGACAGAATTTGCCGGCACTACTCCGCTGGACCCTGACCTGAGCTGCAAGCCTGGAGGCGTGCCTCGCGCTCCGGCAGGACCCGTCCAAATCGTCCAAACTCCACAGGTAATAGCCATGGTCCACGGCGACTATTCTGACCGCCTCATTTACATGGACGGGCGCCCACATCCCAAAGACTTGGAACCCTCCTACATGGGCGATTCCACAGGCCACTGGGAAGGCAATACGCTGGTGGTGGACACCATTGGCCTTAATGATGAGACCTGGTTGGGCGGCGGCATAGGCGGAAGAACCGTATACACGTCGATTCACAGCGACAAAGAGCACGTGGTGGAGCGCTGGACGCGTTCAGGCGACGATATAACTATCGAAACAGTCGTCGAGGATCCCGTGATGCTCAGCAAACCCTGGGTGATAGCTCCTCGCAAGATTCGTCTTTCCACCCCGGACGACTACTTGGTTACCTACTACTGTGATGGCAGCGGAATTAACGAGACTCTGAAGGACCATTACGTGAAGCCTGACCCCAACGATCGTGATATCAAGAACAAGTGTTCAGGGCACCGTTGCGGCAAGGACATAACCGGGCACTGAGCCAACCTGGGGATTATCATTCATTTCCGCGCATCGAGCATGCAAGCTCGATGCGCGGATTGCTCACGGTCCGAGCCCTGAAAAGCGCCTACTGATGAATGCCACCGCTGGTCAACTTCCGAACAGGAGAGACGAACAATGCCCTCTACACGTCGGCTACTACTTGTAAGTGCGCTAATTTTCGTGCTGGGCTTTAAAGTCCAAGCGCAGAAAAACAATGCGTTCGTTGGCGTTTGGGAGGAAGTCGGCGGGACAAATGCCAAGGGCGAACAGGAGACCGGCAACGCCGGGATGCGCAGAATTTTCACCGCGGATGGCTTCTACTCGATCACGTTTGGCCGCCAATGCGCGGGAACGCAGGTAGTGAACAAGCCCTTGCCCGAGATGTCCAAAGAGGAACTTCTCGACCGCCTCCGCTGCGTGATTGCGCAGGACGGAAACTTTACCGTGGACGGCGACAAGATGACCATCACCAGGCGGTCGGCAAACGTCCCTCAGAACATTGGTACCACGCAGGTGATGCAGTGGAAGGTCGAGAACGGAGAGCTGTCCCTAAAGATTCTTTCCGATACGGGGCAGGCTCCCGTGGGACAAATCACCCGCTATAAGCGTTTGAAATAGATGTCAAGCAGTTAGCGGGGCCGAATCACATCGGCGCGCCCTTTTCTATTTCTACGCGCTGCAGGTTGTTGCTTGGACTAAGCGGTCCGTTAGCCCCTTTTCGGCGATCAAATCCACGGACAACGAAAAACGCGCCGTTGCTCGGCTTGGTGCAATTGCCATGCAACGGCGCGTTCGTTTGCTTTTGTTCCTTACTCTTTTCTCAGTCCCTTAGAACACAACCTTAAGGGCGAACTGAATCTGACGCGACCTGGTTGAAGTGGCTGTGATTACCCCGGAGCTCGTAGTTGCCTTGGGGCCGACGAGTGCACCGTTACCGAACCGGGAATCCACAAACTGGCCCGTGGGGTCCGAGGCCGTGAACGAAGGATCTGTTCCCGGATTCTTGGACGACCAGATCGTGCCCGCAGGCGCGAGGAAGTTCGCATGGTTGAATAGATTGAATACTTCCGCCCGGAACTGAATAGCCCCAGCCTCACCCAGCCATTTAACGTGTGTGTCCTTGTTCAACGAGAAGTCCACATCCCTCAGGTTTGGACCGCGTACGGAGTTTCTTGGAACGTTGCCCAAGGTTCCGGCCGGCGGCAGGTCGAACATCGTGGTATTGAACCAGCCGAGGGGGTTTCCGGTGACAACAGTGGCTGCGTTGTAAGAAGGATCCAGATTGGGACGGGACGATACGTTGGTGTTATTTTCCAGCGACCGGTCGGTTCCGTTAAGGATATTAATCGGAAAACCGCTCTGTGCCGAGATGATGCTTCCAAACCACCAACCGTGTAGTGGCGCCGCCCAGAGGCTGTCCGACTTGATGTTCGGAGCGTGGTAAATCACATTGGCTCGGAGGTTGTGCCGAACGTCTGTAAACGAGGGACCTTTGTCGTCCCATAGCTGGGCCGTAGTCTGGCCGTTCAACGCAGTACTGCCGGAATCCGCATTTGCTTTCTGGCCATCGTCGAGGCTCTTCGCAAAGGTGTAGCTCAATTGGAACTGAACTCCATGGCTGAGCCTCTTGTTCAAGCCCAACTGGAGAGAATGATAGTAGGTGTCTCCCGCAGCCGTATAGTATTGCGTTAGACCGAGGGCCGTGTTGTCCCGGGGCTGGAAAGCATTACCGCCGGTGGTTGTTGTTACTCCGCCGACCGTCGTCGTTACGGTATTACAGGATCCGTTGGTAGCGTTAAGGCTCGCGCAATAGAAGGGCAGGCCATTTGCACCGATGCCAGCTGGCTGCGTCGGATTTCCTTCCGTCGTCTGGAATATATGCCAGCCTTTGGAACCGACATAGCTGGCGGTCAGGCCCATTCCCCAGGGCAATTGCCGGTCGAGGGTCATGTTCCACTCACCCATGGACGGCTGCTGCATGTGATAATCCGCAACCCGTGCGGTTAATGAGACGGTCGTCCCACCAATCGTATTTACGCACGCAGGGTTTACCGGAACCTTGGTCGTGCAAGGGTTCACGCCGAGGTTGGCCACATTGTTCGCCGAGCACGTCGGTGTAAAACAATTCGGAGACGAATTTGCGGTGGTAAGCGGGATAGGTGGCGCACCTGTATAACCACTGGGGTAAGTTTGCGTAATCGTCTCGAGTTGCGAGAGCGTTGGATCGCCTGTTGCTTGGCCGGCAATTTGGCTTCCTGGGTTCGCGATGTCGTAATAAATTCCGGCTCCGCCTCTCAACGAGGTCTTGCCATTGCCGAAAACGTCCCAGGCGAATCCAAGGCGCGGACTGAAGTCATGCAAGGAGTTATTGAGGTACAACGTTCCCGGAACTCCCTGCGGGGCGTAATTTGCTGTTGATCCTGGCAGTGGGGGGTTAACGGTCACGGCTGGATCTATAACCGTATAAGCTAGACCCGGGGGCGCTGTGAGCGTCGTCATGATCTCATATCGCAGACCCACGTTCAGCGTCAGCCTGGGTAACACGCGATAATCGTCCTGGATATACCATCCCAGGGTGTTCCAGAACCAAAGGCGGCTCTGATTATCAGTGAGCGAGGGCGAGGACACCGAGGAGTATTGGCCGGCAAAAAAGGCGTCCTGGCTTCCGTATGCCAGGGTTCCTCGATTCTGGAAGGCCACATTGAAATCACCAATAAAATGATTCAAGAGGGTTCCGAACTTGAAGGCGTGCTTGCCCTTGGTCCAAAAGACGTCATCACTGACGCTCCAAACGTTCTGGGCAATGACGCCTGTCGTGTTGCCGCTGGTCCCAAACGCTGTAATTGTAAGGGGGTTACCACCGGGGCCAATGGCGGTGCTCGCGTCTCTGCCGGGAATAAGAACGGCGCCTGTAGCGAGTGGAATCGTTGGGATCTCAAGGGTCAGGAAAGTGCGGCTGAGCGAAAATCGCGCCGTGTTTAAGAGTGTCGGCGTAAGTATGTGCGTCTCGGAAATTGTTCCGATATACGACCCGCTTCGGTTGTGATTGTACCATTGGGGCTGGCTCCCTGGATAATACTGACTGGAGTCATCGAATGTGTACCGGAGAAAAGCGGAGTCAGTGGCGTTGAAATTCTGATCCAAGCGCAACTGTTCGTAATTCTCGACCGAAGGTTGAACGAAAGGAAAAGTAAAGTTATATCCCGTGGCAGCCGGGGTGCATGGAAACGTATTGGATGAACTCGCGCCGCAGAAACCGGGGCTGGGCTGCGGAAATGCATTCGCTTGAGGCAGGATGACCGTGGGGTTGGCCACGGTAATAACGTGTTGATTTGTTGCGGTCGGCGTGGTGCAAGCCGTCTTAGTGGAACCAATGAAGGTGTCATAAGGATTGGTGGCCGGATTGTTATCAATCGTGGGCTGAATCGTCGAGTGAAGCACGTCATTCTGGTCCACGTAGCAGCCGAGGAGAAATGTATTTCCACTTGTAGTGGAGGGCGAAAGCTTCTCGCGCAAACCTTCATACACCCCGTAGAAGAAGGTCTTGTCCTTCTTGATTGGACCGCCAAAAGAGCCTCCGAAATTGTTGCGCTGGTAAGGAGGTATTCGTTTGCACGGGAATGCCAGAAGCTTGTTTCCGCCCGTATCGCAAGGGAGATTCAGCGCATTCTTGGAATCCACCGCATCGAAGTAATTCCGCGCGTCCAGTGCGGAGTTTCGCAGGTACTCGAACGCATCGCCATGCCACTGGTTCGTGCCGCCCTTGCTCACAATCGTGGTCTGGCTGCCCATGGTCTGGCCGTATTCGGCGCTGAACATGTTGGTGACGACTTTGTATTCCTTGATACCGTCGATACCCAGAGTAGTGGCAATCGCCGAGGTGGAAGTCAGACCCATTAGGGTCGTCATGCTTGCGCCATCGAGCAGGGTCGTATTGGAGCGTAGCGTGGCGCCGTTGCTGCTGTACATGGTCCCGATCATGCCGTAGGGGCCAGTGGTGATCGCGGTCTGTGTAACGCCGGTCTGCATCAGCGACAAGTCCACGAAATTGCGGCCGTTGAGCGGCAGGTCTTCTACCTTCTGCTCATCGACGGTTCCGCCAAGCGCGCTTCCGGTGGTGTTAACCACCGGGGCTTCCTCGGTCACAGTGACCGTTTGGCCCGTCGAACCTATTTGCAATGTGGCATCGATGGCGGCTTCCTGAGCGACCTCGAGCGTGATTCCTTTGCGCTCCATGGTCTGGAAACCGTCCTTCGCAACTCGAACCGAGTAGTTGCCCACCGGCAATGCGGGAAACCGGTACGCGCCATCTTCACCGGTCATCGCGGTGCGACTCAAGCCTGTATCGATATTAGTAACCGTGACAGACGCTGCGGCGATCGTACCGCCGGTCGTGTCCTTGACCACGCCTAGAATTGTGCCCGTGGGAAGCTGGGCTGAAACTGCAATTGCTGCAAGAAGCACCAGACAAAACACAACCATACCGTGAGTTCGCAGCCATACGACTAGCTTGCTATTTTTAAGCATAATCCACCCCTCCTGGCCTCGTTTTGACGCTTTGGAACACACCCCAAATGCGACAGTTACAAAAGAATGCTAAAATAGTAGGTCGTCCGGCGTTTGCATGTCAAGCGTATATTTCAGAACTAGCCGGGTTGTTGACAACGTGCTGGCGGAAATCCAGAAATACTTGGCAGCGATTCATTCTAAATATTCGGGTCGCCACCCTGCTCGGATCTAGTTGGAACCAAACGGAATAGTGCCGTCATATGCCTGGATGTAGCGGCCGAAAATAATCACGGCGGCCCACAAGAGCAATGAACTCGCCGCGACAAGCTTGGCGGCTATCGGTGCATCATCCCCGGCCCCCAGACTCTCAACACTGTCGAAAATTCCCGTCAGGTAAAACGCCGCCACATTTATTCCCAGCAGCATGAGCATCAATATCTTGAGCCAAAAAGCGGCGTCGAAGTTGTAATACTCAGGCGAACCCATATAGGTCATCATGCCCGTTAAGACATTGATGCCCAGTCCGGCCATCGCCCAAGGCATGAATCGGTGCAAGGGTCCGATCGGTATTTGCTTGGCAAATCCCATGATGCGTATATCGAGCATTCCAACCATCGCAATGAGAAGGGCGAGGCCGACGAAATGCAAGTCCATCAGGACCGCCGTGACCCACTTGCTGTAGGCCATGATGTGGGTGAACGTCTTCGGGTCGGGCTCAAAAACACGCATGAATGATCCAAATTTTCCTTCGGTCAGGGTCTGTTCCTGGCCAGCCCTAATCTCCGGATGCCTGATATCGCCGCCGGTGTTCCCGGTTCTTATCATGACGACCACCGTCAAGGTCGAAAAAATGAGGACGGCCAAGACATTCCAGCGTGCCGGACGCGCGGCCCGCTGAGATTGCCACAATCCGACCAGGGCCAATGCGCCAGTAGCCAACATGGACCACAGGGCTAGGAGCGCCGAGCCTTCGTGCCTTTGAGTCAGGGCCATTGACACGCTAGGATCCTTCTTAATCATTGCCTGCGCGCCAATGCCACTCAAAAAAGCCGGAATCGTCAATAGAGCGATGGCGGCGAAAATGATAAGGCTGCCGCGCCTCAGGTCATTGTTGTTTTTGAAAAAGGAGACCAGGAATAGACCAAACCCAATGAACGTGCCGATGATTGGCCAATGATTCAGTAAAAGGTGCAAATGCGGAAAATTCATAAGTAACTCCTATTCCTGCTATCTATGATTACTGGCTCTTACCTGACGAAGATCAGATGCTTGTTCCTGCGCTATAAAGCAGCGAGCGACAGGCCTTCTTTAGTCTCACTCCTTAAGACCATAGTACAGATACGTGTATGTGTATGCCAGTAAGCGGCCGGCCGTAATGGCCAAAAACCACAAAACAAGCGACCACTTCGCCATGGTCTTGCCTGCCGCGATCATAGCCTCTTCGCTCAAGCTGATGTTGTCGAAAAGCCGCGTTTTGATCCTCCACACGACTGTTAGGGCGAACCCGATAAGCGTCAACTTGATATAAAACATGGGGTTCGTGAGTGCCTTGGTCGGATAACCAATTAAAAGGAGCACCCCTGTTATGGCATTAACCACCAAACCCGCCCACATAATGCTGAAGAGCCGGTTGAGCGACTTCAGTGGGAGTTCGGGCACAAAACCGAGGATGCGCAAGTCCACGATGACACTCGGACCGATCAGCATTGCCAAACCGAAATTATGAAATAGAAGAATGAAGTAAAATCCAAACACCGATTCTGATTCCCGGATCCATTTACTCATGCCAGTCTGTTCAATGGTATTGAAAAGCTCGGGGACCGCCACGTTTGCCTCTCTATTGATTCGGGGTTTCCTTTTTGGATTCGAAAACAGCCTATGGTACACCTGTCTCGCTCGTTCGCAAGACAGGAAAACGTTCCTTATCGGGACCGCTCCGCACCGTGTGCCGTCCGCACAGCTACCGGCTGGACTACCATCCATCTTTTCCGTCATCGGCAGCGGTAGATGCGCCGACACTCAGCATGATTGACACAAGAAAAAGGTTAGCGTAACGTCTTCCGCGTCATTTAAATTCAGACCACAGATTCCGAATTTCGATCAGAAGCCGTTCACCAGGAATTTCCTGGCAGCCTTTGACATGCGCCGCGCTAACGGCTCAACAGCTTCTTACCATAGGAACTCGATGACTCCAGCAATAGCGTGGAGGATGAATGGACGTGTATGACGTAATCGTGGTTGGCGGAGGCAACGCCGCCATGTGCGCCGCGATCGCGGCACGGCATATCGTTTCGCGCGTTCTTGTACTCGAGCGAGCGCCAGAATATATGCGAGGCGGCAATACCCGACACACGCGCAATATTCGCTGCGCTCACCCCAATGCCGACCAATATTTTTCGGGTCCCTATAATGAAGAGGAACTTCTTCAAGACCTGATCAGCGTGACAGGCGGTCCAGCCAACATGGACCTCGCCAAGTTTACGATCCACCAGTCAAGCATGCTGCCGCAATGGATGAGCGACCACGGCGTCAACTGGCAACAGCCCCTGGCCGGCACAATGCACCTGGGACGCACCAATCGCTGGTTTCTCGGGGGCGGCAAAGCCCTGTTGAACACCTATTACCGCACCGCGGCGCGCATGGGCATTGAAGTCCGTTACGATGCGATGGTGGAGGACCTCATTGTCGAGGACGGAAAATTCGACGCTATCGTGCTAAAAAAAGGCGATGCTCAGGAATTGGTGCGTGGCCGCGCCGTCGTCGTTGCGACCGGCGGTTATGAAGCTAATATCGAATGGTTAAAACAAAATTGGGGCGCAGCGGCGGATAATTTTATCGTCCGCGGCACACCCTATAACGACGGACATACGCTGGCAACGCTGCTTCGAAAGGGCGCGAAAGCCATGGGCGATCCCAAAGGTTTTCACGCTATCGCCGTGGATGCTCGCGCGCCAAAGTTTGATGGAGGAATCGTCACGCGGCTGGACGCTATTCCATTCGGCGTGGTCGTAAATAAGCTGGGCAGGAGATTTTACGACGAGGGAGAAGACATCTGGCCCAAACGGTACGCCATCTGGGGGGGCCTGATTGCCGCGCAACCCGATCAACTGGTCTACTGCATCGTTGATTCAAAGACAATTGACCGTTTCCTGCCTCCGATGTTCAAACCCTACCAAGCCGAGACTCTGGAGAGCCTTTCGAATGCGTTGACCGTCGACTCCAGAGTTTTTCTCGAATCCGTTGCGGAATTTAATCGCTCAACAGCCGGAAACACCGACTTGCGAATGGAAATCTTGGATGGGAACACCACGCGCGGCCTTACACCGCCGAAGAGTCACTGGGCATTGCCCATTGACCGTCCCCCGTACTATGCGCTTCCGCTGCGGCCTGGAATCACGTTTACCTATATGGGCGTGGCTGTGGACGAAGCCGCTCGCGTGCTCGATTGCGCTGGTGCACCCTTCAAGAACCTGCACGCTGCGGGCGAAATTATGTCTGGAAATATCCTCACCAAGGGTTATCTCGGCGGTTTTGGCCTCACCATCGGCTCCGCGTTCGGCGAATTGGCAGGAAGGATGGCGGCAACTCATGCCCGAAGTTAGTACCGGGGTTAGTATTGGGTCTAATATTTTTGAGGAGGCCAACCGGCAGCTGATTATTTGCAATGCCTGCCGTTATTGCGAAGGCTTCTGCCCCGTTTTCCGCGCCATCGAAACGCGCCGCCAATTTGGAAAGGGCGACGTATTTTATCTTTCCAATCTGTGTCACGACTGTCGCGCCTGTTACTACGCCTGCATGTATTCCCCGCCCCACGAATTCGCCATCAATATCCCGCAAATCCTGTCAGAGGCGCGAGTAGCAAGTTATCAGCATTGGAGCTGGCCGGCGCTGCTCGCCCGTTCGTTCAAGGAACGTCGCGTCCGAACACTGCTGGCAGGCTCAGTGATAGCGCTGGTTGCAGTTCTCGCCATGATTTTAGTTCCTGCCGACCGGTTGTTTGCGGCGCAAACCGGGCCCGGCGCCTTCTACCGGATCGTTCCCTATCTCGCCATGGTGATCCCTGCTGTGACGCTGGTTTTCTATGGCTTTCTCATCTGGTCGCGCAGCGCATTGCGGTTCTGGTCAGAAACCACAGACACGAAAACGGAAGCCGGCGGACTAAGGGAAATTGTGACGGCCCTGGCAGACGCAATGGCCTTGCGATATCTGAAAGGTGGGGGGCCGGGTTGCACCTATCCCGAAGAGAGTCCCTCTGAATCGCGGCGCGTTTATCATGCCCTTGTTTTTTGGGGTTTTCTTGCCGACTTCATTTCCACAACTCTGGCCTACATTTACCAGGATCTATTGCACTGGCTCCCGCCCTACCCATTGACCAGCGGTCCCGTCGTATTTGGAAGTCTGGGCGGAATCGCAATCATCATCGGGGTAACCGGATTAATTGGACTGAAGCTCAAGAGCGATCGTGCGCCGGAGGGAGCGGGTGCTTATGGTTTGGATTACACATTTCTTATTGTCCTCGGACTAACGGCTTTGACTGGCATGCTCACACTTGTCTTGCGAGAAACCTCGGCTTTGGGAAGTTTGCTGATCGCTCACCTGGCGCTGGTGGCAGCCTTGTTCTTAACAGCGCCGTACGGAAAATTCGTGCACGCCCTGTATCGAACCTTGGCGCTGGTGAAATACCACGCCGAGGAGAAGCAAGCCGCGAGAAGCGTTTGATCCTTATAAGTATAAGTTCTTCGATCGCGCAGACCTTGCACGCGCAATTGGGCTGTCATTCCGTTCACGGAGAGCGTTCACGGAGAGCGCTCCCGGTGAACGGAATGACAATGCCGCTATCCTCACCGCTCAGCGCGGCGCGGGAAATGTCGGATGGAAATTCGGTCCTCTGATCTCTTCCTTGGACATTTTATTTATCTGCTCGAAAATCTTCGCGTAGGATCGCGCCACCATCCCCATGGGGTAGGCGGGCGTCCAATCCACGGTATCCATGGTGGAGTGGTTCAGGATGTTGTCGATTACGCCAAAACTGGGAGCGGTCGTGTGCAGTTGCCCCATATCGCCGCCCGCCGTGCTGGAAATCATGTGGACGGCAACGCCGTAATCGCGGAGTGTGGCAGGCACCAATTTTTTCAAGGCGTCACTGCCCTCCGCGGACCATCTCCGGGCACTCGCCATGTTGGTCGTCAATAGTCCCCCGCCAAAATAATAAATCTGCGTTTCCGCCGTGTGTTCGCAATTGGCGATCAGGACCACCTTGTTCGCCAGCCAGTCCTGCATGTTCATTCGCATCCACACACTGCCGACAACGCCGGGTGAGTGGTGGGTCGGTGAATCCTCGAAAACCATGGTCCTGCGTCGTTGCTCCTTGGGGATGGACGCATAATAACGGGCAAGCTCCAGGCTGGTAGCCATTCCCGAAGCATTGTCGGTAGCGCCATCAAAGTAGGCGTCATGATGCGCCATGACCAGGATGGTCTCGTCGCTCATGCCCGGCAGCGTAGCCAGAACAGTGTCGGTGTGAAGTCCGGGTACGATTTTGACATCCAGGCGCATGCGCAACTTCACGTCCCCGCCCTTTTCGATCGCTTCCCGAACCGCAAAGCCGTCATCGTGACTGATGGTCATCGCCGGCACCGGCGAGAGAGGCGTCATTTCAACGCGTCCGCCATAGTTACCGAAAAGCATGGATTGTTGGTCGCCGGGGAAGCCTTGAACGAGATAGACCATCGCTGCGCCTGAATTGAGCGCCCGTTCATAGGCACCGGTCCACTGCGACGAAGTAAAGACCCCGCCATCCGTCGGCCAGGAATAGACGAAGACTGCCTTCCCTTTTACATCTCGGCCCTTGAAATCGGCAGCAAAGCCCAACCCTACCCACACCGGTTCCGCTTCTACCGGACCATTCGTCGTCCCCACAGATTGCCCCACCGGCCACGCGGACTTGAGAGGAATGGTCTTGCCGCCGACGACGAGTTCGGTATCCCACGAGGTTGGAAACCACTGCGGCGGAAGATCATTTGACCAACGCTTGGTTTGCAAACCGAGCTTCTTAAACTTTGCCTCCATAAAATCCGAAGTCATGTGGTCATAGTCCGTGCCTGAAATTCGCCCCCAGTATTGATTGCCGTCTGTGCGGCTTTTTTCCGAGATGGCGACGATCTCTGCTTCCGTCTTCTTAATGGCGTTGCCATCGATCTTGGCGTACTTTTCATCCCCGGCCGGCAATGGCGACTTGATGTAATTTTCGTCCGGGATGAAAAGCTTGTCGCGGTCCTTCGGCAATCCCAGAGGTTTGTCAGAGCCGGGAAGAACATTGTTCCCACTCTGATCAACGAAGCCATGTGGATCGTTCGTGCTGGGCGGAGCGGCAGAATCAGCCGCGGCTTGCGCACGTTGGGCGCGCCCGGCGAATGCTGCACCACCAACCCAGACCATCAATAATGCAGCTACCATGATCACGGCAGCCACACCTAAGCCTCTCAGAAGGCCAGGTTGTCCAGATCGCTGACGCGTTGCACCATTCACGTCACGTTTATTGTTTTTCATTTTTTCCTCCGGATAAAAAACTGCGGTCCAATTTTCGCGCATGAGCTTGGCTGATCATGTCGTGTCGTTCAATGCTATGGCAATCCAAGGCAATCCCAGATATCAAGTTTACTTTTGGCAAGAACATACGGCAGCCGCCCCTCTTCTGTCAATTTCAAATCGACGTGATTACGGTCGAGTGGATTCAGCTCCCACAAAGGGAGGCGGAGTGACAATGCAATTAGTCTCGGGCATCATCCAACGGAGAACCCCGCCCTTGAGAACACTCAAGGACGGGGCCAAAAACGCCGGTATCGTAAAACTTCAAACTGACTTAAGGCGAGCGATATTCTTTATCGCGCTGCCCGCCACGTATTAAGTTGCGAGGTTCTCGTCCAATCCACATCGGCCACTTCCGCCGAGCCGGGCGTCCCGCCGACGGAAAGGACAAAGTTGAGCTGCCCGTTCTGGATGCCGTAGCTCGTTACCGCGAAAACCTCACTGGACTTGAGCGCAATGAAAGTCACGCGGCTGGGCTCCGGCGCGAACGAATTCGATCCGGTGGAGAATCTCACTGAGGCAGTTATCGTCTGCGGCCCGCTATAAGGCAGCGGCCCGTTCTGTAGTTGGCCGGTGGGCTGGCCAAAATAGTGAAAACCGGGTGATGGCGCGGGGCGGATGTCCGCAATCCTGGGCACGACGACGTCATCCATCAGACGCAGCGTGAGCAATTCTTCGCCCTTAAATGTGGGGCGTGGCCCGCGAGCCGGTAGGCTGATCATTTTCCACGGCCACAACGGAGGAAGCATCCATTCCGCGACGTCGCGCTTCGCATGACCCTTTCCGACAACGTCTCCCTGGCGGTCGGTCTTGTATCCGCCGCTTGCCGCGATCACTTTACTTGGCACGGGGATGTCTGTGTTGGGCAACCCAATGCGGTCGAATTCCACCCTCAAGTAGCCCTTGCCCCAAAAATGACCAGGATCCTTCTCCGCTGCCACGTGGCCTTCAAGATAGCTGCCGCGGGGAAGGACGATGTGTCCGAACTGCTGCACGGTCTTTAAGTAACAAACGACCGGGTCACCCACACTCGCAGTGGCCGAGGAAAAATTCGGCTCATCGAGTGTGCATTGGAGAAGCGTGCCCGCAGGAACGACATTCTGTGCCCCTGCGGTTGCTGCCAATCCCAAACACATCCACGCCAGGAAACAATATAGGAATAGTCGCCGCATCGTGAACCTCCCAAGGATTGTATTAGGCAGCACGAGGAGTAAGGCGGAGGAAGGAGTATCGAAGTGAGGATGCGCTGCCATGCCGTCCCCCAAAATACTGGCGAGAGTGTACTCTGCTTTTATCTTCGCTGGCAATGTTAACGACTCTGGAGCCAAGTGACCGAGCTTGTGCTCTTGGAATCCGAGGTATCCACCCTGTGTCAGCATTACCTTTAGATGGGCTATTCGAGGGTCCGGCCCTTCGTCAACGGGCCGAGCGACCCGATGATGATCGCGACCATTAACCACATCGTGGCGATGTACACAAACACGCTGGTGTAGCCGTGATTCGTGTAAAGGTAAGCCACAACGAGGGGTCCGAATGCGTTTGAGAGCCGGCCCAGTCCGTAACCCAGTCCTGTGCCGGAGTTACGAATTTCGGTGGGATAACATTCCGCTGTGTAGGCGTAGAGCAAGGGGGCAAAGGTTTGGATGAACATGGCCACCAAAAATCCGAAGGTGATAATGGTAACGGTCTTAAAAGTAGTTCCGTACATCAATCCGCAGAAGGCAATCACCAGCGCCGCGATTGTGATCGACCACTTGCGCTCCCAGCGATCAGAAATCAGTGCGGCGATTAGCGCGCCAGGTACCGCGCCGATGGAAATCGCCGACGACCAGGCAAGCGAATTCACCATGGAAAATCCATGCGCCACGAGCAATGTGGGAACCCACGCAGTAAAGCCGTAGAATCCCAGCGTCTGGCAAATCCACGCCGAGATCAGCATGAGCGTGCGCGCTCGGTACGGGCGCGCCAGCAACTCCTTGTATCCGCCGCGGCGCGATGGCGTTGCGACCGACTCAGGTGCCGGCGGCAGCTCGCCGAACTCCGCGCGTGCCCGAACTTCGATTCGGTCGAGCACTGCATCAGCCTCGGCCAGCTGTCCGTGGCTCTCGTACCAGCGCGGCGACTCGTCAATACTATTCGCGAATAGTGGGAACAGCAGACCGAGCGCCCCCCAAACGAAAACCAGCCGCCAGCCCCATTCCGCAATGGGTATAGTGAACCGAGCCACGTACGCGGTCACCGGAATTCCCATCAGGCCGATGGTCATGATCCAACCCTGATAGGCGCCGCGTTTTGTTGCCGGAAACATTTCGCTGACGTACGTGATGCCGACCACGGTCATGGCCGAGAGGCCCACGCCGGTGAGCAGGCGGGTGAGAAACAGGCCAGCGGGTCCCCACACAAATGCATTCAGCAACGAGAAGCCGGAGAACCAGCAGGTGGTAAGGATCAATGCGCGTTTCCGGCCGAGGCGGTCGGAAAACCAGCCGCCCGTAGTGGCGCCCACGAACATGCCGATGAATGTCGCGGAAACCAGAAGGCTAACCGTGGAAATTGAGAGGTGCCAGACCTTCATGATGGCGGGCGCGGCGAACGAGAACGTATTGATGCCGCCCAATTCGGAAAAGAATACGAAGCCCAACAGCCACATGATTCGCCGGTGATACGAGCCAATGGGAAGGCGATCGAGGCGCGCGGCAGCCGAGCGTCGTTCAATCTGCAATGTCTGCATAGCACGCCTCCTTGTATGATGCGGGCGCCATAGCCGTGTCCCTAACGTGCAAATCGACGGCGCTCCGGGCGCATGTTAGCAGAATTGTTTGGCAAGAACGCCCGATTTATTTTTATTCACGGACGCGAAGCAAGCACAAAGCGGTCTGCAGGAACGTAGGCAAAGCCCTCCATGATTCGACGGGCCGTGCGCGAGATGGTGGCGCTCTCGATCTTGATTTCGCCGTTTTTCTGAGCGGCTTTCACCGACGCTTCCATCACGCCCTGTGGATGACCAATTCGGATCATGCCCGCCTCACGCGCCTTGGCGCCGCATAATTCGTTAACGAGGGTGCCCGTCACCACAGAGGCGGCACTCGTGCAGATCGCCCCCGCTCCCATGTAGGAGGGGTGAGCGGTTTGCATCGAGAGCAGGCGTCCGACAATATCAACCTCATCGGCGTTTACGTGTCGCCCTGCCATCGTGTCGTAATCCGTAGGCGCGGTTAACACGCCGATCTTCGGCAGGCCGGGACTCTTGCGAGTCGCTTCCTCGCGGCTGGCCACGATGCCCAAGCGTTCGCAGGCGGCAGATCGAATCGCTTCGAGCGTGGCCATGGCATCACGCTGCTTCTCAAGCTCTGGCGGCAGCTCCGTGCCTCGAAGCTTAAACTCCGACGCGTAGCAGAAGACCACTGGGTTTCCTGCGTCCACGATGGATACGGTGAAGGAACGGCCGTCATCAAGCTCGATTCGCTCGCGAGGATGGCCGGTTGGCAACAGGCGTCCACTCAACGCACCGGCAGGCTCGACAAATTCGAGTTCGATGCGCGCGCCGGTGCCTGGTACGCCGGGAATTGCGTAGTCGCCCTCGCTCATCGCTCGGCCATTCCGTACCGGCACGTGGGCGACCACGAGTTTCTTAGTATTTATATTATAGATAGCGACTTTCGTAATCGGCTCGATCGCACGAACCAGTCCCTGGTCGATCGCAAAAGGCCCGACGGCGGAAATAAGATTGCCGCATGTGCCGCCCCAGTCAACGATTGGCGAATGGATACTCACCTGACCGAACAACATTTCCACATCAGCCCCGGCTGTGTGAGACGGCCCTACAATCATCGCCTTGCTGGTGACGGATGTGGCGCCGCCGAGACCATTGATTTGCCGGGCGTCTGGGCTGCCGAAAACATTCAGGAGT
>Ga0206815_1154_pt1 | contig 17888 bp, 12 predicted proteins | sample Alteio_BWOrgCont_91_FD_152864 | JGI IMG/M metagenome (GOLD analysis project Ga0206815, IMG submission 152864) | Enriched cells from forest soil in Barre Woods Harvard Forest LTER site, Petersham, Massachusetts, United States -... | ecosystem: Environmental > Terrestrial > Soil > Temperate forest >...
GTTCCGGGAGACCTGGGCGTGCGCGTATTTGCTTTCGAAACAATTTCGGTCCAGCAATTCATTTTCGGCTGCAGCTGACAGTCTGCAAGTTTGTGCGAACTATGAACCGCGCTGCACTCTTGTTTCCAACTGAAATTCGCCTTCAGTCGCACCCAACAGAGAGTAGATTTTCATCGATTGTGGCAGGTTGTGCTTTATAACCTCGGCGGATCCGCCCGGTGTCTCTTTGGAACGTTACGTGCATGCTTCTGGCATATCTGCACCTTGAGAGTGTCTGAGTTTATCCAGGCTGCTTGAGCAAAGAACGCGAGTTGCTCTGAGTCCTCGAAGATTCGGCGAGTCAGCGTGGCTGGCTGTACAACTGTGCGAATCGATCGGATTCAAACGCAACACCAAGGGGGACGAGTGATCAAGGTTGGCGTAATTGGCTATGGGTACTGGGGCCCGAACTTGGTTCGCAGCATGTGTGAAGTCCCTGAGACTTCGGTGGTTGCGGTCAGTGACATGCGGGAAGAGCGATTGAGGCTCGTAAGCAGCCGCTACCCTTGTGTTGCTGTTTCGACGGATTATCGTACCCTTCTTGACAATCCGGAAATCGACGCAATTGCCATTGCAACACCGGTCCACGCTCACTATGAACTTGCGCTTCAAGCGCTACAAAGCGGCAAGCACGTTCTGGTAGAAAAGCCCATGACTTCGACCTCTGAACAGGCGCTTCATCTGATCGACGAAGCCGAGCGAAGAAAATTGGTCTTGATGGTAGACCATACATTCGTATACACCGGCGCAGTCCGAAAGATCAAAGAACTGGTGGCATTGGGGAGGTTGGGAGACATCTACTACTACGACTCAACCCGCATCAATCTCGGCCTTTTCCAGCGTGATGTCGACGTAATCTGGGACCTCGCCGTTCACGACCTGGCAATCATGGACTACGTGCTTCCGGCTACACCGTGTGCCGTGGCCGCGACGGGCATCAACCATGTAAGGGGCGGCACAGAAAATCTTGCCTATCTAACCGTGTTTTTTGAAGAAAATCTGATTGCGCATGTCAACGTTAATTGGCTTTCGCCAGTAAAGATAAGACGCACATTGATCGGCGGAAGCAAGCAAATGATCGTGTACGACGATATGGAACCTAGCGAAAAAGTGAAGATCTACGACAAAGGCATCACCGTGACAAACGGTTCCGACTCGCTTTACAAAGCTTTGGTTGGCTATCGTTCCGGCGATATGTTTGCGCCTCAACTGGACGTTTCGGAGGCATTGAAAGTAGAGCTTCAACATTTTGCCGATTGCATTGAAACAGGTGCGACGCCTATCACCGGAGGACTGGCTGGACTGCAGGTAGTTCGAATCCTCGAGAGCGCGTCTCAGTCTATGAGGCTTCGCGGCAAACTGATAGAGCTGGAGCCAGACCCAATCAGCATTTGTTCAGGAGCTGCCTAGCATGCCCGAAACCCTTTCCGCTGAATCCCAGGATACTCTGGAACGATTCCCCGCACACTCACTGGCTTCAATGCCCGTGATCGCCGACTATACGCGAATATCTCCGGACGTAAAGCTCGGCGAAAACGTCCGTATATTCGCCTTTGTGAACCTGTATGGCTGCTCTATCGGGGATAACTCCAAGATTGGCGCTTTTGTAGAGATACAAAAGAACACGGAGATTGGCGCCAACGTAAAGATTTCCAGTCACACCTTCATCTGTGAAGGGGTTCGCATCGAGGATGAGGTCTTCATCGGACACAACGTATCGTTTATCAACGACAAGTATCCCCGGGCGACGAGCAAGGGCGGTGAACTCCAGACTGAGACCGACTGGGAAGTTATCGGGACCCTTGTAAAGAAAGGTGCTTCGGTGGGTACAAGTTCCACGATTTTATGCGGAGTCACGATCGGAGAAGGAGCGATTGTAGGTGCCGGCAGCGTTGTAACGCACGATGTCGCACCCTATACGGTCGTCGCCGGTAATCCCGCCAGGCTCATGAGAAAAGTGGAGGCGGAATGAAGGTTCCATTCGTTGACTTAGGATTGCTTCATCGCGAGATTGAGGATGAGCTCAGGGACGTGTTTTCGCGAGTTCTCGCAAACTCGTCCTTCGTCCTTGGGCCAGAAGTAGAACAATTCGAGCAGGATTTCTCAGCCTACTGCGGCAGTGCACAGTGCATTGCCGTGAACACAGGAACCGCCGCAATACACCTCGTGTTGGCTGCTCTTGGTATTGGCCCCGGTGACGAAGTCATCACTGTGCCTCACACTTTTATCGCGACTGCCGAGGCGATTACAGCTGTAGGCGCAACACCTGTGTTTATCGATATCGATCCGACCTCTTACTGCATGGAGCCAGGAGGGATTGAAGCGGCAATCACCAGCAGGACACGCGCGATCATCCCAGTCCATCTCTATGGTCAAGTGGCTGATATGGATCCGATTCTCGCAGTCGCAAATCACTATGGCATTCCGGTTGTTGAAGATGCTTGTCAGGCTCACGGCGCCGAATACAAGGGGCGCCGCGCAGGCTCTCTCGGAGTTGCAGGATGTTTCAGCTTCTATCCCGGTAAGAATCTCGGAGCCCTCGGGGAAGGGGGAGCCGTGACAACAAATGATCTCGAACTGGCGAAGTGCATCCGCATGTGGCGAGATCATGGGTCTCGCAAGAAGTATGAACACCAGTTTGCAGGACATAACATGCGCATGGAGGGACTGCAGGGTGGGATACTCGCCGTCAAGCTCAAGTATCTTGATCGATGGAATCGTCAGCGCCGGCAGGCCGCCGATGACTATGCAATCTCTCTCGGCGGATCCCAGCTAATTCTTCCCTCAGAGATATCCTACGGTCGTCACGTCTACCACCTTTATGTCGTTCAGGCTGATGACAGAGATGGGCTTCGGCGCCAGCTTGCGGAGGCTGGAGTTGAGTCGGGATTGCATTACCCAATACCGTTGCATTTGCAAGAAGCCTACCGACACCTCGGCTACAACAAGGGGGCCTTTCCTGTTACCGAGAGGTTGACGGATCATATTCTTTCTCTTCCTATATATCCAGGAATTAGCGCCGAAGCGATTGCGCATGTAGCTGCTGAAGTGCAGGAGAGTTGCAATGTCAGCTGAGAATGCGATGGAATGCGCAGTGGACGGCCGCACGGTTCCCGCTGTTTTCGGACGGACCCAGGTCGTAGAAGATCCCGTCTGGGAGTGGCAATATGCCTCGTCACTGAAGGACACATACCTCCCATCTGAATTAGCTGCCATCTACTCCAGATATCGCGGAGACGAAGGCGTCTTTGAAATACAGCTTCGCCGGATTGTCTTTCGCGCAATGTGCAAGCGTGCAGGCCACGGCTTGCGGGTTGAGCCTGAAGTAATTGTCAAGCATCCCGAGACGATTGAACTGGGAGATTCAGTCTTCGTCGGAGCACATACGATGATCCAGGGTCGTTTTGATGGAACTTGTCGCATCGGCAATCATGTATGGATTGGGCCGCATGCGTATTTTGACGCACGCGATCTCATTCTCGAAGATTTTGTTGGCTGGGGACCAGGAGCCAAAGTGCTCGGATCCTCGCACACCGGCGTTCCGCTTGATCTTCCGATAATCGCCACAGAGCTCGAGATCAAGCGGGTAGTCATCGGCTACGGAGCAGACGTCGGCACAAATGCGACAATTCTTCCGGGAGTACACGTCGGCGCCCATTCGATCATAGGTGCAGGGGCAGTCGTAACCGGCGACGTGCCGGATTACGCTGTTGTGGCCGGCGTGCCAGCAAGAGTCTTACGGTATCGAAAGTGAAGGAGGCCATGCTGTTATATCGCACGCCTGGCCCGTTCATGACTGCAGATGTTGTCGCGGCCGTGATGCTCACCATAATGACGAACGTGACGGCGATGGAGAAAGAATCATGAACCCGATCCAGGGTACGAAAATACTGATCACCGGCGGTGCGGGCTTTGTCGGGAGTACTACGGCAGACCAGCTATTGGATGCAGGCGCAGCAGAGGTGCGTGTGCTCGATAACTTCATCCGGGGCAACCCACGCAATCTTGATCGCGCCGCAAGAACAGGTAACCTCACGATCCTGGAGGGCGATATACGCGATGCGGATCTGGTCGACGCCGCAGTTGAAGGGGTTGATTACATCTTTCATGAAGCGGCTCTTCGAATCACCCGCTGCGCAGAAGCTCCCAGGGAAGGTGTCGAGGTTCTCATCAACGGCACGTTGAATGTATTGGAGAGCGCTGTCCGTCACAAGGTCCGGAAGATTGTCGCCGCGTCCTCAGCTTCCGTCTACGGCGATCCACTCTACCTGCCGATGGACGAGAACCATCCGTTCAATAACCGCACTTTGTATGGAGCCAGTAAAATCGCAAATGAACAGATGTTTCGCGCGTACTACGAGATGTTCGGATTGCCTTACGTTGCATTCCGCTATTTCAATGTCTACGGACCCAGGATGGATCTCGACGGTGTTTACACAGAGGTGCTCGTACGCTGGATGGATGCGATTCAAGGTGGCTACCCCCCCAAGATATTCGGAGATGGTTCACAATCGATGGATTTCGTGCATGTCGAAGATGTGGCCAGGGCAAACATCGCCGGCCTTCTTTCCGATGTAGTCGATGAGGTGTTTAACGTGGGCACGGGTGTGCAAACCACTTTGGCCGAATTGAGCCAAATGCTATTGAAGATTTGCGGATCGTCTCTAAGCCCGGAATTTCACCCGGCTCGCTCAGTAAACAACGTCCAGACAAGACGAGCTGCTGTAGAGAAGGCAGAAGTGTTGTTGGGCTTTAAGCCAACTATAGATCTTGAAACAGGGCTGCGTGGACTGATCGAATGGCATAACAATGCCAGGTCGGACGCGGCTGTCGCGGTCGGAGGTGCCAAATGAGTACTCTGCTCACATCAACTTGCGCCATGATCCCCGTCGCCCGCCCATACATAGGAGTGGAGGAGGAGCAAGGAGTGCTCGATGTGCTTCGCTCGGGCTGGGTTACGCAAGGTCCCAGAGTCGCAGAATTTGAAGAGAAATTTGCGGCATACATCGGGTGTGAGTTTGCCGTCGCTGTTTCCTCCTGCACGACGGCGCTCCAGCTCGCGCTTCTAGCCTGCGGCGTCGGGCCGGGAGATGAGGTCATATGCCCTAGCTTCTCTTTTATTGCGACGGCGAATTCGATTGCGTACGTGGGGGCTAAGCCTGTCTTCGCCGACATTGATCTCGCCACCTACAATGTGAATCCTACCCATGTCGAGGCACTCATTTCTTCTCGTACTAAGGCCATTTTAGTGGTGCATCAGATTGGCCTCCCGGCTGATATGAGGGCCTTTCAATACATAGCCGCAAAATTTGGCTTGAAACTGATTGAGGACGCAGCGTGTGCGATCGGAGCCAAATACGAAGGCGAGTTGATCGGCAAGCCGCTCGGGGACCTCGCTTGTTTCAGCTTTCATCCGCGCAAGATCATGACCACCGGCGAGGGAGGTATGATTACAACCCGCGATGCTCATTTGGCAGAGAGACTGCGCAGATTGAGGCAACACGCGATGAGCCTGTCCGACGTTGTTCGGCACAGTGCAAAACAGATTGTGACTGAGACTTACGACGAGGTCGGCTTCAATTTCCGCATGACCGACATGCAAGCCGCCGTAGGTATTGCGCAACTTGGCCGATTGGACAGGTTGCTCGATAGGCGGCGTTTGCTGGCACAACGCTATACGAAAGCGTTGGATCAACTCTCGTGGTTGATAACTCCTCATGTACCGCCGTACTGCTGCCACAATTACCAGTCGTATATGGTGAGGCTAGTTGGGGATGCGGCAGGAAAGCGTGACGAGATTATGCAGCAGCTGCTGGAAAGGAATATCTCGACCAGGCGGGCAATTATGGCTACACACCGTGAGCTGCCCTATCGCTCCGCCGGTGGGGATGACTCCTTGCCGCAGACCTGCTTGACGGCTGCCACAGGCATCATTCTCCCGCTCTTTTATCAGATGGCGGACTCCGATCACAACTATGTGATCGACTCTCTTCATGAAATACACATTTGACAGAGTGCTCCTGGCATGTCAAAGCAGCTGATCCAGACGCTCGGAGACACTACGCCGGCTTGAGATAAAACTGTGCTGTATCGCCTTGTTCCCTGAGATTCAATGCGGCGGCCAATCGACGCATTCGGCTTCGTTGCAAACGAGTTGGTTCGATCATCTCAGCCAGAGGGATGTCCCGTTGATAGGAATCACTGGCCCAGAATTGAAACTCTGTTGAATCGAAGATCACCCGTTCGATTCGGAAACCGCTTTTCTCCGACAACAATGAGAAGCTTTTGCTGCTGTGGACCAACAGATGACGCGGTGCGTTCAATTGTGCCCAGTCGGTCGCATAGGCGCGCCAGGCCCAGCTCGCCAATGGGATGCAGGCCACACAAGAGCCGTTCTTGTTGATATGTTCGCGAGCCAGCTTCAGCATATCGATCGGCAGGAGTTCGAGTGAGTGGCGGAAGAGAATCACGTCGAAGAAATCCGTTACCTCGGCCAGCGTTTTTCGCTCAACCCGGATTCCGAAACGATCTTGAACATCAGCCGGGACAGATGGGTCCACTCCACGCGCCTTATATCCGAGTTCACGCAATTCTCCGAGCAGGCGTCCCGATCCGCAGCCCACATCGAGAAGATTCATATCCTTTGTCAATTGGACGCGACGAATCAAATCAAGATCAGCCCGTCGCCGCCAATTGACCAGAAAGGATAGCCTCGAAAGGTAGACAGAGTCCTTAAACTTTCGCGCCATCGACAAGGTCTCTCTCTCGAGAAGGAACTGGTCCTCTGTAGAGTATCGATCTAGATTGGATGGAGTTTCAGCGAGCGACAAGCATCCGCACTCGGAACACTCGAAGTAAAGAAACTCTTCGCGAGTTCCCAGCATCATCTCTCGCACTAGGTGCGGAACACCCAATTCGGATTGGCATACCGGACAACAATTAGCGTGCATACGTCCGACTCACTTGCTAAGGCTTTCGGCGCAGATGGGAGGAATACTGCCTTCGCAGGTGGATAGACCGTTCTTCTGGGGTTTGGACCGACCGGGAGTAGTGTTTGCTTATTGAGACCCAGCCAGGAAATCGGAAGAACAATCCAGAGCAAGATCAGTGGCTAAGAAATAGCTGCGCGTACTCTCGTACACTGAGGCTCGCACGCTTTGAAAGGTGGAGAAATGGATGAGGTCGGTAATCGATAGAGGATCAATATTCCGCTGGGGTCGCGCTGGAAGGTCCGGCCTTGGGAGATCTGTGGATGCTATTCTCCCAGCCGGCACCCCATCGTGCGATCTTGAGCCACTTTCGAAATACTCTTGTGAGGTATATTCGCTTAGAGGGTTGTTTGAACATCGCGGCGAAAGGCCATACACAGGCGACCGTAATAAGACGGCAGATTGAGCTCAGGATTAGGCAGATTCGATAGAGACCTGCATACGAGCTACCACGGGTGCGACGAAAAAAGCGACATATCGAATCACGCATCGTAACATCATCAAAGCCGTCCTCGCATTTCTTGCTGCTCTGGCCCCCGAAATGGATGACCTTGGCCTCACTTGAGTGCATAACGCTCCAACCAGCTCTTCGAATCGCGTAGCACAGATCAATCTCTTCGGTATACATGAAGTATTCGGGATTGAAACCACCTACCTCTTCAAATACCTCGCGCCTCACAAGAATCGCCGCACCTGAAACCGCGTCTACTTGGTGTACAGTATCGGGACCGTTATAGTAGAGCGCCTGCTTTCCCCAGAGCTGGAGCGACGGCCATCGGCGTTGCAGCCAATCGAGAGCAAAAATCTGATTGAATATTGTGGGAATCGGCTGCACACACGTGGTCTGGAGAGTACCGTCCGGATTGAAAAGCCTGCAGCCGATGGCGCCAGCTTTCGGCCTCGCGCGTAGATCTGTGAGCATCCGAAGCAAAGCATCTTTTAGGACAAGCGTATCAGGATTGAGAAACAGGAGATTACGTCCCGTGGAATGCCGCACGCCTAGATTATTCGCTCGGCCGAAGCCGATATTTTGTTCGGAGAGTACCAACTTCATCCAGGGAAATTTCTCGACCAGAACTCGGCACGGCGCATCTGCGGAAGCGTTATCGACCACGATCACTTCATAGTCGACGTCATGTGTGGTTGCGCATATTGAGCCGATGCACTGTTCGGTGAAGTTCAGACAATTCCAGTTGACGAGGATAATTGAGAGATCTGTCATAGAAGACACTTATGAGGAGCTAGAGCGCAGTTCCCAGGGGTTTCTGATCCAATGGTTGCGAGGGAACTCGATGCGATGAGTTGCGCAAGGTGCTTCCTCATACAGATATGGGATAAGTTACGGTTAAGAGAATTCCGTGAGCGCTGTTTTGCTCCGTGAAGTCAAACCAAGCATGGCGAGCAATTGTCGAACCGGGCCTGGAATCTGCTCGGGCGTGAGCAAATAAGTCAGCGATCGCAACGAATAGAATCCGTTGAGGATTGCTGCAGCGATTCCCAATGCCACACTATAGGGCAGCGGAAGTAAGTAAAACCCGCAGAAAACGACCGCGACCAGGGTCAAGGAAAAAAGTCCGGTAGTCTTGTTCTCCTGTGACCAGCGAAAGCCGCTGATCTGGTGAACAATCAAATAAAGCATCGTGCCGTGAAAAAAGTAGGAGCCGAAGAAGGCGATTCCTGCGCCAACTAGACCGAAATACGCAATGCATACCCAGGCGAGCGCAATGCTAACCAAACCCCATGCAAATTCGCAGCCCACGAATAGGCCTCGTTTCGCCTTTGCAACGATGATGAAGCCCATTGGCCAACTGATGACCTGCAGCATCGCTCCTAGACAAATCCAGCGCAGGATGCCAACAGCGGCGCCAAATTTTGTACTGTAAAGCAGAGCGATAACCAGAGGCGCAAGTGTGAGGCTTGCAATCACTCCAGGGCCGGCCAGCAGCAGCCCAACCTGCGCCTGTTCGTTCACCAGGCGATTACATGCGACATTGTCGTTGGCACTGGCCGTTAGCCTGGGGTAAAAATCCGCGCCCATCGCTTGGAGGATGAATCCTACGTAGAGTCCTCCGAGAGTCCATGCAGATTGGTATAACCCGGTCGCCTCAAAACCCATCCGATGCAGCAACGTAACACGAATCGCGTAGGCGACCCCCAGCGTGATTAAGCTGCTGGTCATGAAGGCCAAGCCTAGCTTTAGCAACCCCGCAACCTCTTGTCGAATATGAGCGCCTGACATCGAAGACGCCGCTGGCTTTGATATCGAAATCTTTCGGCTATACCACCAGGACGTGAGGATCGTCATGGCCGCAACACAAATGAGGGACGGAACAACACCTCGTTCCCGGAAGAAATACACAAGTGGAACGCCACAAAGCGTTCCAAAGAGGGCTCCAAACACCTGAATTTTCGCGAGGTCGGCGATTCGACGCATGCCCTGAATGAGTGCGGTCTGGCTGGCTGAGATCAACGTAAGAAAGACTGCTATCGAGAGCAAGCATATCGCTTCTGAGTTACGGTCAGTGGCGAAGGTGAGGATGGAAATCTGACGGGAAAACGCTACCATCAAACCGGCTCCTAAAAGCCCCAACATGACAGATACCCGTCGCAGAACCAGGACGGTTTCTGCGACGCATTTCTTGTCTCCCACGCTGACTGAGGCCGCAATTTGACGAACTCCACTGCTATTGACGCCCATCCCTGCCAATGTCTGGGTCAAATTGAGAACGGATGTGTACAGGCCAAACAGTCCGAAGCCCGAGGGGCCGAGCAAGACCGCCATTGCTTTGGTCCGAACCAAGGCTATACCGATATTTAAAACCTGAGATCCCCCCACCAGCGCCGAGGACTTGAGAATCTGGCCATAGGTCCCCTTCTGACGCTGATCGTCAACCTCCTGAGCTGACGTAGAGATAGTGGAAGACTCTTCGGTGGTTATTGTTGGCATTCGGTATTCACGGACTCGCTTGAATCGCAGAGCTGAGCTCCGCGGATAGGAGATGGAGTTGGAAAGCTAGTAGATCAGGCAGCAAAAAGGAAAAGCACTTTAGCAGGCGCCTCGTCCAGTGATCATCGCAGCCGGGGTTTGAATCATGATCTTCAGATCCAGCCAAAGGTTTCGCACTCTTGCATAGCGGATATCCATTCGCACCATCTCATCAAAAGTGGTGCGGGACCTTCCCTCAACCTGCCATAGACCGGTCATGCCCGGTTTCAGTTCGAGCACACGGCGTTTGTGCCAGGTGCTGTATTTTTCATACTCGTAAGCAAGCGGCGGTCGAGGGCCCACCAGAGACATGTCATTCAACAAGACATTGAAGAATTGGGGCAGCTCGTCGAGGCTTGTACGGCGCAAAAAACGACCGAGAGAAGTAATTCTCGGATCATTCGTTAATTTGTAGAAACCATCACGCTGTTTCGCTCCCGCAGATCCGGCAATCAACTTACAGACGTATTCCCGATGAAGGTCTGGATCGTTGTTCGCATACATGGTACGAAATTTGTAAAAGGAGAATTCTTTGCCGTGTTGGCCAAGCCTCTTTTTGCGAAAGAACACTGGGCCCGGCGACGTGCACTTCACGCATAGCGCAATCAGCAGGAATACTGGAGAAAGTACAATGAGCGCAGCCAGACTTCCAAGAATATCAATCATGCGCTTCAGGCCATGGTCGATCCAGCTCGTTACGTTACGGCTTGACATATCCACACAGAAGACCCTGTCTTCAACTTCGTCTGGAAAGACGCGGACAACCATGGCAAGTCGGCAATAAACCTCAGCTCTTACCGCGTTCTGCAACGCCATCGAGATTTTCCCAACGATAGATTCGATCACCGCCGTCGAAGGATCTAAGACTTCCGTCATCAATAACCCGAGCGTGCTCGATTGCTCATACCAGCCGAAGACGTCGGTCTCGCGGATGCAGGATGAAATCGCAGCCGTTGCCGTGCGCACGGGTTCCCCTCCAGAGTTTTTCAGCAGATCTTCTCCACTGATCAGCACCAGCAGAAACGCCCTGCCGGAGCGTTCACTTCGCCGCTGCTCTGAGCTAAGCTCTTGCAGGAACAACTCCTGTGATAGGAGTCTGGATTGGGACGGATGCGTGCCTACGGCCAAACGGCTGGTGGTAGAAGGACCGTCTTGCTGATTTCGAGATGCTAATTTCAACGTTGGCATGCAAAGTCCTCGATTTTTCACACTCTGGTTTCAATCGATCACGATATTGTTTAAACCACTGCTCTTCGCCAGATTGCGGAGAATGTTGTTCCGGGTTACAAATTGACGATTCCGCAGCCTCTTAGGCAACACTTCGTGAATGTGACTTACATCCAGTCACTGTTGAAAACATCAATGATGCCAAGAGCGGTGGTCGAAGCAAACGCTTCGCTTCTGTGAAGTATTCCCAATCCAACACCGTGGAATGCAAATGGAAGCTAAGGCTGATTCACGATCGATGTGCTCAAATCAGATTCTCTGAAGTCTCGATTTTCTCAAGAAATCAATGCCTCATGCATCGCGTTTCAGCGCAAGGTCATCCCGGTTTTGCTCTAACTGCTCACGAACGGAGAGAAGGCATTCAGCGCCGTTCGTCTTTTGTTGACTTCTATCTCACCAAGAGCAATTCGAATGCCAGCCGGACGAAGGCTGATTTCAATGTTGTGAGCGGAGTCGATGTCGGGAATTTAGCGGAAGAAAGGCAGAAACTGTATGGAAATTTATGGTTTTAGCGTGGGACGCCACTTTTATAGCCTCCAAAGCGACATGAGAGCAACGTTGCATGTGCAAACAATTGCTAATTTCTTCACAACTGCAATTCACACTTGAGGTGCTCCCTGAAGCGTAACTTTGAAAGACGGATCGACGGCCCGAGACTGAGTGCATACCGCAGGAATCACGCGTGCGGTCGATTTCAGAAATGCTCAAGAGGTCCCGTGCGCGCCTAGCATCATGCTGCGATGATTTTAGGGCAGCACCTGATAGAGCCCGACCATGCCACCGTTGAAGTGGTCGTTCACATGGCAATGAAACAGCCAGGTGCCCACATTGTCAGGAACCATGTCGGCGCTGGCCATTGCCATCGGCCCTAGGAAGATTGAATCCATTCTCATTTTGTTCCAGACGACCGTGTTTCCATGCCAATGAGCCATGTGTACGTCATCCTCGTTGCTGTTGGAAAGCAGGTACCAACGGATGTGCTCCCCCCGCCTCATCGTCATCAAAGGGAGATTTCCCTCGATATATCCGTTAATGGAGTAGAGGAGGTTCCTTTCGCGAAGCAGAGGATCCGCCGCCTTGAGCCGAACGCCGCCGTGCTCCCGCGGAGTATTCCTCTCAAAAAACCAGCTGTCGGTCTCGTCAAAAACAGAGAAGTCAGTAATAAATTCGTGATCAACATCGCGTGGCGATCCGTCCGGCCGAGCCATACCGCGGGCGGTAACGATGATTGGCCCAACAAGACCGGTATTGATATCCGTACCCTCGACGAAGTGGGAATGATACATCCACAGGACGGAGCTTCCATCCATCTCTGCAGGTCCGCTTCTCTCCGGCGCAGTCCATAGATACGTGTAGGTCGTACCCGGTGCAATCCTGTCGTCTGCCCTTACAGTGCCCGCAGTACCGTCGCTGTATGAGGCTCCTTCGGCGTCTTTCTTATATTCGAGTCCGTGAGGATGCATAGTGACCGACAAGTGCGTGTTATTGCGGAATACGACCCGTATGGAGTCTCCTACCTCGGCGCGGATCAGCGGTCCAAGAATTCCCAGGTGTTCCCATTGCGGCGGACGAGGCTTCAGGTGCTTAAAAGACCCATCGGTGTATTCGCGATAGATGGCTTTGTGATAGACCCTGTGGCCTAACGCGCTGGCATTTTCGTTTTCTGTATTTTCGACCCGCGGCAATCCGATCACATTGCGCCCGCGCGGAGTATAGTCCCAGTCCACTTCATCCGCGGCTATGAAGTACGCGCGCACCGCGCCATGCTGCTGGGCGGTAGACTGGTCGCCAAAACGTGTAGCGGGCGCCGTTTTTCCCGCGTTCTCAGAAGACATTGGTTTCGAATGCTGAGGCTGACCAGAGAGACTCGATAGGGCTAACACCAGCAACGAAAGAATGCTTCGAAATCTAGGACGACGCAATGTGTTCATCCTTCCTGGTCAAACTGAGAGTACACCAAGGGCCGCGCTTCCTCCAGTGAAAGAAGGAGACGGGCGCATCAATCCCAGTTGAAATTCAACGTGGTTCGTTCCTGCCGCAGCAATTGGACTACCGAACTGTCGAAACAGATACGGAAGCCCATGGCCATCCATACAGGAATGGCACATGGGCTTCGCGGGCCTGCGATAATTTCGCTTCTTTCCGTGCCGCAGCCTATGGGATGGCGATCGTGTATTCATTGGAAGCTGAGCTTTCAACCCCGGCTGCATCCACACTCTTGATCTCGTAGCTATAGGTTGTGCCAGCTGAGACGGTGCTGTCGACGTAGCTTGTCGACGTATCGACAGTTGAATTGAGCAAGGTAAAAGCAGCAGCTCCGGCAGCTAATCGATAGATGTGGTAGCCCGTGATTGCAACAGCGGAACTGCTTGGCGCATCCCAACTGAGGTCGACCGAATACGTTGCGGCGGCCTCCCCTGTGCCACTCAACGCCACCGTGAACGTGCCCGTTGGTGTCGAATTGCTGTTGACGGTAAGCTGTCCAGTGGCTGCTCCAGCCGCGCTCGGCAGACACTCAATGGTGACCGACGCCGTGGCTCCAGGACTGAGGGAAATTGGAAAGCTTCCGCCAACTATGGAGAAGCCTGTTCCGGTGACCGTTGCGGAGGAGACCGTCACCGCCGACGTTCCTGTTGATGTGAGCGTGACTGACTTTGTGGTCGAAGACCCCACCGTGATCGTACCGAAACTCAAGCTGGTAGCGCTGAGCGTCAGTTTCGGACTGGTTGCAGCCGATCCAGTGCCGGTCAGAGTGACACCTGAAGTGGCGCCAGTTGTCGAATTACTGTTGATTGTCAGCTGCCCAGTAACCGCACCGGCAATCGTCGGAGCAAACTTGATTTGAAGGGTCAAGGACTGGCCGACTGCCAGTGTCTGCGGCCAGCTACCGGCCACGATTGTGAATCCCGTCCCGGTAATTGTGGCAGAACTAATCGTAACGGAGGAAGTGCCGGTCGAACTGAGTGTCAGGGATAGGGTATTCGACGATCCATCCGTCACGCTTCCAAAGGGAAGGGTGGTCGCGCTCAAGGTCAGCTTAGGCGTCGCTGGAGCAGTTCCAGTTCCAGTCAGTGCCACAACCGAAGCATTGCCAGTAGAGGAATTGCTGTTGATCGTCAACTGTCCGGTGACCGCCCCAGCAGCCGTGGGAGCAAACTTGATCGGAAGCGAAAGAGTTTGGCCTACTGCCAGCGTTTGAGGCCAGGCGGTGGACGCAATCGAGAAGCCCGTGCCGGTAACCGACGCAGAGTTGATCGTGACGGAGGAAGTGCCGGTCGAACTGAGTGTCAGGGATAGGGTATTCGACGATCCATCCGTCACGCTTCCAAAGGGAAGAGTGGTCGCGCTCAAGGTCAGCTTAGGCGTCGCTGGAGCGGTTCCTGTTCCAGTCAGTGCCACAACCGAAGCACTGCCAGTGGAGGAATTGCTGTTGATCGTCAACTGTCCGGTGACACCTCCCGCAGTCTTGGGCGCGTATTCGATCTGAAGCGTCAACGACTGGCCCGGGGAGAGCGTAGCCGGCAGTGTGCCGGATGAGATCAGGAAACCTGTGCCGGTGATCGAGTCCGAGCTGACGGTCACCGCTGAAGTGCCAGTTGAGCTGACCGTGAGCGGTAGTGATTTGGTGGTTCCATCGGTTACGCTGCCAAAGGCCAGGCTCGAAGCGCTTAACGCCACTTGCGGATGGGTTGTAGCCACTCCAGTACCTGCAAGAGTGATCAACGCCTGGCTTCCCGTATTCGAGTTGCTGTTGATCGTCAATTTTCCCGCGTCGGTTCCAGCCGTTTTCGGGGCAAATTCGATCTGAAGCGTTAACGACTGGCCCGGGGAGAGTGTCGCCGGCAATGTGCCAGACGAGATCAGGAAGCCGGTGCCGGTGATTGAGTCCGAACTGATTGTCAGAGGAGATGTCCCGGTCGAAGTAAGCGTAAGCGGCAGTAACTTTGTGGCTCCGTCCGTCACGCTGCCAAAGTTAAGTGCCGACGCGCTCAAGCCCATCGTTGAAGTCACAGGTGATGCCGGGATCGCGGGCAATATCTCGCAGATACTGAAATTGTATCGGTCGGTAGTCGGAGCAGAATCTCCCAGCGTCACGCCGGTGCCTTTGAGCGCAGTCGGAGCCGTCATCCGTTGCACCCAGTATGTGTCCTGGGTTGAAGAAAGATCCTGGTGCAAGAGCGTCTCACCCGGCAGGAGCGTGCGTGGAATCGCATTATCAAAATCATCGCCTACTCCCACCACAAGCGAATCGTTCTGGGTGGTGACCAGACGCGCGGAAGGTGCGCCATGTGAGGCATTTCCAGATCCGATTGCGCCAATGGCTCCTGAGCCATTGGTTCCGGTTTGTGCCACTCCGGCAAAGCTCGACACGGTAATCGAAGACACCACAGACTCAGAAAGCGCCGCAGTGACAGTAACATTCTTTAAAACCGCGGGCGCAAACGCCCTCCAAATCTCCGCCGTGCCCGATTGCGCGTTGGTGCGCTCTACCAATACCCACGTAAGTCCGCCGCCAGCCACACTTGTCACGGTCGTATTCGGCCTATCCGCGTTATCCGCAGATACAAAAGCAAGAAGGAGCTCTCCCCCGGATGTGGTTGAGAATACCGGGCTCGTGACATTTTTCGCAGAAGAGTTTTGATCGTGGCTAACCGAGATATCCGTTGTGATTCCGGTAGCCATCGCCTCATGGCAGACAACCGCCATCGCAAGAATGCCACACCATCGCAGAAGCAAAGCAGCCTTGGAGGTCCCAGGGCGATTAAGCGCTCTGAATATTGAGCGATTTGGATTGAAATGGCTGCTATTGAATGCAAAACGGGTGGAAAAGAAAAGTTGAGCTCGCTTCTTTAACAAGAGAAATCACCTCACCGATCGTGCCGAAGCACAGACTTCCGGCAGACACAAAGAACGGAGGCAAAGCTACTGATAGTAGATGGTCGAATTCTTAACGGGCCCGATCGGTTGGCAATCGAAAGGTAGGGTATTTTTGCTGTCTGACCCGGTAGACCTAAGTCTGCCTGGATAGCCGATCTTCGTTCCCCAACCTTCGACGAGGACCAATCAAAGATAGCCCGGAGCAGACGGTTCGAAAAATCCACGCGCTGCAAAAGACTACTGTTACCTCCATCGCCGACGATCTGAGATGATTCCCTTCGACCGACTTCGACCGAGATGATTGGTCTACGCTTGTAAAAAAATTCTATACCAGACGGAAACCGATGGACCTGAAAAATAACCAAAATAGTTACTTTGGTGTATTACTGGCTGGCTACAGCAAGAACTTGACGGAGATATTAAGGGAAACATATCCTCATTAAGATTATTATTATCAAATACATACTGCGAGCACCTGAGCCAGCAAATGACAAGAGCTCTTTTGGAACTTCAGTAACCTATCAATGCACCTGAAACCTACATCATCGAGTGAACGGGCCAAGGCAGCCGCGCTGCTAACAGGGAACTCTCAGACGATCTCCCATATTTTCCACCAGCGTATCCACGATGTGTCTGGCGATGGCGAGCGAGGCGGTTGCTGCGGGAGAAGGGACATTGCAAACATGAACCATACCTTCCGTATAGGCAATGTAGAAGTCGTCGATCAGCTTTCCGCGGATGTCCAGAGCTTGTGCCCGAACACCGGCTCCTCCAGGAACCAAATCGTCCGCGCGCAACTCCGGCATCAGACGCTGAAGCGCGCGCACAAATGCCTTCTTGTTCCAAGAACGGTAATATTCGCCCAGAGACATCTGCCAATGTTTAGAGGCCATGATCCAGAAGCCAGGGAAAGAGGCGTATTCGATCACGTCTCTCATTGCAACGGATCTCTTCGAGTACCCCTCCCGCCTCAGCGCCAGCACAGCGTTCGGCCCTGCTTCCACGCCACCTTCGATACGCTTGGTGAAGTGTACGCCCAGAAAAGGGAACCGCGGATCTGGAACGGGATAGATCAAACCCTTTACAAGGTGCTGTTTCTCTCGTTCAAGTTCGTAATATTCACCGCGAAAAGGCACGATAGCCAAGTCGAGCTTGGCTTTTGCCATACGGCTGATCCGGTCGCTGTGCAGACCTGCACAGTTTATTACCAACCTTGCGGTGAGAGCCCCCCCCGTAGTTTCGATAACGTTCAAGTTGCCCACCCGCCTCAGCCCAATTACCTCGTGAGATAAGCGGATCGATCCGCCGCGCTCAGTTATCACTTGAGAGTACTTCTCCGCGACCTTTCGATAGTCGACGATGGCTGTACTGGGTACGTGGATGCCCCGGATCCCAGCCGCATGAGGTTCGAATTCGAGAATTTCCGGTGGAGTGAGCATTCGAAGTCCACTTAGCCCGTTCCCTAGCCCTCGCCTAAACAGTTCCTCTATGCGCGGGAGTTCGCGCTCGTGAGTGGCCACGATTAATTTGCCGCAAATCTCGAAGGTTACATCGTGTTCTTCACAAAAGCGCAGCAGGCTCGCAGCACCTTCGACGCATAGTTTGGCCTTCAGGCTTCCCGGCTTGTAGTAAATTCCAGAGTGGATGACGCCGCTATTATGGCTCGTCTGGTGACTGGCGGCAGAAGGTTCTTTCTCGATCAGTGTCACGGAAGTGCCGGGGAAGCGGCGGCTAATCTCGAGGCCAATCGCTAACCCGACGATGCCGGC
>Ga0206815_1155_pt1 | contig 17845 bp, 23 predicted proteins | sample Alteio_BWOrgCont_91_FD_152864 | JGI IMG/M metagenome (GOLD analysis project Ga0206815, IMG submission 152864) | Enriched cells from forest soil in Barre Woods Harvard Forest LTER site, Petersham, Massachusetts, United States -... | ecosystem: Environmental > Terrestrial > Soil > Temperate forest >...
TCCAGATCTACCGAAGGTACTGAAGACCGTGCGCTTGCACCAGCGTCAGCAGCCTCGCCGCGGGGCCTTCAGGCTTGCGCTGACCGCGCTCCCACTGACTCAGGGTTTTGGTGGCCACACCGAGGTGGGCAGCCATCACCGCCTGAGAGGCGCCCTCTCTCTCGCGCAGCTTTCGCACTGTCTCGGGAGTGAACTCTATAATCGTGGGCACACTGGACGAGTCGAACACGCGGGCATCGCCAAGGCGCAACAGACTCGCTCCGACCGAGGCACGCAGCGCCTGAGAATCTGCGATCTCCTTGGCAGACAATTTGCCCAGATTCGCCAACATCTCCTCCGTCTCTCGTGTGCCATCGAGGGTATAGCGGTCGGCGGCCGCGGTGTCCGTGGCAATCTCTATCTTGCTTTTCCGTGCAGTGTTCATCGTTCGATCTCCCTCATTGCTCCCGAAGCCTTTACGTTGTCCAACTCGTCATCTGTAAGTCGCTGTAGTTCCTCTGCCAAACGCCGAAGCTGTCCCAAGGTGGCATCTCCGATGTTATCCAGGTCGTTCTTGCCATACCCGACCAAAAAGAAGGCCCGAGCACCCACCTTGCAGGCCACGATCGTACGGTATCCGCCGCTTCGTCCCTGACCAGGTCGAGCCAATCGCAGTTTAAGGAGCCCGCCGTCCAGGTCGGCGTCCATCAAACCGCGCTCTACTCTCTCGATCGCACCCACGAGCGTTGCGTCTGCAATCCGTTCCGACTTCATGAATTTCATGAAGTCGGGGACGGCGAAGATGCGCGTTGGCACGGAGCAATTATACCTCAATGAGCCACAAATAGAAGCTCTGGAGACCTTGTGACGACCTCCGGTTAGATTCTACGTGGAGTGGACTGCTTACCCCCATTCAACCACCGAGCGCGGCAGCGGCAACGTCTTTGCCGACCTTGGGTTTGAAGACGCGGAGGAAATGCTCGCCAAGGCGAAGCTTGTTCAGGCGATCGCCAACGCCATGGAAGCCACCGACGTCACGCAATCCCAAATGGCGCAGATGATCGGCATGGATCAATCCAAGGAGTCGAAGCTCTTAAGGGGAATAACGGACGAGTCTTCATCGGACCGGCTCTTGCGCATCCCGAGATTGTCAACGAGAGTTCCGGAGCTATTCCGGATTATCTCGCAATCATGGATCAAGCGTTGAACTCGCCGAATCGGTTCAAAAGCGGTGAAGACGTCGACCGCTATGTCGAAGGGTTGCGCACCGAATGGTGGTTCCCCCGCCTAGCGATCACGTTTGAATCTGACCTCCCAACCGTCAAAAACTCTCCTCGACGGCGTCTCGATAGAGGCTCTCTGATCTGTTAAGGCGTGAGTACCGTCACCCGAGGTCTGGTGAAGTAATTCGCTTTACCAAAGCGACGGAAAGTATGCCTTTTCGGGCATAATCACGACACGGGCATGAAGCCGCTCTATTGGGTGAACGATGCAAGAAGAAATCACGATCGAGCGAGGCAGCGGCAACGTGTTTGCCGATCTGGGCTATCCGGACGCCGAGGAACATCTCGCGAAGTCGAAACTCGTCCTCGCAATCGCGAACGTCCTCAAAGCGCGCAACATGACCCAAGTCGAAGCCGCCGCCCTCATGGAGTTGGACCAGCCCAAAGTCTCCAAGCTATTGCGTGGTCACCACCGAGGCTTCTCCTCCGATCGCTTGCTTCACATCCTCAACCTCCTTGGCCAAGACGTGATTATCACAGTCGTCTCCGCTCCGGCTTCGGCAGAGCCGCGCCGCGGGCACATCAGCGTCGCCATGGCGCAGACGCCTTAGGCGACATAGACTACTGATCTTTCTAGCGGTACTGATCTGGCACCACTAGGGACGATTCTGCTTGGTGTCTCGGAATGTCCTCAACGCTCTCCGGATAATCCTCAAGTTCATCGGTCGCCATTTCTGCCAGGTCTCCGAAATCGGTTCTCGTGCGGTGCCGCGAGCATATCGACGACATTGTTAACTCAACTGGGGCGCTGCGCACCATTAGAAGGAACTTCCCAAACGCTTACATTCCTATTGAGGTCGGTAAGGGTCTGGCTGTATGGCGATCGCGCGGTAACGCGAGAGCCTCATGGGGGTGTCCTCGGCAAGCTTCGGACAATCTCTTGGATGCGTAGGCAGCGTTTCGAGCTCGTCCTTGTCCTTGATGAAAGCAGACCGTTAACGGTCCAGGCGCGCCTCGCCCGTATTCCAACTCGGTGCGGGTTACACAAAGGGAAGAGTGCTGGCATCTATACCGTGGGGATTGAGCACACCAGGGAGATTCATGAATGCCGAGGGAACTTTGAGCGGCTCCTGGCGGCAATGCGCCTGGAGCTGTTTCCAGATGTCGTCTTGCCGATCCTTGGGGTTCATTGGCATCGAGCATCGGACGTTTTACGGAATGCTGGCTTGGATCTTCTTGAAACTGCAGCGGCGATAGGCTTGATGGACTGCTATGTTTGCGGCGAGACGGGACCCACGCACATTGCTGCTGCCGTCGGCACCTTTACGGTTTGCCTCTACACTTCGCGTTGCGATCCTATCTATACCGGGCCACAGGGAACTAACCATGTGATCCTCTTTTCCGAAGGTGAGGACCTTTGATCGAGCATTTCCATCGTGTACTCGTTGAAGAGTTCGTGGCGGTCGAAGAAGGCTTCGCGGGAATCGTAGTCTTCCAGGCCGAGGAGGGTTGCGGCCTTGTTGCGGGAGATGATGTGCTCGCGGACGGCTTCGACGACGAGGGCTTCGGTGGCCCAGGCGTCAAGGGACTGGCCGGTTAGCTTCTCTAGGAGGAGCGAATGGAGGACTTGAGGGATGGGAGCCGACCCAATGGAGAAGTGCTCGACCAGGCGGGGAGCTTTGGGTGCGGGGATAGGATTTGAACCTATGACCTCCGGGTTATGAGCCCGACGAGCTACCAGACTGCTCCACCCCGCGATGCTTGGTTATGATACCCAAGTCGAGGGTCGTTTGCTGCTGCTTGGGCGGGAGCGTGTTGGTTGAAATGGACTTTTTCAAGTTTGACCGGAGGTCCCCCTCTCCCGGTTCGGGCTCGTTCCTCGCCACTCACCGACCTCTCCCTCGGAGGGGCGAGATGTGGGTTTGTTGTAGTTACTCGCGAGTGGCGAGGCAGGGGCTCGAAGCGATCGGTTAGGGTGTGCCAACTACGCTACCGACCAGAGGCGGATGCTTCTTTCGGAGACTCCGATGGAGGCTACGGCTCCGCTGTTGAATTCTAGGTAGTCGGACTCTACGCCGTCCGAGAAGATGACTCCGTTTTGGGGCATTTGGGAGGAGACGATCAGGTGCTCGTCGGATCCGACTAAGCCGGCGACGATGGTGGCGAAGGAGGCTCGGCTGATGAAGGGTTCTCGGACGGCGAAGGCTAGTTTGCGGTCGGTTCGGTCGAAGGCGTAGCTTTGGGCGGCGCCCAAGGCGTTTTGGTCGGCGATCTCGGCGTAAACGATGGCGGAGGCGCCGGTTAGGACGGAGCGGCGCCAGCCGGTGGAACCTGCGCCGGTGGACACGATGATGCCGCTGGAGGACTGCATCTCCCCCGAGTTCTTGAACCGGATCTCATAGCGAGCGGAGACGTGGGTTCGTTGCCCGATGAAGAGATCGTTCACAGCGTAAAGGATTTGGCCGTCGGCCAATCTTGCTTGGGCCATCGCGAGCAGTTCTTCCTTGGGCTGACGCGCCCCGCGAACGAGATTCAGGGCTTGGGCGGCGGTACTGCCGGCGAGGACGCCGTCGATCGTCTGTGGATCGGGATTGACGGCTATGATCGGCTGACCGGCCAAGTATTTCGCGGTATTGGCGACCAGACCGTCGGGGCCGATGGTGAGGATCAGAGCGCCGGGGTCGAATTGGTAGGTGGGAAGGAAGCTGAAGTCCACAACGGAAACCCGCATATCGGCGGGGACGCCGGCAAGGACGGCGGCCTTGGTTTGCTGGTAGATGCCGTCGAAGCGTTCGTATCCGTCGAACGGGACGTTGTTTCCCTCAAGGACGAACCTCGCCTGGTCCTTTGTCCCGTAGCGAGCCTTGAGTTCCTCGAGGGGCGTCTGCTTCGTGATGACGCAGAGTTTCTCAAACTTCGGCATCGGTCTCTGCCGGCGGCTTCGCGGTAAGGAGGGCGCTTAGAACTTCGCTGGTGATCGTGAGGTTGTTGGCTCCTTTTGCGCCGAGCATTCGAAAGCCGAGCGCGGCGATGTGGGCGGCGTCCATCGTGTTCCACAAGTCGAGTTCGGCCTTGAGCTGATCGTTTTTGTATTGAGACTCGATCTCGAGCGCCTTGCCGCGCGCCTCGGCTTGGCTGATCGCATTTTGCCCCTCCTGCTCGATCAATTTCTTCTTGCCCTCAGCGATCGCAAGTTCGGTGGCCAGTTCCTTCTCTTTGATCTTGCGTTCCTCGTCTACGCTGGCTGCCCGGCGGGCGTAGATCGCCTCGTCCGCCTTCCGGAGGAGGCCCTCGCGGAATTCGGCTTCCAGCGCTTTGGCAACCTCCGGAATCGGTTGAACGGAGAGCACGGACACGGTCAGAACCTCGATGCCGGATTCAGTCAGGGCGGGATCTTGCTTTACCCGCTCCAGAATCTGTTGGCTAAACTCGCTGAAATCGCGCAGGTTTGTCGCCAGGTTTCGTTTCTGAATTTCAGCGCTGGCCGCCAGACGCACGGCGTTGCCCAGCCGTTGGGAAAGCTTGTCCATATCGGTCGCGACATGGGCGCCGGTATTCGGGTTGACGGTGAGATTAAGGGTCTTCACCGCCTGCGCCGGCTGCGCGAATCGATAGCTGAACTGACCTTGGCACGTCACGGTTTGCTGATCGCTCGAAACGTCGTGGAACACGAAGGATGCGTCTTGGAGGTTGGTGGGCACCACCGCGATGGTGGAATTGAACCGCATGTACCAGAACGTCGCCCCGGGGCCCTCGTGGCGAAGTTTGCCGCCTACGTAATGGAAGACGTAGCCTGTTGTTGGTCCTTGGAAGTAGGGCACAGTGAAATTCTACTGCTCCCGGCGGGGGATGTATTGGCGTTAAAAAAGGACTTCTTCAAGTTCGACCGAAGTCCCCCCCTCTCCCGGTTCGCAAGCTCGCCGACCTCTCCCTCGGAGGGGAGAGATGAGGGGCTATGGAAAGCCATCAGAGGTTTGGAGGCAGAGTCTCGCTACATCGGGCGCCTGACGACGCCCTACTTCTTTCGCGGCAACGCCTTCGGTGTTTCGGCGGCGTGGGCTTTGGCTTTTTCACGCGTCGACTTTACGGTCATGAAGATTCGGTAGGCGGCAAGGACGCCGGTGATGATCGGGGTGATCCCCTCCAGTTTGTTCGACGTGCCTCTGGCGATCGATTCGACGGCGCCCATGATGCCTTCCGCGCGACCACCGACGCCATCGACGGAGTGCTTCACCGACGCCATCGTCTCGTCCACGCGGTCGGCGACGGAGTCGACCTTGACTACCAATGCCTCGACCTTCGTCGTCAGGCTGTCGACGCGCGGTTTCAATTCCTCGGCGAGCTTCACGAGCTTGTAGAGAACGACGACCGTGGCGGCGAACGCGACGATGCCGAAGAAGAAGAAGATCCCGGAGATCCACAGCCAAACAATTGGAATTTCAGTCATCTTTTCACCACGATCTCAGTGCGTACGGTCGCAAGGGGAGGCAGTAAGACCGCTGCCTTGAGCTCCCCATTGTCGCTCAGCAACTCATGCCCGGCAACCAGGAACTGATTGCCCCACAGCCCTTTGACTCGAAAGCTTGCCATAAGATCGGTATCGGAATTGTTTTTCATGGTAACCGATGCGTGCCGCTTCCTGGAATCGACCCGAACCTCGACGATTTGACCGATCTCAGCAGTCACTTCGAAGCCGAACTGACGAACCACGACCTTGCGGCCAACGCCGTCCCATGGACGAATTACGAACTGATCGGTTCCGTCGTCGGTCTCCGATTCAAAATGGCACCCGAAGGTGGATACCCCGGAACTGCGGCTAGGCAGCACGAAGGCTCCGACTCCGCGCAAATAGTGAAACAGGCTGATGCCGATGTCGCCGGTAACGCCCGACATGCCGAAATGCTTCGAGGCGGCATCGGGACAAAATGCCATGCTGGCGGCGCCATCGGCGCGGACCAGCGCCCACGACCCAAGCATCCCGCCGAAGGCGAGGCGCATCGTCGCTTCGTGAAGCGTCGAATAGTCTTTGTCCAGCGTTTTGAAGAACATCAGGGAGTTGGCGACAGTCGTCGGTCCGAGGCACAACTCGCCCTTGTCGAACACTCCCGGATTGGACCCGTCGCTGTCTTCGATCCACCGCTTGTCGCTTCCATACCACCACCAATCGACGGAGAGCGATCGGGCGGCGTAGGCGCAGCGAAGGGCGCGCTCCTCCATCTCCTCGTTGCCTCGGCGGCGCGCAACCGAAAACGTTTCCTCATAGCCGGTGGTGTTCCATTGGCCATCGGAAAAGAATGGGTAACGACGCCGCCCGAGTTCGAGATCGCGCCGGTCGAGAAGTTTTGCGGTGGCGTCCGCCTCGACCTTCAGGCCAACTTCGCGCATATCGCGCACGAGATCGGGCAGATAGGACATGAGCGGGATGCCCGCGCTATGGATCGCCGACTCGTTCGAGTGGCCAAACATCGCGGCAACCGTCCGAGCGGCACGGCGCAGGTAGGCGTTCGCCTCAGAACGCGTGCCGCCGAACGTCCTCGCAATCCGCCACATCGAATGGTATAGGCAAAAAACGAGTGGATAAACCTGCGGCCGCCCGAAGTTCGCAGCGACGGCGCGGACATCGGGAAGGCTGCAACCGACGCTGCCGTCGCCGGGATTCTGGAGCTTGTCCTGCAAGAAATACTCCAGATAATCGTCGAGGGCCTCGATCTCTCGCGTTTGGGGGTAAATCGTGTTTTTCTCGGCGAGGAAGAGAGCGTCGGCAAGGCTGCTTTCAATGCCGAAAGCGCCGATGAACGCCTCGGGATCGGTGATTGGCAGACCGGTGGCGATATCGGCAGGCAAGATCGCGCACTGGAACGGACCTTCTTCGAGGCAGATTTGGTGGTCGACGATCCACTCCGCTCTTTTCTGGATCAGGTCGGCTATCGGCTCGATGAACAGGAGGTGGGTTTCCGTCTCACGGTCTTGGGTATCGACGAACCCGAGCCGGACGGCGCCGGTTGCGGTTGGCTTCAGGAAGCAGAACCCGCCCTCCTCGTCGGCGTCGGTCTCAAGCTCCATGTCAATGTCGGTGAAGAAGCGTGCGGGAGTCGCGCCGGTGACTTCGACCGCGATGCCGACGTCGACGGGGGCGACGGCAGAGGGGAAGACCTTGAGGGCGGGGCGGTCGCATGCGGCAAGCGTCGAGTTGAGGTTGTCGGCAAAATGGCGGTCGGCGGGGGCGAAGCGCATCTGGTACGTGCGCTGCTCGCCTGGCTCGAGCACCAGCGCGGTGTGGCCGCTGAACCACTCCGGCCATCCTTCGCGCTCGATGGCTGCCTGGCTGTGAACGTAGACGACGGGGATGCCCTCCCAGCGGAAGGGCGTTGCGAGGGAAGCGGGAACGTGATTGAAGAACTCCCAGCGGGTATCGCCGCCAGGGAAGATGGCGAGGCCGGGAGGGCGGCCGGTGAGGCGCTGGGCAAATAGGTAGCTTGCAGCGCCGCCGAAGAACTTATGAATGTAGACGCGGTCGTTCCACAGCTCGCGGATGCCGCGGTCTGTCGAGGCGAAGCCTTCCAAGACGTTATTGAGGGCCAGCGGAAATCCGAGCTCGCCGATTTCGATACTTCGGCGGCTTCGATTGGTGATTTCGACATCCCAGGCGATCTGGGGCACGGAGCCGGGAATCTCATAGAATTTGCCGGTCGCGCCGAGATCTTCCAGGAAGCTGAACTCATACTCGAAGGAGACGATCGAGCCATCCTCTTCTTCGGAGATCGCCTCCGCACGTGCGTTGCGACTAACGATCCAGGGGTCCTCGGGATGGGTTCGCGCGCCGAGCAAAATGGTGCCGGGGAAGTAGTCCTCGGTGGTCTCTTCACCCATCATGAGGGGCGGCGCCACGAATTGGAACTCTTCGCTTTCCTCGGGGGCAGATGGGTCGCTTGCCCAGAGCTGCTGAATGCGGCCGCCGGGGCCGAATTCCATGGAAATCAGCGCGCCTGTCAGCTCTTGCCGATCGATGCCGAAGTCGTCCATGGGAACGGCAGGTTACCGCACAGTTCGGTTCATCCGAAGGTTCCGCCAGCTATTCGGCAGGCGAGAACTTCGGGAGCTTGGCGATGTCTCCCGGCTTGATGAGGTCCTTCCGCGTGAGGGCCATGATCGAGGCCTGCTGGGCGACCCTTCCGGCGATCTCTTTGAACGCGAGCGACTGGGCGCTGCCGGGATGGGCGACGATCGCGGGGACACCGCGGTCGCTTGCCTCGCTGACGCTCGGGTCGAGGGGAACGCTGCCTAAATAGGGAACCTTTAGTTGGGTGGAAAGCTCCTCGCCGGTGGTTCCCGCGAAGATCTGGGTGACGGTTCCGCAGCTCGGGCAAGCGAAGCCGGCCATGTTCTCGATGACGCCCATGATCGGCGCATTGAGCCGCCGGAAGAGCTGAACCGACTTGCCGGCGATATTCGCGGCGATGTGATGCGGGGTGGTAACAATCACGACGCCGGATACGGGTGCCAACTGGGCGAGCGACATCGGAGCGTCGCCGGTTCCGGGGGGAAGATCGACCAGCAGGTAATCGAGGTCGCCCCACTCTACGTCGGCGAGCAGTTGGCGGATGGTGCCGGCGACCATCGGTCCGCGCCAGAGCACCGCCTGACCCTCTTCGAGGAGAAAGCCGAGCGACATCATGTGGATTCCGTATCGCTGAATGGGAATGATCTTGTTGCCGAGGGTGTACGGCTTCTCGTTCTGCGCGCCCATCATCAGGGGGATCGAGGGCCCGTAAACGTCGGCGTCCATTAGGCCGACGCGAGCGCCGGCTTGGGCGAGGGCGATCGCGAGGTTCACGCTGCAGGTGCTCTTCCCAACTCCGCCCTTTCCGGAGGCGATCGCGATGCAGTGCTTGACGTCGGGGATCAGGTCGTCTTGCTTGGCGTCGCGCTGGCGCACGTGGGCCGTCATCTCCACGACGACGCCGGTGACGCCCGGAAGTGCCAAGACGACGCCCTCGCATTCCGCCTGAAGCTGCTCTTTAACCGGACAGGCGGGGGTGGTGAGTTGGACCTTGAACGAAACCGCACCCTCGTCGATCTGGATTTCCTTCACGAACCCCAACGTAACGATGTCCCGATGAAGGTCCGGGTCGACCACCTTCTTCAGGGCGTCAAGGATGTCGGATTCGAGGAGAGGCATCCTTACAGGGTACCGCCTCGAATGAGAGACTCTTGGGTGCCACTGGTCGAGGTGGATGGTTCGTGCCGCGTTGCCCAGTGCTTGGGAACTTCCGAAGGCCGCTCACTGGATGCGGGCACAAACATCCCTTTCCAGTGGCACCCGGATCAGTCGCCCTTAATTCAAGGCTAGGTGGAGATCCTTTTTGAGCATCGCCCTTGCGCGGAAGAGCCAGCTTTTGATGGTTCCTTCGGGCTTGTCGAGGGCGGCGGCGATTTCGTTTACGTCCATGTGCCGGAAGTGGCGCATGAAGATGATTCTTCGATATTTTTCGGGCAGGCGCTCGATCGCCTCGATGACTTGGCCTTGGCGGATGGATCCGGTGGCAGTGCCGTCGACTTCCGACGAGTCGGCGAGCATGTACTCGTGCTGATCGAGCGAATCACCGTCTCGCTTTCGCGAGCGGACCGCATCGACGCAGCAGTTGGCGCAGATCCGGCAGAGCCATGGCTTGAGCGGGCGCTCCGGATCGAAATCGTGTATCGCGCGAAACGCTTTGAGCAGCGTGTCTTGAACTGCGTCGTTGGCATCGTCGGCATTTCGCAGCATCCTCATCGCCAGGCTCATGAGCATTGGCCGGTACATGTCGGAAAGCAGCTCGAAGGCCGCCTGATCGCCGTCTGATGCGCGAACGATCAAATGGGACTCCCAACTCAGAACTCGGCTTGTATTCATTTCCTTAAGCAATCTCCTCGATTCCAAACGAAAACATTGTACACGATCTTAGAAAAATTAAACAGAGTTTTAGATTTTTTGAGAAAATCTTTGCCGGGGAGACGGAAAGAGGTCGTCGAAGGTTTGGAGTTGTGCGATTCGGTGTTGCGGTCTCGCGGTATTACGGGCCGTGTGGCTGTGCTGTTCCGTTGGCCTGAATTTCGGCGGTAACACCGCAACACCGCAATACCGAAACACCAAACTCTCGCATACCGCGCCGCTTCCGACCGGGCCAGTCGGGCACCAAAAAACCCGCTTCCGGTGGGGTTGCGGGCTTTTCAGGGGTGGTTGGGGAAAACTATCGGATCTTAATGAGACCGTCGGACCGTTGGTCGACGGAGAAGCCCTCGTTTTCGAGTGCCTGACTGGCGGCGGTGTTGGCATCGCCAGATCCGAACGTCCATGTCACATGGTGCTGGACATCGGCGGCCTCGATCACCACCGGAACGTGATACCGACCGGCGATGGAAACGGCCAAGTCTTGAACCGTGCCGTCACCGGCTTTCGTGTTCGTGGTCGCCTTGCCGGGAACCACCACGATGCTTGGCGTCTTGTCGCCAACGACCTCGACCTTGAACACGGCCGGCTTCTGGTTGGAATTCTCGATTGGGCTTTCCAAGCGCTGGCCGTTCAAATCGAAGCGACGGAGTTCCTTGCCGGTCACCGGCGAGGTGACGATCACCGTCTTCGGGCTGGTCGGAGCGTAGTCCAGAACCACATTCGAGCCATCGACCTTGAAAAGAAGCTGATCCGCGGTCCCGGGGCCGCCGAAACCTCCGTTTGCGGTGGCGCCACCGGAGTTGAACATCGGGAGCGCAGCGGTGATCGCTACAACCGCAAGACCGGCAAATGCCGCGCCTCGCATCCATGTCGTCCACAGGGGAAGGCCGAACTTGGGTTTCGTTTGAACCTGTTCCAATCGCGAGGCGATGCGATCGCTCAAATAGATGGGGATCTCGATCTCTTCATGCTTGAGGGCGTCCAGATCGCGCATGGTCTCCACGAAGGCGACGTAGTCGGCTTGGAGCGTCGCGTCCGTCTTGAGCTGGGTCTCCAGCGACTGCTTAAGACCGCCTTCGAGAGCGTCTTCGTAATATGCGGAGAAAAACTCCCTGGCTTTGTCTTGGTTCATATACAAACGTCTCTGCGTTATTTGACTGCTTAAATCCGGAAAAGTTCCTCATCGCGGACGAGAAGTTCGCGTAAGCTGACCCGCGCCCGGTTCAGACGGCTCTTTACCGTCCCCACCGGCAGGTCCAGCGCCGCCGCAATCTCCTCATACGTCATCGTCTCTGCGTGATACATCACAATCATCGCTCTCTGATACTCCGGCAGCAGCCCGACGGCGCTTTCGATGCTCCGCTCCCTAACTGTACGCTCTACATCGTCATACGGTGACGCACTTGGGTCTTCTATCTGTCTTTCGACCTCCCCTTCGGAGGTCTGAAGGACCGATTCGAGCGAAGTTGTCGTCCGATTCTTCTCCTTCTTGCGAACGTCCAGGTAGCAGTTCGTGAGAATTCGATAAAGCCAGGTGGTGAAGGCGCTCTGGCCCTTGAAGTTATGAAGGGCGTTATAGACGCGGACGAAGCCGTCGGCGACGATGTCTGCCGCCTCTTCGGGATTTCGAGTGAGGCGAAAGGCGTATTGATAGGCTCGAGTCTCGTGCTTGCGGATCAGCGCATTAAACGCGCTCTTGTCACCCGTCTGAGCGCGGGTGATCAGCATCTGGTCGTCGAGATAGCTTTCGCTCATGGTTACGTCAGGGGGACACGATGGTCTTTGGTCCCGTTGCTCTAGCCTCGCGAATTGCGCGCTGCTCCTCTTGCGACAAGTCACGTTCCGACCGCCCGTTGAGAAGCGGTTTGCAGTAAACCCGGCAATCCGAGCGGCCGACGATGCTGTTCAACACGGCCCCGTTGCCTTGATCGTCGTACACGGCGAGGGCGAAGCTTTGATTCCCGCGAACATCCTCGAACGCATCGAACCGTACAAGCCCAAGATGGCGTTTGCTTTCGGCAAGTTGGCGCTCGAGTTCCTTCGTTCTCCCTCTGAGAGTTTCGATCTCTTGCTCCATGCGCATACGCTCTCGAAGGTGGTCGTACAGCATTTTCTCGAGATTGTCCCCGGAGACGTCGGAGAGCAAAGTGCGCCACCGCGCTTGACTCCTGGCTTGTAGACGGGTCAGCCGGACTACTAGGATCGCGAGGACGAGTGCGACGACAATCAAAAACAGCAGAATCTCACTGCTGTGTTGGGTTAAGCTTTGGAGGACAGCATCCATGGGTTTAACGCCCGGACGGCGGTCTTTAGTATAGCGGACCCGAATTCCAACGGCCCAGGCGATCATACGCGCGAGTGCAACAGTCGGAGAATAGATGAGGAAAGGAAAAAAGAGGGCGATTACCGGTTTTGGCGTGTTTCTGACATGTACGTTGATTTTTGCGGTCTTCTTTTACTTGAACTTTACAACCATCCAAGTCGACGGCATCTCGATGATTCCGACGCTGAAAGATCGACAGCGAGTTCTTGTAAGCAGGGCGTATTGGTTTATCGGCCCAATTCACGACAAAGATATCATCGTCCTTAACGATCCCGGCGGACCCGGACACATCATAAAGCGCGTGATGTGGATGCCCGGAGAGAATGTCGATCCCGACTGGCGGCCCTTAAACGCGCCGGGTCCTGGCTTTGACTACATCGTTCCCGAAGGGAAGCTGTATGTCCTCGGCGACAATCGAGGAAAGTCCGAGGACAGCAGGATATTTGGGTTCGTGGACATGAAGAAGATTATCGGCAAGGTTGTTGTCTATCGGTGAAACGATTCCCGACCGGGCTATACGGTCGGCAGAGGCTGCAGTTTTTTCCTGCGCCCTTCCGCGCACCCTTACGCTCGTTCGCCGGACTTGTGTTTCCATGGGACGGTGACCGGGTGCTGGTCGCCGATATCCGGGGGCGCGGCTGGTGCATTCCCTCCGGCCGGGTGGAAGCCGACGAGTCGTCTTGCGAGGCGGTCCGACGCGAGGCGCTCGAAGAAGCCGGGGCCGTCCTGAAGGATCTTCAGTACATCGGCTGCTATCACATCAGCGAGCGCACCGAAGTGCGCTGGGCGGACTGCTTTGTGGCGCGTATCGACGAGTTGGTCGAGATCGGCATGAAAGAAGAGTCGAACGGCCGCCGCCTCGCCACTCTTCAGGAGCTACCGGAGATTTACCACCTCTGGAACGAGCTCACCCAAATGGTCTTCGAACACTCCCACGAGATCCTCGAACGCCAAGCTTGCCTCAGCAAGCGATGCGAAGCCGGCGTTCGACCCGACTGCTAATTCGCCCCTTTCCGGTTGCGTTCCTGGCGGCTTTGCGTGAGATTTTTCGGGTCCAGTAGCTTGTCACACTTCCCGTACAATAAGCACATGAGACGAGTGGTGTTGGCTGGCGCGCTTCTGATCACTACCGTAAACACTCCGGCGACCGCGAGTGAACTCGCCGACGTGTTCCGGCCGTCGCCCAATCAGCAGGTTCAGATCGGCAAACACGCCGCTCAGTACTTGCGGATGCACGAGCAGGTTTTGCCTGCGTCCGACGCGCGGGTCAAGACGCTGCGGCGCGTTGCGCGACGCATTCTGGCGACCTTCGACGAGCGCGACGTGCCTTGGGAGTACTCGTTCGACGTTATCGACAGCAAGGACATCAATGCCTTTGCCCTGCCGGGAGGCGCCACCTTCTTCTACACCGGGTTGATGGACAAGTTGAAAACCGAGGACGAACTCGCGGGCGTGCTCGGCCACGAGCTCACCCACGTTCGGAAGCAGCACTGGGCGATCGCCTACGCGGACGGTGAGAAACGAAATCTCGGGCTGAATATCTTGCTGTTTGCGGTACGGGCCAATTCGAACCTGAGCAATATCGCCGGGCTAAGCGACGACCTGATATTCGAGTTGCCCTTTTCGAGGAGCCACGAAACGGAGGCGGATGACGGAGGCTTTGACGCGGCGGTGGCGGCCGGATACAACCCTCAGGGGCTGGCGGATACGTTCAAGATGATGCGCGAGGCGATCAAGGACGGCGATCCGCCGGAGTTCTTCAGTGATCACCCTGACGATAAGAACCGCATCAAGCGTATCGAGGACAAGATCGAAAAATCGGGCGTGATTTTCCCCGCGCAGATTCCCATCGATTACTAATAGAACCGCGAGTAAAGCTGGAGCTGGCGCGGCCGCTTGCCCGGAGGAATCGAGCTTTGGAAGGCTTCCTTGCTTGCCCAAGTTACGAGGCCGATGACCTCCTCCTCTAGAGTGTCGTTGACCCCGTACACCGAGCCGACGTAACCCGGTATGTACTGCAACTCCTCAAAGACCTGCCCGAGGTCATCCAGCAGTTCAGGTCCGTAGCCGGGATCGGCCACGCGAAGGCTCATTGAGAGACTTGCCGTTCGTGGCGCTTTGCTCAGGCGTTTGGCTGATCGATGGTGCACACGAAGCCGGATCACATCCGCCGGGCGGAAATCAGCCGCCTGGGTTTCCGCGAGAACGCGGATTTCTGAGATGGCGACCAATCCGCGCTCAGCGGCGGCCAAGTCGGCATATTCGTAGACGACGAGGAACGATTCCGTATCCTTGGGGTCGCGCCAAACGCTACACCCGTGGGCGCCCTTCACTTTGCCGAGGCGCTCGCTTACCTCGAAATAGTAATCGGCGATGATCGGAAGATCGAATTCATGGATGCGCACTCGCGCAAGGATGAGGATTTCGGCCACTCGCACATTGTGGCTCGTACAAGCAATAAAGCGCTTCTCCCGGAAAGCGTTCAAGCGCTGGAGCGTTACAGCGCTCGAGGGCAATTGAGCGCGCCCAGTTTCCCTCGAGCGCTCCAACGCTTCAACGCTTCAGCGCTGTATGATTGAGATCCCATGCTTATTCATCCCGATATCAAAGGCCGTTTCGGCGCCTTCGGCGGCCGTTACGTGCCGGAAACTCTCATCCCCGCACTGGACGAGTTGGATCGCGAGTTCGAAAAGGCATGGGCAGACTCGAGTTTCCGCGAGGAGTTCAACCGGTTCTTGGCGGAGTATGTCGGCAGGCCTACGCCGATAACAGAGGCACGCGGTTTGAGCGAGGACACTGGGCTCCACGTGGTGATCAAGCGCGAGGACCTGAATCACACCGGCGCGCACAAGATCAACAATGCGCTTGGCCAATGTCTCCTCGCCATTCGGATGGGGAAGAAGCGGATCATCGCCGAGACCGGCGCCGGTCAGCACGGGGTGGCGACCGCAACCGTTTGCGCGCTTTTCGGCCTGGAGTGCGAAGTCTATATGGGCACCGAAGACGTTGCCCGACAGCAACTCAATGTGTTTCGAATGAAGCTCCTCGGAGCGAAGGTCAATCCCGTTTCAAGCGGAACGCGCACCCTCAAGGATGCCCTGAACGAAGCGATGCGCGATTGGGTGACCAATGTCGGCGACACTCACTACATCATCGGCTCGGTTGCCGGTCCGCACCCTTATCCGTACATGGTGCGCGAGTTCCAGCGGATCATCGGCGACGAAGCGCGCGCGCAGTATCTCGATCGCTACGGACGCCTTCCCGACGCCGGCATCGCGTGCGTAGGAGGGGGAAGCAACGCCATGGGTTTGTTCGCGGCGTTCGTCGACGACCCCGAGGTCCGGTTGATCGGTGTGGAGGCAGGGGGACTCGGTCTCGATACCGGCAGCCACGCCGCTCCGCTTACGGTCGGCTCGCCCGGCGTTCTGCATGGCAGCTACAGCTATCTGATGCAGGACGAGGACGGCCAGGTGCTGGGTACGCACAGTGTGAGCGCCGGTTTGGACTATCCCGGCGTTGGCGCCGAGCACAGCTATCTGAAGGACATCGGCAGGGTCGAGTACATGGCGGCCACCGACGAGGAGGCTCTAAGCGCCCTCACGTGGGTCGCCCGACGCGAGGGGCTGATTCCCGCATTCGAGAGCGCCCACGCGTTCGCCCCGCTTCGCAACCGCGATTTATTCCCAGCCGGAACGAGGGTTTTGGTGAATATGAGCGGCCGGGGCGACAAGGACATGGAGACCGCCGCCCGGCTGCTTCACCTCTAGTTTTTCAGTTTGAGCGACATGGACATCTTCTGAGCCATGGAGGTGCCCTGAGCCCCCATGTGCGTGGTCATTTTCATGTCGCTGCCGATCGTCATGCCGGAGGCGATGTCGATAAGAAACGTTCCGGCGCCGTCCATCGCGATATCCACCGACTGGCCCATTTGCATCGTTACGTTGCCCTTCATAACAATTCCGACGAGGGCGGTGGATTTGGGACCGGCTCCAGATATCTTGAGCAGCTTGAACTGGAGGGGAATCTTGCCTTTAACGGTAAGACTGGACGATTTGCCGCCAAACATGCCGCCAAGCATCTTGCCCAAATCGAGCTCGGACGACCAAGAGTCGCCGATGTGCACTGGCTTGACGGGAAAGACCACGTTCTGTCCGCCGCCTTGAAACATCGAGTCCAGACCCATGGGCATGCCCTTCGCTCCTTGCGGCTCGTACAGGTCGTTAATCGTCATCTGAACGGACTTGCCCTTCATCATCTTCGCCCCCGCTTCAGCGCCGGCTGCGGCCGGGCTACCGGCAGGGGCCGTGGAAGTGACATTCACGATTTTTGTTTCCATCGTGGTGATCTAGCCGGTTCGGGACAGGATCTTCATATCTTCGTCCATCTTGGTGCCCATGGTCATCGGCGCCATCGCATGCCCGCCGCTCATCTCCATGGACATGTTCGTAGTTGCGGCGAATTGGTAAGTCTTGCCCACCGGAGGGTGGAATCGCAGGGTGACCGCGCCTTGGACGGCGCCGTGGCGGGCTAATAACAAGGCGAAAACGATAGGTGTAACCGGCATGTTTCTACTTTATCCTAATCGGTGCTAACCCTCAAGCTTCCGGTAGAGGAAGTAGGACTGCACAACCGGCCACAAGCCCAGCACGGTGATAAAGGCCACCGAGCCCATGATGGACAGCCCGAGCAGCGAGGCGGCGACGCCGATGAGCCCGCCTACTAGCCAAATGCGTCCGGCGAGGCGGTGGGTAGCATCCCACACCCGCTCGCTGGCGAGGGTCCAAGGCGTGCGGATTCCCATGAAGAAGTTGCGGCGTACCTTGCCGAGCACATTTCCTAGAAGTGCAAAGAACAGGAACATCCCCGCCATCATGAACTTGTCCATTGCAAACTTGGCGCCCTCCGTCGCTCGCAGAATGACCAATGAGAGGAAGAACATCAGCACCGTCACGAGGACCATCGAGTAGGAGAACACTCCGACGAAGCGGTCGATTTCGAAGTTGCGCGGCGAAATCTTCGGCAGCACGATGGTCAGCAGCAGCATGAAGGCAATCATCGCCGGGCCCATCGCCAGCGCCGTCCACCGGCTCCCATATTGATCGATCTGTCCGTTAAGGCCCCAGTGGGTCGGGACGACCTCGGGCAGTCGAGAGTAGTAGATGGCGCCGACTACTAACGATGCCGCAAGCATGCCGAGTTGGATAAGAATTCCGGTTCTAAGTTTCATTGGGATGCTCCTGGCTTTCGTCTTTCGCGAAGACATCCAGGAAGAGGGTCATCGCGTCTTGCAGAACGGTGGTGTTGATGGCGTAGAAAATCTGCTGGCCGTCGCGCCGGCCCCGTATCAGGTCGGCGTGCTTGAGCACGTTGAAGTGGTGGGACATCGAG
>Ga0206815_1156_pt1 | contig 17710 bp, 10 predicted proteins | sample Alteio_BWOrgCont_91_FD_152864 | JGI IMG/M metagenome (GOLD analysis project Ga0206815, IMG submission 152864) | Enriched cells from forest soil in Barre Woods Harvard Forest LTER site, Petersham, Massachusetts, United States -... | ecosystem: Environmental > Terrestrial > Soil > Temperate forest >...
ACGGCCGCCATGAGCGGCACGTTGGCGCGGTCGAGATGGCCAAGGTGAAAGCTTAACATCCCGAGAAAATATTTCTGCTGGGCCGAGGTCAGCGTGCCGGCTTCGAGGCGCCGTATAGCCGAGGAATAGCCAATGTAGTCGTCGCGATCGAGCAACTGCTGGAGCGAGGCCGCGTCGGGAGGCGGCGGGGTCTGCGCGATGAGCTTGCAGGAGCACGATACTGCGATGGCAGCGGTGGCCGCGAAGAGAAGCAAGGGCTGCCAGGCACGAGGAAGCTTGATCATAAGGATTCTGCGCAGTGGATGAACATTGGCTGGGATGCGGTGAGGAGACGATCGTTCTCCAACCCCCAGGTTGGCCCCCAGCGGAAATGATAGGTTATGCGAAGGGCGAAGGCCAGTTTTCATTCCTCTCTTTCGGATGTCGTCTTTGAGGTGTAGAGTTCTATACTTCTCGGCGATTGAGGTTTAGGCATGATGAACAGGACAAGACTGGGCTATTTTCTTTGCATGGTGGCGATGGGCATGGGCGCGGTGAACCCAGCGAACTTAAAGGCGGCGGAACCGGCTTCGAGTTCGGCTGCGGTGATGATGCCTGCCGGCGGCGAGGCGCATGACAGCTGGTGGCGCCATGCGGTGCTGTATGAGATTTATCCGCGGAGTTTTCAGGACTCGAACGGGGATGGGATCGGGGATATCAATGGGATCACTTCGCGGCTCGACTATCTGAAGGACTTAGGAATCGATGCGATCTGGATAACTCCGATGTATCCTTCGCCGGGCGTGGATTATGGGTACGACATCGCGGACTATACGGCGATCGACCCTGAATACGGGACGATGGAGGACTTCGACCACATGGTGGCGGAGGCCAAGGCGCGTGGGATTCGCGTAATTATGGATTATGTGATCAACCATACTTCGGATCAGAATGCGTGGTTCAAAGAGTCGCGGTCTTCGCGGGATAATCCGAAGCGGGATTGGTATATCTGGCGGGATGGGAAGATGGGGCCGGATGGGAAGCCTGGACCTGACGGGAGGCCGTATCCGCCGAATAACTGGCAATCGTGGTTTGGGCACTCGGCTTGGACCTGGGATGAGGGGACGAAGCAGTACTACTATCACTACTTTTATGTGCAGCAGCCGGATCTGAACTGGCATAACCACGAGGTGCGAAAGGCGATGTACGGGGTGTTGCAGTTCTGGATGCAGCATGGGGTTGCGGGCTTCAGGATCGATGCGGTTTCGCGGCTGTTTGAAGATCCGGAGATGCGAGACGATCCTTATCAACCGGGGTTGAACGCGTATGGCGATCGCAACATTCAGCATAAGTACACGGATGATCTGCCGGAGGTGCATGATGTGCTGCGCGAGGTGCGCAAGGTTGTGGATGCTTTCCCCGGCGATGCGGTGCTGGTGACGGAGGCGGATGAGCCGAACATTGCCGCGCTGACGAAGATGTACGGCGCGGGCACGGGCGACGAAGTGCAGTTGCCGATGGACTTCCAGATTGCGGATGTGAATGAGTTGTCTGCGGTGAAGTTTCGCGAGCGGTTCAACGAGGTGGAAGCGAATACGGCGAAGGGGCAGCCGGAGTATTTCTTCAGCAACCATGACCAGCGGCGGCAATGGGATCGCTACAGCGCGGGCGTGACGGATGAACACATGAAGGACCGGATTGCGAAGCTGATGGCGGCGCTGCTGCTGACTTCGCGGGGCACTCCGCAGATGTATTACGGGGAAGAGATTGGGATGCGGACGACGGACCCGGCGCGGATTGAGGATGTACACGATCCGATTGGGAAGCTTGGCTGGCCGAAGGAAAAAGGGCGGGATGGCGAGCGGACTCCGATGCAGTGGGATACGGGCGTTCATGCAGGATTTACTACGGGTGGGACGCCGTGGCTGCCGATACCGCCGAGCGCCAAGACTTATAACGTGCAGGCGGAGTCGCAGGACCAGGACTCGATCTTTTCAACGTACAAGCGGCTGCTGGCACTGCGGCGAAGTGAGCCGGCGCTCAAGGATGGCTCGTATGAGGCGGTGGATGAGACGAACGAGCATGTCTTCTCTTATCTGCGAAAGAGCGGGGATGAAACTTTGCTTGTGGCGCTGAATATGAGCGCGCAGGCGCGGGTTATTTCCATCAAGACGGCGGGGACGAAGGCGGATGTGGTTTATCGGTCTCCGCTGGGGAAAGGTGGACTTGCGGCGGAGACGGTTTCGCTGGAGCACATCGAGCTTGCGCCGTTTGGGTTTGTGGTGGCGCGGGTGAAGTGATGTTGGATTGAGGGATGTGTGAAAGACGCCTCGGGGCCGAAAGGCCCCCCCGGTCCGGGGCTACATCTGGCGCCATGATGCCAGGGCTAAAGCCCTGGCCTACCAGCCCTGGCCTACCGATCTTGGCCTGCCTCATGCGTTTCCGCTAGTTGCAGCCGGGGACTTCTGCGAGATTATGGAAGACTTGCAGGCCGCGGGCTTGGGCTAGGCGGACGTCTTCGTCTGCTCCTTTGGAGGAGCCGGGGAGACGCAGGACGGCGTCGCAGCGGGTGATGAGGCGGTTGGCGATTGGGTAGAGGATTTCGTCGTAGATGGCATCGCCTGGATGTTTGGAGCCGGCTTCGCGCAGGAGTGGGAGAGCCAGCCATTCGCCGATGAGCGGGATGTGGCCTGCGCGATAGAGCGGGAGGGCTACGGACTCGAGGCTGCGGAGATTGTTGGCCATCTTTTCCGGGTCATCATTGGTGCCGCTGCGGTAGGGGCCGGCGATGAGGATCATCAGGGATTGGCTGGGTTGGGTCATGGCGGTGGTCCTTTCGATTGTGCCGCGAGGTGCATGAATCTGCACGATCATCGCGATATTCTGACAATATCGTGCAATTTCGTGCAATGTCAAGTAGGATTGTGCATGAGGGTTTATGTTAACTACGCAGCGAAAGCAGCAAATATTGGGGATTTTGAAGCGCGAGGGGCAGGTGATCGCGAAGGATGTGGCGGAGGCGATGGAGGTTTCCGAGGACACGATTCGACGGGATCTGCGAGAGCTGGCGCAGGAGGGGTTGTTGCAGCGGGTGCATGGCGGGGCGCTGCCGGCTTCGCCTGCGATGGCCGATTTTGCAGGACGGGAGGCGCTGACGGCTGAGGGGAAAGTTGCGATCGGGCGGGCCGCGGCGGGGATGGTTCGCGCGGGGCAAGTGGTGATTCTGGATGGGGGAACGACGGCGCGGCAGGTGGCGCGGCATATTCCGCTCGACATGAAGGCTACGGTGGTTACGCATAGTCCGACGATTGCGCTGGAGCTAATAAATCACGCTGAGATCGAGGTGATTCTGATTGGCGGGCGGATGTTCAAGCATTCTGTTGTCGCGGTGGGCGCGGCGGCGATCGAGGCGATTGCCGGTATTCATGCGGATGTGTTTTTTATGGGCGTGACGGGAGTTCATGCGAAGACGGGGTTGACGACGGGGGACTATGAAGAGGCCGCGGTGAAGCGGGCGCTGAGCCGGGCGGCGGCGGAGACGTATGTGCTGGCTTCGTCGGAGAAGCTGGGGGCGGCTTCGCCGTATGCTGTGGTTTCACTGGAGGAAGTTAGCGGGATTATTACCGAGCGCGGCGCTGATAAGGCGCTTACGAAGCCGTTTGAGAAGCGTGGGGTTACGGTGATTCGGGCGTAGGTGGTAAAGCAGGTCCTTCGACTTCGTTCCCTTTGGTCACTTCGCTCAGGATGACAAATCATTATTCTTTAGGTCTGACAATGGGTTGGAGGATGGATTTTATGAGTGTTGGCTTTCCGAATGAGTCGGCGGAGTACCGGGCGGCGCGGGAGCGGCTGCTGGCGGACGAGATTGGGCTACGGCGGGCTATGGAGGCTGTGGCCAAGGCGCGGCGAGAGCTGCCGCAGGGTGGACTTGTGCCGGAGGATTATGTTTTCCATGGCCTCGATGCGGATGGGACGCCGGTGAAGGTGAAGCTGTCGGAGTTGTTTGCGCCGGGGAAGGATTCGCTGGTGATTTATAACTTCATGTTTCCGAGGATGCCGCAGGATGAGCGGGATGGGCCTACGGAGGGCGTGACGGCAGCGCTGAAGCGAGAGGAAGGACCTTGTCCTTCATGCACGGCGTTCCTGGATCAGTTGGATGGCGCGGCGAAGCATGTGGAGGCGGGCGGGCTGAATTTTGTGGTGATTGCGAAGGCCCCGCTGGAGCGGCTGATTGGCTTTGCCAACGATCGCGGATGGCGGAATCTTCGATTGTTGTCTTCGGCGGAGAATAACTTCAAGCGCGATTATCTGGCGGAGTCGGATGAGGGAATGCAACTGCCGCTGATGACGGTGTTTCATCGCGAGGGCGGTGAGATACGGCATTTCTGGAGCTCGGAGATGCTCTTTGCCGGGAGCGACGAGGGGCAGGATCCGCGGCATAACGGGACGACTGAGCCGCTGTGGAATTTGTTCGATCTGACGCGCGAGGGACGGCCGATGGAGTGGAATGAGCAGCTGAGTTATGGCTCGGCTGGAGCGGATTGTTGCGGGGGTAAGAAGCAGTTTGTTGGGGATGGGTTTGCTTCGATTACGGCGACGAGGGAATAGAAAACTGTAAAGGGCTTATAGATACAAAGTATCCCACCCTTGCTGCACAGAGCGCGTCAAGGATGGGACACCCGGCAAAAGAGGCAAAGTGATGAAGGATTGGAGTATAGCGCTTTGGGTGGCTGGACTCGTGGGATTCTCTCTGGTCAGTTCTTAACGACCGAAGGCGAACTAAACACCTAGCCACCTTGGCGAGCACTCTGGGTCTGAAGGCTTGGGGTAACCAACTCCCTTCGGACTTGTCGCTGGCGGGAACACCGATAGCTTATAGAAGCGCCACCTGGAATGTTTTTCATGGTGCGCAGCACGGCATTCGTTTCGTAGTATTTGACTGCCGAATGGGAACAGGAAAAGGCAGCTGGAGACGGACTGTCATAGCCGCACGCACCAGTCGGGATGTATTCGCGACCGTACCCTCGGAATCCAGCTATACAGTCGACAAGTGCGGGGAATGGATGGTCTTCTACTCACCCAAGACCACATCGTTTTTTGGACTGGGCCTGATGCCGATCACCGAGCTGGAAGCACGCATCTCCACTCTGGGGTAAAACTGAGGACTTTGCGGCTTTTAATCGAGGCATCCGATAAAGTCTAACTGTCAGAAACTTCGCGCGAGACTTGGCAAGAGCGACGGGACATACCGTACAAGCGGTTCTAGTCTCGGCTTGTAGATAGTTCTGCGGAGATTTGCGTTGGCTGTGCGATGATTTGCGCACGATGGCTGATGTTGAGGTTTCTTCTGAAGCTCACTTGAGCGTGGGCACCGACGATCATAAGCTGCATCGGCGGCTTGGGGTTTGGGACCTGGTGCTGGCGCAGGTGCTGTGCGTGGTGGGCTCGACCTGGGTGGGCGTGGCGGCTGGACTGGGCCGGGCGCAGACGCTGATGTGGATTGCGGCGATGGCGGTGTTTTATCTACCGATGGCTGCGGCAGTGATCTGGCTGAATCGCGCGATGCCGCTTGAAGGTGGGTTGTATGTGTGGGCGCACCGGGCGTTTGGCGATCTGGGCGGATTTCTGACGGCGTGGAATTTATGGGTATATGGGATCGCGGTGACGGCGACGATCTTGTATGCGACTCCGACGGAGATTGCATACCTGATTGGTCCCTCGGCGCGATGGCTGCCGGAGAATCCGTGGGCGGCGTTTGGGATTGTGGCGCTGATTGTGGCGGCGTTGACGGTGGCTGCGATACAAGGCCTCGAGCTGGGCAAGTGGATCCATAACGTAGGCGGGGCGGCGATGCTGGCGGTCTTCCTGGGGCTGATTCTGCTGCCGGCGTGGGGCCTTGCGAGCGGGCGGATTCATGAGGGGATGGCGCTTGCGCCGGTGCTGCCGGAGATGAATCTGCGCATGGCTTCGATGTTTGGGCAGATGCTGTTTGGGGCTCTGTGCGGGTTGGAATATATAGCGATCTTTGCGGGGGAAAGCCGCGATCCGGCGCGGACGATTGCGCGGTCGGTGTGGATTGCTTCGCCGGCAATCTGCTTGATGTTTATTTTGGGGACAAGCTCGGTGGCGGCATTTGTGCCGAGGGGACAGCTCGACTTTATTGCGCCGATTCCGCAAGCGATGCGCGCGGCGCTGGGGCAGACGGGCGTGGGCAATGTGCTGGCCATTGTGGCGATCGTGCTGGTGGAGATCAGGCTGCTGGGCGCGGCGAGTTTGCTGTTTACGGGGATTACGCGGCTGCCGATGGCTGTGGGGTGGGATGCGCTGGTTCCGGAGTGGTTTACTCGCCTGGATGACAAGCGGAAGACGCCGGTGAATTCGATTCTTTGCGCGGCGGCGCTGGTGCTGGTGATGGTGGGGCTGGCTTCAGCGGGAGTTCATGCGCAGGAGACAAATCAACTGCTGTCGAATGCGAGTTTGACGCATTATGAGCTGACGTACCTGGTGATGTTTGCGGCGCCGATTGCGGGGGCACGGGCGCTGCGAAGGCAGATGCCCCTGTGGCTGAAGTGGGTGTGCGGTGTGGGTTTCTGCTCGACGCTGTTCAGCCTGCTGATATCGGTGTTTCCGTTTGTGGATGTGGTGAATCCTTGGGTGTATGGGGGGAAGATTTTGGGGACGGTGGTGGTTAGCAATCTGATTGCTGTGGGGTTTTATTTTCTTCGGATGAGAGATCGGTGATCAGTGGTCAGGAAAAGCTATAAAGGACTGTAAGGGGCTTGTAGATACACAGTATCCCACCTTAACGCCATAGGGCGCGGTGAAGGCGGGGCACCCCGGGGTGGTGGTGAGTTGATGCGTGCTATGCGAATCGGTGACGCGAAATGGGATCGGCGGCGGTTTTTGAAGGTGCTGGGGACGACTGCTGCTGCTGCGGGTTTTTCGGAGAAGACTTTTGGCGAGGCTGCCGCTGGGGTTTGCTTGGTGGCCGATTCGCAAGACGAGATTGTTGCGAGCAGGCCTGGGGCTTGGGCGCTGGAGCGGTTGATGCAGGCGCTTACGGCGCGCGGGGTTGCGGTGACACGCGTGGCGCGGGTCGAGGATGCTGGGTCTGCTAGCTTGTGCGTTGTGGCGGCTGGGTCGGCGAGCGCTGTTGCAGTGAGCATGCTGCATGAGGCGAAGGTTTCGGTGGCTGCCGCGCCTGAGGCTTTGGGGATTGTGGCAGGAGGCGATCGCGAGAAGCGGGTTTTGCTGGCCTGTGGGCACGATGCGCTCGGCCTCGTGTACGCGCTGACGGAGCTGGCGGATGTGGTGGAGTGTGCGGCGGATGCCGTGGCGACGCTTGAAGCGGTTGAGACGACGGTGGAGAGGCCGGCGAATGCGGTGCGCAGCATGATGCGGTCGTTCTGCAGCGATGTGGAGGACAAGCCGTGGTTCAATGACCGTGAGATGTGGCCGCTGTACTTTAACATGCTGGTGACGCAGAGGTTTAACCGATTCAATCTGGCGTTTGGGATCGGGTATGACTTTATTCGCCATGTTACGGATGCTTACTTTGAGTTCACTTACCCGTTTCTTCTGAAAGTGCCGGGGTATGACGTGCGCGTGCCGCAGCTTGCGGATGCAGAGCGTGAGAGCAACCTGGCGATGCTGAAGTACATTGCCGTGGAGTGCGTGAAGCGCGGCCTTGAGTTTCATGTGGGGTTGTGGATGCATGGGTATGAGTGGATCGAGAGCCCTCATGCCAATTACACGATTGAAGGATTGGACAAGACGACGCATGGGCCTTACTGCCGCGATGCAGTACGCATGCTGCTCAAAGAGGTTCCAGAGATTTCGGGGTTGACGTTTCGCATTCATGGCGAGAGCGGGGTGCAGGAAGGGAGTTTCGATTTTTGGAAGACGGTCTTCGATGGCGTGGCCACATGCGGCAGGACGGTGGCGATCGATATGCATCCCAAGGGGATGACGGCGGAGATGACGGAGATTGCGATTGCGACGAGGCAGCCGGTGACGATGTCCCCCAAATATTGGGGTGAGCATATGGGGATGCCGTATCACCAGGCGGATATTCGCCAGCTTGAGAAGCCGAAGGCGGAGAACAAGGTTGGCCTGATGGCTCTGAGCGAGGGGACGCGGAGCTTTTTGCGCTATGGCTATGGCGACCTGTTGCGCGAGGATCGGCGATGGAAGGTGGTGCATCGGATATGGCCGGGGACTCAACGGATCTTGATGTGGGGCGACCCGGAGTTTGCGGCGGCGTATTCGCGGGCGTTTCAGTTTTGCGGGAGCGATGGCGTGGAGATCATGGAGCCGCTGACGTTCAAGGGGCGGCGCGGTTCGGGGATTGCGGGGAGCCGGTGCGGGTATGCGGATGCGAACTTGAATCCGCGATGGGATTGGGAGAAGTTTGAATACTCGACGCGGGTTTGGGGAAGGATGCTGTATGACCCGGAGACGAAGCCGGAGGTTTTGCGGCGGCCTTTGCAGCGGCAGTTTGGGAAGGGCGCGGAGGCGATGCAAACGGCGCTCGCAAATGTGAGCCGGATACTGCCCATCGTGACTACAGCTCATGCTCCCTCGGCGGGGAACAACATGTATTGGCCGGAGATGTATTGGAACCAGTCTATGGTGGATGCTGAGCATTATGGGCCTTATGGCGATGCGCTGGAGCCGAGGGTTTTTGGGAATGCTAGTCCGTTCGATCCGGCGATGTTTTGCTCCATCAACGAATACGCGGAGGAGCTGTTGTCGGGGGACTCTTCGGGCAAGTACACGCCTGTGGAGGTCGCGCAGTGGATCGAGGATTTTGCTGCGACGGGACGAAGAGCGTTAGCGGCAGCCAATACAACTGCAACTGGAAGAGACTTGGCTGCTTATCGGCGTATGCGGGTTGATGTTGAGATTCAGGCTGGGTTGGGTGAGTTTTTTGGGGCGAAGTTTCGCAGCGGGGTTTTGTTTCATTTATACGAAGTGAGCAAGGAGCGTGCGGCGCTTGAGGCTTCGATTGTTCAGTACAAGAAGGCTCGCGAGGCTTGGGCTGCGTTGGTGAAGGTGGCGGCGGGAGTGTATGTCAGTGATGTGACGGTGGGTGAGCAGAACTATCTTCGCGGGCATTGGGCGGACAGAATGCCGGCGATCGATAAGGACATTGCTGCTTTGGGGGCGATGTTGGATTCGGGCGGGAGTGGGGAGGGTTCACCGAAGATTCGGGCGGCGCTTGAGACTGTATTGAAACGGCCGCAGCGGGCGCGTTTGACAGTGCGCCACGCGACTCCGGAGCGGTTTACGCGTGGGGATGCTTTAGCGCTGGAGATTGCAGCGGAGGACACTGCGGAAGTGCGGTTGCACTATCGTCATGTGGATCAGGCGGAGAATCACGTGGCGATTGCGATGGAGCGGCGTGGTTTGAAGTATGTGGCGAGTATTCCGGCGGAGTATACGAAGACGGAGTTTCCGCTGCAGTACTTCTTTGAGGTGCACGGAAGCGATGGGAAGGCTGGTTTGTATCCGGGATTCATGTCGGAACCAATAAACCAACCTTACTTTGTGGTGCGCGGGGCTTGAAAGCATACCTCAGGGGCTAAAGCCCTCATGCTCTCTCGCCTGGATGCCGGGGATAAATCCCCGGCCTACCTTGAAACGATGCTTGGTCTTCCATATCTTTTCAACGTTCTTGTTTACCAGACGCGGCAGGATGGGGTGTGGACCATGGGCTGGCCGGCTTTGCAGTTGAAGGCTTTTTGGAATTCGGGCATGTTGGAGACTACGCCGTCGATGCGGGCGAAGCCTGGGGAGTGGGGGTTGGTGACGGCGCTGACGCGGAGGTTTTCCGGGCGCTCGTTTTCGCAGGCCCATTGGGCCATGCCTACGAAGAAGCGTTGGTCGGGAGTGAAGCCGTCGACGGGCTGGAGAGACTGGCCTTCGGTCTGCTTCTTCCAGGCGATGTAGGCGAGGAGGGTGCCGCCGAGGTCGGCTACGTCTTCGCCGCTGGTGAGCTTGCTGTTGATGTGGATGTCGTCGACGATGGTGTAGCCGGCGTACTGGTCGCGGTCGCAGTTGATGCGGTCTTCAAAGCCCTTGGCGTCTTCTGCTGTCCACCAGTCGCGGAGATTGCCCTTGGCGTCGAACTGGCGGCCTTCGTCGTCGAAGGCGTGGGTTAGCTCGTGGCCGATGGTGGCGCCGGTGTTGCCGTAGTTGGGTGCGTCGTCTTCCTTGGGATCGTAGAGCGGGGGTTGGAGGACGCCGGCGGGGAAGTTGATGTCGTTCATCTGCGGCGAGAAGTAGGCGTTGACGGTGGGCGGCGACATGCCCCACTCGTTGAGATCGACGGGCTTGCCGAGCTTGTTCCAGTTGCGGGCGCGCTCGAAGCGATAGGAGCGCGTGACGTTGCCGATGTAGTCGTTGGGCTTGACTTCGAGGGCGGAGTAGTCGCGCCAGTGGTCGGGGTAGCCGATCTTGTTGCGGATGGCGTGGAGCTTGCGCAGGGCTTCTTGTTTAGTGGCGGGGCTCATCCAGTCGAGATGTTCGATCTCCTGCTGCATGGCGGTTTCGATCTGCTCTGTCATGAGCTGCGTCTTAGCTTTGGTGTCTGCCGAGAAGGTGCGGCGAACGAACTCTTGGCCCAAGGCTTCGCCGAGGCTGCGATCGACGGCGCGGGTGCAGGTCTTCCAGCGTGGAGGCATGACGGGGATGCCGCGCAGGGTGGTGGAGAAGAAGTCGAAGGTGGCCTGTTCATAGGGGTGCGCGAGATAAGGCGCGGCGGCGGCGAGCAGGTGGAAGCGCAGATAGCCGCGCAGGGCGGCGAGGTCCTCGGTGGCTAACTCGGACTCGACGGTCTTAACAAACTCAGGTTGGGAAACATTGAGCTTGGCGAGGCTGGGCGCGCCTTGCGCGGCGAAGTATCCGGACCAGTCGATGGAGGGCGAGAGCGTGGTCAGCTCGGCGACGGTCATCATGTGGTAGGTGTTGTGCGGATCGCGGCGCTGGACGCGGGTTAACGAAGCTTTGGCGAGGGCGGTCTCGATGCGCAGGGTGGCGTCTGCGTCGGCTTTGGCGGCGTCCGCGCTTTCGCCTGCGAGTGTGAGGAGCTGCTGGATGTAGGCGACGTATTGCTCGCGGAGCTTGACGCTTTTGGGGTCGGTCTTGAGGTAGTAGTCGCGGTCGGGAAGGCCGAGGCCTCCGGCGCTTAGCTCGACGATGACGGTGGAGGAGTCGGCCGCATCCTGGCCGGTGCGCGCGCCGAAGAAGTAGCTGCCCGCGGTGTCGTGATGCAGGCGGGTGAGGGCGGCGATGAGCTCGGGACGCGACTTGAGCGCGTCGATGGCTGCGAGATCGGGTTGGATGGGCTTGTCGCCGAGGGCGTCGATGGCTGCTGTGTCCATGCAGGCGGCGAAGTAGTCGCCGACCTTCTGCTGAACAGGGGTGCGGTTGGCGGCCTTGGCGTCTTCCTGGAGGATGCCCCAGAGGAACTGCTGGTTCTCATTGCCGAGCTTGGCGTAAACGCTCCAGGAGGCCTGGTCGGCGGGGATGGGGTTGTTCTTCTGCCAGCCGCCGCAACTGAATTTGTAGAAGTCCTGGCAGGGATCGACGGAGCGGTCGAGGCTGGTTGGGTCGAGCGAGGGTGAGTAGGGCATGGCCGTGAGCGGCTGAGGCGCGGGCTGCTGGGCGGGAAGGCTGATGGCGCAGAGGGTGGCTGCGGCCGCGAGAGCGAATAGGGGTTTCAGAGACATCGTGTCACCTGCTTCATGGAATGGTACAACGCGGGGCTGCTGCTCAGGATGGTCGCTTGCGCAGGGGTGCGGGGGCGATGTTTTTGAGGTTGTGGCGCATGATGGGGCGGGGTGGGGTGTGAGTGGCGATGGTCTTGAAGCCGGCGCGGGCGAAGGTGGTGGCGTAGCCGGTGCCGGAGGCGCTGGGAGTTTTGTCCGCGTCGAGCGGGTAGGCTTCGAGGGCTGGGGCGTGGGCGGCTTTGGCGGCTTGCAGTGCTGCGGCGATGAGCGCGGTGGACACGCCTTTTTTGCGGAAGCCGATGCGGATGTAGAAGCAGGAGATGGACCAGACTTGGAGTGCGTCGGGGCGCTTGAGGCGGCGTTCGCGGTCGAGCTGGGGCAAGGCTTCGCGCGGGGTCAGCTGGCACCAGCCTACGGCTTGATTGCCTATGAAGGCGAGCAGGCCTGGTGGTGGGCCGGTCTCGACGATCTGGTGGAAGGCGGCTTTGTTTTCTTCGGGCGGGCAATGGCGATAGGCCGAGCCGATGCGCCAGTACATGCACCAGCAGCGGCTACAGGGGCCTTTGGCGTCGAAGAGATCTTCGAAGGCCGGCCACAGATCGGGCGTCAGTGGCCGCACTTCGATGGGGGTTACGGCCTGCTTTTTCAGCGAGTTTTTCATCGACGTGCCTGGTTACGGCAAGAGGGCGCTGAAGTAGGAGTTCAACATGCGGTTGGTGGGGTCGTATTGCTTGCGGACGTCGGAGAGGGTCTGGAGACGGCTGCCGAAGGCTTTCTGGACGATGGCCTGAGTTAAGCCTGGGGTCTGGTTGAGGAGCGGTAACCCGCCATTCTCGCTGCACCACTGGTTGTAGGCGGTGAGGAAGTCCTGCCAGCCGGGGTTGGCGGTGGAGACGGGATCGAGGGTCATGACCGGTCCATCCCAGGAGTAGGAGAGCAGGGCTTTCTGGTCCTGGGCGATGTAGTAGCCGACGTAGAGGAGGTTGGAGCGGTAGCCGTGCTGCTTGTAGTAGTCATTGCAGAACTTGAAGAAGCCGGTGATGGCGGCGGGGAAGTTGGCTGCGGGGAAGGCGAAGAGAGAGAAGGTGTAGCGGCTGTCGTCGGAGACGGGAGGGTAGTTGATGATCTGGTCTCCGGGGACGGTGTTGTCGCTTACGACGACGTTTTCAAGCTGGCTGCGCCAGAAGGCATTGAGCGAGTCGATGATGCCGTAGCGGATGGCGGGGACGGAGAAGTTCTGCTCGACCTCATTGCCGATCTTGGGGCCGGTGGTGCCCCAGAGCTGGTTGCGGATCATCCAGGCAAAGTGGTCGGGATCGCCGGTAGCGGTGGGGTTGTACTTGCGGAACTCGACGGTGATTTTGTCGACGAAGGGGAACATGTAGTACATGACGGAGTAGCCGAGGGCCTGGAAATCCGGCATCGCGGTGAGGAAGTCGGCGAGCGAGTAGGTGGTGTGGTGAACGTGCATGGGCGTGAGCGGCTTGACCTGGTAGGTGACCTCGTAGATGACGCCGAAAAGGCCGTAGCTGGAGCGGATGAGCTGCATGATGTCGGGCTGGGCGGCTTCGGTGAATTCGACGAGATCGCCGGAGGGCAGGACCATCTTGACGCCGATGATGTAGGAGCCGACCTGGCCGTATTCGCCGGGGAAAGATGCATCTTTAGTCCCGGCGATGGAAGCGCTGCCGGCGGAGAGGCTGCCGATCTCGGTGTTGACGTAGAACTGGAGCTTTTGGGCTTCGAGGGCCTTGGCCATCTGGAGGTGGGTGCAGTCGGCCTGGGCGGTGAGGGTGTTGGCCACGGGGTCGATGTTGAGAATCTGGTTCATCTTCATGCGGATGAGCGTGCCGCCATCGGCTACGCCGCAGGGGGCGGTCGAATGATTGGAGCCGACGGCGCGCACGGGCGCTGGGTAGGTTTCGGTGTCTTTCATGATGGCGACGATATCGTCAACGGAGTGGGCGTCTACGACGACGGCGGGATGGGAGACGATGTTGCCGAACCAGTTGGTGACGGTGAGGGCGGGAGCGGTGGGGCTGGTGGCCATGGAATGTCCTCGCTTGGAGATTTGGGATGGAGCAGGGATGGGCGCGAACTGGACCTGAGCTGAGCGCCGGGCCGGAAGACGGCTGGAAAATCCGGATCAGCGTAGCGCCGGGATGGGGTTAAGTCAAGGAGATTTGTGAATGATCCGCGGGTTGATTTGAATGCATCGAGTCGGGGTTGAAAGGAGCTGCCAAATTTCGCGTGGCAGACCGTCTCCGCGGAATCGTGAAACGCCGCGCTTCCTTCACGGCAGAGTGCAGGGCTTCGTCCAGAGCTTGCCCGCCCGAATCACCGTAACCCCACGCTTCTCAAACGGCTTCGTAAGCGCCTTATCAGCGCCGCGCTCGGTAATAATCCCGCTAACTTCCTCCAGTGAAACCACAGCATACGGCGAAGCCGCCCCCAGCTTCTCCGACGAAGCCAGCACATACGTCTCCGCCGCCGCCCGGCTCAGCGCCCGCTTCACCGCGGCCTCTTCATAGTCCCCCGTCGTCAACCCCGTCTTCGCATGAACTCCCGTCACGCCCATAAAAAACACATCCGCATGAATACCGGCAATCGCCTCGATCGCCGCCGCGCCCACCGCGACAACAGAATGCTTGAACATCCGCCCGCCAATCAGAATCACCTCGATCTCAGCGTGATTTATTAGCTCCAGCGCAATCGTCGGACTATGCGTAACCACCGTAGCCTTCATGTCGAGCGGAATATGCCGCGCCACCTGCCGCGCCGTCGTTCCCCCATCCAGAATCACCACTTGCCCCGCGCGAACCATCCCCGCCGCGGCCCGCCCGATCGCAACTTTCCCCTCAGCCGTCAGCGCCTCCCGTCCTGCAAAATCGGCCATCGCAGGCGAAGCCGGCAGCGCCCCGCCATGCACCCGCTGCAACAACCCCTCCTGCGCCAGCTCTCGCAGATCCCGTCGAATCGTGTCCTCGGAAACCTCCATCGCCTCCGCCACATCCTTCGCGATCACCTGCCCCTCGCGCTTCAAAATCCCCAATATTTGCTGCTTTCGCTGCGTAGTTAACATAAACCCTCATGCACAATCCTACTTGACATTGCACGAAATTGCACGATATTGTCAGAATATCGCGATGATCGTGCAGATTCATGCACCTCGCGGCACAATCGAAAGGACCACCGCCATGACCCAACCCAGCCAATCCCTGATGATCCTCATCGCCGGCCCCTACCGCAGCGGCACCAATGATGACCCGGAAAAGATGGCCAACAATCTCCGCAGCCTCGAGTCCGTAGCCCTCCCGCTCTATCGCGCAGGCCACATCCCGCTCATCGGCGAATGGCTGGCTCTCCCACTCCTGCGCGAAGCCGGCTCCAAACATCCAGGCGATGCCATCTACGACGAAATCCTCTACCCAATCGCCAACCGCCTCATCACCCGCTGCGACGCCGTCCTGCGTCTCCCCGGCTCCTCCAAAGGAGCAGACGAAGACGTCCGCCTAGCCCAAGCCCGCGGCCTGCAAGTCTTCCATAATCTCGCAGAAGTCCCCGGCTGCAACTAGCGGAAACGCATGAGGCAGGCCAAGATCGGTAGGCCAGGGCTGGTAGGCCAGGGCTTTAGCCCTGGCATCATGGCGCCAGATGTAGCCCCGGACCGGGGGGGCCTTTCGGCCCCGAGGCGTCTTTCACACATCCCTCAATCCAACATCACTTCACCCGCGCCACCACAAACCCAAACGGCGCAAGCTCGATGTGCTCCAGCGAAACCGTCTCCGCCGCAAGTCCACCTTTCCCCAGCGGAGACCGATAAACCACATCCGCCTTCGTCCCCGCCGTCTTGATGGAAATAACCCGCGCCTGCGCGCTCATATTCAGCGCCACAAGCAAAGTTTCATCCCCGCTCTTTCGCAGATAAGAGAAGACATGCTCGTTCGTCTCATCCACCGCCTCATACGAGCCATCCTTGAGCGCCGGCTCACTTCGCCGCAGTGCCAGCAGCCGCTTGTACGTTGAAAAGATCGAGTCCTGGTCCTGCGACTCCGCCTGCACGTTATAAGTCTTGGCGCTCGGCGGTATCGGCAGCCACGGCGTCCCACCCGTAGTAAATCCTGCATGAACGCCCGTATCCCACTGCATCGGAGTCCGCTCGCCATCCCGCCCTTTTTCCTTCGGCCAGCCAAGCTTCCCAATCGGATCGTGTACATCCTCAATCCGCGCCGGGTCCGTCGTCCGCATCCCAATCTCTTCCCCGTAATACATCTGCGGAGTGCCCCGCGAAGTCAGCAGCAGCGCCGCCATCAGCTTCGCAATCCGGTCCTTCATGTGTTCATCCGTCACGCCCGCGCTGTAGCGATCCCATTGCCGCCGCTGGTCATGGTTGCTGAAGAAATACTCCGGCTGCCCCTTCGCCGTATTCGCTTCCACCTCGTTGAACCGCTCGCGAAACTTCACCGCAGACAACTCATTCACATCCGCAATCTGGAAGTCCATCGGCAACTGCACTTCGTCGCCCGTGCCCGCGCCGTACATCTTCGTCAGCGCGGCAATGTTCGGCTCATCCGCCTCCGTCACCAGCACCGCATCGCCGGGGAAAGCATCCACAACCTTGCGCACCTCGCGCAGCACATCATGCACCTCCGGCAGATCATCCGTGTACTTATGCTGAATGTTGCGATCGCCATACGCGTTCAACCCCGGTTGATAAGGATCGTCTCGCATCTCCGGATCTTCAAACAGCCGCGAAACCGCATCGATCCTGAAGCCCGCAACCCCATGCTGCATCCAGAACTGCAACACCCCGTACATCGCCTTTCGCACCTCGTGGTTATGCCAGTTCAGATCCGGCTGCTGCACATAAAAGTAGTGATAGTAGTACTGCTTCGTCCCCTCATCCCAGGTCCAAGCCGAGTGCCCAAACCACGATTGCCAGTTATTCGGCGGATACGGCCTCCCGTCAGGTCCAGGCTTCCCATCCGGCCCCATCTTCCCATCCCGCCAGATATACCAATCCCGCTTCGGATTATCCCGCGAAGACCGCGACTCTTTGAACCACGCATTCTGATCCGAAGTATGGTTGATCACATAATCCATAATTACGCGAATCCCACGCGCCTTGGCCTCCGCCACCATGTGGTCGAAGTCCTCCATCGTCCCGTATTCAGGGTCGATCGCCGTATAGTCCGCGATGTCGTACCCATAATCCACGCCCGGCGAAGGATACATCGGAGTTATCCAGATCGCATCGATTCCTAAGTCCTTCAGATAGTCGAGCCGCGAAGTGATCCCATTGATATCCCCGATCCCATCCCCGTTCGAGTCCTGAAAACTCCGCGGATAAATCTCATACAGCACCGCATGGCGCCACCAGCTGTCATGCGCCTCGCCGCCGGCAGGCATCATCACCGCAGCCGAACTCGAAGCCGGTTCCGCCGCCTTTAAGTTCGCTGGGTTCACCGCGCCCATGCCCATCGCCACCATGCAAAGAAAATAGCCCAGTCTTGTCCTGTTCATCATGCCTAAACCTCAATCGCCGAGAAGTATAGAACTCTACACCTCAAAGACGACATCCGAAAGAGAGGAATGAAAACTGGCCTTCGCCCTTCGCATAACCTATCATTTCCGCTGGGGGCCAACCTGGGGGTTGGAGAACGATCGTCTCCTCACCGCATCCCAGCCAATGTTCATCCACTGCGCAGAATCCTTATGATCAAGCTTCCTCGTGCCTGGCAGCCCTTGCTTCTCTTCGCGGCCACCGCTGCCATCGCAGTATCGTGCTCCTGCAAGCTCATCGCGCAGACCCCGCCGCCTCCCGACGCGGCCTCGCTCCAGCAGTTGCTCGATCGCGACGACTACATTGGCTATTCCTCGGCTATACGGCGCCTCGAAGCCGGCACGCTGACCTCGGCCCAGCAGAAATATTTTCTCGGGATGTTAAGCTTTCACCTTGGCCATCTCGACCGCGCCAACGTGCCGCTCATGGCGGCCGT
>Ga0206815_1157_pt1 | contig 17648 bp, 11 predicted proteins | sample Alteio_BWOrgCont_91_FD_152864 | JGI IMG/M metagenome (GOLD analysis project Ga0206815, IMG submission 152864) | Enriched cells from forest soil in Barre Woods Harvard Forest LTER site, Petersham, Massachusetts, United States -... | ecosystem: Environmental > Terrestrial > Soil > Temperate forest >...
AATCCTCTCGCACATCAAAGAAGATGACGTCTCCGTTCCCTATCGCGATGGCGCCTGGATTTATTGGTCGCGCACCGAAAAGGGCCGGCAGTACGCGCGCTTCTGCCGTCGCGCAGTCGACTCGCCAGCGGACACCGAACACATCATCCTCGATATCAACCTGCTCGCCGCCGGCAAGCCCTTCATGTCTATCGGCGACAGCGCCATGTCTCCCGACGGCCGCTTGCTCGCCTACACCACGGATGAAACCGGCTTCCGCCAATACAAGCTTGCTATCAAAAATGTCGAAACCGGTGAGACCCTCACAGACTCCGCCGAGCGGGTCGGATCTCTCGCCTGGGCGGCCGATTCCAGCACGCTCTTCTACACCACGGAAGATGAGCAGACCAAGCGCCAGGACCGCGCCTTCCGCCACATCCTCGGCGACCCCATCACCGCCGACGTCGAAATCTTCCACGAGCCCGACGAGCGCTTCAACCTCGGCATCGGCCGTTCTACAGACCGCCAATTCCTCTTCCTTGAAGCCGGCTCCCACACCACCAATGAAGTCTGGCTGCTTAGCTCCTCCACGCCCACTGCCAGCTTCACTCGCATCGCTCCGCGGGTTGACGATGAGGAATATCACGTCGACCATCGCGACGGCTTCCTCTACATACTCACCAACAATCAGGCCGAGCAGTTTCGCCTGATGCGCGCGCCGACCAATACGCCGGGGCGCGATCGCTGGCAGGAAATCCTCGCTGAAAATCCCGAAGCTCCGCTCGAAGACTTCGACCTCTTTCAGAATTTTCTCGTTGCCACTTATCGTGAGCGCGGCTTGCCTGTGCTGCGAGTCTTCTCACTGAACAGTGATGGCTACCTCACCGGCTCCAACGACATTCGCTTCCCCGATCCCGCCTATTCCGCCTCCGGCGAAATCAATCGCGACTTCAACGCGACCACTTATCGCTACGCCTACCAGTCGCTCGTCCGCCCCGGTTCGGTCTATTCGTATGATGTCGCCACGCGCGAATCCACGCTCCTCAAACAGCAGGAAGTCCCCGGCGGATTTGACGCCTCCAACTACTCCTCCGAGCGCCTTTGGTTCGCGGCGCATGATGGCACACAGGTCCCTGTCTCGCTGGTATACCGCAAGGACAAATTTGCACGCGACGGTAAGTCACCGCTCTATGTCTACGGCTACGGTTCCTACGGCTACCCACTTCCGCTCGGCTTCAGCCCCTCACGTCTTGCTCTTCTCGATCGCGGCATCGTCGTCGCCTACGCGCATATTCGCGGCGGCGGCGAGCTCGGTGACCCCTGGCATGATGCCGGCAAGATGATGCTCAAGCGAAACACCTTCACCGATTTCATTGAAGCCGTCGAATTTCTCCTTCGCGAAAAATACGGCGACCCTTCGCGTGTCGCTATTGAAGGCGGCAGCGCCGGCGGCCTGTTGATGGGCGCAGCCGTCAACATCGCAGCGGCTCAAGGCAAACCCAGCCTCTTCCGCGTCGTGCTCTCGCACGTCCCCTTCGTCGACGTGATGAACACCATGCTCGATGCCACTCTTCCGCTCACCGTCGCCGAATACGAAGAATGGGGCAACCCCAACGAGGATGCTGCATTCAATTACATGCTCAGTTATTCGCCGTATGACAATCTCGAAGCTTTGCGCGGAAAACCCATGCCCGCCATGCTCGTCAAAACCAGCCTCAACGATTCACAGGTCATGTACTGGGAGCCTGCGAAGTACGTCGCAAAACTTCGCACCCTTAAGAACGATTCAAGCCCACTGCTGCTGCACATCAATATGGATGCCGGCCACGGCGGCGCATCCGGCCGTTACGACTACCTGAAAGAAACCGCCTTCGACTACGCGTTTCTCTTCCGCGAGCTAGGCATCGAACCCGCGAATGGCTAAGCCTGTACGATATCGGTCAGCGCAAAGTCATTGCCTTTGAAGAGCAGTGGCTGACCCGTCTGCTTGGCAAGCGCATACGAAAAGCAATCTCCAAAGTTGAGACCGGCCCAATCCTGTCCTTTGCCAAAACGAAGAAATCCTTCGCGCGCCATCAATGCCTGCTCATGGTCCACGGGAATAATGACAATATTCATCCGTGCCAGCAATCCATCAACAACAGCTACGGCATTGGCCGTCCGGCGACGGATTGCCACAAGCGAAATCTCCACCAGAGTCGCGGCGGAGATGAAACGGACTCTGTCATTCAGGATTGCGGAGACATAAACAGAAGCATCGGCTTCTTCGAGGACGATTGCACACAAAGCAGACGAATCGATAACCATTACTGGCAATATCCGTCCGGACCGTACCCGAGAATCTGTTCATCGCTCAAGTTTTCATTGATACGCTTCAATCGCGCATCGCGAACAAACGCCAATATCTCGTCGACGGTCGGATCCTCAGTTTGAGCAGTGCGATTAGACCTATTCTTCAACGCAGTTTGTACGACCTCGGACGGAGAAAGGCCAGTAGCCATTGCTTCGCGCTCAATGGCAGCCACCGCTTCCGGATCTTTAATCTCGACCGTCATGCCAAAATTCTACGCCTCGTCTTCCGGCTCTGTCTCTTTCTCTGTCTCCGGCACCACATCACCCTCACCCGGCGCCAGGAACAGGTTCGTCTCCAAGCCATGCTGCCGCGTATAGAGATCGAAGTACCGTCCACCCAGCGCGTACAGTTCGTCGTGTGTCCCGCGCTCCACAATGCGGCCTTCTTCAACTACCAGGATCTGGTCAGCCTTGCGAATCGTCGAAAGCCTGTGTGCAATCACGAACGTCGTTCTTCCCTGCATCAGGAAGTTCAATCCATGCTGGATCATCGCCTCTGATTCCGAGTCGAGCGAGCTCGTTGCCTCATCCAGAATTAGAATTCGCGGGTCCGCCAAAATCGCGCGTGCAATCGAAAGCCGCTGCCGCTGCCCACCGGAAAGTTTCACACCGCGCTCGCCCACGATCGTGTCGTAACCTTCCTCAAACTTCTCCGCAAACTCATCCACGCGAGCAATTGCACACGCCTTCATCAACTGCTCTTCCGTCGCACCCGGCCGCGAGAACAGCACGTTCTCGCGAATAGTTCCATCAAACAAGAACGTCTCTTGCAGCACCACGCCGAGCTGCGGTCGAAAACTCGAAAGCTTCACCGTCGCCAGGTCGCTGCCGTCAATTGTTACTTCGCCGCTCTCCGCCGTATGGAAGCCACACACAAGGCTGATGATTGTCGACTTGCCTGACCCGCTCGATCCGACCAGCGCCGTCACCGTTCCCGGCAGCGACTCAAAGCTGATGTTGTGCAGCACCGGCTTGTCTTCTTCATAGCCAAAGCCCACATCCACAAACCGCACGTCGCCCACAATTGTTGGCAGCTCTACTACGCGCGTCGATTCAGAATCCTCCTCGTGCTCCGCAAGGATTTCCTTCGTGCGGTCCAGCCCAGCCATCGCCTCCGTCAACTGCGTTCCGACCGAAATCAGCTGCACCACCGGCGCCACCATGAATGCCAGCAGCCCCGAGAACTGCATGTAGCCGCCCGCCGTCAGCTTGTGCGCATGAACTTGTTGTGCGCTCAAATACATCACCAGCGACCCAACGATGCCCATCACCGCCGTCGATGCCAGGCTCATGAACGATTGCGCCGTCAGCGATTTCACGACATTGACGTAAAGCCGCTCCACGCCGCGCGAAAACACGTTCGCCTCGGACGCTTCCGCGTGATATCCCTTCACCACGCGAATTCCGCCCAAAGATTCCGTCAGCCTTCCTGTAACTTCCGCGTTGATCTTTGCCCGTTCACGAAAGATCGGCCGGATGGTCTTGAAGGCGCGCTGCACAAGCAACCCGAACAGCAGCATGATGCTGAACATCAGCAGTGTCATCGAGTGGTTCAGATGAAGCAGCCATAGGAACGCAAACAGCGCCGTCAGCAAGCCGCCGACAAAGTCCACTACGCCCGTGCCAACCAGGTTGCGCACACCTTCAACGTCATTCATGATGCGCGAAACCAGCGTGCCCGTCCGCGTTGAGTCAAAGAACGCGAGCGGCAAACGGCTCACATGCTGCTGTACCTGCATGCGCAGGTCGGCAATCAAACGCTGTCCGCTCTTGGAGAGAATTTGCGTCAGCATGAACGATGTCAATCCCTGCAGCACCGTCGCCACAATTGCCGCCGCGACCAGCTTCGGCAGTAAAGACATTTCATCGTTGTGCATCACCCGGTCAATCGTCGGCCTAAACAACACCGGGATCACGAGCCCTGACGCACGGTTGATGCACATCAGCAAAAAGCAGCCGAACAGCAGCCATCGCCGCGGCATAATCAGCGCGCGAATCTCAGGCCACACATCCTTGAATTTTGGTTTAGGCTTTTGTGCCGTTGCATCGGCAGCAATCGCGCGTCCTACTCCACCTGTTCCACGAGGTGGCGCATCGGCCGCACGCATCCCTCTACCGCCGCCCATGCCACCATGTCCGAAACTTGCCATTGTCGCGCTTTAGTCTACGCTTCACCCCTGTGCATCCCGCCCGCGCCGCGCCGCGATGAAGCTCCGCACGCACAGCACAACGAACACCAGGCAGATCAGCGCCACCACCAACTGCACGTGCACGATGACCGGCTGCGCCAGTGCAACTCCCTGCCCATGCGCTCGCACCAGCGCCACGGTCGACATGATTCCCGGAATCAGAAATCCGATCAGACCAATCGTCACCGCAATGTGCATCCAGATCATCCGCTTGCGCGTGTCCTCGGTCCGAGCCAGCACTCCGCACAGCACCAGCGCCAGCCCAAACCAGATCGGATGCCCATGCCCCGTCAGCCAAAGAGCCCACAGCCCAGCCGCTGTCAGCAGCACGCCAAACACAATCGTCAACTTAGCCATTTCATATCTCCTCAATAACTTACAGGCCACTCTTCAACTGGCAGCTACACGCATTTTTACCACTACTTCTGCAGGCGTCCACTCATTCGTCGGGTAGTACGCGACCACTTTTCCGTCCTTGCCAACGACCACCGTTGCCAGGGAGTGCTGCAGCGCGCCGCCGTCTCCCGGCGTCACACCCAGGTCGAACCACTCTTCAACCTTCTGCAGTTCCGGCTGCTCCGGGGCCGCAAAATCCCAGTGCGCAAATGTCTCATGCGTGTACTTCCCGGTGTACGCGCCGCCGTAGCTGCGCAGCACCTTCGGTGTGTCATACGCCGGATCGAAGCTGATGCTCAACAGATGCGTCTTGGCATACAGCGCCGGCTCTGCTGCCAGTGCCTTGTCGATCTCCGCAAAGTTCTGGCTCATGCGCGGGCAGAAATCCGCCATCGTGCAGCGCGTATAGACAAACGTCAGGGCAACCACCTTGCCGCGGAACTGCTTCAACCCAATCGTCTGCCCGGACTGGTTCAGCAGTTTGAAGTCCGGCACCGTCTCGCCCACTGCGGGCACGTGATACTGCACCACCGGTTTATAGTCCGGTCGCGCCTGCGCGACGATCACCACATCCTTCAGCCGAAGGTTTTTCGGCCCCGCCGAATCCCGTTCGCACTCCAGCGTTGCCGTAATTTTGTCTCCCGGATGCAACTCAGTCGCCGCTGCTTTGTCTTCCAGCGGATAATCCATCGTCATCGCTTCCATAAAGTTCGGAATCGTCTCCGCATTCAGCGAAATCGCACCACGCACCGCATCCACGCTCATTACGGTTCCGCGCACGGCATACTGCTCCGTCTTCGGTTTGGAGCTTCCCGCACTATGGCAGCCCACCAGCACCACAACTACACCTAACGACACAGCCGCCTGCATCAATTTTTTGCGCAAGCTCCAACTTTTTTGTTTCTCAGCCATATCTCTTCATCATAATCCCCGCATTTCACATCTCATATCTCACATCTCCTCAGCGTGGTAGCATCCATGCACACACGCAGCGTCTTTCATGCAAGCCAACACCTCTCACAACGACAGCAGCTCCGGCCCCACCGCTCTCTGGCTCGCTGCCGGATTCATCCTCGCCGGCCTCGGCACCGTTCTGCTCGGCCCCATCCTGCCCATCCTGCTCCACCAGTGGCAGCTCACGGACGCGCAAGGTGGAATCCTCATCAGCGCGAAATTCCTCGGCGCCTTTCTCGGTGGCATCACCGTTCTTCCCCGCCTGCGTGTCGCTATCCTTGCCGGCTGCGTGCTCTGCTGCTGCGGCTTCGGGTCCTTTGCTCTGAGCCACAGCCTCATCCCGGCCGCCATCTCTCTCTTCTTCGGAGGCCTCGGCCTCGGTCAACTCATCGCCTCCACCAATATTCTCGTCGGCCGACGCTTCCGCTCTGCTCATGCCGGCTCTGCGCTTGCCTCGCTCAATACCTTCTGGAGCCTCGGGGCCGTCCTCACGGGGATTCTTGCCGCTGTTCTGCTTCCACGCTTCGGCATACGCAACCCTGTCGTCAGCTTCGCCGGACTTTTTCTCGTCGTCGGCCTCGGCGGTCTTCTCAATCGCTCTCACGCCGACTCACAGGACACACCCTCCGCAACAGCATCAGCTCCCACAGCGCTGCCTCGCCTCATCCTTCTCAAGTTCGGCCTCTTCCTCTTTCTCTACGGAGGCCTTGAAACCTGTCTCGCCAACTGGCTCACCACCTACACGCTTCGCTTCTCTGATGCTCACTTTGCCGGCGGCCAGTCCGCGCTTGTCTTTCTCTGGATAGCCCTCACCGTTGGCCGGGCTTTCTCCGCTGTCATCCTGCGCTGGCTGCGTGAATCCACGTTGCAGCGCATCGGCCTCGCCTGTGCCGCCGCGCTCATAGTCGCCCTCTGTTTCACCGGAAACACCGCACGCATCTCCGTCATCTGCATTCTCCTCGGCCTTAGCCTTGCTCCGTTTTTCCCCTCCACCTTCGCTCTGCTCATCCGCAATAACCCCTCCGCACGCGAAGCCGGCGCCATACTCGCCGTCTCCGGCCTCGGCGCAGCGCTCTTTCCGTGGATGATGGGAGTCATCTCCACGCACACCGGCTCTCTACGCAATGCCATGGTTATTCCATTCGCGCTCGCGCTCGGTCTTCTTTGCCTTAGTTTCTGGCGGATTTCCTCAGAAGTTTCGCCCTCCGCCGACCCTCTTCCGCAACCCACAGCCTGAGCAAATTTCGCGGCGTATAACGGATAGAGATGTCCTCCGCCTCCCCATACGCAGAACTCTTCCAGCACCTTGCCCTTGGCGGTCTAGTTGTTCTGCCCAACGCCCGTGCCGCTCGCACCCTGCGCTCTGCCTTTGACCGCTTCAAGGCCGAAGAAGCCCAGCGCCACCTCGGCCCCTCCGCCTGGGAACCCGCGCGCGCTCTCTCCTGGCAGCAATTCACTACAGGCCTGTTCAACGATCTCGTCCTCGCCGGCGTCGAGCCCCGCATTCTGCTCAATGAAGCCCAGGAGCACCACCTCTGGCGCGAGACCATCGCCGCCGCCCAACCTGACGCGCTCACTTCCACTGACTCTCTCGCCGATCTCGCCCACTCAGCCTGGCAACTCACTTCGGCCTACAACGCCACGTCGCGTCTCTCCTCAACAGCCAACACCGCAGACACCCGCACCTTTGCCGCGTGGGCCGCCGACTTCGCCGCACGCTGCGGCAAATCCCAGCTTCTCTCACTCGCCCAACTCGATTCCGCCCTACTCACTCATCTGCAAAACGGCTCACCGCACGCTCCTGCCAATCTCCATCTCGCCGCCTTCGACGATCCCACGCCCTCGCAGTCAGCGCTCCTCGAAGCTCTTCAAGCCAACGGCACGCAGATCGCTCAGCACGCCTTCGAGCACTCTGTCGCCACTCAACGCGCCTCCATCATCACGCCCACCGAACGCGACGAACTTTTCCTCGCCGCCCGCTGGATTCGTAACTACCTGGAAGAACATCGCGAGCAAAACAAATCCATCGCCGTCCTTGTTCCATCGCTTGACGACGACCGCGCCCAGATTGATCTCACCTTCCGCGAAGTCCTCGCTCCCGAGCTCGAGTCCATCCACGCCGATCTCTCCTCCGCACCTTGGGAATTTTCGACCGGCGCTCCGCTCGCATCGCTTCCACTCATCCAATGCATCCTTGAGCTCGCTCGCTTCGCGCAAGCTCCGTTCTCGCTCGACCGCATCTCCGCGCTTCTGCTCTCACCCTTCCTTGGCGCTGCCGGCGACCGCAATCTCGCCGCGCACTTTGACGCCGCTGTTCTGCGCCGCTCCACACTCCTTCGCCCCGAGCTAAATCTCAACGCCTTTCTTGCACTCGCCGACACCAAAACCAACGTCGCACTTCTCCCTGCATGGCTGCGTAACTTTCAGTTGCAAGTCTCCCGCGCCGGCAAACTCGAAAGCACACGCTCCTTCGCTGAATGGGCTGAGTTTGTGCGCAGCCTCACCGACGCCGTCAACTGGCCCGGCGAGCGCGCCCTCAACGCCACGGAATTTGAAGCCACACGCGCATGGGACAGCGTTCTCGATCTTCTCTCCACGCTCGACTTCGCCGGTCGCCGCGTTTCACTCACAACTTTTCTCGAAAGCCTCGACCGCCAGGCCCGCACCGCCAATTTCGCCGGTCCCTCCACCCACGCACCGGTGCAGGTCATGGGGATAGAAGACGCCGCCGGCTCCGCGTTCGATGCCGTCCTTTTCCTCCGTGCCACCGACGCCAACTGGCCGCGCTCAACAAAGCCAGATCCGTTGCTCTCCTGGCATCTGCAGCAGCAACTCAACATGCCCGGCGCATCATCTGCCGCATCCACGGCGCATGCTCGCAGTTTCACTCAACATCTGCTCGCCCGCAGCAGCACAACGCTTTTCTTCAGCGCCGCAGAAGACGCAAATGGGCACCTGCGCCCCTCTATGCTGCTCTCCGAACTCGAAATACCCTCCATCGCACCGGACGATCTCGTCTCGACTTCACCCCCCCACTGAGCCAATACTCACAGAAGACTTCAACGATGCCGCTCTACTTCCCGCGCCTCCGGCAAACACTCGCGGCGGCTCCCGTGTTCTCAAGCTGCAAGCTGCCTGCGGGTTTCTCGCCTTTGCCGAGCTTCGTTTGCAATCCTACGAACTTTCACCACGCGTTCCGGGTTTTGACGCTCTCGAATCCGGCAACTTCCTCCACAAAGTCCTGCAGCGTTTCTGGAACTCCGTCCAAACCCAGCAAAATCTTCGCAGCAAATCCCTCGCCGATCGCCGCCGCCTCCTCACCGAGTGCATCGATGCTGCCTTCGCCGCACACCAGTCGCTCGTCACCGATTGGGACACTGCCTACCTCGCGCTACAGAAGCAGCGCCTGCACAATCTGCTTGACCATTGGCTCGAACTCGAGCTCGAACGCAGCCCCTTCACCGTATCCGCCACCGAGCAGGATGCACACATCGAAGTCGGCCCGCTCACCCTCCGTGTCCGTATGGATCGCATCGACAAAATCGATCTGCCCGATGGCAACGAAGGCTTTGTCTTTATCGACTACAAAACTTCCTACGCCTCCAACCCCAAAAATTGGGAATCCCTTCGCCCTGACGACCCGCAGCTTCCGCTCTACGCTCTCACCACCGCACCCGACGAACTCCAGGCTCTTACCTTCGCCAAAATCCGCGCCGGTCAACAGGCCGAGTGGCTTGGCTATCAATCCACACCCGGCCTTCTTCCCATCAAGACGGTTCCCGATCTCCCTCAACGTGTCGATACGTGGCGCGACACCCTCACGCAGCTCGCTCATGCTTTCTATTCCGGCGACACTTCTGTCTCTCCCAAAGATTTCGCGCAGAACTGCAAGAACTGCGCCCAGCGCCTTGTCTGCCGCCTGAACATAGAAACGCTGAACACTAGCCTCGACGAAGATGACGGAGCCGCCGATGAATAAGCTCCTCAACTTCCCCGCCCCAGGCTCCACTCCACTCGCCGATCAATCTGCGCGCGAAGCTGCACTCGACATCCGCTCTTCCTGCATCGTCGAAGCGCCCGCCGGCTCCGGCAAAACCGGCCTCCTCATGCAGCGCTTCCTCAAGCTGCTCGCCTCCAGCGATGTCACCGAACCCGAACAAGTCCTCGCCATCACCTTCACCAATAAAGCCACAGCAGAACTGCGCGAGCGTGTTCTCGCACAGCTCGTTCAGGCGCAGCAACAAACTACGCTTGCTGAGGATGCCTCCGCTTTCACTCGCGAAACACGCGCACTCGCCGCTGCCGTCCTCGCCCGCGATTCCGAACGGCGTTGGGAAATCCTCACCCTCCCCGAACGGCTCAACATCCGCACCATCGATTCCGTCTGCGCAGAGATTGCCGGCTCGCTCCCGTTGCTCTCGCAAAGCGGCGGCGCCAATCGTCCCGCCATGGACGCAATGCCGCTCTATCGCCTCGCCGCGCAGCGCACGCTCATGCAACTCGGCGGTGCAGATCGCCGTCTGCATAACGCGCTCTACACCGTCATGCTTCACCGCGACGCCAGCTTCTTCGATTGCGAAACGCTTCTTGCCAGAATGTTGCAGCACCGCGAGCAGTGGGGAGAACTTGTTCCGCTAGGCCCGGAACTTCACGATGACGATGAGCTAGACCGCGTCGTCCGCCCGCGTCTTGAACGCGCGCTCGAACAAATCGTCTGCGACGGTCTCTCCCGCGCCGCCTCGCTCATGCCCTCCGGCATGTTGCAGCAGCTTGCTGCGCTCGCTGCCCAGCTCGGTCTCAATCCCGGCTACAACGGCGCATCATCGCCCATCTCCTTCTGCTCCGAACTCAAAGGCCCTCCGGAAATCGCCGGCGATCATCTCGAGCACTGGAAGGCCCTCGTTCACCTTCTCGTCAAGGCTTCCGGTGACGACTGGCGCGGCACCTTCAACGTCAACCATGTTTTTTTTGAGATGAGCAAAGCGGAAAAAGCCACGCTCAAATCCATCATCGACGCCGTCAAGTCGCCCGAACTTCTTCAGGCTCTCGCTGACATTCGCAATCTCCCTCCCGCTCGTTACCCGGACGAGCAATGGCTCGTCGCGCGCTCGCTCTTCCACGTCCTTCGCCACGCGCTCGCCGAACTGAAAGTTCTCTTCGCCGAACGCAGCGAGTGCGACTTCACCGAGATTGCTCTCGCTGCACGCACCGCTCTCAGCCACGAGTTCGCATCTCACTCCGACGAACCCCAGGCCACCGATCTCGCTCTCTCCGCCGGCTCTCGCCTCCAGCATCTCCTTGTCGACGAAATGCAGGACACCTCCGCCGCGCAATACGATCTCATCCAGCAGCTCACCCGCTCATGGGACGGCAGCTCGCAAACCCTCTTCCTTGTCGGCGATCCGAAGCAGTCCATCTACCTCTTCCGACAGGCACGCGTCGAGCGTTTCCTGCGCACCATGCGCGAACAGCATCTCGGTGAAATCAAGCTTCGCCCGCTTCATCTCACCGCCAACTTTCGCTCGCAGCCTATGCTCATCGAGAAGTTCAACAAGACCTTCAAGTTGCTTTTCCCCGATCCGCACGACGCAACACCTTCAGAAGTTCCTTTCATCGCCGCGACCGCAGCGCGCCAGAAATCCGCGTCCGACTCGCCGGTACCCATCGACTGGCATGCCACCATCCTCATCGACGACACGCAAGCGGACTACGAAAAACAGCAAGCCATCGCCATGCGCGAAACCATTGAACAATGGCTCGGCCGCCCGCTTCCAGCTGGACGCATAGAACCCTGGCGCGTTGCCATCCTTTCCCGCGCGCGCAATCATCTCGCGCCCATCGTCGCCGAACTCAAGCGGGCCAACATCAGCTTCCGCGCCGTTGATATCGATCCACTCGACCAATGCCAGGAGGTTCTCGATGCACTCGCACTCACCCGCGCGCTCCTGCATCCTGCAGATCGCGCTGCATGGCTTGCCATTCTTCGTGCGCCATGGTGCGGCCTCTCACTCGCCGACCTGCTCATACTCACCGGCGAAGGCCAAAATGTAGATGCCTTCGCTCCCATCAGCGTCCTCGTCGAAAAACGCCGTCATCTGCTTAGCACGGACGGTCAATTGCAGCTCGACCGCGCATGGCCCACGCTCACCGCAGCACTCTCCACGCTCGGTGCCGGGCCGCTCAGCACGCATGTCGAGCGCGCCTGGCGTTCTCTCGGCGCAGATGCGCTCCTCAACGACTCGCAACGCACCAACGTCTTTCGCTTTCTCGCCCTGCTCCGCGAAATGGAACCGGAGATCGATCTTGCGCTCTTGCAGTCGCGCCTCAAGCAGCTCTTCGCCGAACCTGCATCCAGCGCGTCCGCCGTCGATTTGCTCACCATCCATAAAGCCAAGGGGCTTGAATGGGATGTCATCCTCGTTCCCAGCCTTCAGCGCACTGTCCCACGCAACTCGTCTGATCTGCTCAACTGGCTCGAGCTCGATCAGCCCAGCGCGCCGGAAAACTCCGCGACCATCATCCTTGCCCCCATCCAGAGCAAAGGTGAAAATTCCACGCTGCTTAACAAATGGTTGAACCGTGTCAAAGAATCCCGTGAGCGCGCCGAAGAAAAACGCCTCTTCTACGTCGTCTGCACCCGCGCCCGCGAGGAACTCCACCTTTTTGCCGCCTGCGAGCTCAAAAAAGACGGATCACTCGCATCGCCTCCTCCAGCCAGCCTGCTCAAGGCCTGCTGGCCCGCTGCGGAAGAGCATTTCCTCGCTCTGCAATCCGCCGCACCTGCCACCGTCATCCCCATGCCGCAGCCTGTCGCTCAAGACGAATCTTTCGCAATCGCCGCTGGCGCGGAACAAACAAAACCCGCGCCTCCACCATCCATCATCCATCGCCTCCCACTATCCTTTGACCCACTCGTGCGCTTCGATATTCCCGCTGCCGATCGCCTTCCCTATCTCGCTGCTGCAGCCCTGCCACACGCTCCCGCTTTCGACCGCCCTGAAGGCAGCTTTGCCGTACGCGCCTTCGGCAATGTCGTGCATCGCTTCCTTCAGCTCATTTCGCAGCGCCTGGAAACCGGTCTCACCGCAGACGCCCTGCTCGCTGAACTCCCGCAGTGGCAGCCGCGCCTCGTCACCGTCCTGCGTGCTGAGGGCCTCGCCCCCACCATCGCCCGCCGCGACGCGGACCGCGCACTCGTGGCCCTCCAACAGTCTCTCAGCGACCCTGAAGGCCGCTGGCTGCTCTCCACACACATCGCCTCCACCACCGAGCAGGCGCTGACCTCCGCCCGGCAGCAAGACCTCCGCGCCGACCGCACCTTCTTTGCCGGCCCTGCCCCACTCACCGAGGGCAGTTCCGATTTCTGGATCGTCGACTTCAAAACCGCCACCGAACACTCCCGCTCCATCGCCGATTTTGAAGCCGCCGAGCTCGCCAAGTACCGCGCGCAGCTTGAAACCTACGCCCGCATACGCCGTACCGTCCTGTCCGCAGGCACCCCCATCCGCCTGGCGCTGTATTACCCGCTCATTCCCCGCCTCATCCACTGGGAAAGCCGCCCGGATTAGCCACGTCACGGCTCACAAAGCCGTAACAGTACCTAACATCCCCATCGGGCTGACGCCTTTTATTTCTGGTGATATTCTCTTTTCCAGCATCGTCTAAACTGTGTAAGGAGTAAGTTCATCGATGTCGCAATCGGGCCATTTAGTTCTCTGTGTCGACGACGAAAAAGTCGGTTTGCAGGTTCGCCGTTTGATCCTCGAGCGTTCCGGATATAAGGTCATTACCGCACACGACGGCCAATCCGGCCTCTCTCTCTTCGAATCCAATCCTGTTGAAGCCGTCGTCCTCGACTACGCCATGCCCGGCATGCATGGGGGAGAAGTTGCTGCGCGCATGCGCGAGCGCAAGCCGAACGTCCCCATTCTCCTGCTCTCTGCCTATCTTGGCCTTCCCGCGGAGATCACAAAGCTCGTCAATGTCTACATGACCAAAGGTGAAGGAGCTCCGGCACTTCTCGAGAAGCTCGGCAGCCTGTTCGAGAATTAGCTATCCTGAGCCTTGCACCGAGGCCTTTACCGCGTGAATCTCAATCAGCTCAACCGCATCCTCCTCCAGACGCTACTGCTGCCGGTCGTCTTTCTTCTGCTCGTCGCCGGCCTGCTCGTCTGGCAGGTTCGTGATGCCGAACGCACCGTCGAACGAATTCAGGTTGCCAACCAGAACATCGCTACAGCCAATCTCATCAATGCCCTCATGGTCGACGAGGAAACCGGCGTTCGCGGCTATCAGAACACTTCCAATGAAATCTTTCTTCAGCCCTACGAGTTTGCCATCGGCCCTTTGCAGGATGCCTTCGCCAAGCTCCGCGCCGGCGTCACCGCCGAGCAGGGCGACACGCGTCCCATCGACGATCTTGTAGCCGCACACCAGCTATGGGTCACCACCATCGCCGAGCCCATGATCGATAAAGTTCGCAACGGCGGCAATACTCGAGACCCCGGCACCAACCTCCGTGGCAAAGCAGAGCTCGACAATCTCCGCGCCCTCAGCGGAGCCATCATCGACACTGAAAAGCAGCAGAACGCTCTCGCCGTCCAGCGCTGGCAAACTCAGGTTACGCACACCCTCTATGCCGTCATCGGAGTTTCGCTGGTCTCCGGTTTGCTCATCGGCGCCTTCGCCCGCAATCGTCTCCATGCAGTCACCTCGGCATTTCAGGGCACCCTCCTCGCCCTCCGCGACGAAACTCAGAGCACCTACGAGTCCGAACAGCGCCTTCTCGCCACCCTCACCTCAATCGGTGATGGCGTCGTTGTCTGCAACAGTGAAGGCTGTGTTGTGCTCCTCAATCCCGTCGCCGAGCAGCTCACCGGATGGTCACAGAAAGACGCCCTCAACCGCGCCGTGCATGAGGTTTATGCGCTTGTTGATGAAACCTCCCATGAGCCTCTTGAAAATTCCTACGAGCTCGTCAAACAAACCAACCGGCCAACCGGCACGCGCAATACCGTCCTCATCCGCCGCGACAACACCGAAATACAGATTGAATCTTCCGGCGCTCCCATTCATGACCGCTTCGGCGCTCTCATTGGCGTCGTCATCGTGTTTCGCGATGTCACCGAGCAGCGCCGCACCCAGGCTGCTCTCATGGCCTCGGAAAAGCTTGCCGTCGCCGGTCGCCTCGCCGCCACCATCGCGCACGAAATTCACAATCCCCTGGATGCTGTCGTCAACCTGCTCTACCTCATGAAGTCCGGTTCCACTCCGGAAGAGACGCAGCAATTCATCCAGATGGCCTCCACCGAGCTTGACCGCGTCACCCAGATCAGCCGTGCCATGCTCGGCATGTACCGCGAGTCGCGCACGCCGGTCGCACTCGAACTCAAACCCATCCTCGATAGTGTCCTCGTCCTGCTCGAGCGCCAGCTTGCCAACGCCCAGGTCACCGTAAAGTCCATTCTTCTGGACAAGGCGATCATTACCGGCTACCCTGCTGAGCTTCGTCAGGTCTTCACCAACCTTATTGCCAATGCTGCTGAAGCTTCAGCGCCCGGCAGCACCATTGAGATCGTTGCACGCATCATCGCCGCTTCGCATGGCCGCGGCCGCGGTTATCCTCGCGCCGGCGTCGCCATCATCATCAACGACCACGGCTCCGGCATCACCCCCGAAGATCTCGACCGTATCTTCCAACCCTTCTTCACCACCAAGGGAGAGCACGGCACCGGCCTCGGTCTCTGGGTCAGCCAGGGCATCATCCAGAAACATGGCGGCACCATCACGGTCGAATCCCGCACCACTCCCACGGACCCCGGCACCACCATCACGGTCTTTCTCCCTCGCGGCGACGCCGAACTCCCACCGCATAGCGCCTAAGTTTTAAACATTGCGTACTTTGCGTTCAAAGCTTTTGTTCTTGCCTTTCACCGCGCCCGCCGCGGAACCACCGCGTCCTCTGCGTTAGAGCTTTTGCCGTTGCCGTTGCTTTTTCTCTATCCCCTACTCTCTATCCCCTTCTTTATCCCTTCGGTCGCCTTCTCACAATCCTCGCGGCTCACATCGTAGTGCGTCACCAGCCGCACAGAATCGCTGCCAATCGCGCTACACAGAATCCCCTCTTTCTTCAGCCCCGCGACCAACTCCTGCGCGCCGCCATTCTTCATCCGGAAGAACACGATATTCGTCTGCACGCTTTCAAGGTCTACTTCCGCACGGTCGCACGCGGCAATCTTCTCCGCCATCATCCGCGCATTGGCATGGTCTTCCTTCAATCGCGCCGGCATCTCTTCCAGCGCAATCAACCCTGCAGCCGCCAATACCCCTGTCTGCCGCATCCCACCGCCCAGCGCCTTGCGGAACACCCGTGCACGCTCGATATCATCTCGACTTCCCACCAGCATCGACCCCACCGGCGCGCCCAGCCCCTTCGACAAACAGAACATCACCGTATCGAATCCCTTTGTCAGCGTGGCTACATCTACACCGGCCGCTACTGATGCATTAAAAACTCGCGCTCCATCCAGGTGCGTCTTCAGCCCCGCGCTCTTCGCGCCGCTCCATATCTCCTGCATCACTTCGAGCGGAGTTACAGTTCCACCCGCCATATTGTGCGTGTTTTCAACAGCTACCAACGCAGTCTGCGCACGGTAATAAATCTTCGGAGCAATCGCGCGCTCAATCTGCTCCCAGCGCATCACGCCACGCTCTCCCGCTACCGTTCTAGGCACGCATCCCGAATACGCTGCCACCATCGCCATCTCCCAATCGAGGATGTGCGACCTCGCCTCGCAGATTACCTCCTGCCCATGATCGGTGTGGAGACGAATTGCAATCTGGTTTCCCATCGTACCTGTCGGCACAAAGATCGCTGCCTCCCGCCCAAAAATCTCCGCGGCGCGTTTTTCCAGCCGGTTCACGGTTGGATCTTCACCGTACACATCGTCGCCCACCTCAGCAGCCGCCATCGCCGCCCGCATCTTGGCCGTCGGCTTCGTCACCGTATCACTGCGCAGATCAATCACGTTCTTCACTCTCCCAAAACTTCGCTTTAAACATTGCGTACTTTGCGTTTAAACTTTGCGTCCATTGCGTTCAAAGCTTTTGCTTTTGTCTTTGTACTTGCTTTTGCTTTTCTGGTTGTCATTCCCGCAGGAAATCTGCTTCCCTAATCACTATCCACTAATCACTGCTTCTTCCAGCACTCTCCCAAACACCTCATTCGACACCAACCTTCCCCGCCCCGTCAGCTTCCATCTCTCGCCATCAACCGCCATCAGTCCTTCTTCTACCAACTCGCGCACGCTCTCTTCGCACCCCTCCACAAACTCCGCCCGCAGCCGCGAAACATCCAGCCCCTCGCACAACCGCAATCCCAGAAACACGCTCTCCTCAAACGCCTCACGCTCACCCACGCGCGTAATCTCCGCATGACCACAACCGTCGTACGCACTCAACTCATCCGCATTCGCAAACCTCACAGCTAAGTTTTCTGGGCCCTGAGCCCTGGGCCCTGGCCCCTCAACTTTAAGCATGGAATGCGCATCCAATCCCACCCCCAAATACGGCTTCCGCTCCCAATACTTCCGGTTATGCCGCGATTGAAACCCCTCCATCGCAAAATTCGAAATCTCATACTGCGCGAAACCTGCGTCCGGCAAAAACTCACAAGCCATCTCATACAACTCGACAGCCAGTTCATCGCTCGCAACTGCTGGCGCATGAATCCTCGCTCCACCGCCCAGCACCTCACGCCCCAGCCGCGAGTCCTCATCA
>Ga0206815_1152_pt1 | contig 17556 bp, 11 predicted proteins | sample Alteio_BWOrgCont_91_FD_152864 | JGI IMG/M metagenome (GOLD analysis project Ga0206815, IMG submission 152864) | Enriched cells from forest soil in Barre Woods Harvard Forest LTER site, Petersham, Massachusetts, United States -... | ecosystem: Environmental > Terrestrial > Soil > Temperate forest >...
AAATGGAAGAGAATCTGCGTCGAGACGTTGATTAATTGCCGCGAAAAAGCGCCGTGAGTCTTGGCTGTAAGAACGATCTTTGCACATGGGGTTTGTTGTGTTAGCCTGCGCGCAATCAGTTATTTATCGCTCTATTAGGGGTACTAAGGAGGCGAGATGCGCACAGTCGTAAAGATCGCAGTGCTGGCCGTCCTGGGCGCGGGCGTAATGGCGTGTATCCCGGGCTTTGCGCAGCGGGGTCAGGGTACTGCACCAGCCCCCGCACTTGCGCAGAACGCAGGGAGCGCGCCACAGGCTGCAGGGCGAGGTGTCTCGGGGCGTGCAGGTGGAGAGAAGTTGCCACTGCTGCTGCCCGATGACGAGTATCTAAGGTGGCCGCTGCCGGCGAACGAACAGAAGTACGCGAAGATCGACGGCCATCGCATGAAGGGATACATCTATGAAATAACCGCGATCTCGAAAAAAGACCGCGATTCCGGGCACCAATATTGGGGTCGAATCGCGGGTACCGATGCGGATCGGGAAACTGCCGAGTGGGTTCTCGCGCAATTCAAGCGCCTGGGACTTGAGCAAGTAAGGCTGCAGGAATTTGATGACCTTCCGCCGCAGTGGTTTCCCACGTCATGGGAAGTGACCGTGTCCGGTGCTGGAAAAACCATTCCCATCAAGACCGCCTTCCCGCTCTATCACTCCGTGGGTACGCCTCAAACCGAGTGGGAGCCTGTGTGGATCGGCCTGGGCACGCCCGCGGACTTTATCGGCCGCGACATCAAGGGGAAAGCGGTGGTCCTGTACGGTTTTCCCACCCCCGGAGGACGTGACGATACCGCTCTGGAAAATGGGTCAATTCAACGCGCGGAAAACGGCGGAGCCGCCGCCGTCTTCATCGTTCTGGGATTTCCGGGCAATGTGACAAATGAACCGACCGCTGGTGGAACCACTGATCCCGCGAAGATTCCGATCTTCATGATCGGCGACGCTGATGGCACTGCGATTCGCAGCATGATCGAAAAACAACAGGCTCCAAGAATTGCCGCCCGCTTGCAGGTCGAGCTGAAAACCGGATTAAAAACCGCCAGCGTATGGGGCGTACTACCGGGAATGACGGACGAGAACATTGCGGTGATGGCGCATACGGATGCTTTTTTTGAGGGCGCCATGGATAACGCATCCGGAATGGCCATGATGCTCGAGCTTGCGCAGCATTTCGCGAGCATCCCGAAGTCACAGCGCAGAAGGACGATGACCTTTTTCACGACGTCCGCGCATCACTCGCCCTCCGGAGAGAACGCAAGCCTGCGCTGGATTCACAATAACAGGCAGGACATGTTTCAGAAGACAGCGTTGATCGTTAATTGCGAGCATCCGTCACAGGTTCAGACCTACCTGATCCAGGATAGTCTGGTGGCGTCAAACGCGGTCAGCGCCCGCCGCTGGTTTGTCGGCGGAAGCGATACGCTGAAAAAAATCGTTCATGACTCGTTCCAGGAATTTGGAATAGCAATTTATTCGCGACCGGAAGTCCGGCCGGGAGGGGAACTCGGCGGAGTGTTTCAGGACGCTCCGAGCGTCCATATTATTGACCATGCGTTTTATCACACCGATATGGACACACCTGCCATCGTGCCTGAAGTGGGACTGGAGGCAGCGGGGCGAGCCTTCGCGAAGATCATTGACGAGGTGAATAAAGTTCCTATCGCGGATTTGCGGGCACTCAAACAGCCGGGCACAAGAGTTACCGACAGCGGTAGCGAATAACGTCAAAGTCAGTCTTCGCCACGTTCCAGACTAGAACAGGTACTTGAGGCCGAATTGAATGAGCCTTGGCGCGACTGAAGTTTGCGTAATCACTCCAAAGCTGGCGGTTCCGAAGGTTGTGCCTGGATTGGAAAATTGAGGGTGGTTGAAGGCGTTGTAGAATTCCACGCGAAAGGCCAGTTGAGAATTTTCTCGTATGCTTCCCATCGCGAATGTTTTGCCAATTGAAAAGTCGGTGTTAAATTGACCCGGACCGGTGACGATACTCTGTCCTGTATTCCCGTAGCCAGTCGATCCGTCTGATCCAATGGCCGCCGGAGCACAGATTGCACTCGCATTGAACCAGGAGTTCAACCGCGACTGGTCCCTGCCGGAAGTCGACAGGCTTGCGGGTGTTGCATTCGGGCAAAGGTTGACGGTGGAAGTCCCCGCGCTACCGTAGACGCTGCCTCCTTTCGGATCGGTGAGAGTCATCGGCGTCCCGCTCTGAATGATGATAATTCCAGACAAGGACCACCCTTTCGTCATCGCACCGATATACCCATCCGCCTGGATAAAGCTTGGAAGTTGGTAGCCCACATTGGCGATCAGCCGGTGTGTGCGGTCGAAAGTCGCCCGAGCCCAATCCAGGGATAAATTGTTTTGATCGTTGTAGACGATCGTATTATTTTGCGCCTTCGAATACGTGTAAGCAGCCTGAAACGTCAGGCCTCGGGATACCTGCTTCTTAAGGGTCGCTTGCATACTGTTGTACCAGGAAATTCCGGTGTAATCGTTTTGTCCCAAAGCGCTGGGTGTTTCACCGATGATGGGCACACGCAGCTTCGCATTTTGCGAAGTATTTGTGGTTATGCAATCGGAGGGAACTCCGTCGTAGCCGCAATTTATCGGATTGCTCACACTGGCCAGAAAGGGTTGGTTCAAGCCATGCGAGAGCAAGAGGTCGTTGCCATAGGCCCCGACATATCCCAAGTCCAGCGAGAAATTGCCGGAAAAGTTATATTGCGTATTCAGGTTCCATTGCTGAATCTTTGGAATTCTATAAACGGGACCCGCGACCCGGTCGGAGAGCTGTGACGTAGGTGTCCGCAAGATGAAACCCAGCGTCGTCGTCGGGAACGGCTTTTGTAATGTTGATAAATTATTGCTGGCGTCGGTGTTTGTATACCCCTGCGCAAAAGGCGGAGCAGTGAATAGCGGAACATTCGTCGCATTTGCACTGAACGTGGGGGTCTGGTAAAACCAACCATATCCGCCCCGCACGGCGAGCCGGCTCTGACTGCTCCCCGGCTGCCATGCAAAACCAAAACGTGGGGCAAAGGCGTCGAGGGGTGTGCGATTCTGAAAAAAGCTCTCTGTAGGACGCGTGAAAACGCCGGCAGGTGCCGGTCCGAAAGCCAGGCCCGTATAGGGATTGATCAAGTTGGGGTTGTAATTGGACGCGACCGTATTTCCGACCAGCGTGCCGGAGGCCGGGGGTATGGGCATCAGGTTCAGAAGCGATGGCCACACGTTGCTAATCGTCCCCAGCGTGTCGACGGCTGGCGTAATGTATTCCCAGCGTAGACCCAGGTTAAGTGTGAACCGCGAATTCACCTTGATATCGTCCTCGACATAACCGGAGGCGTAGTACGTGCGATATTGGTAGTGAAGTTCGCCATGTGGTCCCACACCTTCATTAGCCTGAATGGTTTGAATATTACTGCGACCCAGAGGGCTGCCGTTCTGCGCCGCGCTCAAGCCGAGCAGGAAATCCGTGAAATTCTGGATGGTGATCTTTCCTCGCGATGATCCCGTGTCGTCACGCTCATTGTATTGCGTGTTGAAAAACATACCGGCGCGAGTCTTGTGCTTTCCGTGAGTCCAGGAAACATTGTCCGACCATTGATATGTAACTTTCTTGGTGGTGAAATCGCTTTGATAATTTCCAGGAAAGCGAAACGTCCCCAGCGACCCCAAAATATTGATTTCGGGCAACTCGGCGAATAACGGGTCCGCCGGAGTCATCCCAACGGATGCTGCCAAGGGGATTCCTGGTCCGATCGCGGGGCTTCTAGTTCGTGAATAAGTCATTCTGACTTCATTGGCGACGTTGGGCGTTAAGATCGAAGTCAGCCTTATGCTGCCGATATAGTCGCCAAGCCGGTAGAGTTGAGAACCGCCTGGCACGAACGGCGTTCCAGCGTTGCTCGTAGGAGTGCCGAAGCTCCTTACCTGACGGATCTGACCCATATAAGCGCGCCCGGACAGCGTGTGTTTAGAGGAAATTATGTAATCGGTGTTAACCATGTACTGATTCTCGTGATACGTGGACGGAATGCTTATCGAATAAAACCCGAGGCCACTGGGGAGAATCGTTTGCGGCGTGGGGATCAGGTAACTGCCGTCCGGCTGTTTTAATTGCAGAAGGTTTAAGGCTATCGGATTAATGTTGGCACCAGTGCAGGCGACCTGCGTTCCTCCCGCAAATGTCAGATACTTGGACTGCACGGAAGGGTCTTTATTGCCTGGACAAAATTGAAATCCAAGCGTTGCGGCGGCGCGATCGTTTGTCAGAGGCGGCAGGATGATGGTGGTGAGGGACGTAGGATCCAACCCGTTCACCTGCCGTGTTCCCTGGAAGGAACCAAAATAAAACAATTTATTTGTTTTGATTGGACCGCCTATTGTCCCGCCGAACTGATTCTGTTTCAAATTCGGACGCGGCCGCCCAGTGGCCTTCAGGAAAAACGCATTAGCGTTAAAAATATCGTTCCGCACGAATTCCCACAGATCGCCGTGGATTTCATTCGCGCCTGAACTGGTGACCAGATTTGTGTTGGGAACGTTGGCTCCGTACACCGCGTCGTACTGCGAGGTTTGAAGTTTGAATTCCGATATCGTGTCGGGATTGGGCACGGTGTTGCCGGACACGGCGCCGTCGATCGTGTAGGTTCCGGCGGTGGTGTTGCCATTCACATTGACGCTCTGACTCCCAGCCCCCAGCAGCCCAGCGTTATTAACGTCGGCGGCCGAGCCTGAAGCCATGGACATCACTTGTGTGCTGTTGCGAGTGGTGAGGGGAACCGAAGTAATAGTCTTGCTGTCGACTAGCGTCCCGGTAGAAGTTGCCGCTGCTTGGCTTACGCGGCACTGGCAGGCAACATCTACTGTCGAGGCACCCATTTCCAGGGTCGCATCAAGAGCAGGCGCCTCCGAAACATTTATGACCACTGGCAGGGACTGTGCGGTTTTGAAACCCGGAGCGGATAGACGCACCCCGTATGTGCCCGGAGGAAGCAGGGAGAATCCATAGATGCCGGACGTGTTGCTGGTCGTCGTTTGTGCCTGGCTCGTTGCGTAATTGATCAGCGTAATTGTCGTGCCAGGAATAACCGCGCCTGTTGAATCCTTGACCGTGCCAGTCAACGCTCCAGTGGTGGACGACTGGGCCCACAGAGAAGAATTGACCGCGGATAGAAAAACGATCAAAAGAGTCCCCAACACCAGCATCAGTCTTCTTCGCCCCATCAATGACCTCCGATTTCGATTGGTAATCTTTGCAAACGAACACTTCGTAGAAGCATTTAGACCAACGTGCGCTGGATTACCTTTTTTCTATCAATGCGATGCGAGTAATCTCTTGATGGCCTGGTCCCCTAGGTCCGCCCCGAACCAGGGTTACGGTGGGCGGGTTGCGCCGCGCGCAGAGGCTTCCGGCATATGAAGACGAAGGCCGGCGGCAGATTGCGCCAGATAATCTTCCGGCGAACCGAACTGAAATGCCGGCGAAGCAAGTCCTCCAACCGGAACCTCTTCAACTGCCCATCTTCCACTTGCAGGCCATGGAAATACTGGAACTGTGTAAATACGCCTTTCTCCCCAAGGAGACTGCCGATCTCCGTCAGAAACGTGTGCCTTTGCCAATCGGACAGGAAAGCCAGCGCCAACGAAGAAACCACCGCGTCGACACGAGTGTAGCCGCGACGCCTGACCTCTTCCTCGAGTCTGGTTGCACTGGAGTTGATCAACACGAGGCGCTGATCGGACACGACTGATCTTATGTAATGGCAAAAGCGATGATTAATTTCGAAGGCGAGCAGCGTGGTGTCGGAAGGGATCAGGTCGAGCAGCGCTCGGGTCATTACACCGGTGCCGGAGCCGACCTCCACTAGAACCCGCGCCTTCTTTAGCCGAAGCGGTCCGACCATCGCTTGCGTGAGATAGCGCGAACTAGGGGCAACAGCGCCAGTGGTGCGAAAGTCCGCCAAAGCTTCAGTAGCGAACGTCGTCAGATTTGACTTCTTAAGCCCTGTGAACTTCAATACATGCCCCTACATTCTGGTGGGTGAACTCCCCAACGAGCAACATACCGCGATAATCAGACCGAGCTACGCTAGATTAGTTCTGTCGCCGCATGGCGCCCGACTGAAGCGATTCCTTAGTGTAAGTATTCGAAGACGATGGAGGCAAGTCAGTTGTTTGGAAAAGTTGCAAGCGATTCAGGTATTGAGTTGCTGCTGGTCATCAATGCTTCTAAGGATTCTGGCCTTAACCGAATCTTTAAATCCGTTGAATGGCCGCCCCGTCATCGATTCCCACAGTCCATCTTCGCGAATGAACCAGTGCCAAAAGGCGATCGCGATGTGCAGGTAAATTAGAAACAGTAGAAAATTGGACACGCCCACGTGGAAACGGATTGTGCCGGTCAGCAGCGGATTGTCCGTCCTGAGGCGGCGCCGGGCGCGGAAAATGTGCGAGCCAGGCGTCAGGTAGGCGATCATAAATCCTGAAACGAGCACAGCGGCCAACGAGCCGTAAATAGAAAAATGTGAAATCCAAGTAACGATTCGCTCCCAGCGCGGCGCATCAGTGGGCAGCCGCGAACCTCCGCGAAAAAAGTAAACCCAGATAGGCCGCGTCAGGAATACCACCCCGACAATGGCGCCCAAAATCACATCCCTGTGCATCGCTGCGGGATTAAACAAAACTCTTTTTGCTTCACCATTTTCGATAAAGGCGTACGCCAACAGAGCGCCACCCAGCCAGTGGAATGCGCGCGTGGCATATCCGTGCGGACGCGCGGTCAGGCCGGAATGTCGAAGTCCTTCGAACATTTCGCGATTGATCGTGGGCATATGGCTCCTCAGTACATTTGCATGGAGATTCCGTAAGGGCACCAAGATACAAAATCGAAGATTAAAGTACGATTAAGAGAAAACATCACAAAGAGATTCATTATTGGTCGATCGAGCATGAAGTGCGCAGAAAACCAATGTCGATAGGTCCGAGGGAGGGAATGTTCTAGGCTCTGAACTCCAGATTCTCACTTAGAAGAGGTCAAAAAAAAGTGCCCGGCAGGCGCGTTCGAAGGAGCGCACTTGCCGGGCACAGTTAGAAGTTAGTTAGAACACAACCTTCAGCGCCAACTGCATCTGGCGTGAATGGGTCGACGTGGCGGTAATTTTACCCGCGGTGATGGAACCGCCGGCGTTCAGGATAGGAACCTGGCATCCGGAAACAAAGTATGGTTGGCCTGCGAGGGTTCCGCAGAACTGCCCTGAGGCCGACGTTCCTGTAGTGCAATTAGCTGCCCCACAAGTGCCGAACGCTCCCGCCCACATCGTGCCTGCAGGGGCGAGGAAATTCGGGTGGTTGAAGATATTGAACACCTCCACGCGGAATTGTATATTCCCCTGTTCACCGAGCCAATGCGCCCTGGTGTCTTTGTTGAATGAAAGGTCCACATCCTTCAGGTTGGGACCACGCAGAATGTCCCTTCCCGCGTTCCCCAAAGTTCCAGCTGCCGGCAAGTCAAACATGGTCGGATTAAACCAGTTATTGGGGTCCCCAGTGATAACCGTAGCCGGGTTATAGGAGGGGTCGAGGTTGGGACGATCCGTGGTATTGCCATTGTTTTCGAGCGAGCGGCCGCCTTCACTGGGGTTGAACGGATAGCCGGTCTGGAAGGACATGATAGATCCAAACCACCAACCGTGGAGGGGTGCTGCCCAGAGTCTGTCCGACGCAACGTTTGGAGCGTGGTAAGTAACGTTAAAGCGCGCGTTGTGGCGGATGTCAGTAAACGCGGGGCCTTTATCACCGAGCTGTAGGTAGCCAACCGTGTTCTGACCCGCGTAAGCACCAGAGCCGGCATCCGAATTTACTTTCTGGCCGTCGTCAAGTGCATGTGACCAGGTGTAATTCGCTCCAAATTGGAGTCCGTGGGTGATTCGCTTGGTCAAAGATACCTGAAGCCCATTGTAGAAGGTCCACGCGGCAGCGGTGTAGTGCTGCGTCTGACCGAAGTTGGTGTTGGTCCTGGGGTCAAAATTCGCTGAACTAGCCACGGTACAAGCACCCAGCTTCGCAGTCGCAGAGTTATCTGGGATGCAATAGGTGGGGGTTCCGCCTGGTCCATTGAAATTCAACGGGATTGTTGCATTTCCCTCGGTTGTCATCATAATGTGCCAACCTTTGGAGCCAACATAGGCAACCGACAGACCCATCCCCCAAGGCAGTTGACGGTCCACGGTCAGGTTCCACTGCGCACTGGTCGGCTGCTGCAGGTGATAGTCAAGAACGCGTGCGACTCGTTGAACCCACGGGGTACCGTTAGCAAAGATACCGTTCGTGGCGGTCGGAGTGCAGCTGCCGGCCTGTACGACAGGGAAAACGCAAATGCCGGCTGCCGTCGGATTAAACGGAGGAAATACAGGCGATATTGAAAACGGCACCGGATCAGGGCTGCCGCTGGGGACTGATATGGTATTCATTTTGGCGCGCGTCGGATCTCCCGATCCGTTGGCCGCCTGTTGGGCGCCCGGATTCGGAACGACGTCATAGTAAATCCCGCCTCCGCCACGCAGCGATGTCTTGCCGTCGCCGAACACGTCCCAAGCGAATCCTATTCGAGGACTGAAGTTGTGGTACGCGGGGCTAAGGTAGGGATGGACGTTCGTGTTGTCCCCGAACTGATACGTCAGCAGATTCTGAATGCCGCTGCATTGACCAGGAGGGCAATCAATGGTCGTCATGAACTCATATCGGAATCCCAGGTTCAACGTCAAGCGAGGGAATATGCGGAAGTCATCCTGTGCATACCATCCCATCGTCTTGAATTTCCAAATGCTATTCTGCTGGTGACCAATGGATGATACCGAGAGTGCGCTGTAGACGCCTTCCCACAGGTTGGTCGGAGTGGCCCCGCTGAACGTGATGGTTCCGTTGGTCGTAAACTTGTTCTGGTAGGAAAGAGTGTAGTTGTTAATAAGCGTCCCAAACTTGAAGGCGTGCTTGCCTTTGGTCCAGAAGATGTCGTCGCTGATGGTGTAGAGATTTTGAAACACGGCTCCCGGCGTATCGCCTCCGCCCCCTCCCCCCGCCGTAATGCCTCCTCCGGGGCTGACACTGGCTGCGTATTCGCCGGGGATTATATCCAGGGATGTGAGCGCTGGCGCGTCGAAATTTTCAATCAGAAGTGTTCTGCTGAAGGAGAATCGAGCCGTGTTGAGGACCGTCGGCGAAAGGATGTGCGTCTCGGATCCCGTGGCATACAAGTTATCGGTTCTGAAATGATCCTGCCACTGGGGATAGGTTTCATGGTCAAAATACCCGTCCGTGTCTGCAGTATAGCGGGCAAAAATGGAGTCCTTGGCACCGAAATTGTGATCCATACGCAACTGTTCATAATTCTCGGACGTCGGTTGCGTGAAAGGGAACGTGTAGTTGGTCCCCGTAAGGCCGAAGACATTCGGTTGCGGCCACTGGCTGATGATTTGCAGGACAGCGGCGTTCGGAGTGACACTGCAGCCAGCCGCCAGTACGTTTGCCTTCGGACAACCCACAGTAATCACGCTGGCGGCTCCGCCTGCGGCTGCGGCCGGTGCCCCTGGGCAAACAGAAACAGCATTTCCCGCAGCATCTGTCTTGGGAAGAGTCGCACTGTTAACGTCAATATACAGAGGAATACTGGCATTAAGCGTAGGTGAACTAGAGGCGGCGGCGGCGCTGACATTGCTTCCGTAGAAGCAGCCGTTCTGAAATGTATTTTCTCCAATGATCGGCTCGGCCACTCTTTGTCTCAGGCCTTCGTACACGCCAAAGAAGAAGGTCTTATCTTTTTGAATTGGGCCACCGAAAGAACCCCCGAATTGGTTGCGCTGGAAAGGCGGCAAGCGCTTTCCTGGAAACGGCAAGCTCTTATCGGTACCAAACCCGTTGTGGTTTGTGGAGTCCAGCGTGTCGAAGTAATTCCGTGCGTCCAGGGAGGAGTTTCGCAGGTACTCGAACACATCGCCATGCCAGGCGTTGGTGCCGCCCTTGCTCACCATGGCCGTCTGGCTGCCCATCACCATGCCGTATTCGGCGCCGAACATGCTGGTTACAACTTTGTATTCCTTGACGCCATCAACTCCCAAACTGGTGCCCGATACGGAGCCAAACGTCAAACCCATATAAGTTGTGGTGATGGCGCCATCGAGCATGGTCATGTTCGATCGCAGCGACGAGCCATTGCTGCTGAACATGGTTCCATTTTCACCGTAGGGACCAGTGGTGATGGAAGTTTGTGAAATTCCCGGCGTCATAATTGTTAAGTCCAGCAAATTGCGGCCATTGAGTGGCAGGTCCTGAACCTGCTGCTCTTCTACGACGGCGCCGGTCGAAGCGTTGGTGGTGTTTACCTGAGGGGCTTCCTCGGTGACGGTTACAGTTTGTCCCGTGGAGCCCACTTGCAGCGTGACATCAATGGCGGCCTGCTGGTCAACGACCAGCGTCAGTCCTTTGCGTTCCGCTGTCTGGAAACCGTCTTTCGTCACTCGAACGACGTAGTTGCCTACCGGCAACCCGGGGAAACGATACGCGCCATCATCGCTGGTCGTCCCGGTTCGGGTCAGGTTGGTATCAACGTTTGTCACGGTGATTGCCGCGCCGGCCACGGTTCCGCCGGTGGCATCCTTCACAACCCCCAGAATCGTACCGGTTGGAATCTGAGCGGATACGGAAATTGTTACTAAAAGAAGCAACGCAACTAAACACACCCCATGGATTCGTAACACCCCAAACGACTTTCCATTTTGAGTCATAGTCCCGACTCCTCCTAAAAAGCTGGTTTTATCTTGCAAGCAACGACCCCAGTTGCAAGGTTTGAAAATACGATGCGGCATCGTACTTTTCCTGTTTTTGGGAGTCAAGCAGATTGTCGCGATGCTGCCATCGCAGAACGCGATGGACACGAATTCGGCGAAAATCCGCGATGCAAATTCCAAATTCGGTCTAAAACGCGAGAGCCCGGTTCGCAGAACCGGGCCTCGTGATTCCTGTTGGAGAGAATGATTGGAGTTACTTGCCGTTGCCATTCGAATCACTGCAACGATAATTGCAACCGGTATCGTTGGAGCTGGGCGGCACGTAGTGTTCCTTCATTCTATAGCAAAAGTTTTCCAGCAAAGTGTCGGTCGGAGCAGCAACCCGCACCTGCCGCGGGTTTATGGTCCAAGGCTTGGTGAACATAACCGGGTCTTCGACCGTCGCTTCGTAGGTCAGCAGATCACCTTTGCGAGTCCAGCGCTCGATGACGTGTTCCTTGTCACTGTGAATGGAGGTGAATTTCAAGTGGCCCGGTACGTCTCCGCCGAGCCAGGTTTCGTCATTCAATCCGGTCACGTCAACCACGAGCGTGTCGCCTTCCCAGTGGCCTCGTGAATCTCCCATATAGGTGGTGTCGAGGTCGTCCGGATGTTTGCTATTCATGTAAACGATACGGTATGTGGAATACGGAGCACCTTCATAGAGGATCGCGATGGCCTCGGGTGTTTGCATGATCCGCATCGCGCCACCGGCCCGTGGGACGCCCAGGGGCTTACATTGGGCAAATGGGTCCAGCGCCGTGGTGCCGCCGTTCATCGTTTCGGCTATTTGCCTGACCTTGGCCATGTACTCAGGCTTGTAAGGCGGCTGATTGGGCGCCTGGCATGATGGTTCCAGTGCAATGCAGATCCGGTTGTCATTAAAGTTTGTTGCAAAATCAAACAGGATTGACCCGTCCGATGAACGCTCGAATTGCAGGTTACCGTTGGGCGGTGGTGTATTGTTCCAAAACGCGTTCAGGTCAGGGTGACCGTCGGCTGTTCGTGGCGTAGGCTTTTCGGCCGCCTTGGCGTTTGCAGGGTTAGCTCCGGGAGCCTGGGCGGCTGCGGGCATACCGGCGTATAACAGCACTGCCAGCAATGACGCCACTCTGAGCGACGCGCCAGCCATATTCCAGCTCTTCATTCCATACTTCATGTAAACTCCTCCTCGTTCAATTTTCGTGGCGTCGCCGATTACCGGCCGCCCTGAACCACACACCTACCCAAAATGGCTAGCTTGGAAGCTTTATGGTCCTAATACATTACTTCTACCGCCATTGACTTTAGGGAGTCAAGGGATTTGTAATGATGCGGAAACAGTGCTTTCTGGATGGGCATTTCCAGCCGACTGCTGGCCGGAGACAGCGACTTCAAAAATTGTCGACAGCCCCGCCTAGAAATGCAAGAGCCCGGTCCTTGTGAACCGGGCTCCGGGATTCGTGGAAATGTTAAACGTCGTTACTTGCCGGTGGTTGCGTCGCTGCAACGATAATTGCAACCGGTGTCGTTGGCGCTGGGCGGAACATAGTGGGCCTTGTCCAGCTGAGCGCAAAAATCTTCGAGTAGGACATCAGTTGGCGCGGCAACCCGGACGCGGCGGGGATTTGTGACCCAGGGCTTGGTAAACATAACCGGATCTTCCACGGTCGCTTCATACGTCATCACATCGCCCTTGCGAGTCCAGCGTTCGATTACGTGTTCCTTGTCGCTGTGAATCGACGTGAATTTTACGCGGCCGCCTACGTCTCCGCCCAGCCAGGTTTCATCGCTCAAGCCGACCACATCGACGACCAGCGTATCTCCTTCCCAGTGGCCTCGTGAATCTCCCATGTAGCTGGTGTCGAGATCATCTGGATGCTTACTATTCATGTATACGACGCGGTAAGTAGAGGAGGGAGCGCCTTCATAGAGGATTGCTACGACATCAGGCGTTTGGACGATCCGCATAGCGCCGCCAGCCCGGGGAACGCCCAGAGGTTTACAATCTGAAATCGGGTCGAGCGCGGTGGTGCCCGCGTTCATCGTAGAAGCGATTTGCCTCACCTTGGCCATATATTCAGGCTTGTAAGGTGGCTGGTTTGGAGCCTGACAGGCTGGATCGAGATTGACGCAGGTCTTGTTGTCGTTAAACGTTGTCGCGAAATCAAATAAGATCGAGCCATCCGACGCACGCTCAAACTGCAAGGCGCCATTGGGCGCTGGTGTATTATTCCAAAATGCGTTCAGGTCGGGATGACCGTCCGGAGTGCGTGGCGTCGGCTTTTCAGCCGCCGGATCCGCAGCGGGCGCCCTGTTCTGCGAAGCTGCGGGCATCCAAGCATACAGTAACACTGCCAGCAACGACGCCCCTCTGAGTAACCCTGCAACTGAATTCAAACTCTTATTCAATCCCTTGACCCGAATCTTCATGTAGGTACTCCCTCTTCATCAGCCTCTCGACGTAATCGGTGATCGGTCGTCCTGAACGGCGAATCCGCGCAATTCTACCAAGTTCGAAGACCCTTGTGTGCATTGTTTTCTAACCTATCGACTATGCGGAGTAAAGTTATTGGGAGGCCACCATCGCAAGCGACGACGATCGCCGGCTTCGACAGTCACCCGTTTGTCTCTGCAAGGGTAATTCAGATGATGCCCTTGCTTCGCATGACCTCAATTTGGGAGTCTGTTAACCCAACACCCTTAAGAACTTCAATATTGTGTTCACCCATGGCCGGCCCAAGCCATTCCACGGCGCCAGGAGTCTGACTGAGTTTAGGCACAATTCCCGGGACCTTGACCAAGCCCAAACCAGGGTGCTGGATTTCGAGGATCATTTCTCTGGCCTGGTATTGAGGATCCTCGACGATGTCCGCCACGTTGTAAATGCGAGCGGCCGGAACCCTGGCCGCATTCAAGCGTTCGAGACAATCGTCTAACGTTAATCCGCCGGTCCATTTGCCTATCACACAGTCAATCTCAGCCGCGTGCTTCACGCGAACTTCGTTGGAGGTCCAGCGCGCATCATTTATCAGGTCTTCGCGGTCCAGCGCTCTCAGCAGCCGGCGGACAATTGCGTCACCATTGGCAGCGATGACTACATATCCGCCATCGAGCGTGGGATACGCATTGGACGGAGCAATCCCGGGCAGTGCCGACCCGCTGCGCTCTCGAATAACTCCCTTCTGATCGTACTCCGTCACCATGCTTTCCATCAGACTGAATACGGCTTCGCTCAAAGCCACGTCCACTTCCTGTCCCGGACCGCCTTTCAGGTCCCGGTGGTAGAGCGCCATCAGAACCCCAATTACCGAGTAAAGCGCCGCAATGGAATCTCCCAAGCTAATGCCTACACGTGTCGGCGGCCGGTCCGGGTATCCGGTGATATAACGCAGGCCACTCATGGCCTCGGCAATCGCACCAAAGGCGACACGGTCTTTGTACGGTCCATCCTGGCCGAAACCGGAAATGCGAGAAACGATCAGTTTGGAATTCAGGTCCCGCAAGGTTTCGGCGCTCAATCCCCACTTGTCCAGTGTGCCAGGGCGAAAATTCTCGACCAGGACGTCGGCGTCCCGAATCAACAACTTGAGAATCCGCAGTCCTTCAGGCTGGCGGCAATCCAGCGTGATGCATTTCTTGTTCCGGGACTGCACGTACCACCAATAGGAAGTGCCTGTGTCATCTAACACGCGCCACTTGCGGATAGGATCGCCTTCATTGGGCAATTCGATCTTGATGACCAGTGCGCCGAATTCAGCGAGAAGCCGGGTGCAAAATGGCCCCGCAACCAGATTTCCGAGCTCAATCACTTTAAGGCCGCCTAACGGCCCTCTTTGTGTTTCCGCAGCCTTCGTTTGGTTCATGTGGGTAGTAACCGCAAAGAGTCCCCGTGGAATAACTTTTGACTTGTAGGCGACAATCAACCAAATACATTGATGACAGCGGTTGCTCCCAGTGTAAAGAAACTTCTCGCCATGCCTTCATCGCAAAAAACGATGATGGAGATGGCACTGGCTCCAATGGCAAAGCGGCTTACTTCGGATCGTTCGAAGAAGAGAGCTGAAAATGATCAACCAGGAGTTTGGCGGCGACCGATAGCTGCTCGTACGACCGCACGCAGATGGCTAACTGACGGCGGGCCCATGGCTCCTTGAGAGGAATGGTCCTGAGGCGCAAACTGCGGGTATAGGTTCGCGCACTGTTCTTCGGCAAGATACCGATACCCATTCCCGCTTCAACCATCAGACACAAAGCGTCGTACCCCGTTACTTGGATGCGCTGCTTCACGGTCCGGCCGAGCGTGGTCGCCGCCTTTGTCAATTCAAGGTTCATCCAACTGCCGGCGTGCAGCCCTACAAAATCGAAATCGAGAATATCTTTGACCGAGACGGATTTGCGGACAGCGAGGGGATGTTTTTGGGGAATCACCAGTACCAGTTCATCTTTGTGATACGGAAAGATTCTAAGTCCATGTGAGGGAACGCCTTGCGTAAAAAGACCAATGTCGGCTGCATTCTCGAAGACGCCCTTGGTAATCGCCGTGCTGATTTTTTCTTCGAGGCTGATCTCCACGTCGGGATGCAGCGTCAGGAAGGTTTGCAAGTCGTGCGGCAGGAACTGGGTAATCGTGGAGAGGTTGGCGAACACCCTAATATATCCCCGCGTGCCCCCGGTAAATTCGCGCATGTGGGCATATACGTCGTCAATATCATGAAGCACCTGACGCGCCAGGCTGATCAGCGTCAACCCCGCCGTAGTTGGCTGCAGTCCCTTATTGCTGCGCGAGAAAAGCGGGGTTTGCAGGACCGCCTCCAATTCACTCAGGCGCCTGCTGATTGCCGCCGGGGCAATGCGTTCGCGCGCCGCTGCCTTGGCAATCGTTCCTTCTTCCACCGCGCTGATAAACACTTGTAAAGAGATTGGATCGAGCAGCATAGATTTCGGGAATTCCCGGCCCCTGTCCGCGTGGCGGATTAAAACATAAAGCTTCGCTTTAAACAACATCGGTAGGTACCCATGCAGGCCCTAGCGATTGATAAAAAAACCGATCGAGGCATGATTCGAGTCCGTCTTATTTTGCCCGGTTATATTCCCGTTGTGGCTATCGAGTGATCGCGGAAGGACCGACGGCGTATAACTGAGTCCATCCCTCGGCCTGCGGTATTCGCACCGGACTCGATGCAACGCGCATACCATCGGGGTGAACCCATGTCGACACATGCAACGTTGTTCCGTCGAGAAGGCGGTGATGATCTTCATCTTCCTTAGCGGGGTCCGGAGGCGCACCGGGTCCGGGTTCCTGGATCAAGACTAACCAAGCAGGACTGCCCGGCTGGTTCGGAATTCCGAGATAATTGATATACACGCCCGTGCGAACGAGCAGCCATTTGTAGCCCACTTTGACAATGGGGTCCGAGCCAAATGGAGGGATGCCGTCGGCCGCGAGCGCTACGACCTCCGGCCACGCTTTGCCTGTGGAGCGGCGAACTTCCGCTTCCAGGAGACCTTCCTGAAGTTCTCGAAACATGCGTTGTTCTACTGCTGGGCGATCCTGAATAACCGTCTGAAAGGGGAGCAGATTCCGTCGCGTCGTGTTGTTCCCGCCAAGCACTACGGAGAGGTAGAGGACCACGCAAACGACGATTTCCATGGCGATGCGGATCACGTAACCCAATTCCGTCCGCATGGACAACGGCTTGATTTGCACGTCGCGGGTTTGGGGAGTATTGCCGCTCATGACTGTCGTCGAACAGTTAATCGACCGGCGACGAGCGTGACGAAGAATATCCCGCTAACCGCGAGTACGACGGCGCCACCGGTGGGAACCACCAGACGGGTTGAGATCACCAGTCCGCCCACCCCCGCCAAGAATGCGACCGTTACGCTCCATGCCAAATAGCTGCGTGTGCCACGAGCGATGTTTCGCGCCGCTGCGGCCGGTACGACCACGAGCGCGTCGACGAGCAGAGCGCCAATGATTTTGAGACTGACAACGATCGCGAGGGTGAGCAGCAGAGCAAATAGATATTCAAGGAATGATGGTTCCGCGCCTGCCACTTTTGCCAGCGGAGGACTCAGGCTGTCGAGCAGAAGGCTGTTGTAGTTGCGCGCGAGCATCACGGCCACCACGATGCCAACGCCTAGCAAGAGTGCGAGGTCCCAATCCGTCACGGTCAGCAAACTTCCAAACAGAACCGATTCGACCTGATGCACGTTAAATTGCCGCGTGACCAGGACCAGCAGGCACAACCCAAGTCCCAAGGTGAGCGCGTGGAAAACCCCAATCAACGTATCGGGCGGCAGCGTGGCATGGCGCTTCACGTACACCATCACCAAGGTTCCCAGGAGGCAGAATCCAAACATTCCGCCATACGGGGCGTTAAGCGGTTCGCCCACCAGAAGCCCTATCGCCACGCCTGTAAGCGCAGCCTGCCCCAGCGCCGCGCTAAAAAATGCCATGCGGCGCGTGACGACCAGATGACTGAGTCCGCCCAGGATTGGCGCAAGCACCAACACGCAGAAAAAACCTCGAATTAGAAATGGATATTGAAAATCGCTCGGCAATAGTCCGCGCTGCGCCAGATCACCCACCCATGCATAAAAACCGTTCACCGGATGACTCGCCCTTCACTGCTGGTCGGGAGCAGAGCCAGGACGCTTTCCTGCGCGAGGATCTGCGCAGCCGGTCCTTCCGCCACGACCCTGCGAT
>Ga0206815_1158_pt1 | contig 17473 bp, 13 predicted proteins | sample Alteio_BWOrgCont_91_FD_152864 | JGI IMG/M metagenome (GOLD analysis project Ga0206815, IMG submission 152864) | Enriched cells from forest soil in Barre Woods Harvard Forest LTER site, Petersham, Massachusetts, United States -... | ecosystem: Environmental > Terrestrial > Soil > Temperate forest >...
CAAATCTTCCTTCGCACGACCTTCAGCATTAGAAATATAAAGATTAATAAATAAATGCAAACCACTCAGGGATGGATAACGACGAATATAATCGGCAACGAAATTCGCCGCGACTTTATCGCCTTTCCATTGGCGAATGCGCTCAGATAAAATAAGCACGATGGGAATTTTAGGATATTCATCCAATACTCGCATAAGATATTTAACGAGTTTTTCTTCTTCATTTAATTTTTCGTAGCAAGAAGCTAAGGCATCAATCGCCTCTGACAAATAATTAGGATCTTGATCTTTAATACGCTTTAAATTTCGCAATGCCGACTTATACTCACCCTTATCCATATCGACATTTGCTAACAACAAACTCGCTCGCACACATTGACTATCTGCATCCAATGCTTGTTTTAAATATTGGTGCGCTTGTTCATGCAAGCCTTTAGTTTGCGCTGTTTCAGCCAACTCACAATAATAATGGGCTATAACAGGTTGCATATTTTGTCGTGTAGCAGCAGCTAATTTACTTGCTGTTTGGATTGCGTTTTCCCAGGCTTTTTCTTGTTGATAAATATCAAGCAATGCACGCAACGCCGCAATGGCATATTCTTTGATGGCTACTACTTCAAGAAAAATCCGCTCGGCACGATCCAACACCCCCACGCTTAAGTAATCTTGGCCCAATTCAAAAAGCGATTGCTCACGATACGTTTTATCAAGCTGCGGACGTGCAATTAAATTTTGATGAATCCGAATGGCGCGATCCACTTCACCGCGGCGACGAAAAAGTTTTGCGACAGCTAAATGGGTTTCAACTGTTTCACTATCAACTTCTAGCATTTTAATAAAAATATCGACAGCTTTATCCGGCTCCTCATTTAGCAAAAAATTCAAGCCTACCAAATAATCACGTGGTAAATTTACTTTCTGCACAACAGTCGTCTTGCCACGTGATTGATACCCTAAGCACCAAGCACAGAACAGCGCTATTAATATTAGTGTAAACCACCATAAGCTCATCAATGTTTATCCTGTAACGGGATAGCCCGTAAGTTTTCTATTTCTTTTTCAGCCATTTTTAAACGTTGCTTTAAACGGTAATTTTTTAATTTTGTTTTTATTAAAACACTCACTGCCACCAACAAGCCGACAAAACATCCTATACCAAAAACCAGAGCCAGCAATAATGAAAGAGGCATTGCTTTTTGGCCAATATAATAATTAATATTCACCGCGGCCGAATTCAGTGTCGCAAAGCTAATCCCTAGCAATACGATAATTAATAAAAAAATATAACTTACAATTCGCACGCTTTTTTACTCCCTATAAAACACCAAAAAAAACGGCATCATACACAATGTATAGATGCCGTTTCTCGTACTTACGCAAATGGGTGTTTATTCTTTTTCGTTCTCTTTACCCATTTTTTCTTTGAATAAATCACCTAATGTCGTTTTTAACGGTGCATCAGCTGTTTTATCCTTTTTCTTTGAAGTAGCAGCAGTTGCTTTTGCCTTCTTAGGCGCGGCAGCGGCATCTTTAGACTTCATTGAAAGCGTAATGGTATGCGTCTTACGATCAGTACCGGTAATTTTCGCTTCAATGGTGTCACCTACGTTCAAGCGTGTACGCGCATCTTCTACTTTTTCTGCAGAAATTTCGGTTGCACGCAATGTACCTTGTACATTCTCAGCAAGTTCGATCACTGCGGATTTTGCATCAACTTCAATGACTTTACCGGTTACAACGGAACCTTTTTCATTTTCGTTGAGGTAGTTAGCCACTGGATCATCAGCAAGCTGCTTCAAACCAAGCGAAATACGCTCACGTTCTGCATCAATTGCTAAGATCACGGTTTCTAGCTCGTCAGCTTTCTGGAATTTACGAACAGCTTCTTCAGCCGCTACTTCATTCCAAGAAACATCGGATAAGTGAATTAAACCATCAATTCCACCGTCTAGACCGATAAAGATACCAAAGTCGGTAATCGATTTAATCTTACCAGAAATCTTGTCACCTTTTTGATGTTTAGCAGCAAATTCTTCCCATGGGTTTGGTGTGCACTGCTTCAAGCCTAAGGAAATACGACGACGATCGCTATCGATGTCTAATACAATAACATCCACTTCTTGGCCCAAATGTACTACTTTATTTGGGTTGATATTTTTGTTGGTCCAATCCATTTCGGAAACGTGAACCAAACCTTCAATACCTTCTTCAATTTCAACAAAGCAGCCGTAATCAGTAATGTTAGTTACTTTACCGCTTAAGCGCTTGCCGATTGGGTAACGATGACTGATATCGGACCATGGATCTTCGCCTAATTGCTTCAGACCTAAGGAAACGCGTGCATTGTTACGATCAAACTTCAAGATTTTAACTTTGATTTCATCACCAATGGTGAGGATTTCGCTAGGATGTTTGATACGCTTCCAAGACATATCAGTGATATGTAACAAGCCATCAACGCCACCTAAATCAATGAATGCGCCGTAATCAGTTAGGTTCTTCACGATACCCTTGATTTCATCGCCTTCATGTAAATTCTCGAGTAATGCTTCACGTTCAACGCTGTTTTCAGCTTCCATTACGAGACGGCGTGAAACAACAATGTTGTTACGCTTCGCATCAATTTTAATAACTTTGAAATCAAACTCTTTGCCTTCGAGCGATTCTGGATCACGGACGGGTTTAACGTCTACTAATGAACCGGGTAAGAATGCTCTAATTTTATTAATTTCAACGGTGAAACCGCCTTTAACGCGACCTTGGATAACACCTTTAACGGTTTCTTTCTTCTCATAAGCTTCTTCTAATGAGATCCAGGATTCTAAGCGTTTTGCGCGCTCACGTGATAATCGGGTTGTACCGAAACCGTCTTCAACGGTATCAAGGGCAACTTTAACATCATCACCTACTTTCGCTTCCAATTCACCACGTTCATTGTAGAACTGTTCAATTGGAATAATAGATTCGGATTTCAGACCAGCGCTTACAACCACGTAGTCAGATTCAACTCGGATAATAGTACCAGTAATGACAGCGCCTGGAACCATAGGGCTAATACTTAAGCTTTCTTCAAATAACTCAGCGAAATTTTCACTCATTGACATAAATAATGTTTTCCTAGATCTACAAAAATAGATCTTTAAACGGTAGTTAAAAATTAATATAACGACACGCACACCATATTGTTAATGGCCTACCTATCGCACCTTCTTGCATGAATTACCACGAGATCATCACGAAAAATGGGAATCTCTCACTTGGCTTGCCACTTCCTTATTTCCGACATGATACGATCAACCACTTGTTCAATTGTTAAGTGATCTGTATCGATGCAAACTGCATCTTCTGCCGGCTTTAATGGCGCTATTGGCCGCTCACGATCACGCTTATCGCGCTCACGTAGCTCCCCAATAAGGCTGTCTAGATTAACATCAATTCCTTTTCCCTTCAACTGCTTATAGCGCCGATTGGCGCGCTCTTCAGGGCTTGCTGTCAGGAAGATCTTGACGTCAGCATCTGGGAAAACAACCGTACCCATATCGCGGCCATCCGTCACCAATCCAGGCAATTGTCGAAAATTACGCTGACGCTCCAACAAAGCTAATCTAACGAGTGGCAAAGCACCCACTTTAGACGCCGCATTGCCGATCGCTTCGGTGCGAATTTCATCCGTAACAGTTTGATTTTCAAGGATAATTTTTGTATCTGTGCTATGTTCAGGCGTAATAAACTGGACATCGAGGTGTCCAGCCATCATTTCTAATACGGGCTCGTCATCCAATGGTACATTATGCTTGATCGCCTTGAGTGCCAATACTCGGTACAACACACCACTATCTAGCAAATGCCAATCCAACTGCTTCGCGATTAACTGACCCACTACCCCTTTCCCTGTTCCGCTTGCACCATCAATCGTGACAACAGGGGCTTTATTCAGATTCATTCATTCCTTCCCCAAGCACATGCTCTGCTGTTTGCAGTGTCGCAATTCGCTCTAAACTAACTAACAATTCCTCATTGGTTAATTGAATTAATCGAACCCCTTGGGTATTGCGACCAATCAAGGAAATTTCATCTACCGGCATTCGTACCAACGTACCTTTATCACTAATAAGCATGACTTCATCTTCTGCATTCACTTGGATAGCACCAATGACTTCACCATTACGCTCACTCACTTGAATAGAAATCACACCCTGACCACCACGTCCGGTTGCGCGATACTCATCAATCGCGGTACGTTTACCATACCCATGAGCCGTTGCTGTGAGAATATCACCCTTCGATACAACCACCACTAACGAAATAACACGCTGACCTTCTTGCAATTTAACGCCTCGCACACCACGTGCGGTACGTCCCATATGACGCACACTACTTTCGGCGAAACGAATCACTTTACCTGCATTTGTAAACAACATGACTTCATGATTACCGTCGGATAGTGACACTCCCACTAAACGATCATTTTCGGCAAGCTCTAGGGCAATAATTCCCGAAGAACGTGGACGCGAAAATTCCGTCAACGATACTTTCTTGACAGTGCCCTGAGCGGTTGCCATGAAGACATACTGGTCTTCACGGTATTCGCGCACGGGTAAAATAGCACTGATGCGTTCACCTTCCGCTAACGGTAATAAGTTAATAATTGGCTTACCGCGTGCATTACGACTCGCTTGTGGTAATTGATATACCTTCAACCAATACACTTTACCTGCATTAGAGAAACACAAAATATTATCGTGCGTACTGGCAAGTAATAAATGCTCGATAAAATCTTCTTCTTTAATATTGGTTGCAGATTTACCTTTGCCACCGCGATGTTGCGCTTGATACAATGCAACAGGTTGAATTTTTACATAACCTTCATGTGAAAATGTCACAACAACATCTTCTTCGGGCACCAAATCTTCGTAACTAAAATCACCTTCGCTATCAATAATTTCAGTACGACGTTCGTCACCAAATTGATCACGAATAGCGATTAAATCATCACGGATAACTTGCATCAAACGTACTGAATTCATCAGGATTTCATTGAGATCAATAATTAATTTTTTTAATTCATTGTGTTCAACCGTGATCTTGTCTTGTTCTAAGCCTGTCAAACGATGCAAACGCATTTCAAGGATAGATTGTGCTTGTTCTGGTGAGAGATAATAACCATCTTTTGCCAAACCATATTGACCTTCAGCAGCGACAATGAGACCTTCGCCTTCACCACTCGCACGCGTCAGAATATCAATCACTTTCGCGGGATGCCATGCACGCTGCATTAATTGAATTCTTGCTTCATTCGCATCTTTTGCTTGCTTGATTAACACGATCATCTCATCGATATTCGCCAATGCAATCGCTAAACCTTCTAAAATATGCGCGCGTTCTTTTGCTTTACGCAAATCAAAAATGGTACGGCGAGTGACAACTTCACGGCGATGACGAATAAACGCATCAATTAATTCTTTGATGTTAAGAATTTTAGGTTGATTATCAACTAAAGCAACAATATTAATGCCATACACAGTTTGCAACTGCGTCTGAACAAATAAATTATTCAAAATAACATCGGTATTTTCGTTGCGACGCACTTCAATCACGATACGCATACCTTGCTTATCGGACTCATCGCGTAATGCGGTAATGCCTTCGAGTTTCTTTTCTTTCACTAACTCAGCAATACGTTCAATTAAACGTGCTTTATTGACTTGATAAGGTAACTCAGTAACAATTATTTTTTCTTTATTTGATTTTTCGTCTGCTTCAATTGACGTTCTAGCACGCACAATTAAACGACCATGGCCCGTTCGATAGGCTTCAGCAATACCACCACGACCATGAATAATACCTGCAGTCGGAAAATCCGGTCCTGGGATGTATTGCATAATCTCTTGGATAGTAATATCGGGGTTATCGATGGACGCAATACAAGCATTCACTACTTCCGTCAGATTATGAGGCGGAATATTCGTCGCCATACCAACAGCGATACCCGACGAACCATTTATCAATAAGTTGGGCACGCGGGTTGGTAAAACCACCGGCACCATTTCGGTTTCATCGTAGTTAGGAGAGAAATCGACTGTTTCTTTTTCGAGATCCGCTAATAGGGCATGTGCTAACTTGGACATGCGGATTTCGGTATAACGCATTGCGGCTGCAGCATCACCGTCGACGGAACCGAAGTTTCCTTGGCCATCTACCAATAAATACCGTAGTGAAAATGACTGCGCCATACGTACAATAGTATCGTATACCGCGGTATCACCATGTGGATGGTATTTACCGATCACGTCACCAACGACACGGGCTGATTTTTTATGAGGCTTATTCCAATCGTTTCCTAGCTCATGCATAGCAAATAAAACACGCCTGTGCACAGGTTTTAACCCATCGCGAACATCTGGCAGTGCCCGGCCAACAATAACACTCATGGCATAGTCGAGATAAGACTGCTTTAATTCAGCTTCCAGACTAACTTTTTGAACTTCTCTGGCAATCGGTGTGGGTGTATCCATATGTCCTTTCTACTCAACTGTTTGCTATTGAAAAAAGGTATAAAACAACCGCTCTAAAACTGCGAAATTGTACCATGAAATGGTGGGTAGACGCACCTCAAAATTAGCGAGAAATAAGAGGAATTTATGGCTCAAATTTGAACATGAATGGTAGCCCGCATGCAGCGCAGCGTAATACGGGGATAGTATGCACCCAACCCCGTATTTCGCTGCGCTGCATACGGGCTACATTATGAGATTTGCCAATAACGGCGGCTTGACTGCTGACGGGAAAAATCGGCGGGCATCATTTGCTGGGTGATTTCTTCAACCTGAAAATCTGGGCACCAACGTGGATCCAGCTTTAATTGGCGATCTTGCGATGTTAAAAAAAGAATACCGTCTGGCAGCAGCAATTTGAGTATTTGATAGAGAACCAGCTCGTAATCTTCGGGTTCAATCGCCGGTAAATCAGCAAAAATTACATGGTAGCGTGTTTTTTCACGATCAAACCAGAGCAGCGGATCTGTGGTGATTACTTGATGCTGCTTGTTAAGCCTATTATTCAACTCTAAATTTCGTTTTACCCAACGAAAATCAAACGCAGCCTCCACAACGGTTTTTGTGGTTAATGCACCGCCTAATGCAGCACATATTGTCATCGCTCCTGCCGTCGCAAATAACTCAAGAAAATGTGCGTCTTTCGCTAGTATTTTTATTTTTTCACGCAAAAGTCGCTGCTGTAACACCAAGCCCGTTTCAATACCCACGTGTTGCAAATTCACCAAAAATGTCGCGCCATCTTCATGCACTTGATAAAACTCATCGAGATTAATCAGCGCATCCTCACTGACCGGCAGAACACGACGTGGCTTCACTTGAAAAAATATCTGCGCAGCGGGTAATGCTAATACTTCCGGCAAAACGGCTAATACTTCTTGTTGACGACGCAACGCTTTATCTTTATCAACTGATTTTGGCGCAGGATACTCTTGCACATAGACATACTGCTCATAAAAATCGACTGAAAAAGCATACTCCGGTAAATCAGCATCATATACGCGATAACATACTATGTTTTCACGCTCAGTCCAGCGTTGAATATGTTTGATATTTTTACGTAAACGATTAGCAAACATGGCAACGGCGGCATCATCTAGCCCGCTTAACGCACGCTGCGCGGCAGCAATACGCCGCTCATTCATCGCCGCCGGACTGCGATCTAGAAATTTTTCGGCGGTGATATCAAACAATAATAGCTGACAAGGAATGGCACCATTAAATAACGAATAATATTTTTTAGCGCGGATTCCCATTTGTTTGCCAAGTTCCGGGTTCCCCGTAAACACAGCGGCTTTCCAGTCTGAAAAAATCGTTTTGAATTTTTCACCCAAGAGTGCATACAAATGCTGTAATTCTGTTTCTTCTCCAATGCGCTCGCCATAAGGAGGATTCACAACAATCAATCCTGGTGACGTATTTTCTTTGACAGTCAATGCGGATAACTCACGCTTCTCAACGTGAATTTTACCGAGCAGACCTGCTCGTTCAATATTTTCGAAAGCAATTTTTATCGCATAAGCGTCTGCATCATAGCCAATAATCGGTGGCAATGATGCCAACCCTATCGCTCGACATGCCACCGCTTCTTCGACCAATTTTTCCCACATCATTGGCTGATGTTTTTTCCAGTGTAAAAAACCAAAATAATCCCGCCCCAATCCTGGCGCCACATCACCTGCCATCAAAGCGCCTTCGATTAACAACGTGCCTGAGCCTGACATGGGATCTAGCAACATGCCGCCTGCTTTTGCAATGGCTGGCCAGCCTGCCCGTAGTAAAATGGCTGCTGCTAAATTTTCTTTTAATGGCGCAATACCGCCACCACCTAAGCGATAATTACGTTTATGCAAACTATCCCCGGATAAATCAATGCTGATCGTAGCAATATCTCGATGCAGATAGACATTCACACTCAAATCAGGATGTTCGCGTGCCACCGATGGCCGCACATTAAATTTTTCGCGGAACTGATCGACGATTGCGTCTTTCACTTTTTGAGCGCCAAACAAGGTATGAGTAATCTTAGATTGTGAACTGACAAAATTAACCGATAGAGTTGCCTCAGGCGCCATATGCTGCTCCCAGGCAATGCTCTGGACGCCAGCGTATAACGCCTCCGGTGTTTCTGCAGGCACTTTGGCTAGTCGTAATAAAATTCGATTGGCTAAGCGTGACCAAAGACAGGCTTTGTAAGCGAGTGCTAGATCACCTGTAAATTCAACGCCTGCTAATTTCTCAGCGGCTTTGCTCGCACCTAAATTTCGCAACTCGTCTACTAACAAGAGCTCCAACCCTTTGGGAGTTGTTGCAAATAGATCGAGATGACTAGCTGATTGATTATTCATAAATTACATATCTGTGAGGAATTGCATTTGGTGGACACGCTGCGCTTTGTCCACCCTACAATTCTATAATTGAAAACGTAAGGTGGACAAAGCGCAGCGTGTCCACCGAATGCGTCTACGGTTGTTTTAGTGCTCGGCGCATGACTTTGCCGACGTTGGTTTTAGGCAGCTCATCACAAAATTCAAATTGTTTTGGAACTTTATATCCTGTTAATTCGGTACGACAAAACTGCCGTATTTTCTCTTTGGTAATGGTTTTATCGTCTAATACTAAAAATGCTTTTGGTACTTCACCCGAATTTTCATCAGGGACACCGACAACAGCTGCTTCGCGCACACCAGGCATTCTCACTAAGACATCCTCAATTTCATTGGGATAGACATTAAATCCTGACACCAAAATCATATCTTTCTTGCGCTCTAAAATACGCAAAAAACCTCTCTCGTCAAAAGACGCGATATCACCCGTGAGTAACCAGCCATCCCGTGTGAAAACTTTTTGTGTTTCGATAGGATTTTTCCAATAACCTCGCATCACTTGCGGGCCTTTAATTGATAACTCACCTGATTTTCCAACTGGCACTTCAAAACCGTTATCATCTAAAATATTCACTAATGTAGAAGGCACAGGCACCCCCACTGTACCCGTATAGGCCCTGGTATCCGTCGAGTTTATCGCAACACAAGGCGACGTCTCTGTTAGACCATAGGCTTCGAGAATTGGCACGCCGGTAATTTCTTGCCATCGATTGGCAATAACCCCTTGCACTGCCATGCCGCCACCCAACGCCACCTTAAGGCGACTGAAGTTACAGGTTGTAAATTTAGGATGTTTTACCAGTGAATTAAATAAGGTATTGACACCCGTAATAACCGTAATTTTAAATTTTTTAATTTCGCTAATCATAGCGCCGACATCACGCGCGTTCGCAATCAACACATTCATGCCGCCAATTTTATTCAGAAATAAGCAATTCGCCGTTAGCGAAAAAATATGATAAAGCGGCAAGGCAGTGACAATAATTTCTTTGCCACGTTCAAACTGTGGCTGAAACCATGCTTCTGCTTGTAGAATGTTGGCAACAATATTACGGTGCGTCAAAATAGCACCCTTCGAAACGCCGGTGGTGCCACCAGTATACTGTAAAAATGCAATATCTTCTGGCGCTATCGTTACAGGTTCAAACGTCAGCGACTTACCTTCTGCTAATACTTTTTTAAAGGGTATCGCTTGTGGCATATTCCACGCAGGAATTTTTTTCTTAATGTACGTCAGATAAAACTTAATAAAGGCGGCTTTTGGCCACGACAACATATCACCGATATCAGTAACAATAACATGTTTCAGTTCCGTATCAGGCCATGCTTTTTGTACGGTTTTTGCAAAATTAGATAAAACAATAATGGTTTCAGCGCCTGCATCTTTCAGCTGATGCACCAACTCGGGCACGGTGTAAAGCGGGTTCACATTGACGACAGTCAAACCTGCACGCAAAATCCCCTGCATCACCATCGGATACTGCAATAAATTTGGCAGCATGATAGCAACACGGTCACCTTTTTTTAAGTTCAGAACTTGCTGCAAATAAGCAGCGAATACCTGCGAATATTGTTCTGTTTGCTGAAATGTTAGCGTGGTACCCATACTATAAAATGCGGGATTATTAGCATAGGCAATAGCACTTTCATCAAGAATCTCGACGATAGAATGATATTGATCCGGATTAATTTCGGCAGGAACACCTTTAACATAGTTTTTTAACCAGAATTTTTCCACGCCCGACCATTCCTTGTGCTATTATTATATTTGAAGTTATCTCGAGAAAATCTGAATACTTATGGAATTTTATTTAGTTGGTCGGGACGGCGGGATTTGAACCCACGACCACTTGCCCCCCAGACAAGTGCGCTACCAGACTGCGCTACGCCCCGTTTTATATCTTATTAATATGCTTCATCAACCGTTTGCAGATTTTGCAGAACGGATTCCAATTCCGCAATCATTTTTTTCACAAAATCGCCTGCTTGTTCAGGCTGTTCGACCTTCACCTTGCTAGGCTGTTGCGCTAGTTGTAATCGCGCACCTTCTATCGTAAAACCATCTTCATAGAGTAATCTACGAATTTGTCGCACCATCAAAACATCATTGTATTGATAATAGCGTCGATTGCCGCGCCGTTTCGAGGGTTTTAACTGCTGAAACTCTTGTTCCCAAAAACGCAAAACGTGCGGCTTTACGCCACACAATAGTGCTGCTTCACCAATAGTGAAATAACGCTTCTCTGGAATCGGAGGCAAAGAAGTATCGTTACTTTGACTACTCTTCAACAGCTTGGGTGTTGTGTACTTCTTTCCCTGCATACTTTTCAACACGCGCCCTTAGTTTTTGGCCACTGCGGAACGTCACCACACGACGCGCAGAAACAGGAATTTCTTCCCCTGTTTTAGGATTTCGACCTGGCCGTTCATTTTTATCATGCAACTCAAAATTGCCATAGCCAGACAATTTTACTTGCTGGCCGCCTTCTAAAGCAGCACTGAGTTGATGAAAAAATAACTCCACAATTTCTTTGGATTCACGCTTGGTCAATCCAATTTCTTGGAACAGCTGTTCAGAAATATCCGCTTTTGTCAGTGCCATTTGATTAGCCTCTTAATTCAGCGTTGAACCGTCCTTTTAATGCACCTATAACGCGCCCCATTACATCTGTCACTTCTTCATCAACCAGAGTTCGTGAAACATGCTGCAAGGTTAAAGCAAGAGCAATACTCTTTTGTCCTGGCTCTATACCTTTACCTTGGTAAAGATCAAATATATCAATGTCTTTCAGCAAATCTCCCGCCTCATGCCTTATTGTATCCTGAATATCCTGTGCTGGTATAGACTGCTCAACTAATATTGCAATATCTCGACGTATTTCGGGGAACTTCGATACCGCAACATACCGTGGAACCCGCGCCGTTTCTAGAAAATCTAATGCCAACTCAAAAACAAACACTTTTCCATCCATTTTTAAGGACTGTGCAATACTTGGATGAATAGATCCTAATATGCCTATATTTTTATCATTTCGATAAATGGCTGCTGTTTGGCCCGGGTGCAATGCTGGATGCTTATCTGGCTTAAAAGTAAATTCATCCACAGCACCTGTTAGAGTCAATAAACTTTGCAAATCACCTTTTAGATCAAAAAAATCAGCCGCGCGATTGGGCACACCCCATTGTTCGGGCAAAGCAAAACCATTAATCAAACCACTTAAAGTACGTTGTTGAACCAACTGCTCATTTTGCATTAAGAAACGCAAACCCGTTTCAAAAATTCGTACACGCGCTTGTTGACGATTTTGATTGTAAAGTAATGTATTCACTAATCCTGGCAAGAGACTCGCTCGCATCACTCCCATCTCAGCAGTCATAGGATTTACTAATTCTTTTACGGGTTGTTCTGGCTCAAACAGCGCTTGTGATTTTTTATCAATAAAACTATAGGTCACCACTTCTTGATAACCTACATCACACAACAGGCGACGGATTTTTTGGAGAGGAATATGACTTTCCAAACTGGAATGAATTTGTAATGCCGCGGTTGGATAATGACAAGGAATTTTATCGTAGCCATATAAACGCACGACTTCTTCAATTAAATCGACTTCCAAGGCAATATCAGAACGACGCGCTGGCACAGTTACCTGCCAACCTGTTGCATTTTTTTCACAAAGAAAACCCAAACGCCGCATGATATTTTCAACATCTACGGTAGAAATATGGCAACCAAGGATTTTTGCAAGTCGTTCTGCACGTAATATGATTGTCACAGGTTGTGGCAAATCTTTTTCACTACTGACTTCAATGATAGGGCCCGGGTTACCACCCACAATCGTCAGCAATAATTCTGTTGCGCGCTCAATCGCGTGTCGTTGCATCGTCGAATCAATGCCACGCTCAAAACGATAAGCGGAATCTGATGACAAATGATAACTACGCCCCGCGCGAGCAATCGAGCCAGGATTGAAAAATGCACTCTCTAAAAAAATATCTTTCGTAATTAGCGTGACACCCGAATCCAAACCACCCATCACGCCAGCGATAGCTAATACATTTTTGTTATCCGCAATCACTAAGGTTTTATTATCTAACGTCACATCACTGCCATCTAATAATTTGATTGCCTCACCTTGTTTTGAAATCCGAACATCTATTCCACCTGAAATTTTATCCAACGAAAATGCATGCATGGGTTGACCCAACTCCAACATCACATAATTCATGACATCGACAATAGGGTTAATGGAACGCAAACCACTGCGACGCAACCGTTCACGCAACCAAATCGGGGTAAGCGCATCGGCTTTTACTTGTGTGATAACACGACCTACATAACGTGGACATGCGTTTTTAGCATGAATAGTCACTGGCAGCGTATTTTTTACTGTTGGTGTTATTTCTTGAATAACTGGCAATGTCAGCTGGCATTCCGTCAATGCAGCTACTTCTTTGGCAATACCCACGACACTTAAACAATCACCACGATTCGGTGTAATAGAAACATCAATAAAATGATCCTCTAATTGCAAGTATTCACGCACGGATTTTCCGAGTGGTGCATTGGCAGGCAGTTCAAATAATCCATCACTTTCTTCTGCTAAACCTAACTCGCGCGCAGAACACAACATGCCTTGTGATGTGACGCCGCGCAGCTTGGTTGTTTTAATCTGCAAATCATTCGGCAATACCGCACCTTCCAGCGCCGCCGCGACTCGCATATTGACACGCACATTCGCTGCACCACAAACAATTGTTAATGGCTTTTCCGCACCCACATCAACTTCACAGATATGCAAACGATCTGCTTCAGGATGCTTTGTCAATGACATGACATGACCAACAACAACACCAGAGAAATCTCCCGCAACTGGTGCATGTTCTTCAATTTCTAAACCAGCATGCGTGAGCTTCGTGCAGAGTTCATCACGCGTCAACGCTGGATTCACCAATTCTCGTAACCAAGTTTCACTGAATTTCATAGGTTTTCGATCCTAAAACTGTTTCAGAAAACGCAAATCATTTTCAAATAATGCGCGCAAATCAGTGATGCCATAACGCAACATGGTTAAACGATCAATACCCAGACCAAATGCCCAACCGGTATAACGCTCACTATCAATACCCGCCATAGAAAGAACATTGGGATGTACCATGCCGCAACCCAACACTTCTAGCCAACCGGTATTTTTACAAATACGACAACCTTTGCTCGCACAACTTAAACAGCCAATATCGACTTCTGCTGAAGGTTCAGTAAATGGAAAATACGATGGTCGAAAACGAATTGGCACAGGCGCTTCAAAAAACGCTTGTAAAAAATTAATTAGCACGCCTTTCAAATCAGCGAAGCTGACATTTTCATCGACCATTAACCCTTCAATTTGATGAAACATCGGTGTATGTGTCAAATCAAAATCTCGGCGATAAACACGTCCCATCGCGATGATACGAATCGGCGGTTTGCTTTCTTCCATCACACGAATTTGCACCGGTGACATATGCGTACGCAACAAGGTACCGTCACCAAAATAAAAGGTATCTTGCATCGCACGCGCTGGATGCAAATCAGGAATATTTAACGCCGCAAAATTATGATAATCATCTTCGACTTCGGGACCATCCACTGCAGCAAAACCCATTTGCGTAAAGAGCGCTTCTAGACGTTCGCGTGTTTTTGTCACAGGGTGAATAGTACCCACTTGTTGATGACGCCCAGGTAACGTGATATCAACAGAGTCTGCTGCTAACTGATTCACAACTTCTGCTTCACGTAAAATAGTGACGCGCTCATCAATGAGCGTTTGAATTTTTTGTTTGATAATATTGACTTTTTGACCCGCTAGCGGACGCTCTTTTTCAGGTAAATGGCCGAGATTTTTGAGGTATTCAGTCAACTGGCCTTTCTTACCTAAATACAACACTCGATAGTGATCCAAGCCGCGTAAATCGGCTGCTTGTTGGATACCGGTTTCAGCTTGTTGTAATAATTCATCCAGTTCTTTCATGGACTCATTCCAATTAAAGTTTTTGCATAAGTCATCTCCCTTCTCCCGCTTGCGGGAGAAGGGTTGGGGATGAGGGTGTTTGGTTTGCACATTTTCTACCAGAGTATGTACGGACGTAAAAACCCTCACCCTAACCCTCTCCCGTAAACGGGAGAGGGAATGTTTTTATCTGTTGTCAGAAAATCCAAACAAAAAAATAGGGGCCTAGACCCCTATTTTTTACTGCTTTTGCATCTATTTATGCAGCCAGCTGGGTCTTCACGTGATCCGCTAACGCACCAAATGCTGTTTTATCATGTACAGCGATATCCGCCAACACTTTGCGATCGATTTCAATCGCCGCTCTCTTTAAGCCGTTCATAAATACGCTATATGACAAGCCAAATTCACGAGCCGCAGCATTAATACGAACAATCCATAATGCTCTGAAATCACGTTTCTTTTGACGACGGTCACGGTATGCGTACTGAGCCGCTTTGATTACAGCTTGGTTAGCAACGCGAAAAACGCGACTACGTGCGCCATAATAACCTTTTGCTTTATCCATCACTTTTTTGTGACGGGCGCGAGCTGTAACACCTCTTTTAACTCTAGCCATTTCTTATCTCCTCACTAATCTGCGTAAGGCAGCATTTGTGTAATTGCAGGGCAATCCACTTTCGCTACACCTATAACACCACGCAATTGACGCTTACGCTTCGTCGATTTCTTGGTCAAAATGTGGTTACGAGCTGTACCACGATGCTTAAAGCCATTACCTGTAGCTCTAAAACGCTTCGCCGCCCCACGGTTGGATTTTAACTTCGGCATTTTACTAACACTCCACTTTACTATTTCATTGAATCCGCAATCTTTAATATTACTTTTGCTTTTTAGGTCCCACCACCATCACCATCTGGCGGCCTTCAAACTTAGGACGCTGTTCAACAGCTCCATGCTCACCTACATCAACCAGAATACGCTCTAACAATTGCATACCCAACTCTGGATGTGCCATTTCGCGGCCCCGGAACCGCAAGGTCACTTTGGCTTTATCGCCTTCATCTAAGAAACGGATAATATTACGCAGTTTAACCTGATAATCACCCTCGTCCGTTGCCGGCCGAATCTTAATTTCCTTGATTTGTACTTGTTTTTGCTTCTTTTTGGCAGCTGCTTTACGCTTACTCTGCTGGAAGCGAAACTTACCATAATCCATCACACGACAGACTGGTGGTTTAGCATCAGGCGACAACTCAACCAAATCCAAACCAGCTTCTTCACTGATTTGTCTTGCCTGACGAGTCGGCACAACACCTAACTGATTGCCATCGGCATCAATTAATCGGACTTCAAAGACGGTTATTTCTTCGTTAACCCGAGGTTTTTTTTCTGCGCTAATCTGGTCTTCCTCCAACTATTAATACGGATTCCGGCTAAATAACCAACCTTACCGGAACAACACATTCCATCACATAACAAAGAACATTACGCTAAGGCCGAATCTACATTGACTCGACTTCGCTGTGCTATCGCATCATTTATCAAACGTAAACACTGCTCAACCGGCATCGAACCAAGGTCTTGACCCTGCTGGGTGCGTACCGAAATTGAACGCGAGTCAGCCTCGCGATCACCCACTACCAGAAGATAGGGGATGTTCTGCAAGGTGTGTTCGCGGATTTTAAAGCCGATCTTCTCATTTCTCAAGTCCGATTTTACTCTAATGCCCTGTTTTTTGAAAAAATCTGTCATTTCTTCAGCATATTGAGCTTGTCGGTCGGTAATATTCATTAAAATTGCCTGAGTTGGCGCTAACCAAACAGGTAACTTACCGGCATAGTGCTCGAGCAAGACCCCTATGAACCGCTCAAGGGAGCCAAGGATAGCACGATGCAACATGACTGGCACCTGTTTACTGCTATCTTCATCAATATAATAAGCATCTAGACGACCCGGCATAGAGTAGTCCACCTGCAACGTACCACACTGCCACATTCGATTCAGGCAATCTTTCAAATGAAATTCAATTTTAGGGCCATAAAAAGCACCTTCGCCTGGACGCTCATCAAAGGTCAAACCCGCGTTCGTTAAGGCTTGAGCAAGCGCCCCTTCTGCTCTATCCCACAATTCATCATTACCCATACGCTTTTCAGGGCGGGTGGCTAAGCGGACAGTAATATCTTTAAAACCAAAGTCTTCGTAGACGTCGAGCAATAATTTAATAAAAATTAATGCTTCATCTTGCACCTGATCTTCTGTGCAAAAAATATGGGCATCATCTTGGACAAGCTGGCGAACTCGCATCAAACCATGCATAGAACCAGAGGGCTCATTGCGGTGTAAAAATCCAAATTCAGCGAAGCGCACTGGCAAATCGCGATAGCTTCGCAAACCTTGTTTAAAGATTTCAATATGACAAGGGCAATTCATTGGCTTCACAGCATAGAGGCGTTTTTCGGATTCAACGGTAAACATTTCAGCATCAAACATACCCCAGTGACCCGACTTTTTCCAAAGCTCCAAATCTACTAATTGAGGA
>Ga0206815_1159_pt1 | contig 17382 bp, 15 predicted proteins | sample Alteio_BWOrgCont_91_FD_152864 | JGI IMG/M metagenome (GOLD analysis project Ga0206815, IMG submission 152864) | Enriched cells from forest soil in Barre Woods Harvard Forest LTER site, Petersham, Massachusetts, United States -... | ecosystem: Environmental > Terrestrial > Soil > Temperate forest >...
GCCGAAGAAACCTGCGGCGGTCAAGCAGCGCTCGCAGCAGGCCAAACAGGAGCAGTCGCCGCCGTCCAAAGGGAGTGTGACACCCCTCATGGATACCGTGCACACGCCTGGCTGGAACACTGGCTCATGAGGTCATGCATCCGGCGCTGCACCATCATGTGCGGCGCTCGGGGCGCGATCCAAAACGATGGAATATTGCATGTGATTTCGCCATCAACCCATTGCTTGTTGACGCAGGACTCAACCTGCCCGAGGGAGTCCTTCTGGATAACCGCTTTCGAGGAATGAGTGCGGAGCAGATCTATAACCTGCTTGAATCGGAGACCTCGGAAGATTCCGGCGATGAGGGCGAAGAGGGTGAATTAGAAGCGAATAAATCGAACACTGACCAGTCGTCCACCGGCGACGCGAATGAACCGTCCGCTCCTACGACCGAAGGCGGAATCGGCCAGGTCCTCGATGCGCCTCTGCCCGACGAAGAAACTCCCACCATTGAGGAACAGGTCCGTGAATGGGATATAGCAGTCAACCAGGCGACGACGATTGCCAAACATGCGGGTAAGATTCCAGCCAGCCTCAACCGGGCTCTGGAAGGAGCGGCAGAGGCCACTGTCGCCTGGCGCGAACTGCTGCGGCGCCATTGGTCGGATACTATCCCAGCGGACTATAGCTGGATGCGCCCGAACCGCCGCCATCTCTGGACAGGGCTTTATCTGCCCGGAGTGGTCCGCGAGGGTGTGGGCGAGATCGCGATCGCTGTCGACTGCTCCGGCTCGGTGAGCGCGCGCCAACTGCGGCTATTTGAAGCCGAAGTGCGATCGATTCTTGAAGGCCAACGTCCGGAGCGCGTTTACGTTCTCTACTTCGACGCAGTGGTTCAAAAAGTGGAGACCTACGAAGCCGGACAACCCATTGATCTCAACCCGGTCGGCGGAGGAGGAACGGAGTTCGGTCCGTGCTTCGAATGGCTCGACGATCAGGGCATCCGGCCTCAGACTCTGGTCTTTCTGACCGACCTCTACGGATCATTTCCGCCACCGAGTCCCGCATACCCCGTCCTGTGGGCTTCGACAGGAAGCCAGAACGCACCGTTCGGTGAGGTCATTCCTATGCAGGCTGCGTAGCCCCAAACGGGTCGATGGGTTGCGGTGCATCCGCACAAGCCAACGAGGATCTCAATCTCACGCCAATTATTCGATGGTTTCCCCATTGACTTGGGGAAGGAGGTTCTCTGTGAATCCGTCATATCGCATTTTCACAGACGGCTCCGCGATCGGAAATCCGGGGCCAGGCGGATGGGGCGCGGTCTTTATGCACGGGAAACGACGATGGGAAATGTCCGGCGCCTTTCCTTGGACAACTATCTCAGAGATGGAGTTAGTCGCGGCAGCAAAGGCGCTTCAGCAAGTTCCAAACCGGGCGCGGGTCGAACTGCATTCGGACTCGGAGTACCTGATCTATGGAATGCGAGTCTTCGTCTTCCAATGGCAGCGCCAAGGCTGGCGAAATCGACGCGGAAACCAACTGCAGCACCGTGAATTGTGGTCGGAGCTGATCGCGTTGAATGCCAAGCTTCACATCCGATGGAGATGGATCAAAGGGCACAACGGAAATCTGGAGCAGGTCCGCGCCGACGCTTTGGCGTATCAGGCCGCTCGCACACTCTGGGTAAGCCAGAAGGCCGCTGCTTGATGCCGGCCACGACCTCACATTGTCACAGAAGGAGAAACACTGATGGCTTCGATTGCAGAAGCAAGCTCGCTATTTGAAATTGATATGGAACTTGATGGACTGCTGGAGGAGATTCAGGAACAGGTTGAGTCCGAAGGGGAGCCTTCGGAAGATCTGGTGGCCCGATTTCAACAATTCTGCGAAGCCCACAGCGAGAAGGTTGACCGAATAGGCCGCTTCGTGCGCATGATGGAAGCCCGCGAACAGCTTTGCCGAAGCGAGGCCGCTCGATTGGGCGACCGCGCGCGTGCCGCGGCAAACAAAGTCGAGCGGACAAAGAACATGGTGCTCTACCATCTGCTGAGCCGGGATCTAAAGAAGGTTGAAGGCCAGCAATTCACTCTCCGCGCTCAGAAGAATACTCAGGACTCGGTCCGGATCACGGACGAAGGCGCTCTGCCGAGGTGCTACTGCCGGATAAATGCGAGGATTGACGGGGTTATCTGGGAGACAGTTCTCTCGCTACTCCCCGAGGAGCTTGCGAAAACTTTGGAGTCGTCGGTTCAGGAGGCGCGACCGAACGCCGACGCGATCAAAGCGGCTGCTATGCGTAATGAAACAGTCCCAGGAACAAAGATATATCGAGGATCACATCTTCGGGTCGTCTGAAGGAAGTTTGATAATTTTGCGTTTCCGCACCGTGCGATCACTCCGCGCATACTCGTTTCCGATTGATGATGCGCCGGACCTCATTTTTGGAAAACCCGTACTGCTCGTCTTTTGGGCTCCCGTCAGTCTGCGCTCAGGAGCCTCCATCCGCCGTCAAATACAAATTCATTTGCCTGTTTTGCCGGGTTCTGAATCCTGTGGATCGTGTAATCATCATCGAGCGCCTTCTCGACGACATATAGCCAGTATGTGATGCCGGCGTCTTCGGCACAATTGAATTGCTCTCGGGACATTGCTACGCCCCGTTCGCGCCAGGCTGCAGCCGTGGACTTAACCTCAATCAGTCGTTCGATCTCGCCTTCTTCGTTTCTTGCTTCGATATCAAACCCTGGGTGGTTGTGAGGCATTAGCAGAGGCTGCCTACCGGCGCCAATCTCAGCTTGAATCACACGCTCGATTCCGACTCTGTCGACTTCCAAAATCCGATCACGTGCCTCTGTATCAATCGCCTCCGGCTGGGTGGTTGCAGTCCCAACATAAACGGGCAGGCGGCTCTGAGGCTGTCCAGATCGCTTTCGTGAAGCCCCGGACACCGAACCGGTAGAGGTCGCGGCACTGCCAAACGTAGTATCGGGACTGGAACTCGACGAGTTGGGCGTTCCCTCTTCCGCACCGACTCCTGAGGAATCCGTAGTGAATTCACCACCAGCCTCTCCAATCTGTTCGGCCGGCGCTTGAGTAGCAATATCCGAGATATCCACCGTCGCCGGAGGAAAGCCAAGATCATTAAGGCATCCTTCCGCTTCGAATGGGCTCGCTGCCGCCAATACTTCTTTGATTGAAGCAGCAAGCAGTCCCGGCTCCCCCTCAGGGGAAATGACGAGTGCCAACTCCTTCGCGAGTTCTCTCCACCCGATTTGTTCGGATCCAATGAAATAAAAGATGCCGCTCCCGTCGAAATGTGCCTGCAGTTGCTCTTGCTCAGAAGGAACGGGCTCGCTCCATTCGAAGACGCCTGCCAAATATCGCACCCGAATCTGGTCGACGCACCTGAAGTCTGTTGCCTCAATCTTGGACATGGATTCGTCAGGATCGAACTTGTGGAATTCCAAGACGCGTCGCAGTTGCTCCCTCCTGGTTTCAATGCGATCAAGAAGATCAAGACCAGGAGTGATTTGTGGCTCATGCGTTAGCTGAGCCTCCACGACTTCACTGATCGATCGGACACCAGCAAGTTTGAGAGCTGAATCAGCCCCTGCGGGCCTAGGTATCAAGTTTCGTTCCAGATATTTGCCGAACTTAGTTTTTAGACCTACTCGGTCGTCGAAGTACAACCATGATGGTCTGGTCAGAATGTCCTGGGTATCCGGCACTACCTCACGATTTCGAAGCAGCCTGATTTCAGGCTCGATGTCGTGTCCGGCTTCGTGCGTCAAAGAGAGGAGCCGCCAACAGTTCATCACAACATCGTGGTCGGGCCCAAGAGGCAAATGTGGCTGGCCCTTTTGTTGGTATATCTCAAGAAGGACTTTTCGGGCGTCTGATGGGCCAGCTGTTTCCTTGACACCTAGCAACAAAAGTAGGTCGGAAAATTTGCGTAGGGTCGACCCCAGCTGCTGACGGTAATTGCCGAATGGATGTTCCGACCAGAACACTTGATCGGGCCTAAAAATTCCGCGGCCCTGTATGGCGATACACGGTCTGCTCTGCAGGGTCCGAATGTGCGGATCTGCAGCACAGCGGTTTAGGAAAGTGTAGATCTCCTCGTTAACATCGACTCCGTTGTCAATGCAATGAACCAAGTGCCGAACGACCATTTCCACGTCGGGTTCGGTCCGCACGCCCAGGGCCTGAAGCAGACCTGAATAGTCACTTTGTGAGTTCTTCGGCAAATCAATGAATCTTGCTTGCGACGAGAACAGATATGATCGATATTCGAGAAAGAGTTCATCCGCTCGATACCATCTGGTCTCGTCGCGTTTGGTCGGTAACCACGGAATCGTGCGAAGGCAACTGAGGGTCCCCTTGAGATAGCTAAAATCTCCGTGGCTGGTGTCGTGGAGATGTCTCAAAACCAACCGCACGATCTCGCGGGCGGCTTCATTGGGCGTTCCGAGTGACTTAACCCGTTCGGCGAGATCTTCATCCCGGGGAAAAGACGACACACCAAGCCATTGGTACAGGCGTACCACAGTCTCCTTCAGAGGAGAATCATCCGACCAGGTAGCACGATGGATCTCCGTGCCAAGTATTGCGACATTAAGTTTATTATCCAGATAAACGTCCGCTGGAATGCGGAAGATACCATCTGTACATTTGATCAGCGGAACCCTTTGAAGCCTGGCCTTGGTGACGTCGTCTTCAAGCGCACCGATGCGCTGAGCAAGGAGCTTCACTGCTCGGAGCTTCTTGTCTGTGGCCTCTGGATCTACTGGCAGGCGGAAGGCATTTGGAAGGTACTGCCGCACATAACGCAGGAACGAAAGTTCTTCAGCTCCGAGGTTGACTAGAAAGTCGCGTAGCCCAGCCAATCGGTGTGTATCGAGGAGATTGGCAAGGCCCAATTCATCTTTGAAATCGCCAGGAAGGGCGAGCTCCTTGAGTGGCAGCCAGCCTGAAGTGCTAGGGAAAATTGAAAGGTTTGCCAACCGCTTGCGAGCATCGTAATTGAGGAACTCTGGTTCTTGCTTGCTGAACCATCTCAGCAGCTGAAGATCCAGATCGGCCACCAGTCGCCCCGCCAAGTCCGTAACAGCCAGCTTCTCAAGAGACATCAATGCATCATCAACGGAGAACGGCAGGACAAGCTCTCGCAGCGCCCGTGGGGTCGCGGCAGTCTCGACGTAGAAAGGCTGTGTTTGGTCAATACATCGAAAAAGCCAGACAGTGTGCTCGTCTGCTCTTCGGACACTGTTTGCCGGGCGCAAGACTCCATCTACGCAAGGAACCAACGCCAGTTTTCTCAGGCTCTCTCGGTCTTGCCCACTCACCTTGTCGGTGAGGAACGATTCCACGCAATCCCACGCGAGAGCCAGGCCGGATCGGGTTTGGAAAAATGATGGTGCGGCGTTCAACTCTAGTGGTTCGGTCAGGTTGTTTTGCTCGAAGGCTTTATAGAGCCTCGGGATGTTAATTGTCGCTATACCGAGGGCACTGCGGAGCTGAACATCTGCCACTCGACTCCAAATGTCCTCGTGTGGTGTAGCGAGACCCACAGACTCAAATACGCGGACGAATTCTCTCTGACGGCGTGTGTATTCGATCAGGCAAAAGGGGGGAGCTACAAATGCTCCGGTGGTGGTCAGGATTACCGGTTCCGTCTGCAAGACGGGCAACAGGGACTCCCAGAACGCAGAGAAGACGGAATCCAGCCGTCCTTGTATCACAGCCTTAGAAGTTGCAAAGACAGCCTCGATGAAGCTCCATAGCTGCACAGCTGTTAGCTGCCCGTAGATCCTCGCAAACTGTGTAGCTAATAGTCGCGCGGCCGCTCTGAGAGCAGCTCGATTCCATTCCGACTGGAAATCTGATTCTAGAACAATATCTTTTCGACTTGAAGACGGAAAGAAGTCTGCATTGATGTGGAAAGGCAACCCGGTATGTTGCTGGGTGGGAAGGCACGCATAAAGCAAACCGGCGGGTTCGACGTCATCAGAAAAAACAATGGAGATTGAGCTCTTTCGTTTCCCCTCAATCTGAGGGTATCTCTTCTTGAGTTCGGCCGATTCCTTATCGAAGTCCCCGGTCAAACGATGCCATACCCTATCCGGAAGTGAACCATTGGCCAGGAGCAGATCGTCTCCATCGTTCACGCGTTGAAGTTCGAGCTTTGTGACTCCATCGACACGAAGCACGATCTTCGAAACAGACTTGAGAAACAACAGGGAGTCTGGAAGCACAGCTTCGAGCTCGTCGATGAGTTCTCGCCTACTTGCTTCGCTGAAAGCCGTGAACTTCAATTCTTCTCGCAGCGGACTACCCGGGGATGAAGCGAAAGGTAATACAAAGCGAGTATTGGCGACTTCTTCAGCCAAGCATTCCGTACAACCGCGACAGATGATTATTCTCTTTGATTCCTCGGCGAGTTCGTCAATCATCCAATGTCGCCCCGAGGCAATGAGCTCCGGGCGGTCCGTAATCTGGTAAACAGACGTAAAGCCAATTCCGAACGCGCCAGTCGCGGTCAGTTCATTGCGCTTATCGCCGCCGGCAACCGTGCGGAATCGATGGTAGTCGCACTTGCTTCCCCGTTCTATCTTCCAAGCGCACTGCGCATCCGTGATCGATCCGCAATCGGAGAAGCGACCGTCGTTCTCGACGATGAGCCTATCGTCGAGAACGTCAAATGTGATCGCTGTGGCACGGTGGGATTCGTTAGCAGTACCAGAGTCATCCGCGTTTTGAATCAGCTCGTTTGCGAGTGTCCGATATCCCACAAGGTCACGAAGCGTTCTTTGCAAGGACCCCAGGTGATCGGTTCCTCTGCTGAGGTACTGAGGACCGTCAACCGCCGCACTAGTAATCGGTTGCGTGGTCATTCGTCGAATTCCTCCGGTGCTGAGGTGTGACCGTGAGATCACTTTTGAGCGATCGCCGGCAATCTTGGCGAAGTTTCCTTCTTGAACTCAGGGCAAAAAGTGCGAGAATCGCACGCAGCACACGTTGAATCGTCCGAGCTGTTCTTATCCCAAGTCGATAGGATCTTCCCGTTTCCGAGCTCTTTGCCACGGCACGTTTCGATCTTCGCAACCACTTCATCGAATTGGACCAGCGCCTTGTCCACACTCGCCTTATCGATCGGTTCGACGCGAAGCGCCCGCTCCAAACGGAATTCAAAGGGGAGTTCGGGAGGATCTTGCCCTTTGCTCCATCCCAATATGAGCTGTTCTGCCTTGCTTCCAGGAGCTGGCTTAATGTCCGTCGTGTTGTCCTTTATCTCTTTTCGGAGAAGGTCGAAATCTGTTCTGGTGTGAAACAGCTCGTTCAGATAGATAATGAGACCGGCCGTGACTTGCAGGCTATCGTCCTGGCGCCGCCGCAGCTCACCATATGTTTGAACCTGCCAACCGTAGATCTCCCAGAGGCTGGTTTGTCCTGCTGCCTTGACGGGCGGCCGTCGCATCCCCTTGTAGTCAACAATTACCTCAAAAGCATTCGGAGGCGTCGAAGGAAGGCCGGCGAGAATTGCCTTTACGAACCGATTGTTTTGAACTAGCGGATTCTGCAACTCCACGCTTGAGATTACGTCGATCACACCGACCATCTCGTACCGGTCTGCCTCACGAAACTGATACTGCTTCGGAATTTTGGACGTTGGTAGTGCGCGGGCTCCTGTAAGCCGCACTTCGGCTCGACGGATCAAGGGGAATAGTTCAGGCCCGAGTTCGTTAATCGCTCGCTTCGCCCGCTTGTCCCCGAGGTCTTCGAGGGTAGCGTCGTATGGGTAAATCCCTTGTGCTGCGAGGCGAGCCTTTAATAGGTCACAAATTTCTGCAATCCTTGCATCTGTCCACGGCGGAAGATCGATCGTGCCTGCCTTCCGAGCGGTATCGAATCTCCGGAATGATTCCTCCAAAACTCCATGGATGAACTGGCCAAACCAAAGCTGTACGGGGCGCGTTGACGGCAGATTGCCGATCCTGGTGTAGCGATATTGCAACCCACATCGAAGGAACCCGAGCAAGTCCCCTGTGAGGCTATAGGAAGGTAGTGCGTATATGGAAGGTCTGCGAAACAGCTGCATAGAATCCCTCAAAGTTTGAACATTGGAACGGATGTTGGCCAGTTCATCAAGCCTTGACGAGTCCAGCCGGTCGCAGCATTGTTAATTCCGTTTGGGTCTCCGGGGACACTAGTGTTCAATCCGACCAGAAGCAGCAGCTGTTGCGGGCGGCTAAATGCGACAAAGAATTGCCGGTACAGATCGTCGAAGGCTCGATCCCTTGCTGTTCGCTGTGGTGCTTTCAGATCAGTAAACGGACGAAGATAGTCCTCCATTGTGTGCGGGGTTGAACCGCTATCCGGAAAACGTTTGAACTTCTGTGCGGTGTAGTTTTTTCTGAAGTCCGATCCAACATCGACGATCATCAGAGGGAATTCCAGCCCTTTGGCCTGATGGATTGACAAGATGCTGAGGCGATCTCGTGGGAATGCTTCCATCAGATCCTCATTAACCTTGACTGTGCCTGCGGCGATCGGACCGAGGAAATCGCGCAGGACTTCCATAATTGAGCGCTCGGAAAGTTGCTTGTTTTTGGGATCCGTCACTACTCGGCTCTTGAACTTCCCGACCTGCTCGCAGGCCGCTACCTGTCGGGTGAAGACCTCCAAGTACACTTGACCCTCCGGGCTATCGTGAAGTTCAGGGAAAAAATGGGTCAGCCCGTAAACGAGTTCGAGAACCGACACTGACCGTGGCCATTCATAACCCTTTTGCTTCGGGTCGCGATTTGCCCAGCCCTCCGCATAGTCGCGGAACACTTGATCGTTGCTGTTGGTGTAGTACTGAACGGCATCCTGGCGCCAGGTTTGGAACGTCGCCAGAGTGTCTTGGCTTAGGCCAGAAGTAGCGGCTGCGACAACGCCACCAGGATCCAAACATTCAAGGAGAAGGCCACCGAAGAGCCGAATTAAGGGAATTCCCGAGAGATCTTGTCCTCTCGGATTGAAGGTTTCAATCGGTAGCGTAGACTGCAGCAACGCTTGGCGCAGCAACAGAGGTAGTCGAGGCTTTCCGCCGGCGTCAAATTCGGCCGGCGAACTACAAAGTAGAGCACAGTCACCCACGTCTCCACCTTCAGCCTTTTCGACCGTTGAGAAACCTGGTATGTTTGCGCCATTGCCCCGGAAGAGGTCGCCAATAAACTGCGCCAACGACGTAGCGAGGTCTGCGACATTGTTGCGGAACATACAGAGCACAGGAACTCCGACTTGGCTCGACTTGGGCAGCAATGCGGGTTTGTTCTGAACGCGCACCTGGCCATAGTTCGGATCGAGCATCGCGTATCCATTCACCAGAGTCACTATCGTCTGCGTTGATCTGTAATTCTCTTTAAGAAATATCGGAACCGGAAGTGTTTTGAAAACCTTGCTGTAGCGTTCAGGGAACTTACTAAAAAGTTCAACCGTCGCGCCGCGAAAACGGTACAGGCTCTGGTCGTCGTCACCTACAACGGAAATTGCTCCGTCGCAACATTTCGCAATTTCAAAGTAGATTGATTCCTGCAACAGGTTGGTGTCCTGGTATTCGTCAACCAGGACGACCCGGACTTGATCTGAAAACTCCGTAAGAGCCCCGGCACGGAAACGCTCAAGAACCCTCTGACCAAGCAACGCAAAATCAACCATGCTGCGGTCGTTCAAGGCCTTCTCGTAAGCCGCAAGTGCCTTGTCAATCGACTTCCGTCCTTTGGAGATGCCCTGGCCATTGGCTATGAAACCTGGCCAATCAACCTGATCCTGAATCCGGCGGTCCCAGATCGACTGGAGCAGATCATTCATGCGTCCAACATTAAAGCCAAAGGCGTTGCTCCCATGAATTGGTAAAAGGTATGTGCGTAAATCCGGATCTTGGTACAGGCCAGTCGAAAAGAGGCCCTCACGAAGGAGAAGCGTCTTCGAAACGTAGTCGTCAACCAAGACTGGCGGCTGTTCTGCCGGAGAACGAAATCGCCGCAAAATCTCGTCGCAGATACTGTCGATCGTGCCGGTGGTGACCTGATTCACATCAACTTTGGCCAGCCAATCCTTTTGTTCCTGTTTGATCTGAGCATCGCTTTGAAGGGCCTCGATCAGTCGGAAACCCCATCCAAGGATCCGGGATCGCAGCTCAGTGGCGGCTTTGACAGTGAAGGTCGTGGCTAGGATTCCGTTCGGAGGAATGCCATCAACCAAGACAAGCTTTAGAATTCGCATTGTCAGACAGGTCGTCTTCCCCGTACCTGGACCTGCCACGATAAAAAGTGGTTCTAGAGGAGGAGCCTCAAGCGCCGCCTTTTGCTCAGGGTTCGGCGATCGTTCGAATGCTACCTTGTAGACTCTATAGAAATCTTCGAGAGAGATCTTCACTCTGGCGGGCCCTCACTCACGGGCATTCATCCGATTCAAACCGCTCGGAAGCACCTCTCCCAATTTCAAAATGGACGGCCGACATGGCTGTTGCGAAGCGAAGGAAAGCCAGTTGTGTCACTGCGTTGCCTACCGATCCCCCGATCGCTGGCGCTAGAACGGTCTTGCCGGGACGAAAACCTGCCAGAGTAAGAGCCACTTGCGCTGTGAGATATGCGACCGGAATGCCAGCGGCACTTACGTCATCGACATTGTCAGGAATTAAGCAGAGGTCTTCCTTCCGTACAGCAATCCACTCGCAATAAGTCCCATCCTCAAAAGCGCCATAGGTGCCCCAGAACATCACTCGTGAGCCGGCGGGAAAGTCCGCTCCGCCTCCCTCCTCCACTACGCCCGCTCCTTCGTTGCCCAGGACTAGCGGCGTCTCAGGGATGTGAAAGTTGCCAAAGAGAATCGTATGGTCGAGCGGCGTGACGCCCGCCGCCGTGATTCGCACCAGTACTTTCCCGTTTGTGGCCGCCGGTTTCGGAAGCTCGACGAGCTTCAACGCTTCATAACCACTAAACTGCTCCGCTCTCATTGCACGCATATTGGTTCTCCCATTTCACATCTCACTCCTGGCCTGCGCCGTTCGGCCGCAACCCAGAAATTGTTAATGTCGATCGAGACCGCCAGCAGGTCACGAATTGATTGAGTTTTTGGCCTTCGCAAAGCAAACCATCTGGATTATAGTTATAATCCAGATACGAGATTAGATTCGTAATCCTGATTTGGTCGCAGATTATTTGGAAGGAGGTTCATATGGGCTATTCCAAGGCCCAAAAGGAGAAAACTCATAAGCGCATCGTTGCCATTGCCTCAAAGAGATTTCGCGAAAAAGGCCTCGCAGGGTTCGGAATTGCAGAGTTGATGAAGGAAGCCGGCCTCACGGTGGGCGGATTTTATAGGCATTTCGACTCGCGTGACGAACTGGTAGCCGAGGCAGTCAGCGATGCGTTCGGTGTTTGGCAGCGCCAAAAAGAAGCTGCTGAATCCAAGGGACAGCCGCTATCCTTCGCGAAGCTTATCGACGACTACTTGAGCAATGCGCACCGCAAAAATCCAGGTACGGGCTGTGCCTTCAGCGCACTGGCTCCGGAGATAGCTCGCAGCGATAAGCGGACTCGTGCGCTTACATCTGAACAAGTCAGGGATGACATTGAGTTGATTGTGGGGTTACTGCCGGACAAGGACAAGCGCGTGGCAAGGGCGCGAGCGATCTTGACTTTCAGCTCGCTTGTTGGAGCAATGTCACTGTCCCGCGCTGTATCGGATGAGGTGCTTTCACGCGAAATCTTGACGATGGTGGCAGATCTTCTGAAGATTCCAACCTGAGAGCGAACAGACCAACATCAGAAACCCGGCGATGGGTTTGATTCCGAGACCACTCTGGGCCCTCTACAGAACCGCCCCCAGTTTGCTCGCATGCAGAGAACATGGCAAGAGATTCAAGAGGCGAAGGCTCCGATCCTCTATCAAGGGGAAGTTCCGTCGGAGGGTGCCGGCCTGTTTTTTCCCATCACACTCCTGGACAATCCGCCTGCGGAAGCGACTTACGTAATCCGAGAAGACTTTGGACCATTGCGGGCGGTTATCAAGTATCGGAACCTCGACGAAACCGTCCGCCTGGCCAACGGGACCGCATATGGCCTTGGAGCCTCAGTATGGGGTACAGATCCTGAGTCGTTGGACGCCGTTGCACGTCGGCTTGATGCCGGAACGGTCTGGATCAATCAACACCTTAACGTCCATCCCAACATTCCATTCAGCGGTTATAAGAATTCAGGGATTGGGATTGAATTCGGCGAAGATGGGCTTAAAGAATTCTGCAATGTGCAGGTCATTGCAAACAAACGATAAACAAAAAAAAGTGGTTCCGCAGTCGCAGAACTAGCCTGTACTAGAAATAAATCACACATGCCGGCTGTTCGATCAAATGAAGTAAGGACGCCTCAATAAACCGAGTCGTATGTACGTTTGTATGACAATCGATGGAATGTTATCAATAGTTTGGCTGGGCCTCGCGCTATCCAGGTCGGCTGCGTGACAATTCAAGCGAATCCTTACCGAGGGGGTGATCATCCAAAGGTCGCAAAAGATGAATACCGAGAAACAAGGTGCATTCCGCATTCTCTCTCATCGAGACGGTGGCGTGCAGAACGTCGGAGTCGCAACCGCAAACGGGGCACTCCGATTGCTGCATTCCCTCATACCTCACCTTCTAGAGAATACTGAATTGATATTGAGGGCGGCCTGTGAGGGTCAAACACCAGATTTCACAACGGTCTCTTGCCCTGGCGATTCTGCTCAACAACTATGAGCAAAGAACGATTACACCCGCGGACAATCTCGACTTACTCCGGCAGTATACGCGTCAGCATTTCATTGCGCCCGGCAATTCCGATCTCCGGAAAGACTATGCAGGGACAACGGCACTCCAATTGTCTGTCTGGCGGGAAGCCTTCCCTCGAAGGCTTCCCGCTTAAACGCACTTCCGCAGTGAACACATGAAAATGAAGAAGTCCTTGGAGCGGTTTATTTGGACTTGTCATTGGACACCTAGCTTTCTAGTGCATTGCTTCTCCTTTAGAAGGTCCCTGACCGGGCTTGTTCTTGCTCAACAGGAACGCACATAGCACCATGCCCATCGCCATCCAAGAGAGCAGACGATATATATCCTGATAGGCTTGTGCGGTCGCCATTTGATTCAACTGCTGATAAATGGAAGCTCGTGCCATCGAGCCCGCGACTGAATCGCCGGCAGTGCTACCGAAGGCGTGAGTAAGTGCATTAAGTTGACTGACGTAGGCGGGATTTCCTGGTTGCATGTACTCCTGCAGGTGTGCCTGGTGGAAGAGAGAGCGATTCGTGACGATCGCCCCAGTGCTCGCGATGAAGATGCTGCCGCCAACGTTCCTGACAAAATTAATAATTCCGGAGACCTGATTACTCGCCTCTTTCGGAAGACCGACATAGGCCGCAGTTGTAACGGCAATGAAAGCGAAAGGAATTGCTGCCATTTGCAAGATTCGCAGCCACGCGGCAAAGCCGAATGTCATGGTGAGGGTGAAGTGAGTGGAAGTGTAATAGAAAGCACCGGCAAAGCAAATGAAACCGAACGCAGCGAGATTTCTTGCCGGAAATTTACCCGTCGCCATTCCTCCCAGAGGCATTACGAACATTAAGATAAGTCCGCCTCCCGCAAGCGCCTGTCCCGCGAGGGTTGCCGTGTAACCCATCAGTTCTTGTAGGAACTGAGGTTCAAGCACGGTTGCGGCATTCAGCACACCGCCGACCAAGGCCATTAGGAAACAGCAGATGGCAAAGTTCCTGTACTTGAAAAGACGCAGGTTCATGATGGGATTCTTGGCTCGCCACTCACACCAGATCAGACCGGACATACCAGCGACGAACAGGATACAGAAAACACGTATGGAGGTAGAGGCAAACCAGTTGTACTCTTCGCCCTTGTCGAGCATGATCTGCATTCCGCCCATGGCGACGGTTAGCAGTCCCAAGCCGATGTAATCAAGCTTCCTGATGTTGGCGCGATCGGCATTGATCCACGGCGGATCCTGGACCAGACGATTGACCAGAAAAAAGGCGAGAATGCCAACTGGCACATTGATATAGAAGATCCATCGCCACGAGTAGTTATCTGTGATTAAGCCGCCGATCGTCGGACCGAGGGACGGCGCAAGCACCGCGACCAGACCGTAGAGCGAGAATGCCAGTCCACGCTTTTTAGGCTCAAAGGAATCTGCCATGATGGCCTGCGCCATTGGCTGTAGACCGCCACCTCCAACACCTTGCAGAACTCGAGCGATCAGAAGAATCGGCATCGACGGTGCGATCCCACAGAGGAAACTTGCGACGGTGAAGATGGTGATGCAAAGCACGAAGAAGTTCTTGCGGCCGATGACGCTCGACGCCCACGCACCGACCGGGAGAATGATCGCGTTGGAGACAAGATAGCTGGTTAGAACCCAGGTTCCCTGGCTGGTGCTGGCGCCAAGGTCGCCAGCAATGTGTGGAAGTGCGACATTTGCGATGGAGGTATCGAGAACCTCCATAAAGGCTGCCAACGCGACCGTTGCCGCGATGAGCCACGGGTTTGCCTTTGGTTTCCATTGTGCGGTGCTACTAACTTCTATTGCCATGCCCGTCCTTTTGTTCTCTGGAGACCCCGCCTAGCCAGACGTTCTGGACGAATTTCAGGCCGAACCTTCTACCATCGCGGCGCGCCACATCGCACATCACGAATGCCTGAACCCGTCGATTGGGATTAAGGCATTTCAGGTACCAAGAAGTTCTGGTTGTGGGATGCGGCTATAAGCAATTGAAGAATGGGAGGATACTTCCGGCGGAGCAGGCCGCAGGCCGGTCAAGTGTCGATTGCTGCGACACGGTCTCCGACAAATGCCGATTTTGCTCGACACCGTCAACAGCGTCTGGTGCCAATAGCACATAACACAAATGCTGTTATTGCTCATTTGAGAACGACAATGCAGATGCCATCCCACTTGTTCTTATGCACCCCAAATGGAGGCTGGACCATGAGAAACACAATGCCAATGCTGCGGGCGTCTAAATGAAAATGCGTACGCAAATATTGACTGATCGCGATGGCACGATTGCAAGACAGGACAAATTGCTGATCGTGATCCTGTGTCGCGGAATAACCTTCCACTACGATTGGTCTTGCCGCGAGTGAGTTGCCGAACTGGGTCGCAGTTGCGTTGGCTCGTTTCTCACCCGAAGGGGAAAGCGTTTTAACCCCGTTCGCTCCCGACTGAAAGAGGTCGCCCATGCAACGTCATTACTACTCCCAGTGCCAAACCGAAAGCAGTGGCCAGCAGACATGAGCGTGATCCTATCTCCGCGAGTTGGCTCCAAATTTACCGCAAATCGAACGGCGGCCTGCATGCCCTTGCAACGGCATGAAGATCGAAGTGAGTAACCTGGCCGATATATTCGAAGAACTTTGTCAATTAGCGTGCCCTTTTTGCTACCTAAGCCGCAAAGGTGGGGCTAGTATCTGCGATGCTTCTCATGTTTGACTGCCCGGCCAGAAACCTGATGAACTGCACCGCGGATCTGTACCTCATCCGAGTTGGAACGGTCGGACTTATTATTTTTGTGCGCGTTGGGCGGGTCATGGCTCACAATGTCACCACTCCGGAAGGTCCCTTTGATCATCAAGAACGAGTGCGGCGGTCTTAGTGGAATCGCTTTGCCGCAACTATGCCATAGATCACGAATGGCATCATAACCGCCAGTTCCACAATCATGAATGGCAATTCAGACCGCGTGTAGGCAAGCGTCATCAACAAGGGCAAATGCCTGAAGACTTGCAACATCACGGCAAGCACATCCAAGTAGAGAACAAATGAGATGCTTAATGCGAAAATCGAACTCCATACACCGGCCAAATGAAATTTTCTCCACGCTAGGAACGCGGCTCCCGCCAAGTAGACCGAGAGCATGGAGGCCCAATGCGTGGGCAGGGGTTGATCAAATGGAAACAGTAACCCAATGACGCTTGCAGCCACGCTTGATCTTAGAAATCGAATGGCCCATTTCTGGAGTAATTCCTGAGTTAGCAACCCGCTCAAGACAATGGGTCCGGAGGCAATGGCAATCAAAGCGAACACAACGTGCAAGAACGTTAGGACTCTCAACGTCATGGTCTTTCTCCTTAACTTCCCCGCTCCATACTGGGCCGTCTAGCAAGCTCTGAGGATGACGTGCACGGCATCGCTCTGCTGGCCTGCCTCGTGTAGACTCTGCAATGCTGACTCTTCTTCGGCTGTGCGTTGAGCATTGACACAAAGCCAGTTGCCGCGCTCGTTACGGTAGATATGAGTGAACACGCCCGTGCGCCGCACCAGTTTTCGGTTGACGCGTAGCTGTTCCTCGTAGCTGCCGATGACCACAGCCAATTCGCCGAACGTCCGTACATTGGTCACGCGCTGATCGAGCGACAGAGGCTCTGCGTTTTTTTCAAAGAGCATCGCAATCTGTTGATTGCGCGTGGTCTGATTTCCCGAGGCGGAGATATCAATCAATTCCGGCGAGAGCACCAGTTCCAGCGCGTATTGGTCACGCTTTGCGATCGCTTGGCTCCAACGATCCTCAATCTGTTGAAATGCTTGTTTTTGGGACAACTTGGGTGCTTGAGCCGAGCCAGCTTGTTGGGCATTCGTTTGGAATCCGGAAAAGAAAAGGACGAAGAGGATCGATGGAATAAAATATAGGTTTCGAAAGTGCCGTCCGCGCATTTGCGTCACTTGACGCTTTCCGCGCATGATCACTGATTGGCGTATACGACGATCGCGGATATTCCAGCCCTTCGGTGCTTTCACCTGAAGCCTGTGGCCCAACTTCCGACGCCCGAAAATCAAGTGAGGCCTAGCATGAAGTCTCAACAGACAAACTCTGGTAGCTGAGTTTTTGGAACGCGCTGAGCGGGACGCTTTGGATGGTCTGGTGATGATACCCAGGAAGGCATATACAGTCGTGAGCACAGAATTCCAGATCGTCTTGGAGCACCATTGCCACGCGGACGTGGGCGTGACGATGAACACGGCAAATCTATGATCGATTAGAGATCTAATATCCGGATTCATCGTCCTCTCCTAACGCTGACCGATCTAGATAAATCGCATGCTAGCGCAAAATCTTCGATCTCATACTCAGCTATACGCTGAAAGGCGCGACGGCGCGTGTCCCGGACCTCTTGTGCGGCGACATCTAAGAGGAGAGCGCAATTCTGATCTTGATATCTCTCGAGAACAGACAAGACGTATACGAATCGTTCAAAGTCTTCAAGCGCGAGAATGCTCGCAAAGGGAACGTCTTGCAATCGCATTCCCGTGAAGTCGCCTTTTAGATTCATTTCACTCGGCGCTGGTCTTGATGAACCCGGACGTGGCA